>Ga0315284_10011127_pt1 | contig 12833 bp, 12 predicted proteins | sample YL17G09_16_MG_FD_203696 | JGI IMG/M metagenome (GOLD analysis project Ga0315284, IMG submission 203696) | Sediment microbial communities from Yellowstone Lake, YNP, Wyoming, USA - YL17G09_16 | ecosystem: Environmental > Aquatic > Freshwater > Lake > Sediment | place: USA: Wyoming | collected... | reverse complement strand
TTCCTGCTACTGTTGGCCTGAGCAATGCTTTTAGACGGAGCATTGTTTTTGGTAATGGCTCTGTTGTTGGTTCTGCGCTTGGGCTTATTGTAACTGCGATTTGAGGTCATTATTACTTGTCTAGCGCCTCTGTTACCGCAATCCAGCTGGTAGGGTGGGGAGCCTGCCGAGTTGGTGGACATGGTATTGATATTTCTTGCCGGATCAACCTCAGTTTGATTAGCGAAACTTACATCCATCATGTGCATCATTAACTGGTAGCGTTCTTTGCTGGTCGTGCCCCCCATGACCACACCGATCAGATGTTTGCCGTTTTGATGCGCCGCGCCGATCAGGTTGAAACCGGAACCGCAGGTGAACCCGGTCTTCATGCCTTCGGCGCCGGGATAGTTAGCTGTAAACTTGTTGATACCGCGCAGCTCTCTGCCTTTGAAGTTAAAACTGTGCGCAGCAAAGTAATGATAGTATTCGGGGAAATTGCGTTGTGCTTTCCAGGCCAGAACGGCCATGTCTCGGGATGTGGTTACTTGCCAGTTGTTGGGCAGGCCGGTCGCGTTCATGAAATGTGAGTTGTACATACCCAGTGAATGCGCTTTTTCGGTCATATTAACGGCAAAGTTATCTTCGGTGTTGCCCAGATGTTCCGCAAGTACCACCGATGCATCATTCGCAGATCGGGTAATAATGGCCAAAATAGCATCTTCGACGGTTAAATGTTCGCCGTGTCTTAAGCCCAGTTTGCTGTTGGGTTGTTGTGATGCATGAGTTGATGCGGTTAAGGTGTCGTACAGATGAATTTGACCTGCCTTCAGCGCGTCAAAGGTCATATACAGCGTCATAAGTTTGGTCAGCGAGGCGGGGTACCATGACTGAGTTGCTTCTACTTCATGCAAGACGTTGCCGTTATCGGCGTCAATAATAATGGCGGCATGGCGGCCATAACTGACCTCGGATACAGTAAGCAGCCATACGGCATTTAAAATAAGTAGCGCTAGTTTAACTTTAGTCATTTAAAAATGGGTCTCATAAAAATCGATAATGAAAAGCATGTAGGGCGGTTTCGCTAGAGCAAACCGCCGCCATCCTTACGCACTGCAAATTTCAAAAAACGCAGATTATAAACTGCGATGATTGTAATGCGTAAACGGATTTTAATTTTTGGTAAAAATCGTAATCAAAAGACAGCTAAAACTTTATACATGTATAAGGCGGCTCTCCTTTGCAAATTCCCCAGAAACTGCCGAAGTCGCCTTCTTGGCTAGGTTTCCAGTTTTCTGAAAAGGCCTCGAATACAACGCCGCTCCAGCCTTTCTCAGTCAGTTTTTTGAAGGTTGATTTTACGACCAGCGCTTGATTTATTTTACTTGCAATACCGCACCGCTGCTTGGTGAACTTATTGGTTTCGATACTCCCCTCGGGGCCGTTCGGCCAGCCGAATTCAGTCAAAATTACTTCTTTGCCGGGATAAGTCCGGCGTAAATCTCCAATTCTCGCAATATGAAAATCAGCCGCTTTGTTTGCCGGTGTGCAGGGAATAACGTCAGAATGCTTGTTTTCCCACCAAGGAAAAACATTGATGCCTATCCAGTCGACTTGTGCGCCAAAATTGGTTGGGTGGCAGGGTGAAACCCGGTTGCACCATTCCCACCAGGTATCTATGGTGGTAATCGGCTGGGCTACACCCGCTTTGCGCAAAGCGTCGATGCAGCGGGTGATTTCGCCATCAAAAGCATAGTTATTACGGGTTCTGACTTCAGAGCCGCAGCTTAATTTTATGATGGTTTTGGGGAAGGCTTTTGCTACTTCAATGCCGGCGGTTATGGAACGTGAATTGACGGCGATGTCATCATCCAGCCAAATGATTGCAATGACTTTGATATGTCTGGCTTCTGCAGCGGTAAAGGTGTATTCCAGCCCATTCATTACCCCGTAGGTCATAATGCAGCGAAAAGGGGTTTCTTTAACTAATTTATCCAGCAGTTCATTAATTAATTCTTTGGACGGATGAGCGCCATAATCAGGATTAATCTTGCCTACATAGGGGCTGAACGCGGCGCAATGCAATGCTTCATTCTTGGCGGGTTGTTTGGCCTGATCACGTGCCGTTGCGTTCTGGCAGATAATCAGTGCGATGGAAGCTATGATTAATAACAAAGACTGTTTCATGGAATTCTCTAAAGTAGATTTAGACTGGATGGGATTGCAATCCCGTTGTAACGTTTCGTCTGTTGTTAAATTTTAACGGCGAGTAAGGCGTACCGTGCACGCCCTACAAATGTTCAAGTCATTCCGACCATTTGTTTTTTATAATAAAAAACGGAATAACACAGCCTATCAACACACATAAAATCAACACAGCCCAGGTTGTTTGATGCCAATCCACAGGATAAATATCGGCTTTGACCGGCTTGCTAATGCCCGGAATGCTGGGTAAATCAACATCGCCGCCATCGACTTTTAATTGCGCCTTCATGCCTTTTTCCATGTGTTGCGCCAATTCGCAATGCACAAGATAGGTTTTTTTTGAACTGGGCACAATCAGCGAGGCTTTTAATTCGCCTTGTCCGTATAACTCCAGATGAAACATGCCCTGAGGGTATAGATAGCCCGGCAAGCCATGTATCATTAACTGATGGCGGATCTGGTCATCGTTAATAAAGGTGATGTTGACCCGGGAGCAGGGCGCAACATCCCATTCCTGGTTGTCGAAAGCGAACATTTTGCCGGGAAATTTCAGCGCGTGTTTTTGACCGGCATGGATGGTGATATTGACGTCGCCGGAAATTTTCGGGCAGTCTTTGGGAAGATTGTCACTATTGGCATTCATGATCATGCCTTTTTCATCCATCGTCATGCTGCCGTGGTGCATCATTGCCATGGTCTCATCTCCCTGTACCGATTGGGCGTACAAGCCCACAATCATCAGGAGCGTCACTAATAATTTCATAGCTTTTGTTTCCGTTTATAAGCCAGTACCACAAAAATAAATAGTCCTATACCTAATCCAGCTGCCAAGCCAAAAACGATGATGCGAACGTAATCGGGTGCAATTAATCCGGCTTCGCCCAGTAACGGCGCAAAATCGCCTTGTCCCCAAACCGCTTGTTTTTTGGCATAGTAATCTTTGTTAAATACCTGGTCGAGCAAGTCGTCATGCATTTTGGGCATGCCTTGCTCATCAAGCATGGACTTGTAGGCCAGGAGTGCGATATTGCCGCCCGGTTCCATGCCGTCGGTGGTAGTGCCGGTCGGCACATGGTCATGAAACATCCACAGGCCGGGGCCGTAACTGTGCAAGCCGTCGTTGCGGGTTTGCAGATGCAGATCAAGCCGTTGCGCTGGAGCGATGTCGAACACATCCCGCGTTATCTGTGATCCCGCCGGTTGATCAACACCGTCATAAGCGGTGATAGTGGCCTTGTGCCCGTGGATATGCAGCGCGACCAGCGAGCGTTGGGCATTGACAACATGCAGTTTTATATGCTCATTTTCATCGGCGACAATCATTCCGTCCTTTAGCGTGTAGGGGAAGGAATGTCCGTTCAGCATGAAGTAGTTTTCAAAAGATTCGGTCATGTTGTATTCACGGCTCATTCGGTGTGCGATAAGTCTTGGATCATTCGCATTCTGGATGATTTGCGCCAGTTTTTTATCGACGGACTGATAATGTAAGTCGTATTCCTGACTGTAGGATTTTTGCACTGCAACGGAAGGATGACGCACTTGTCCCGCACCAATATTAAAGGTTTGCACCCAGTTATCAGGGCGATTCTCTTCGACGATAAACAGACCGTTCAGCCCCATCATATAATGCTGGGCGGTTTGTACGTGGCAATGATATAACATGCTTCCGGCATGTCTAGGCTGTATTTCATAAGTGTGACTTTTGCCGGGGAACACTGGCTGATCTTCCATGCCGTCATTATCTTCGCCATTAGCCTTATGAAAGGCATGATCAACACCGTGAAGATGGATGGTGTGCGGTAAATAATGAGTGTTTTCCAGGGTGATATAAACCTTGTCGCCCTGCTCAACCCGAATCACCGGCGAGGGCGCTCGTAGCAGCGGATTGGCAACCAGCGAGTTAAAGTTCTTAAGTGCCATGCCGCTGGATTTGGGCGCGAAAACCCAAAGTCCCGGTTGAATTCCGGGGGCGATGTCAAAAGTGTTAACCAGAAAATCGCCGTCAGGACTCGCACCGTTAAGTTCCACCACTTCCAGTTTGATGCGAATGATGTCGGGATCGCCATCGCCGTCCAGATCGTCGGTCATGGTCACGGCATCTTGAGCAAAATGCGTTTGCATCAATGTTTGCATCGACACGTTGTTGGTGCCTTTTACAGCCACTGCAATGTCGTAGGGATTATCAGGTTCGCATGACAGCGCTTCATCGATTTTTACGCCATCAATAACTTGCGCTTGCCGCCATTCGGGATGCTCATTGGAGCAAGGCTTTTCTACTGCAACGGTTTCAGCTGTTCGGTTAAAAGTAGTCGCAGGGGGTGTAATGCCGGCTTTTTGTGTCGGCATCGGGATAAAATAAACGGCAACAGCGAGTAAAGCAGGGATTAGCAGTATTGTAAAAAGGAGGAGGGGGCTTTTGGGCATATAACGACAGAAAGTTTTTTCAAAGTAGAGCTATTGTAAAGGCCTGCCAAGTTAAAACCTAGGTGCATTTTCAAATGCTGAAAAGGCGGCTTTTATGTGAAGGACGATGGTGAGAGGGGCGAACATCCGTGGATTATATAAATAACACCGTAGAACCTTATACTTGTTATAATTTGGTTAAATTATGGTTCAAGGCGAGATACTCTTACGTGATACTAAAAAGCATCAAACTTTATTCTGCCTTTATTTGTACAAATTTTTGTTTGGTATTTATGCATGGCTAATTCAAACTCGTACAATCCTGATCTTGATTGGACCCAAGTAAGGGAAACTTCAAAAATGCTCATTTTATCGGCTATTCAAGTAGAAGATATGGTGAATGAAGCCGACTTATCGGTCAATACGCTGACAGAATCATTTACCTCCATCGTTGAGCACATGCAGTCTATTAATGAGCATCTGCTTGCACTTGATTCTTGTGAAATAAGAGATGAAGCATTGGTGTGTTGCTCTGAAACAACCGATAAAATTCAGGCTTCTATTGTTGCCTTCCAGTTTTATGATCGGATGCAGCAATGTTTGCAGCATGTCACTTCAAATCTAAAGGGCTTATCTGAGCTGGTGGAAAGTCAGGATCGTCTTTATAATCCGGCTGAATGGCGGCGTTTTCAAACTCAAATTCGTTCCCGGTACACGATGGAATCAGAAAAGCTGATGTTCGACGCCATTGTAGACGGTAAGTCAGTCAATGAAGCGCTGGCGATAAAAAATATGCATCAAGAAGAAGATGAGTCCGACAATATAGAACTTTTTTAATAAACAATGCCACTTAAACGATTAATTATAATTTGCACATTACCCTCTTTTATCGCAGGTTGTGCTGAATTTTACGGTTCAGAGCCTGCTGCTCCAGTGTACGAACCTCAACCAAAGATACAAAAACAGGCTTCCAAACCACAAAAAAAAGCCAAGTCGCATAAAGTGCCTTCTAAAGAGACTGTTAAAACGCAGCCGCTTGTAGAATTCTCGGAAATAAAGCCCGAGCCTTTGTTTCCATCGGCATCGCCAAATTCAGAGCCGATACCTTCGAATACACCAGAATCAACATTGCCTGCACCTCCTGCTTCGGAAGCGCAGGTGTCATCGCCGCCGCCTCCTTCTGAATTAACGCCGTTTGAACCGATAGAGGCTACAGTTCCGTTGTCGCCCGCCGTAGGTGCTTTAGTTTTAGCGGCCAATCAAAACAGTAAATCCGGTGATTTGGATTCAGCGGCCGCCTCTATTGAACGTGCCATCAGAATCGAACCAAGAAATGCGACTTTGTTTTATAAATTGGCGTTATTAAGAATAAAACAGGCCAAGCCTCATTTGGCAGAAGATCTGGCAAAAAAGTCCGCGCTATTGGCTTCTAATGATAATACTTTGAAAAAACATTGTTGGTTGCTGATAGCCCATGCCAGAGAAATGCAAAATAATTTTGCCGGAGCGGATGACGCGCGGGAAAAGGCTGATAGATTTTAATAGGAGGTGCTTTCCTTTTACGGTAATGCTAGCGCTTTATTGCTACATTTGGCGACCTTGTTTCATGTGCGTCCCTAAGTAATTGAATTAGCGGCTATTGTTTACTCTGGTTTATTGCTCGCCATCGATTGACTATCATGCAAAATAGTTCCGCTGTTTTTTCGGCGTCATAAAGCGCCGAATGGGCTTTCTCGTTATCCCAATCCAATCCTGCTGTTTGGGCTATTTTCGCCAGAACTGTCTGTTGATAGACCAATCCGCCTAAGGTCGCGGTATCGAAGGTGCTGAACGGATGGAAAGGACTGCGCTTCATTTGGGTCCTTTGAATGGCGGCATTCAGGAAGCCGATGTCAAAAGCGGGGTTGTGACCGACCAGAATTGCCCGGGTGCAGTTGTTACGCTTGACTGCCTCTTTAATCGGCTTAAACAGCATGTGCAGTGCGTCTTTCTCGTCAATAGCCATACGAAACGGGTGGTGCGGGTCGATACCGTTAAACTTGAGCGCGGCTTCGTCCAATTCAGAATTTTTAAAGGGAATAACGTGGGTTGTGTAACGTTCGGTAATCTCCAGGTCACCGTTACCGTCAAATTCAACAATCACGGCGGCAATTTCCAGTAATGCATGTTTTTTGGGATTAAACCCGGCAGTTTCTATGTCGATGACTACCGGGAGGAAGCCTCTGAAACGTTTGTCTAAGGGAATTGCAGGTCTATCCATTGTTTAAAGTTATGCCAAGAAGTGTAGAAATGATAGGGAATAAAGGCGGATATTGATGGTATGTTACGCGAAATTTGGCCCATTATAAAAATAATAGCATTGTGGAGAGAATGATATTCAACAGAAAAAGTTAATGCCCCATCACTCGTCTTTAGCCCTTCGCCAACTTCCAGTTCAACTCTTCATTCGCCTTGAGCGGTGTGATCGATAGACCATCTCCTCCATAAGTGGCTGGCACTTTCCATAAGGTTTTTTCCAGTGTGGTCGTACCTGAATTTCTGGGCAACCGGTAAAAATCGGCGCCGTAAAAGCTGGCGAAACCTTCCAGTTTATCCAAGGAATCGGCTCGTTCAAACGCTTCCGCGTAAAGCTCTAAAGCCGCGTGAGCACTGTAACAACCGGCGCAACCGCAGGCGGTTTCTTTTAATGAAGTTAGATGAGGTGCGCTATCTGTACCCAGAAAGAATTTTGGATTGCCGCTGGTAGCTGCGGCGACCAATGCCAGACGATGAGGCTCACGCTTAATAATCGGCAGACAGTAATAATGCGGTTTGATGCCTCCCGCCAGAAAGGTGTTGCGGTTAAACAACAAATGCTGGGGGGTGATGGTTGCGGCAATGTTGGCGCTGGCATCTTGCACAAACTGCACGGCTTCGGTTGTGGTCGCATGTTCGACCACGATGCGCAAACCAGGGAAGTTTTGGGTAATGTCAGTCAGGTAGGTGTCGATAAACACCCGTTCCCGGTCAAAAATATCACATGCATCATCAGTGACTTCGCCATGAATTAACAATGGCAGATCATGCCGTTCCATTACCGCCAATAATGGATACACAGACTTGATGTCGGCAACGCCGGAATCGGAATTGGTGGTTGCCCCGGCAGGATATAGCTTAAAGGCATAGATATGGTCGCATTCGGCGGCTTTTTTGATTTCATCGGCCGTTGTTGAGCCAGTCAGATAAAGTGTCATCAGTGGCACAAAATCCAGGTCGACAGGAACCGCAGCTAAAATTTCTTCCCGATATGCCAAGGCTTGAGCCACCGTAGTCACAGGCGGTTTGAGGTTAGGCATGATAATGGCGCGGGCAAATTGCCTCGCGGTATGCGGCAGAACAGTTTTTAAAACCGCATCGTTTCTGACATGTAAATGCCAGTCATCCGGCCTTGTGATGGTTATTGTTTTCATTATTGGAGGTAAATTCTGTAAAATAGGCGGCTATTTTATCGTAAGTGCCTTGAAAAACTAGACGCGGCACCTATTGTAGCTATTATTTTTTGTTATCGGAGCGGTTAATGCCAATATACGAGTACCAATGTCAATCATGCGGTCATGAGCATGAAGCCTTACAAAAACTCAGCGCCGACCCCCTCATTACCTGTCCAGCCTGTAGTAAGCCGGAGTTAATGAAAAAGATTTCTGCGGCGGGATTCAGATTAAAGGGCAGCGGCTGGTATGAAACTGATTTCAAAAGTGGCGCGAAGAAAAATGTGGCGGGCGAGGCGAGTTGTCCAAGTTCACCATTACCTTCCGGCGCCTGTCCGGCTAGCGGCTGTAAATAGTAAAGCAGGCGAAGGGCGGATGGCAAAAAACGCTTTGTCTTGAGCCTTTCGCCTTGTGCTTTTCATCTTAATCAAATTAACAGGGAAAATTTATGCGTACTCACAAGTGCGGAGAATTAAATACACAACAGCTAGGCGAGACGGTTTCCATTTGCGGCTGGGTACATAGACGCAGAGATCACGGTGGCGTTATTTTTATCGATCTAAGAGACCGCGCAGGCTTAGTGCAAATCGTGGTTGATCCCGACGTAGCCGACACCTTCACCATCGCTGAAAGTGTCCGCAGTGAATATGTATTACAAATTACCGGACTGGTGCGTCACCGTCCGGAAGGCACGGTTAACACAAATATGCATTCTGGTGCGATTGAAATACTGGCTAAAGTCATTGTCGTGCTGAATGAATCGGAAACCCCACCGTTCCCGGTTGAAAGTGACATCGAGGTCAATGAAGAGCTACGCTTACGCTATCGTTATATCGACTTGCGTCGTACCGTGATGCAGGAAAAAATGAAAGTACGCCGCGATGTGACGCGAGTGTTAAGAAACTTTCTCGATGATAACGAGTTTTTTGAGATTGAAACGCCGTATTTAACCAAAGCGACACCTGAAGGTGCGCGCGATTACATCGTGCCGAGTCGCACCCATGAAAATGCTTTTTTTGCGTTGCCACAATCGCCGCAACTGTATAAACAAATGCTGATGGTGGCGGGCATGGATCGCTATTATCAGGTCGTGCGCTGTTTCCGCGACGAAGATTTACGCGCCGACCGTCAGCCTGAATTTACCCAGCTGGATATAGAAACTTCGTTCATGGATGAAAATGAAATCATGCACATCATGGAGGAAATGATCCGCCAGTTGTTCATTAAAGTGATCGGCGTGAATTTGGGCGACAAATTTCCACGCATAACCCATCAGGAAGCTGTATCGCGTTTCGGCATCGACCGTCCCGATTTGCGGATTCCGCTGGAATTGGTCGATATTGCCGACGACATGAGAGACGTCGATTTCAAGGTTTTCTCAGCACCGGCCAACGACCCGAAAGGTCGCGTCGTTGCGATGCGCGTACCCAATGCTGGCGATTTAAGCCGCAAAGACATCGATGCGTTAACCAAGTATGTCAGCATTTATGGCGCAAGAGGCTTGGCTTATATCAAAGTCAACGACCTGTCTGCCGGCGTCGATGGATTGCAATCGCCTATCGTCAAATTCGCCCCTGCCGAAGTTTGGGACAGTGTGATAGCCAAAACCGGCGCACAAGACGGTGATTTGATTTTCTTCGGCGCAGATAAAGCCAGCATCGTCAATGAAGCGATGGGCGCGTTGCGGGTCAAACTGGGGCATGACCTTAACTTGCTGCAAGGCGACTGGAAGCCGGTCTGGGTGATTGACTTCCCGATGTTCGATTGGGACGAGAAAAGCAACCGTTACAATGCCATTCATCATCCGTTCACTGCGCCAAGTTGCTCGATTGAAGAACTGGTAGCCAATCCGGGTACTGCCTTGTCACGTGCTTATGATTTGGTGTTGAATGGCACTGAAGTTGGCGGCGGTTCAATTCGTATCAACCGTACTTCGATGCAGCAAACGGTATTCGAGATTTTAGGCATAGGCGAGGAAGAAGCCAGGGAAAAATTTGGCTTTTTGCTGGATGCGTTGAAATACGGAGCTCCACCGCATGGCGGTCTTGCCTTCGGCCTTGATCGTTTGGTCATGCTGATGACTGGATCAAGTTCGATTCGTGACGTAATTGCCTTTCCCAAGACGCAATCAGCGGCATGCCCTTTAGTCAGTGCTCCGGCGGTAGTTACCGATGAGCAGTTGAAGGAGTTGGGAATTCGGCTGATTAAACCAGCAGGAAAAGAAAAAATTAAGGATTAAAATCTTTTATTCACCCCGAAGAACATGAAAGGCATGAGGTTTTATTTCTTCGTCTCCTTCATGATCTTCAGGGTGAGGTGCTTTTTTCTTTTAGGGATTGACTTGTTATTAATGAGTCAAGTAGGGTACGGATTGTGTACCTCTATTGAGTGTTTGAAAAATGGTACGCAATGCGTACCCTACATTAAATTCACCACGGATGGAGCTTCCTTCGTGGTGAACTAATCCTGCCGAAGTATTCTCCGCAGAGGAGTATCATTTATGACCAATACCCCATTTCCTATTCAAGATTACGCCCTACTCAGCGATGAAGAGTGCGATGCCCGAATTATCGCCGCCAAAGCCAAGCTTGGCCGCCGTTGCGTGGTGCTCGGGCATCATTATCAGCGCGATGAAGTATTCAAACATGCCGATTTTTCCGGTGATTCGTTAAAACTGTCCCGAGATGCAGCGCAATCCGATGCCGAATACATCGTATTTTGCGGTGTGCATTTTATGGCCGAAGTCGCCGATATACTGTCCCGTCCTGAGCAGATTGCGATCTTGCCGGACATGGCGGCAGGTTGTTCGATGGCCGATATGGCCAATCTGATCAAGGTGCAAAAATGCTGGGACGAATTGGCACAAGTGATCGATGTGGAAAGCGAAGTCACCCCTGTTACCTACATTAACTCTGCCGCCGATCTTAAATCATTTTGTGGACAGCATGACGGTATCGTCTGCACCTCGTCCAATGCCCAGAAGATATTGGAATGGAGTTTTGCCAATAAACAGAAAGTGCTGTTTTTCCCTGACCAGCATTTGGGACGTAATACCGGTTACCGGATGGGCATCCCATTGGAGGCTTTGGTCACCTGGGATTTTACCAAACCGATGGGCGGCTTGACCGAGGAACAAATCCGCAAGGCTAAAATCATTCTTTGGAACGGCTATTGTTCTGTGCATCAGGTATTCAAACCGGAACATATTGACGAGTTCCTTAAGCGCTATCCGGAAACCAAAGTCATTTCGCACCCGGAAGCCTCGTTTGAGGTCTGTCAAAAATCGGAATACATTGGCTCAACTGAATACATTTTAACAACGGTGCGTGCAGCAGAACCCAACACCCGCTGGCTGGTTGCGACGGAATTAAATCTGGTCAACCGCCTGCACGAGGAGTGTAAGGCGCAGGGTAAAAATGTACATTTCATGTCGCCGACGTTATGCATGTGCTCAACCATGTTCAGAACCGACCCGCAACATTTGGCTTGGATACTGGAAAATCTGGCCGCAGGGCAGGTGGTTAACCGGATTTGTGTACCTGTGGAAGTAGCTAATTACGCCAAGAAGGCGTTGGATAATATGTTGGGAGTTATGTAATGACAGCAGATTTTAATCGTTTAAAGCATTTTTCGATGACCTATGTGTTTACAGAGGACGAGGATATAGTCTGTGAATACGAACAAACAGAGCAAAGTCCTATTGTTGCTCCCGATGGCAACAGCATCAGTTTCAGTTTAAGAAATATCGATCAAAACGAGGACACGGAGTGCTATTCAGTCGTTCTGGTAAAAAAGAGCGATGACGATTTTTACATGAAATCTGCTTATTTTGACGACGACACAGAACCTTACCCGCTGGATGTTGAGATTTTCGATGATGACGTAAAGTTCATCTTGGAAGGCGAGGATGAGGTTATGTATTTGTATGGGTTTTTTGAATAAAGCTGTGATTACGGTGAATGATGCGGTTTGTCGATTCCCCTTGATTGCCAATTCGGAAGTATCATATTCCTGAAATACATTCCCGATTCGTTTGAAGTAATGTTTTTAACAGCATCAAGGCAGTGTCCCCGTAGCGTATTGGTATTAATTATTTGAAGAAAAGCCAACTCATGATTAAAAACACTTATCAAAAGCCCTCTCTGCAAACTCAAGAAGAAGCGTTGAAATTAGCCAGAGCCACACAACAGCCAGCGCAAACCAAAGCACAGACCAAGTTGATAGTCCAAGGCATTCAAAAGGGCATTGAGCTATACAAAAAACAGCAAAAAGAAAAAGCCAGGGAGCAGAATAAAAGGCTCAAGAAAGTAACAAGGCAAAAAGCTGAGCTGGTTTAGGAAGACGACCATGACGGTGAAGAGAGGATTGTCTTTCGCCAGCATTGGCTTCCCTGGCTATTACTGTTCTTGACATGGCTAGGGATGGGAATTTATTTTTTTCGCTGATTTGTGTCTGCCAATTGGATGTTAACTAGCAAGTCTGTCGACTGCTGATGAGAAGAATGCATTGCGGTATCTTGTTTCACTTTTGAACACCAGTAAAACCATGCCGGGCTAATGGATCTAAGTTTCGTTGATAACTCAATATTTTGATCCTCCTCACCCTACACTCTCCAGCAGGAGAGGGATTTTGCGCTTCGTGCTGAATAGGTATTGAACGTTTACCTTGAGTGTAAACCGCACTTCTAATCACACCCCTTTGTAATGGAATGTGGATACCAAAAGTAGGTGCCTCTGGGTGACGCTGATTAGGCAGGTTTGTTCACAGTCATGTAGGGTA
>Ga0315284_10011125_pt1 | contig 12834 bp, 13 predicted proteins | sample YL17G09_16_MG_FD_203696 | JGI IMG/M metagenome (GOLD analysis project Ga0315284, IMG submission 203696) | Sediment microbial communities from Yellowstone Lake, YNP, Wyoming, USA - YL17G09_16 | ecosystem: Environmental > Aquatic > Freshwater > Lake > Sediment | place: USA: Wyoming | collected... | reverse complement strand
CTGTGGCGTAACGTGGCGTAACGTGGACGGCTTGGCTTGCGCGGGTGACTGGTGGGAGGGGGGCCGCGGATTCACGACGGGGGTGCGGTACCCAAACTACCCGATTTGGCATTCTCGACTGTCGCACACAAAAACGCTTGACACGCTATTATGGGTTGTGTAATGTGTCGGAAACAAAGGGAAAGGTAGGTGTGTATGAGTGGATTGGAATATGCGGTTTTGGTGGTATTGTGCGGATTGCTGGTGGTTGGAGCGTGGAGCATAGTCTCTGCTATTTGCAAGATGGTGCATGGTTTGGTAGAGAGTAGGCGGTTGGAGAAGAAAGAGTTATATGAGAGGGTGAAGCAGTTGGAGCGAGATGTTGAAGGTAGTGTATGGGGGAGTAGTTTTGACATGAGGATAAGGGAGTTGTACGATAGGGTGTGCAGGGTAGAAAACGGGGAGAAGGGTAGAAGTAATAGAAAGCATTAGAAACCAATTATGATACACTATGTGGTGGTAATTATCTGGTAGTGGGGAGGGCGTTGTGACGGCGATGATAATGTGTGTAATTATTAAGAAAACGGTGGTATTGGCGGTGGTTGTTTTGGGTATTATGATATTTATTAGTAGTTTTATTGACAGAAGGTTTCAGAGATAGGGTAAAAAGATGGAAGAAATCAAGGGTTCATGTCAGTTAAATAATGGGCGGTTAGAGCGGACGGCCAGACTGGTTGCGGAAGGCAGGAAAATCAGTGAGGCTTGGTACATGACGGCACCGCCTGAAGTTAAGCCGAAAAGGGCGTCCTGTTTGTGTAGAGAATACACGTTAAATCATGATGCAGTGTTTCAGGAGCGGTTAGCGTACCTGAAGACGGTAGAGAAGAGCAAGGTTGATATTGACGACCACGAGAAGATGAGTAAGCGGTTATGGGAGATAATCAATGGGAGTGGTGGTGATGCGAGCAAGGATGCTGACGTTATCAGGGCTATCAGTGAATTGGCGAAGCTGAAAGAGCGGGCCATGAGTTTAGAGGAGGCAAAAGCGAACGTGGCGAGTGTAGTGGCGGCGTTGACGGATATTGTAAGGCGTGGTGTAGGTGATTTCATTGTTGGAAATGAGAACATGTTTGTCAGGAAGTTAAGTGAGACTTTGGGGTGTGGCGTGGCTATAAGTGTTGGCGGGACTTTATATAAATCATGGAACGAGGTGGAAGAAAGAAAGGATGGGCAGGGCAATGGGAAAGATAGAGACGGATCAGGAACGGAGGGAGAGTCCGAAGATAAGTATAACGGTTCCAAAGAAGGAATTACAGTGGGTAGAGGAGGAGTGTCCGAAGTTTGCGGGAAAGGGCAGGAGCCGGAGCGAACGGATAGCATGGTGCATCCGGACGGCAATGAAAATGAGTAACTAATTGGTGATTTATGAAGTACTGGAAATGTCTGTTGTTTCATCGGAAATACTGGGTTCGTGAGGATCGGAATTTCAGGTGTAGCAAGTGTGGTTTAAGATGGCCACCGGAAGACGAGGACAATGAGTAAAAATCTTGAGTTAATGAACATGGATATACCATTTGGGTATATCAACAGTCCAGTTGCGCAGGCGAGTATGTGGGGAATTGACTACGCCTATGAGTGGCAGAAGGCGATATGGATGGCGTGCTGGAAGCCGTGGGGCAATATCGTCGCCTTGACGTGCAATGAGAGCGGAAAGACGAGAATAGTTGTTCCTGTACTGGCTTTAAGCTGGGCGGCGGCTTTTCCGGGCAGTACCGTTGTCATAACCAGTAAGAGTGAAGACCAGATCAATCAGCAGTTGTGGCCATCATTGAAGAACATGGCAAAGGTGGCGAATTGGGACGTTTCCGGAAGCGAGATAACAGCGCCGGTAGTCGTTCCACATGTGCCGGGAAGCAAGATTTACACAAGAGTAACCAAAGAAGGAACGCGATTTGAGGGGTATCACAATAATCTATGGCCGACAAAGGACGGGCAAAAGATTGTAGGGCCGTTATTGATAATAGCAGATGAAGCCAAGAGCATAAGTGACGATATTTTTGACGCTATTGAGAGATGTAATCCATGTGTCAGGTTATATATCAGCAGTACCGGCGATGATAGTGGGGCTCTGTGGGACGCGTGGAACGATGAAAGCGATATATGGACAAAGAGCTATAAACTGAATGATGTTCACCACGAGTTCAAGATTCCGTGGACGAAATGCCCCCATTTGTATGAAAATCCTGATATTAGAGAGAAAAAAGAAGCACTAATCAAGCAGAGGGGCCATAACGACCCATTCGTTTGCAGTAACCTTTTGGCGGAGTTTTTCAGGGGTGGCACATATATGTGCTTTGAATCCAGTGATTTACAGAAGATTCAGGACGCCATGAGTGGAATGCGCGAGAAAATGACTGGACACAGGATGGCGTTCTGCGATTTATCGAGCGGTGGTGATGAATTAACGTTCGGATTGAGAGAGGGAAATTACATTCATCCATTCGTGGCGTGGCATCACGACGGAACGGTAGCTCCTGAAGACACGGCCAAGCGATATATCAAGTTATTCAATCAGTACAAATTAAGGCCAAGCGAAATCAGCGCGGATTCAGGCGGTGTTGGCAAGGAAATCATCAATCAGTTACACAAGATGGGCTGGCCTGTCAAGAGGATAACATCCAATAATGCACCGAAGGATAAGGCGTCATTTGTGGACAGGTATACAGAGGCGCATTGGGAGTTGAAGAGTATTCTTCAACAGAATGTGTTGATTCTACCCAAAGACCAGAAACTACTCAATCAGATGAGATTGCGCCGATTTGTTCGCAAAAACAGTGATGAAAACAAGATAAAAACCGAATCCAAAGAAGACGCCAGAAAGAAGAGGGGCGAGGACAGTCCGGACAGATTAGACACATTAATCTACCTTTGCGAGAACATGGAGCCGTACAAAGTGGAAGAGAACATGACGTTTAAAAATAGGTGTCCTACTGTTAAGGATTTTTTTGATTCAATTAAGAACGGCGAAAACGACAATGAACACAATATAAAAGATTCAATGCCGACATTCTATTAAAAAAATATCTGTTTACATTATTTCATTTACTACTCATAACTCATAGTGAGTTGCCAGAATTATCTAACAAGGAGAGTAAATGAAGAAACTGTTTTCTGCTATTGTCGGGTTGTTTTGTATGTCTATGTCTGTTTTCGCTGTTGGTGCGGCGCGTAACTGGGCTTATGGTTCCTCTGATTTGGGTTCCGCTAACTGTATTCAAGATTATATAGATAGAATATATGTCGGAACTGCTGGGAATATTGTCATTTATAATAGTAGTGGCTGGTTTAGCAAAGTACCTATTTCCGGTGATGTGACGATCAGTGAATCAGGTGTTTTCTCGGTTACTGGTTTTTCTTCGTTGGCTTTAGCCGCAAATAAGATCGTTGTGGGTAGTGCCGCCGGGTTGGCATCGGCGCAGACTATGGGCGGTGATGCTAATATAAACAGCAATGGAACTGTAACCGTAACAAACTACGCAAATATTAAAATAGCTCCCGGCAAAATAATTGTTGGTAGTCAGGAAACAAACGCTGTAGCATGGGCGGTTTCGGGTGATGGTACACTGAATAGTAACGCAGTCCTTACGGTTACGAATTACGCTAATATCAAACTCATGCCGGGAACCATGATTGTTGGCAATGCGTCAACCTCTGCGGTTGCAGTCACAATGTCAGGCGACGTAACCATAGATACAAACGGAGTGGCGACGGCACAGGGTGTAACAGAGAACATAGTTGTTTATGGAGAAGGCAATACGAACTTCAATTTCTTCGTGACAAATGGATTGATCAAAGCATTTACCGTAACCGGCCCGTAAGGTAAAAAACATGGATACAAGTAGTAATTTTGCGCCATATATCGAACTCATTAATCGCGATTTAAGTGGGCGAGATACATGGAATTTCAAAGACAACCTGATTATAAAACGACGGCTAGGTGAGCGCCCTACCTCCAACAAACCTTATCCCTCCGCTCCCGAACCCGTCGTTAATATTTTGAATGATGTCATATCCTACAAGACTGATGTCGAAATATCCATGATAATGAATGCGCCGTTCTTTGCGTATTTCATACCAATCGGCCAGAGTACGACGGAGATGGCCATGCGTGCACAACGCGGGTTTGATACATTATTGCGTCACTTTATGAAGTATCGCGCCAACAAGGAAGAGGCGGTTGACTGTAAGAATGCAAGAGGTTTCTCTGTTGTCAAGCGTATTAGGAAGTACTGTAATAAATTAAAACAGGTTATTCCGGCTATTGAAACAGTTGACCCGAAAGATATTATCGTTCCTGTTGACACTGCCGATATTGGACAAGCCGAACGATTGGTGCATGTTCTTCGTGGTTCATATCGCAAATGGAAGAAAAAAGAAGATCAAGGCTGGAAGAATCTTGACAAAATATCAGTTAATCTCGACGAAGAGAAACCGCAGAGAAACACCACGCAGGATGACAATAGAAACTCACTCAAGGTTTCAGCCAAGTTAATTGGAATCAACGCTTCTGATTTCGCCAATGACAGTATTATAGTATGGGAAATCTGGCATTACTCGAACCAGTGGGATGTTGACCACTGCAAGGACTGGGGAATAACCAAAACGGGAATGAAGTGCCGTACTTATATCTGCCCTGATTTTGCTGATTACGTCCTCTATGCCGTACCAGTAGAAGAGCAAGAGGCGTCATGGCCGTTCATTCAGCACAGAAACGAATACAGGACGCGTTGGTATTATGATTCAATGGGTATCGGCCATACCTGCATGGATGACCATTTGGCGGCCAGTTTCCTAATGAAACGCAAGTTGATTTGGTCTGATTATAGCACAATGCCAATGCTGGAAGATGACGGAACTGGCGACAATCTGGCGACGATTAAGTGGAGTCCGGGTTCAAAACTGCCAAGAGGTTTGAAGATGGCGCAAATGCCTGCACCTCCGCAACATATTGATTTTGATATAGATTACTTTAAGCGTTCAGCCTCAAATAGAGTTGGCGCAAGCATGAACCTAATGTCAGCACAAGCGTCACAAGGGAATGGTATAGAAAAGACGGCCACTGAAGTCACGTCGCAGAATGCCAGAGAATCAATGTTGTCCAGTGCCAGTACCGATAGATTTAACGATGCTGATACCGAACTGTTTCCGGCTATATGGGAAGACTGCAAAAAACTGGAAGTTGATTTGCCGATGATTAAAGACGGCAAGATGGGAATGATGGGAACGGATGTCTATATGGGCGATTATGTTATCGTTCCGGCGGCATCGCAGAAGACAATCAATCCCGATATGCAATTCCTGAAATGGCGCGAAGCCTTTATGTTTGCCGTTCAGTTCCAGCAACAAGTTCCTATGAATATCATGGAAGAGTTAAAGCGCGGATTGGCAATGTACGACCCGAACTTTGCGCAAACACTGATATTTGATCCGGCCAAAGCAGGCCCGCAGGGACAACCACCGATTTACATGATGCTTCAACAGATTATTCAAGCTCTGGCTAACAACAACATCATTGATGAACAACAACAGAAGGAATTGGAATCTGTAATGAAGCTCTCTTTGGAAACAGCAGAAAAGGTGGATACGGTAGAACAAAAAGCAAAGGAATCAAAAGCAAGTGTACCCGTTCAAGAAGAAAACTTCATGCCCTAGCGTTAAGATACAATGGGATGGATTTGAAGTCGTTATGGATAAAAGCGACATTCTGACGCTTGGCGCCTTTTCTGAAACACTAACGGCGAAGAAGATTCGCAAGTTAATTGATGAAACGTATTTTAAGAATGTATTTTGCGGAAAGACATCCGGCGAGTTCAGGGATGGTTTCTTCTCGATACGAAAACTTATGATTGATTTGCTGACGACGGAAGTTGAGAAACCGAAAGAAGATGTTTTGGAAGAAACAACTTCCATGCAGTAATTTCCCGCATGTTGCGGAGTGCATGTATGTGGCTTAAATACATACCGGCCTGTGACGAACACAGAGTGCAGTCATGCTATAAATGGCAGGAGACACAATGAGCGAAGTACAGAAAAAAGAGTCTGAAATAATAGAAGAACAACTGGAAAAATTGTCGTCCGATTCGGACAATAATGTTGTAAGGCCGGAAGAAGTTATTGAACCTCCAAAAGAGGAGAAAGTAACGCCTGAACCAGTCCCGAAGAAAGAGGATAAACCGGTTGAACCTAAAGTTGAAGACAATGATTCTAGCAAAGAACCCATTAAGGAGCAGGACGTAAAGGCTGATAATTCCGCTTTTGCGAGAATGCGAATTAAGGAGGAGAAGTTAGCTGGCGAGATAGACAAACTGCGACAGGAATTGGAGAGTGTTAAAACTAAACCGCCTGTTCAGGAAGTTACGGACAAAAAGGAAGTAAAACAGGAAACTCAAAGACCCAGTTTGGATGTAGTCTTGAATCACTTGGTACGCGCAAAATCGGGTGATTTAACAGATGCCGAACTTAACGCAATGGGAAACATTGCCCCAGACGCTGTTGCGAAACAGTTGATGGAGGTTGTTTCTGAAGATTACGGCAGTGAAGAACTGCTTGAGATTCAGAAGAAAGCTATTCGTGGCGATTTTGGGGAACAGAGTGCAAACATTCTGTCCGAAGTCAATACATATATGCCAATGGTCATGGCTAGAGAACGGCAGGATGAGAAGAAGCAATCGGCAGAACATCAGAATAATGAGAAGATTCTGCAAAATATTCAGGTAACGTATAAAACAGAACTTGAAAAAGTTGTTAATGACTTTCCTGACTTGGCTTCCGGCAATCCTCTGGTTGAAAAAGCTATTGAATCGTGGGAAAAAGAGTTTATTGGCGAGTTCGACGGACTTGTCCTCAAGAAAGAGGGCAAACTCCCGAAAGACTTGTCTCAATACCTGCTACTTCATCCTTATGAACGTGCTAGGTTTATTTCTACTGCTATCGGTGCAAGTTCTTCGGCTCAAAGTGAACTGAATAATGCGAAAGAAGAGATTAAGAAGCTGAAAGGCAAATTACATCTTTCCGAATCGCCTGAATCGGGTTCTCCGTCGGTAATTGAAACGGGTAAGAAATTAAACACATCAAAAGAAATTGAAGAAGAACTGGAGCGAATCTCTAGGTCTTATGGGAGTTAAAGAAAATGAGTATTAATCTTGATTCAGTAACCACTGATGGGAGTACTAGGTCGCTGGTCGAGCGGTTTTTGGATAAAAAACTTCTCGAACGGGCTGATTGGACTACTCCGTTGGCTAATTCTACGTTCGGCGACGTTCGTGGAATACAGATGAACGATGGACAGTATGGGCAATACACACGCAAGACTGGTGGACGGCGTCCCCAGCACATGCTTACGCCTTCTGGCGCTGGCAGTGACCCTGCGAGTGGTATTACTCTCGGAACGGACAAAGTTCTGATTCCTACGGAATGGGTGCAGGATTTTGCGGCCATTTCTACGGTTGGTCAGAAAACGTCTTGGCTTGATCTTACAACGTGGGCAGAAGATGACATGCCTCGCGACCTGTTGCGCAGACAGCACGAATTAGTGCAAAACGCAATGCTGGTTGGTAGGTTTCAACCCGGACAATATGATTCGTCAGGTACGGCAACTACACAGTTTGACCAGACAGCACAAGCTACCGTGACTCTTTATGGAATATCCTTCACATTCCAGAAGTGTCCGATATACTATGCTAAAGGCAAGACAAATCAGACTGATCTAGTTGCTGGCGATACACTTGATTGGGCAACGATGCGCAATCTGTGGATTCGTTTGGACATGGCACATGCTCCGAAGATTAAGGGCAACTACGCTTGCGTACTTTCGAGTGCGCAGTGGCTTGACCTGTTGACGGATACCGATGGTGGACGTTTGACTGCGGCAATGGCCGGTGGATTGAAGTCTGCGATCAAGGGTCTGGAATCCAACGCCATATTTGAATATGCTGGTTGGTTCTTCGTGTTGCAGGATAATCCGTTTACCGAAGTTTCTGGTTCTGAAAACAAGCGCGCTAACTGGGGCCCAATTCACGCCGCTCATTGTTTCGGTGCTAATTGCTTTGGTTACGTTTCTCTTGGCGACAGGCAGATGCGTCCGAAGTTCAAAGTTCAGGATGTAACGAAGACTGGTTATGAGAAGACAATCGGTTACTTGATGCCGTGGCAAGTTGGTGTAGAGAATCCCAACTGGGGTTTCTCCATTAAGTCTATCGTGTCACAAGACAAACCGAATAACTATGATCCGGCCGATCCTACAAAGATGTTGGATGGTTTCGGAGTATAGTCGTTAATAGACAAAGGAGAGAAGAAAAATGAAGAAGATAGTAATAAGTTCATTCGTGCTTGCGTATCTGGCAGTCGCTTCGATGGCGATTGCTGGTATGGAAGTATTGAGCAAAGATTCCTTTTCTTGTACTGGCGATGCGGCTAGCACAACGATAAAGGCTGGGACGGGTCAGATTGTTGACCAGTCACTTTGTCTCGATGTTGATACTAATGCTACGGTTACGGTTAGAAGGGCGAGTAAGAAAACAAAACTTCAGGCGGTGGTTGCGGCCTCCACTAATGTTTATGTTTATACTACGGCCAGTAATAAAGTTGATGGGTTTACACTCACAACTTCTGATTACCTTCTGATAGCCGATTCCGGTTCCACTGGTTATCAACTGCGTCAAATCACATCAATTCAAGTTTACACAAATTATTATACGCATTACGGGCTTAATGCCGTCGTAACGGCGGATGATGATTCACCTGTGTATGTTATTGATACAACTGATAATGTAACGATTCCTGCTGGTGCTAGTTCCGACCAGACTGGTTTGCAGAATATGTTTGTAGGATTCCTCGGAATGCCTATTCACATCAGTCTGTCAACTGGTAGTGGCCCGAACAGCGTCATCAGTGGCGTTGTTTCGTATGAGAAATAGTTGATTGTTTAACGGCAAGGCGGGGCGGGGTTCTATCCCCCTCCCCGCAGGCCAAGAGAAAAGTTAAAAGCCTATGAAAACAGTTGAAACAATAATTAAAGAAGCATGTTCTACGGCATTAGGATTAAAAAAGGACGAACTATCTAATGACATTATAGATACTGCTGTTGATAAATATAATTATTGCGGACGAATTATCTTTGACGCTTGGCCGTGGAAGGAAAAAAAGATAGACCAGTTCAATGCAACTGCCAATGCGACGACTGGCGTTATCCTGTTCAACGGAGTTCACGCGGACGTTGATATTGTCAGGGCTGTTAAGGCATTGTCTACCGACGACGATTTTTATGATACTTTTATATGGCCACAGGACGAAGTAAGTGCCGCCATTATAGGGGAAGAAGTGTCAAGTGCGAGATTCATAACGCTGAACCATGATGCAAGTGGATATAGAAGAATACAGGTTAACCCCGATGATGATGTAACGACTTATGCGATTCTAGCCATGAAGCGATTTGTAGAGTCAACCATAGAATCTACTTACGACCCAGCGCACCCAGACGCCACACCGACCGATTACCGTTATTTATCGTGGAATCTTGAGGATGCCAATTCGATTTTAATTGCGTTTATTATAGACGAACTAAAGATGTGGGATGGACAGAATCCAACGGGGCAGTGGAAGGATTTAATGAAAATACCAATAGCCAAAGCAGAATTGCAGGAAGCAAAAGAACACATCAGTTATCCTGCCAGTAGTGACTTTGGCGAAATAGGGAAAGATTTCTAATGAGATCGGACAGAGTATATGAAGTAATTGACGGCCAGAATGATTTTTCTGGTGGCATGGTTCTCGCAGGGGAACCCGCTCCGAATCAATACCGTTACTCTGAAAACATCATTATCCGGCACGGAACTCCAGAAACTAGGCCCGGTATTGGGCGATTTTTCAGGAAATCTGCGTCTGGGCTGGTTGCCGGATTCTATTTCAATCAGGACAATGCGACATATAGCGATTTAGGACACACAGGATTCTGGTTTTCATTCCAGTTTGTGGGTTCTGCATGGGGAACAGTACAGGGATGCGATTTCTTTAAGTTCAAGGACGATACCAGTCATAGATTGATATTCGTTTCAGATGGGTATGTCAGGATTCAGAATGGCGGTTTTGTTACCACTGTTCCAACAGAAGAATCAATAGCAACAAGCGAAACGATAGAGTTTGTTCAGGCTAATGAGTGGTTGATAATGTTTCGGTCAGGCGACAAGAACGCTATGCGCTGGGATGGTAGCGCAAATGGCTTTGAATTATTTACTCTGGAGCAGGAAAAAACAACCAACGTTATTCCAACCGGAAACATGGGCGCGTATCAAGGCGGGCGTCTGTGGGTGAGAAAGGACGACGATTTGTACGCTTCGGATATTTTCGATTTCGACAATTACGATTATGTTTACCAGTTATTCGGAATCAATCCGGGCGATGGCAATACAATAAAAGCCATTATTCCGTGGCATGACGACAATCTAATCATAGCGAAAGACAGGGCGATTTATGGACTATCCGGCATAAACTCTGCGTCCGTTGATGTTGCGCAGGGTACGGTTAAGTTGTCGGATAATGTCAGGATAGAACAGTTACTTTCCAATTCCGGCATAGTTGGCCGGTACGCCTATGCAGTACATGGCGAAATACTTTCATTCATATCTTACGATGGAATAAGACAATTACAGAGAACGCAACAGGGCAACATTGTCGGGGTGGACGTGACGTTAAGCGCGCCAATCCAGCCATTGATTGACAGGATTAACCCTAATTACATCCATAATTCGTGTGCAGTCGCTTTCCAGAATTATCTCCTATTTGCCGTTCCAATGGACAATGCTACCGTAAATAACGCAATCCTTGTTTTCGACTTGACATTGAATACATGGGTTAGTGTATGGAAAAGCGACATTATCAATCCAGTACGTTTCTTTGCCGAGAAAGAGAAGTTGTATTCTCTTGGTTCTGATAACATTCTGCGCGAAATGTTCAGAGATGACCCCGTTGACAGTCAAGATGCGGTTGACGATACCAGAATATGGCTTGCGTCAGAAGAATATTCGGTTGGCGACATAAGGCGCGCAACTAATGAAGATTCAGTCCTGTATATCTGCATTAAAGAAAACATAGGGCAGGCATTAACTGACACTAATTACTGGAGTGTTGTTTCGGACACCACATCTCTTTACAGGATAACATCCCTGTTAAAATCAAGATTCTACAAGCACGACGATGAAACGTCACCCAAGAAATATGGACGTTGCGAAGTTGCCGTAAGACACCAGAATCCGTCTGTTACCGTGGAAACAGAGGACAGAGAATATGGCACAAAGGATACGGTTGTGTCAAGTAAAACTTATTCTCAAATATTATACGAGGTTAATAATCAGGCAGACTGGGATGATACCAATATAGATGATGACTTTGATAGTCCAGGCAGAGAAGATTATACCGTTCTTTTCGATGAGGATGACGGCATATACATGGACGCAGACGAGGGAATTGACATAGGAACATGGACTACTCACGGCCTAAAGTTTATTCCAAGAGTAATGCACAACAGAGAGTTTTCCGTTATCGTAACTAATACACAAGGAAAAATAAACATAAAGAGTATTGTATGCAAGGGACAACAGGGTCAGTTTGCTAAATACGGGAGATAGTCATGGCTGATAATTTTGTAAGAGGATACACATTTGATGGTGTTTCGGGACTTAAAACTGGAGCTAATCTGGAAGACTTGATTACACAGGCCAAGTTTACCGCTAATGCGTCCAATACCGGAAATTCGGATAGAATATTTGACGGAGTGACGCTCGATCAGGACGCATCCAATAGGGTAAAAATAAAGAGTGCTGGTGTTGGTGTGAATCAAATAGCCGCCGCAATAGCGGGTAACGGATTGCAGGGTGGCGCAGGAAGTGCGTTGTCGGTAAAGGCCAATGGCGCAACAATAGCGGTTGCCGCAGGCGGAATTAGTGTTTCGTCTCTTCCGTCTGGTTCCGTTGCTTCGGCACAACTCGACATGATAGACGCTTTTTCCGTAGACATGAACAATACCGATCAGACGATAGTACTTGGTGCTGGCGGTGGCCATGCCAATATAGTGTGGAGTACAGCATCGCCATTGATAAATATTGGAAGCGGGACATTTCCAACTACTTCAAAATTCCTTCCCGGTGTTGCTGGACTATGGTGGTTCTATGCCTTTACGACACATTATTCAATAGCCACCAATGTTAAGATTATTGTTGGATTATACAAAAACGGCGCGTTAATATCACAATGTGCCGGAGACAGGGTTTCGGATGCGTCCAATAGTGAGCGTTCTTTTGCTGTTGGTGTAATAATCAACATGAACGGAACGACCGATTATATAGACATTACTTTTGGAGCAGACACCGCCGGAACATACAAGATTTTTGGAACCAATTACCTATCGCGGTTTATGGGTAAATACATAGGAACAATAACATAGGAGAAATAATGTCAACGAGTTTAACAATAACACCATCTTATGTTTGGGTTGCGGATTCAAATGGAAAGATACAGCCTACAAAAGATAGATTAAATCTTACGGCAACGCCAACGGTAATATTAAGCGAGGATTACTTGCAGGTAGCCGTTCTGACTGGAACTGATGATACTGACGGAACAGGAAGCATGTCAATACAGATAACCGATAACACGGGGGCAAACATAGAGGTTGAGCAAGTAGTTAGTGTGTGGGTTGCAACGTCAGATAAGGGTGCGCCATCAGCCATTACAGGATTCACGGTATTAACAGGAGTATTACTCAAGGCAGTAACAGCTAATGCTTATAGCGAGGTTATCACG
>Ga0315284_10011123_pt1 | contig 12835 bp, 12 predicted proteins | sample YL17G09_16_MG_FD_203696 | JGI IMG/M metagenome (GOLD analysis project Ga0315284, IMG submission 203696) | Sediment microbial communities from Yellowstone Lake, YNP, Wyoming, USA - YL17G09_16 | ecosystem: Environmental > Aquatic > Freshwater > Lake > Sediment | place: USA: Wyoming | collected... | reverse complement strand
GCGCCGCCTGGACGTCGTCATCCTGCATCGGGTGCTGCTCGAACAGGTGCTGGGCATTGACCCGCAGGCGGTGCGAGAAGAGAAAAACCTCCGCTACGTCCGCGAACTCGACGAAGCTCTGCGGCAAGTGGACCGCGGCCAGGCACAACTCGCGCTGCTGATGAATCCCACGCCCGTCGAAGCCGTGTGGGAGAACGCGCTCGAGGGACAGCCTCTCCCGCAGAAGTCCACCGACGTCTACCCCAAGCTGCTCTCCGGGCTGACGGCTTATTGGCTGGATAACCCCGCGGGAATGTAGCGGCGCTCTCTGCGCGCCGGACGGACAGCGGTCAGAGACCGCCGCTGCCGCGCAGTAAGGCAACGTCAGGACGCCGGCTCGAAGGACTTCACCGCGTCTCCGACGCTGTCGTACACTTCGAAAACTGTAACAAGCTTAGTAATATGTAACTGCTCATCAAACTTCTTGGTGAGGTTGGCGAGCTTCATGCCCGCCCCCTGGCTGCGCGCTGAGGTGTAGCCGGCCACGAGCGTCCCCAGGCCGGCGCTGTCGATATAGCCGACGTCGGCAAGGTCCAGCACCACCCGGGTCTTCCCCGCGGCGAGCATATTCTTCAGCTTGGCGCGCAGCTGGCTGCTCTCCTCGCCCAGCGTCACGCGACCCGACAACACCAGAACCGTCACTCCCCCCGAATCCTTCTCACTAATGTGCAATGCCATGCATGACCTCCATTCAGCGCCGCATTGTACCTGCGTTTATGCCGAAAGTAAACCGCCGGGGCACCCGATCAAAGCGCGCGAACCAGGCTTCTATTCAAACTCCGAACAGGACATGAAATAGCCGCAGCGCGGGCAGACGAACTTGCACTGGCGCGATTCGAGGCGCTTCGAGCAGACGGGACAAACCTCCACGGGCAGCTCCGGGGGCAAATTGTTCGCGTCAAGGTTCGGTTCGCTCATTTTAAGAGAAGTTGTCAGCTCTCAGTTCTCAGCGATCAGCAATCAGCTTTGAGCCGTCAGCTCTTAGTCGGTTTCGTTTGCTGAAAGCTGGTGGCTGACGGCTGACCGCCGCGAGATCCCAGCGGCCCACGCTCACCGCACCAGCGACTGAATTAGTCCCACCTCCCACGTCAGGTAGGCGCCGAAGCCGAGGCTGAAGAGTCCCGCCGCGAGGCGAATGACGCGGTCCAGCACCCGCAAGCGCCGCGCCGCCAGCGCCAGCGGCACGGTCATGAGCAGGCTCATCACCATCATGCCGCCGATCGAGCCAATGCCAAAAATGAGAATGTAGGCGGCGGCGAGCAGGAGCGACGGCAGCGCGCCGACCACGACCATCATCAACGCCGCCGTCCCCGCGAGGCCGTGCACCACGCCGACGATGAACGGCTTCCCTCCCAGGCGCAGCGTGCGGTGCTGGTGCTGATGCTGGTGCCCGGGCTCCGCCACGTGTAAGTGCAGGTGCTTGTGCTCGACGCCGTCGTGCTCGTGAGCGTGGACGTGCAGCGCGTTGGTCCGCGCCAGCTTGACGAGCACGTTCAGGCCCAGAAAAATCAGCATGCAGCCCACCAGGAATTCCAGGAACTGGGAGAATTGCGGTGTCAGCGCCAGCCGGAACGCCGCCACCAGCAGCCCGAAAACCAGCAGCGACGCAGTGTGGCCCATCCCCCAGGAAACGCCGATCAGCGACGAACGCAGCAGGCTTTTTTCCTCGGTGACAAACGTCGAGACGGCGGCCAGGTGGTCGGCGTCCAGGGCGTGGCGCAAGCCCAGGACGAAGCCCAGTGCGAGTGTTGACCAGATTGGAAAATCGCTTGCCGTCATAATTCTAATATTACAACATGTACTGAAGAGTTCTCAGTTCTCAGTTGTCAGTTCTCAGCTATCAGCATTCAGCCGTCCGCTATCAGGGACCAATTGGTTGCGGGCTGCGTGCTGATGGCTAAAGGCTGACGGCTAACTCCTCACGGGTAATGCTCCCGCATGAAATCCGCAATTCCCCGATACGCACGCTCCAGCGTGGCCTCGTCGGGGAGAAAGACGATGCGGATGTGCGGGCTGGGCAGGGTGCGGCAGAAGCCGCTGCCGTGCACGACCATGACCTGCTTCTCCACGAGCAAGCGTTTGACAAACTCCTCGTCACTCCCCTCGATGTCGAGGCGGGGGAAAGCATAGAACGCGCCACGCGGCGCCACGCAGCTCATGCGCGGGATGGAGTTGCACCACTTTGCGGTCAGGTCACGGCGGGCGCGCAACTTGGCGAGTACCTCCGTGAAGTGGTCCTGCGGGCCCTCGAGCGCCGGCCGGATGGCGTACTGGTGCGCGTGATTGGCGCTGAGCCGCGCGCGCAGCAGCTTGTGCATGCCCTCGATGTAAGGCTTGAGCGCCGCCGCGTTGCCGCTGACGATGGCCCAGCCCAGGCGCCAACCCGGAACCAGGTAACCCTTGGAAAGCCCGCCGAAGGTGATCACCGGAACGTCCGGCGCGAGCGCCGCCAAGGGCACGTGCGATTCGCCGTCGAGCAGCAGCTCGTCATAGATTTCGTCCGCCAGGATCACCAGGTTGTCCTGGCGCGCCTGCTCCGCAATACCTTCCAGCGTCCGGCGGGAATAGACGGCGCCCGTGGGATTGTTGGGATTAATGACCACGATGGCGCGCGTGCCGGCAAAGACGCGGCTCGACAGGTGCTGGAGGTTGGGCTCCCAGCCGGCGTCTTCGTCGAGCGCATAAGCGTTGGGCTGCGCGCCCAGCTTCGCCAGTACGGCAGAGTAGAGCGGATAATCGGGGCAGGGCGTCAGAACGTTTTCACCGGGGTTCACCAGCGCCGTCAGGCAGATATCCACCGCCTCACTAACACCGGCTGTGATAAAGATGTTCTGGATATTACGAATGCCCTTGCGCTCCGCCATGGCGCGGATGGCGGCCAGCGCCTCCGCAACGCCCAGCGACGGCGCGTAGCCGTTCTTGCCGTCGCGCATGGCTTTCGCCACCGCTTCGATCAGGTGCGGCGGCACCTGGAAGTCGTAAGCCATCGGGTCGCCGATGTTGAGGGGAAGGATCTCCTTGCCCTCGCGCGCCAGTTGCTCGGCGAGCACGGTGATGTCGCGGATGGCATAGCGGATGTGCTCCATCCGCTGCGCGACGGCGATCTGGCGAATTTGTTCAAGTCCTGGCGACATGACGGATTTTCATTTGTAACAGAAAGCCGGAACGGGGTCAACGAAGCAAGTAGCCGTCAGCGGTCAGCGATCGGCCAAGCCCCTGCCGAAAGTTGACGGCTGATAACTGCGGGCGGTTCTTCTAGAGCAACTCCTCCAGGTCTCGATACGGCATTCGCTGCGACTCCGCCACGGGCTGGCAGGTAATGTGCCCCGCGTAAGTGTTGACGCCTCCCTTGAGGAGCGGATTCTCCGCAATCGCTCCTTTCAGCCCCAGGGCCGCAATCTTCCGTGCGTAAGGAAGCGTGGCATTGGTCAACGCGATCGTCGAAGTGCGCGGCATGGCGCCGGGCATGTTGGTGACGCAGTAGTGAACGACGCCAGCGACGTCATAAACCGGATCGCTGTGCGAGGTCGCCCGGGTGGTCTCGACGCAGCCGCCCTGGTCAACCGAGACATCGACAATGACCGAGCCCGGCTGCATCGTGGCCACCATTTTTCGCGTCACCAGCCGGGGCGCCGCGGCCCCCGGAACCAGCACCCCGCCGATCAGCAGGTCAGCCTTCTTCACCGCATCGGCAATGTAGAACGGGCTGGAGAGGTGTGTTTCGACGCGCCCGAAGAAGAGGTCGTCGAGGTGGCGCAGGCGGTTCAGATCCACATCCAACACCAGCACCTGCGCGCCCATGCCCATCGCCATCTTGGTGGCGTTGATGCCCACGACGCCCGCGCCCAGGATTACCACCAGGCCCGGCCGTACGCCCGGAACGCCGCCCAACAACACGCCGCGCCCGCCGTGCGGCTTCTGCAGAAAGTAGCTGCCCACCACGATCGACATGCGCCCGGCGATTTCGCTCATGGGCGTGAGCAGCGGCAGCGCTCCGGACGTGTCGCGGATGGTTTCGTAGGCCACGCCCGCCACCTGCGTATCCACGAGCACGCGCGTGAGCTCGGGCAGCGGCGCCAGATGCAGGTAGCCGAAAACGATCTGCCCCTGGCGCAGATGAGGATACTCTTCCGGAGTCGGCTCCTTGACCTTGACGATCATTTCACTGCGCGCGTAAACCTCGTCGGCGGTGTCCACGATCCGGGCGCCGGCGGCGACGTACTCCTCATCGGTGAAGCCCGAACCGACGCCCGCCCCCTTCTGAACCCAAACGGCGCTGCCGTCCTCAACCAGTTCGTGGACGCCCGCCGGCACAAGACCCACACGGTATTCGTTGTCTTTGATTTCCTTAGGAAGACCAATATTCATTTATGACCCTCGGCGTGAAATTATGAAGCTAAGTTTGCCCTGCACGTTTCCGGCCTTCCTATGGTAAACCCGTCCGGACACAACTCTCCAGCACCTTCGGCGTGATGCCACGGAATAGGGACGTTTAGTCGTAATTCAAAGGTCGGGGATTCGGCGCCTCTAGATTCTGAATCTGCGGCACCTGACAAAACGTCACCCGCCAGGCACGAAGTGCCTACCTTTGGCCCCAGAAAGCGGTTGTACTGCCCGGCCCGGTAGCTGCTTCGCCCTCGTTATGCCGGACGCCATCATTGTATTTTCAATGACTTGAAGGCTTCGGTTTTTCACTTTACTGCTGGGCGGGGCTCCGGACGGGGGTAAGGCGGCCCGCGACGCCGCTTCCCGCTTGCGCCGCTGTTCCTGCAGCATTTCGAGCAACCGGAGTTTGCGCTCCAGTTGCCGGTCGAGGTAGTTGTCCATGCGCAGGATCCAGGTCCAGCGGGGGTCGGTGGGCGCCAGGCAGGCGTCGCGCGCGGCGTCGGAGACCTCCGCGTGCTCGCGCAGGAAGAGTTCGTACTCTTCCGTCATTTCCTTGCGCTCCTCGAGCAGGTACATCACCAGCGCGGCGCGCACCGAGAAGGTCCGCGACGGCCCCGGGCCGTGGTCCGAGCCAGCGCTGGCCTCGTGTTCTTGGCTAGATGTGTCTCCGCCACCGGAAGGCCGGTCTTCCTTCTGCGCGCCCTGGTCCGGAGCGGCGCCCGGCTCACCCGTGCTTGCCTCGAATTCTTGCCCAGGGAAGTCTCCTCCGGGAGCGTCGGCATCCGCCGCCAGCCCTGGCTCTGCCTCCTCCTCGTCGGCATATTTCTCCAGGTCGCCCCGCGCGGCGCGCAGGCTTTCGGTCTCGCCCGCTCCCTCGTCGTACTCGTTGGGCAACTCCTCCTCGCCCTCCCTCAGCCGCCGGAAGAAATCCAGCACCATCGCCCCGCGCAGCGTGGGCTTGGGGCCGTACAGCCCCTTGAGCGACAGCTCGCACTCCTCCCAGCCCCGGTTGCGCTCCAGGCGCGCGACCACGGTGTCCAGCAGGTCGAGCGCCATCTCGAATTTTCCCCGGCAGTCTTTGGCGCGCAGCAGCCCCGTCTCGTGCGCTTCCTCGGCCGGCTGGTCCATCGTCAGGCGCTCGACGTCGTGCAGCTCGCGTTGCCGCGCCACCATCAGGCGTTCCACCTCCCGCACCTGCACGCCCGTCTGGGCGCGCTCCGAGCGCCGCTTCTTCCACCACAACAGCGCCAGGTCTTCCACCAACTGGGCCTCCAGCGGGTTGCCCGGCTCGGCCGAGGCGATCAGACCGCCATGGAAGCGGTCGAACTCCTCCGGGTCTTCCCCCAGGTCGCGCATCACGGCGCGAAACGGCCGCGCGCACAGCCCGTGCGTCAGGGCGTTGAATCGGCTATTGCTCTTGCCCTCCGTGGTGCGCGGGCCGGTGGATTCGAGAGCGCTCAAACGATTGGCGGCGCGTTGGCGGGCCGTAATCGGACTTTTGCTCGTCAGTGACATTTTGACCTCCAGGATTGCAGTATTGCTGTTCCGGCGCTCCCTGACCGTCCCAGGTGGCGGGACCAGAGACCAGCACAACAATTCGGTGCTTCAGCACACAAGTCCCGCTTTTTCAGTGTATCGAACCGAGATGAGAAGGTGGGTACCAGTGAGAACAGTGAGAATCTATTTTAGTAGCTTTTCAAATCAAGGGGTTAGCAGCCAATCTCGTTGCCAGCCTCACCACGCGTCGCGAAAAGTGCCCCTTTTCGCCACAGCGGGGAAAACCAGGTTGCGGGGGACAAGCTAGAAGGAGAAGGAGCGGGGTTCTGGGGGCTGGGTTGAAAGTCGAGTGTCGAGAGTTGAGAGTTAAAGGATAAGGTATGAAGGATGAAGGACTGCATTTAAGCAAAGAGGCCGCTCACAAAACGGTCTGGCTCCCACCCGACACAGAACTGCCCAAACCTCTCGGAAGGTTCTCCTTCATCCTTCATCCTTCATCCTTCAGCCTTCAGCCTTCATCCTTCTGCCTCCCGACTCCCGCGTGAAAAGTCCTGCGTCCCCCCTTATTCCGACCCTACACCCAACTGCCGAATTCCTTGGGGATACGATGCGCATCCAACCAACCCATGAAGTCGGACATGGTGGTGAACTGTTCTTTGAGGAGCCCGAGGAGGATCGTGTCTTGGAGAGCCGAACGATGCTGCCCGTCTTTCCGTAAATATGGTGGCTGCCGTGAATGCGCAAGAGTTGCCAGCCGCGGCGCTCGATGAGGCGAGCGAGATCCTTGCCTGAGATCGCCTTCATAGGGCGATCTCGAGCACCTGGTCTTTTGGAGCGGATTTTGGCGGTTCGACTTCTACCGAGAGGCAACCTTCGATGGCCTCATGCAGGTTGGTCATGAGCTCTTCAAGCGTCTCTCCCTCGGTCGCGCAGCCGGGAATCGCCGGCACTTCACCCCAGTAGCCGCCTTCTTCCGCCTCGTGAACCACCACCTTTATTTTCAATCGCCCTCCTTCAAATTGACGCCTTGACGCTATTGTAACACCACCCTTCTCCGCACACATCGCACAGAAGGCGATGTGTGCGCCACCCGTCACTTTCGGTCTTGTATTGCTGCATGGTGATTTTCTTGATGGGTGCTTGCATGAGGTTTCATTTCCCGTTCAGAAACCCGGCGCTTGGCGCGAATGGCGCGCCGCAGGCGAAGGACGGGCGACGGCGCACTTGGCGTCATTCCTTCAGAAGTCCGCGGACCTCTTTTTCCAAAAGCGGGAGCTTGTTCTTGAGGATGTCCCAGACGATCTCCGCGTCAACCGCAAAGTACTCGTGGATGAGGATGTTCCGGAGTCCGGCGATGCGTTTCCACTCCACCTGCGGCCTCTTCGAGCGGATTGTTTGTGGAATCTTCTTTGTCGCCTCGCCGACAACCTCCAGATTGCGCACGACGGCGTCGAAGGTTTTGAGGTCGTTCGAGAACTCCTTCAAACCCATTTCGGACGTATAGTGTCGAATTCTTTGGGCGGCCTCGAGGATGTCTTCCAGGTAGACTTTATAGTCGCGAGGCATACACAGTCTCGCCCAAGATGGTGGGCTTGAGTCGGGGCTTGAGGTTTTCCGCGATGACTACATCCGCTTTGCAGCCGAACAGCTCTTCGAGAAACTCCTTGACATCCATGTAGGCATCGAAGCTCTTCCGGTCGAATTCCACAAGAAAGTCAAGGTCGCTGCCGGTTTCCGACTTCCCACGCGCCGCGGAGCCGAACAATCCAATGGAGCGGACTCCCATCCGTGCAAGTTCGGGTTTGTGCTTCGCAAGTACTCTCAATACCTTCTCGCGCACCACTTTTCTCTTCATGACCCCCGCTCCAACATAGACGGGACCCTCTGACGGTAATTGTACTCTCAATGCTCGCGCCTTGCTCGTCTTCCAGATGACCGTCCGGCGGGCCTTGCGAACCATCACTCTCTGCAGCGCCCACGCTCATCGCGCGGCGCTACAGGGGCTTCACTCACGACGGCAGAAAATAGAAGAACACCCCGAGAATCACATACACGCTGAGCAGTTGTAGCCCTTCGAACCAGTTGGTCTCGCCGTCCTGGGAGACCAGCGTGACGACGCCGACGGAGAAAATCACTGCGGCGATCTCGAGCGGATGAAACACCAGCGACATGGGATGCGGCATGAGCTGCGACGCGACGACCAGCAGGGGCGCGACGAAGAGCGCGATCTGGGTGCTCGAGCCGACGGCGATATTGAGCGCCAGATCCATCTTGTCTTTGCGCGCCATCATCACGGCGGTGGAATGCTCGGCGGCGTTGCCCACCGTGGCGACGATGACCAGACCCACGAAGAGCTCCGTCCAACCCATGGATTTGGTAACGAACTCGATCTGGCCGACCAGGATTTCGCTGGCCGGCGCAATCATGAGCGTCGCCGCCGTCAGCACCGCGATCGCAGCGCCGCGGCTGAGCACCGGCGTGTGGTGACTTTCGCCGCGGAAAACATCTTTGTGCGTGCGGAAAGTAAAAATCAAGCTGGCGAAGTAGCTGACCAGGAGCACAACGGCGGTCCAGAGGCTGAGCCGCTCGATCACTGCGCCTGAGGCCTCCAGCCGGCCGAAGACCGCGAGATCAAAAATCGCCGGCATCACCAGCGCCACGACGGCGAGAAATAGCATCGAAGTGTTGGCGCCAATGGCCGTGCGGTTAAAGGTCTGCTTCTCGCGCCCGATGCCTCCGGCAACGACGGCGAGGCCAAAGACCAGGAGGAGGTTCCCGATGATGCTCCCCGTGATGGACGCCTTGACCACCTCCACGTGCCCGCTGCGCAGGGCCAGGAACGCGATAATGAGTTCGGTGGCATTGCCCAGCGTGGCGTTGAGAAACCCACCGAGCGCCGGGCCCACGTGCCCCGCCAGATCCTCGGTGACGTCGCCGAGCAAACTCGCCAGCGGCACCAACGCCAGCGCCGCTACCGCGAAAATCGCCACGGGATGCGCGTGCAGGATTTCCAGCACCACCGCGCCGGGGACAAACAGCAAAATCGAAATCCGCCAGTTGCCCAGCGAAAATCGGAATGCTTCACTCCATGGGGAGCGATTCGTCATCGTGAAATGATCCTGTTGGTGCGGCGGTGCCGCACAGAGCGGGGCCGCCGCACCAACAGCTTGTGGCTACTTGGGCTGTGTTTGCTGCTGGGTCGTTTGCTTCTTCTTGAACATTCCCGCGAGGCCTTGCACGAGGTCCTGCGGGTTTTGCTGCTGCGTCTGTCCATCCTGCGCGGTCCCCGCCTGGCCCTTGGGGCCGAGCAGGCCCTGCAGCCCGCTGAGCTGTCCCTTGCTGCCCAGCGATTTCAGCTTGAACTGCGGACTCCGCAGCGTTCCCCCGATGCCGAACGGGAAGCTCAGCTTGCCGTCCGCGAAAGTCGCGCCGGAAAGTCCCGCCAGCAATCCGCTGAGGGGGTTCTGTCCTGCGGCGAGCTTGGCGACGCCGTCGTAAGCGAGGCTGCCCGCGCCCGCCAGCGAAAGGGTTCCTGCACCGTCCACGTCCACGCCATTGCCAACTATAGTAACCTTATTGCTGGTTATCTTCCCCTCAGCAATATTCAGATCCGCCGCCATCGAGGAGAAGGACGACGGATCGCCCGACGCCGCGCCCAGATTCGAAAGGCGCGCCAGCATCATCAGGTTCTTGTTCAGTTGCAGGCTGGGAAGCTGGCCGTTCTTGATATTCACCTGGCCTGCGCCACGCATGCCCGCCAGCGGGTCGGGTGAATGCGTGACCTCGCCGGCGAGTTTCATGTTCCCATCCATCTTGCCGCTCATTTTTCCGCGGGCGTCGGGGAAGGCGTCGAGCAGTTTGGCCACATCCACTCCCGAAATGCGCGCGTTGGTGCTGTAGCGCGGGTTCTGCCCGGCGAAATTGAATGCCAGGCTCCCGGACGAGCGGCCATCGTAGAGGTCAAAATTCAGGTCGTCCAAATAGACCTGTTTGGGAAAGAGCCGCAGCTTCGTTTTGACGGAGGTTGCCTGAAGCGTCCCAAAACGCAGCGAATCGGCCTTCAGAGTTCCCTGGGCCGCGGGCTTGGCCGAAGGTTGAGCGGCGTAGGCGCGAGACGTATCGAGCACCGATGCCCAGCTTAAGCTCTGCGTTAGGGCAGGCGTAGCGCCGGTCCCGCTCTGAGCGGGGCCGGCATCAGGCTGTGCCCGGCTAAAGCCGGGCGCTACGGCAATTGCCGCGCCGGCATTGGGCGGCGCGAGCGACGCTGCGGTTGTCGCGACAAAGGCGTTGAGGTCGACGTCCTCGAGGTCGATCGAGACGCCCCGGGCTTCAAAGAAATTCGGACCCGGTCGCCCGGAAGCGAGAAGGTTCGCCGCCGTCAGGTCGGCGCCGCTGATGCTGACCTTGGAAATCACCCCCAGCGTAAAGGAGGAGGGATCAGAAGCTGCTTGTTTGGCCGCGGCTTTGGGTTTGGGCGGGTTCTCGAAGTTCCACTTGCCACGAATATCGGAAAGCAGGCTGATGACGGGATGATCGAGCTCGAGCGACTTGATGATGACCTTGCGGTCCCAAAGCGCGTCGCGGTCCACGACCACCGAGATGCGGCGCGTCTTCACCAGGTAGCCCTTGGGAAAACCGGGGGGATTGCCCAGCGCGAAATCATCCACGCGAATCGTGAGTGCGGGGAAAATGGTGAGCGACAGGCGCCCGATTTCCGCCGGCTTACCCGTTTCCTCCTCGATGTGCGCGATGACTTGCGACCGGTAGTGATCGACATCGATCAGCATCGGGATGATGATGGCCAACGCCGCCACGAGTACGACGATGACGATGAGAACGCCGAGTGCGATCTTTTTGCCTTTGGACATTGGATTCCCCTCCTCACCTGGCCGGGATCCTCGAGGGCCCATCTTGCGCCACTGCGCGAACGGGCCCCATTCCATGCAAAGAAAATGTAAGAGCTTGGCCGGCACCCACACGCGGCCAAGAGGATTTTACATCAATTCCGAAGCTGGAGCGGCAATCTCCGAGCGCCGCAACAGAAAAATCAGGACGGCGCGAAGCGACCGCTACTGCGGGGACTTCCGCGTGAGCTTGGCGGTGTAATAGTCGAAGAAGGATTTGTTGGGGGGCGCTACCTGGACGGTCTCGCCCAATTCACCGACGTCCAGGCGCTGGAGCAGGCGGCGGAAAAGCCAGCCGGGCGGAGGCTCCTCTCCGCCCTCGGGACTCAGGGAAACCGCGCCCTGGTCAACCGTGACCCGATAGCGAGTGATAAAGCCCGTGCTGGAAAAAGCGCGCAGCAAGAAGCCTTTGCCGGAGGGATCGGGGCTCAGAATTCCAAGCCAGGATTCATTCGTGGCGGGAACCGTGGGCGTGGCGGCGAGCGAGACTTCCTCGCGGAAGATCATGAAGCGTTTATCGAGGTCGTAGGAAATCACCAGGCGGAGTTCGCCCTGCGGACTGCGCTCGCCGGTTTTGCCGCTCCACTCCCCCACCAGCCAATCCAGAGGCTCGTAGTCCGGCTTGGGCGGGAGCGGAATCCGGTAGGTGACCGGCGGTTTATCCTTGGCGGGCGCCGGCAGCGCACCCAGCATGCACAGCAGCACCATGAGAAGCGATCGCATCGATGCGCCTGATCCCTGCCCCTTCCCGGGCGCGTCCGGCAGCGGGGATGCAGCGAACACAGCAATCGGCGTGGCCGTTATGCCGTCGGGGGACGATCCGCCACCAGTCCCCGGTCGCGGATCATGCGCATCAACAGACGCAGCATGTCCGTCGTCGTCAGAATCCCCACCAGCTCGCCGTTCTCAACCACCGGCAAGCAACCGAAGCTTCGATCGTAAAGCAGCGCGGCAGCCTCAAAGACCGGCTGGTCGGGCCGCACGGACACAGGCTCGCGCGTCATGGCGCGGGAGATGGGCGTGGTTTCCAGGAGTTGGTTGTACTCCTCGGGCTTGACCCCGCTCATCAGCGAGGGCGCGAACTGCTTCACATCGTGCTCGGTGACGACGCCCACCACCTGCTTGCCGCGCAGGACGGGCAGGTGCCGGAATGAGGAACGGACGAACACCATGCGCGCGTCCAGCAGAGAGTCCGTCTCCTGCAGGGACGTCACGTCTGAGGTCATGAATTCTCGCACGAACATGCAGCTTTCCTTTCTCTCCCCAACCTCGTCGGAGAGTTCAGGGTCGGTCGTGCGGGGTTCCGCCTTACGCGACCAGCGGTCCGCCGGGAAACCGATTTCCCAAAACCCTTCTTCACCCAAGATCTCGAAACCCAATTCGACGCCCTGGGGCGTCAGTTTGGTTGACCGCCAGGCCACCCGGGCGTGAGTCGAGCGGTCTTTATCGCGCACCCGGATATCGAGTGTGTCACCGACCTGGAAACTCTGCTTGGTGCGGATCATCGCGCCATGCTGGCTGACGGTGATTGTCTCCACCGGTTCCCAGTCTGTTTCCGCATTGTCTCCCACCACGTTCACGATCAGAGGAATGCGCAGCAGGATCCGTGCGCTGCGACGCTCCGGCGTTGTCTTTTCCGCGGTTTCAGTTTCCATGGATGTGACCCGGGGAAGGCCTCCCAGCCATCTTTCATACCCCAAGCGTTCTGCATGATACCACAAAGCGGAATCCCGGAGGGACGATGACCGAAAACTGCGCCCGCGTAGTTCCTGTCGAAACCGCCGGCCTCCGCTTCGTTGGTTGTCCCAATCCGCCGTCTCAGCCGGCTGGCCGGTTTTGCTGGGGGCAGCCGGGACGAGCCAGCCGATCCCAGACAGCCTGTTGTTTTTTGCTACACTTTCTTTTCTTTTTGTGCCATCATCCGCGCAGTGACAGACCTCAAATGAATTAGCCACTACCACCCCCGACGAGGGGGACAGTGTCACGCAGGACCGGGAGAGCCGGGGCAA
>Ga0315284_10011121_pt1 | contig 12836 bp, 12 predicted proteins | sample YL17G09_16_MG_FD_203696 | JGI IMG/M metagenome (GOLD analysis project Ga0315284, IMG submission 203696) | Sediment microbial communities from Yellowstone Lake, YNP, Wyoming, USA - YL17G09_16 | ecosystem: Environmental > Aquatic > Freshwater > Lake > Sediment | place: USA: Wyoming | collected... | reverse complement strand
CCGGCCCCTTTCCCGCCCTCGCCGTCTACGTCGTGGACTCACTCAATGCCTTTAGTAGGTGAGAAATGACGGCGGGCGTTGCGTTGACCATTTTTGTCCCGGACATGAAAGAAAGAAAGAAAGAAAGAAAGGAGGGCGACCGTGTACGTCAAGAAACGTGAGTGTAGCAAGAGCACTCACTCACTGCACTGTTCTGTCTCCGCCGCCGCGACGCCAGCAGGAGATTAGAGAGAGAGACCGAGCGCACACTCCACCCACCCACCTACCACAAAAACCCCACACAATGCCCCCCCCGAACCAGCCCCGGGAGGGCATCGCGGCGGCCGTCGAAGCGACCAGGACGGCCGCTGCCTCCGTGTCGGACCGCCTCTTCGGCACGCGCACCGTCACCGCGGGCGCGGCGCGCCAGATCCCGCGTAAGACGCCCCTGCGCATCGAACCCAAGACGTACTTTGGTAAGAGGAGGATGGATGGATGGACAGGCCCCGCCGTGTGTGTGCGAGAGACGTGAAAGGGAAATGCGTTGCCCGACGCCGCGACGGGGGAACCCTAGCCGATGGGAGGGCCGGATGCGGGCATTAGGGGAGCGCTCGTCCGGCGTTCCGCGCACGCTGGGCGTGTGTGCCAGGAGTTGGACCAGCTGTGTGGTGGGCAAAGTCGTGACGGCCGGTCTTTGGTATGCCCGAAAATGCGCTCACTAGACAGAGGAGAACAACTTTTTTCGCGCACGAAGAACAAAAAAACTCACCTCTCTCCCTCTCACTCACACAAAATCCTCCAGCCAACGAGCGCACCTTCCTGGCCTGGATGTCCATGGCCGTCACCCTGGGGGGGGTGTCGACGGCTCTGGTCGGCTTCACGGCGGAGGAGGATCCCAGGAGTGAGTGGGACTGGGGAGGTGAGAGAGGAGAGAGAAGAGAGGTCGGGCTCTCCAGGCATGGCCCACCACCAGGCGCACTCACCCCCCGCCCCGCCCCCTCTCCCCCTCTCTTCTCTCTCCAGCCGGCAAGCGCGCCGGGCCGCTCACCCCGCACACCACCGCCCTCATCACCGCCCTGCTCCTCCCCTTGGCCGCCTCCATGGCCGCCTACGCGCTCTGGATCTTTGTCGCCCGCTCCAAGGCCTTCCGCACCAAGACAGTCGGGTTCCACCAGGACTGGGTGGGGCCGGCCCTGCTGGCGGGCTGCCTGCTGAGCGTGCTGCTGCTGATTACGGTGGTGGCCTTCATCAAGGTCATCCGGTTTGGAGGATGATCTAAATTTGAGGAGGCGTGGGCGGGGGGCGGGGAGAGAGGAGAGAGACGGTGAAACATTTTCAATATCGACTCACACCCTCAGTCTCTTCTCTTCTCCTCTCTTTCGTTACGGCTGACCCGCCTGCGACGGCTCCTGGTCCGGGCTCTCGATGGCCGGCAGCCGGCGCGGGGCCGGTGGGGCGGGTTGCTTGGCCACCGCGGGCGTCGCCGCGGGCACGGGCGTGGCGGCAGGAGCACCACCACCAGGCCCGGTCGCGGCCACCACAGCCGCGCCCTCCGGCTCCAGCGCTGCCTGGTCGGTGGACGGCCCGCCGGCCGGGCACTCGCCCTGGGAGGCCACGGCCACCGCGGCCCCACGGGCGGCGCACTCGTTGGAGTAGGTCTTGTTGTCCTGGCCGCACACGGGGCGGAAGATGAGCGGGCAGGCCAGGGGGCGCGGGCGTGGAGGCGCGCTGCTGGCGGGCGCGGCAGCAGCGCCGCCAGCAGGGACCGCCGCGGGTTTGGGCGCGGCGACGGGCACGTCATCAGCTGACGACCCCGGCAGCCCTTCCTGCTGCTCCGTCAACGGCGCGCCCGCGGCGGCCGGCGCACCCGCGGCCGCGCGCACAAGGCTGTCGGCGTCAGCTTTGGTCGCCGTTGTGCCGTTTGGGCCTTTGGCCCCGCACTCGCCCGCAGCCGCGACGGCCACCTCGGCCGCGCGCGCCAGGCACGCGTTGGAGTAACTCTTGCCGTCCACCCCGCACACGGGCTGGTAGTTCAGAATGCAGGCGACGTCGGCGGGCGGTTGCGGGCTCGCAGCGGGCGCAGCGGGCGCGGTCACTGGCGGCGGCGCTGGGGCAGTGGGCACTGCCACGGCCGCCGCCACGCCGGCGGCTGTGTCCGCCTCCTCCTTCACGCCCGCGCACGGCCCCGCGGACGCGGCTGGCACGCCCGTCGCGACGCGGGCCAGGCAGGGGTTGTTGTATGTCTTGCCATCCACGCCACAAACGGGGCGGTAGGTCCGGTCGCACGCGCCGCCGGCTGTGAGAGAGTGTGAGGGGAGCGGGTGAGCGGGTGGTCAGAAGGTGAGCGCCTCTCTTATTTTCGCTCCCCATCAAAACCCACTCTCCGCGGGCGTGCACCCGGGCAAACCGCACCCATGCGACCCCCCACTAACGCATCGGCCTGTCTAAACTTACGTTGGGCCGACGCGGACGAGAGCGCGAGGGCGGAGAGGGCGAGGAAGAGGAGGGCACGCATCCGACTTTTCTTTTTTTCTTCTTAAGAGTGACCATCTTCTTCCTCTCGCCCGTAGCTCACTCTCGCTGGTCTTCACCGTGCCGCGCGGCCGTGCCATTTCCCGTGAGGGAGAAAGTTGACCACGCAAACCCCTCTGCACGACGAACATCCCGCACCCCCCAGCCTATGCGCGGCGCCGCCCGTCGCCTCATGCGTCTGGTCCTGAGCCACTTTTCGTCCGCCCTGCCGTCTGTGCGGCCGCCGCCGCTCGCCAGGTAAGTTGAGGAGGAGCGTGCAGCCCCGCAGCCTCGATGCGGGGGCTTGATCTTGATCGACAGGCCCGGACTGCGCCTTGCCTCCCGGGGAGGTCAATTGGCAGGCGTGGGCTCTCGGCTCTCGGCGCGGGGCGCACTTTCACACCGTATCCGCGGCCAGCTCACGCGCATCCCCCCTCGCTCTCTCCCCCTCTCTAGCCCTCCCCTCCCGCCCTTCACCCGCGCTCCGCGACCCGGCCCAGACGGGCTGCGTGGTGGGGGCCTCCTGCCAGGCGCTGCATCACCGTCGCGCCGGGCTCCAATGACCGCGGACACGCTGCCAGCCGCGGCGGCCGCCGCCACCGCCGCCGCCACGCCCGCCGCCTCACCGCCTGTTGCCCTTGCTGCTGCTCCTCAGCCGTCGGCCGCCCGCAAGCGGCCGGCGGCCGATCGACCCGCCGCCGCCACAAAGGAGCCCCGCACCGCACGTGCCCGCCAGCCCCCACCCCCGGACGTCGCCCTGCGCCTGGCCGTGCACACGGCGGCCAAGGCCCAGGACCCAGCGGCCGCGCTGGCCGCCTTTGACGCGGCCGTCTCCGGCCCTTCACCCCCCGTCCCGGACCCGCCCGCGGATGTGTGCAACACGGTCCTATACCTGTGTGCGGGCGGGGATGAGTGGGATGCCGGCCTGGAGGTGCTGGGCGCGCCCAAGGCGGGGAAGCGGCGGGCGGAGGGAGGGGGTGTGGGGGCGGGCGCTGCTGCTGCTGCTGCTGCTGCTGCCGCCCCTGCCCCTCCTGCCCCGCCTCCGCCGCCTGCGCTCGTGTTAGACCCCGCCACCCTGGCCGCCCGGGGCCGGGAAGTCTTTGCCCGCGTCCTGGAGGCGGCGACGGAGACATCCGCCTCCGGCCTCACGACCCTGCGTCCCCGGGACGGGGAGATGGCGCACACCTCGCTCGCCCGCCTGGCCGCGCGCGTGGGCGACCGGGCGGGCGCCCTGGCGGCGGCCCGGGCCGCGGTGGCGGCGGGGCTGCCGCCACGCCTGCGCACCTGGACGCCCGCCCTGTACGCGGCCGCGGCGGCGGGCGCGGCGGCGGAGGCCCTGGCGGTGGACGCCGAGCTGGGCGGCCACGGCCTGTGCTCGGGCGAAGCAGAGCTGGCAGCCCTGGCGGGGGCGGCGGCCACCAGCGGGGGCGGCGGGAGGGGTGCCCCGCTCCCACCGGGCGCCCTGGCGTCCGTCCTGGCCAGGCTGAGCCGGGAGCATGGGTCCCTGCAACCGGAGACCCTGGACGCGGTGGAGGCGCTCTTCAACAGCCCGGCCGCGGGCGAGCTGTTGCCGGCGGCGGGCGGCGGGGAGGGAGCAAGGCGGTGGGCCGTCAGCTGGACCGACCCGCACCCGGCGACGGGCGCCCTGCCACCGTCCGCGGGTGGGGGCGCCCTCGCCCCCGCTGACCTTGCCCCCGCCGAGTGGGCGGACTTTGCGGGCGGCGTCGCGGCCCTGGCCACCGAGCGCGCGCGCCGGCCCGCAGATTTTGAGGCGTTTGCAGAGTGGTTGAAGGGCGCGGGGCCCTTTGAGGCGGTGATCGATGGCGCCAATGTCGCCCTCTTCGGCCAGAACTGGGAGCACGGCGGCTTTGACTGGGGCCAGGTGGGAGCGGTCCTTGACGCGCTGGCCCGGGAGCGCGGGGTGGTGGTGGCCCCGCCACCACCAGCGGCAGGCAGCGGCGGCGGCGACCCCCCACCCCCCACCCCGCCCCGCGTCCTCCTCATCCTGCACCGCTCCCGGGCGGGCGGCCCGCCCGCGGCCTCCCCCATCGCCCGCCGCATCCTGGCCTCCTTGGGCGCCGCAAAATGCTTCTACGCCGCGCCGCACGGGTCGAATGATGACTGGTACTGGCTGTACGCGTGCCTGGCCGCGGGCGAGCGGGGGCTGCTCATCAGCAATGACGAGATGCGGGACCACGTCTTCCAGCTGCTGTCCCCCGCCTTCTTCGCCCGGTGGAAGGGGCGGCACCAGGTCCGGTACGAGGTGGGGCCGGGCGGTGGCGGGGCGAGGGAGCCGGCGCCCCCGGCCTCGGCCTCCCCGCCTCTCTGGGGCCCCGGCCGGCATGCGGCCCTCCACTTCCCGCCGCCCTACTCGGCCTGCGCCCAGCAGGTGGCGGGCTCGGGGGCCTGGCTGTTCCCGGCGATGGAGCCGCCGGTGAGGGGGCAGTGGCTGTGCGCGCGGCCCGTGGGGGATGAGGGTGGCGATGGTGGCGGAGGCGGAGAGCAGTGAAGAACAAAAAGAAAACAGGTCCGGGTTCAATTCAAATCACACACTCCCCCCCCCACACACACACACACCGCTCCAGGGGCCGGTGTGTGGGGCAGCGCACGTCCACACGCGCGTGCACGCGCATGCACACACACACACACACACGCTGCTCCTTTCTAAATACCTCAGTCGACAGCCCCCGGCGTCCCACCCCGGCGGTCGCTCCCCCGCGCTGCCGCCCTGCCGAATACCGGGCGGCCGCCTGAAGCGCCGCGCCTCCGCCTGAAGCGCTGCGCCTCCGCCCGCAGTGCCGCCACCAGGTCGTCCTTGGAAACGTTCCGCAGGTAGGCCAGGTCGCCCTCATAGGCGTCCTTGCCGAAGTTCAACTCTTTGATGTCCCTCTTCCGCCCGCCCGCCCCGTCGTGCTCGTCACACCACAGCCACATTTTATCCCACGCCTGGGCCGCCTCCACCTCATCGTCGAAGGCGCCCAGGAAGGTGGCTTTCCCCACCCGATGATTTCCTCCCTTGAACACGGCCTTCCACCGCCCGCTGGGCAACAGGGTGATGCCCCGGAAGGGGGAGGTGTAGGGTTCATGCCCCTCCGCCTGCAGTGCCGCCACCAGGTCGTCGCGGGAGACGTTCCGCAGGTACGCCAAGTCGCCCTCATAGGCGTCCTTGCCGAAGTTTAACTCGTTGATGTCCCTCTTCCGCCCGCCCGCCCCGTCGTGCTCGTCACACCACAGCCACATTTTATCCCACGCCCGGGTCGCCTCCGCCTCATCGTCAAAGGTGCCGAGGTAGGTGGATTTCCCCGCCCGATGATTTCTTCGGTGGAACACGGCCTGCCACCGCCCGCTGGGCAACCGGGCGACGCCCCGGAAGGGGGAGGTGTAGGGTTCATGCCCCTCCGCCTGCAGTGCCGCCACCAGGTCGTCCTTGGAAACGTTCCGCAGGTAGGCCAGGTCGCCCTCATAGGCGTCCTTGCCGAAGTTCAACTCGTTGATGTCCCTCTTCCGCCCGCCCGCCCCGTCGTGCTCGTCACACCACAGCCACATTTTATCCCACGCCCGGGCCGCCTCCGCCTCATCGACAAAGGTGCCCAGGTAGGTGGATTTCCCCGCCCGCCTGATATGGGCCCTCCACCGCCCGTTCCGGGCCTGGCTGACGCCCCGGAAGGGGGAGGTGTAGGGTTCATGCCCCTCCGCCTGCAGTGCCGTCACCAGGTCGTCCTTGGAAACGTTCCGCAGGTAGGCCAGGTCGCCCTCATAGGCGTCCTTGCCGAAGTTCAACTCGTTGATGTCCCTCCTCCGCCCGCCCGCCCCGTCGTGCTCGTCACACCACAGCCACATTTTATCCCACGCCCGGGCCGCCTCCGCCACATCGTCAAAGGTGCCCAGGTGGGTGGATTTCCCCGCCAGGGAGAAATTAGCCCTCCACCGCCCGTTCCGGACCTGGCTGACGCCCCGGTAGCGGGAGGTGCTGGAGGGGCGTCGCCCTTCCGCCTGTAGTGCCGCCACCAGGTCGTCCTTGGAAACGTTCCGCAGGTAGGCCAGGTCGCCCTCATAGGCATCCTTGCCGAAGTTCAAGTCGTTGATGTCCCTCTTCCGCCCGCCCGCCCCGTCGTGCTCGTCACACCACAGCCACATTTTATCCCACGCCCGGGCCGCCTCCGCCACATCGTCAAAGGTGCCCAGGTAGGTGGCTTTCCCCGCCCGCTTGAACTGGGCCCTCCACCGCCCGTTCCGGATCTCGCTGACGCCCCGGTAGCGGGAGGTGTAGGGCCGGCCTGAGGGTTCATCGCTCACCTCCTCGCACTGCGCCTTGCAGACTGTCGGCTGGGGCTGCATGGTTGATTCTGCCTCGGCAAATGAGGGGGAGACTAAGTCCACGACGTGCCGGCCATCGCCGGACGCGTCCGAGACGGCCGCGGACGTGCCCGGGCCCAGGTCGGCCTCGATCTTGGCTGCCATGGTGGCCATGAGGTCGTCCGTGATGGGGTCTGCCGTGGCGGCGTCGTCGTCGGGCGTGGAAAACGACTGGGGGAGGTGGGATTGGGCACAGGCACAGCATAGGTGAGAGGTTGGTTTTTTCCGCCCGAGTGGGGCACCAGGGACGCCCTTCTCGTGCCCTGTTTTGCATTCACACGCATGGCACGTCACTTGTACGAGCCCGCCAGGTAAGTTGTCGCTGCCCTCTCTCTCGCCCGCCCTTTCAAACGCACCACCAGACGGGCGCCGCCGCCAATGCGGCCGGTCGATTTGTGCTGGCGCGCCGCCGCGAGAAGGGCACGTGCGACCGCTGCGTAGCAAGTTAAGCGCGATGCCACCAGGGGCCTGGCCGCGCGCTGAAGAGCGAGGTGCATAGTAAGGGCGGGCATGGAGTGTGACAAGTTTCTACATTTTCTACGTCACGGCGCTGGGTGTGACCCCTCTTCTCTCTCCTTTTCTTTTCTCTCTCCCTTTTTCCTCACCCGATCTGCATGGGGCTCCGGTCGGGCGTGGTGGGGGCGCGTGGGGGCAGGGCGCCCGGGCCGATGAGCACGCCGTTGAGGGTGGCGACCAGGGTCCGGCCGGCTGCGGCCGCCACGCCCACTGCGCCCGCCAGGCCGGCCGCGTCGCCCTCATCCCACGCCCGACAGTCCACGGTCACGCGCGCCAACGACCCGCACCCGCCCACCGCGGCTGCCAGGGCGGGCGACCAGGCGGCCGCCCCGTCGGCGCAGCCCGTGATGATGAGAGCGCGCACGCGGGTGGAGGCGGGCGCGAGCGCGGCGCAGGCCAGGGCGGCCGCCTCCTCGCCCGAAAGGCCGACCAGCTCCAAAGTCTCCGGCCCGCCCCCGCCGCCGGCCGCCGCGCCCACCGCCGCCGCCGCCGCCGCCAGGGCCGGGCGCTCCGGGAACCACCAGGCGGAGGGGCGGGAGGAGATGGAGAGGCGGCCCAGGGACAGGGGGCCGGGGCCGCCAGCCGCCGCGACCGCGTCGGCAAGGTCGGCCGCCGCGCCGGGTGGGGGTGGGGGGCGGGGAGGGGCGGCGCCGGCGGCGGCGGCCTGCTCCTGCCCAGCCTGCGCGACCAGGTCCGTGGGGGTGGGGGGCAGCGGGAAAGCCACGTCCACGGTCAGCACGCGCAGGGACGGGTGGGCGGCCGCAGCGGCGCGCAGGAGGGCGGCCTCGCGCGCGTCCAGGGTGACCGGCGCAGGGGCAGGCGCGTCCTCCCCCCCGCCCTTGCGCACGCCCGCCAGCACCATGCCGGCCGCCCGGCATTCAGTCAGGTTGGGGGCCAACCCGATGACCCGGCGCAAGGGCGGGGCCCGGAAGCAGGCGGAGGGCCGCCAGGCGCAGGCCGACAGGTCGAGCGAGCGGAGGTGCGGGCGGGGCGCGTCCCAGCCGGGCGGGGGGATGGGGGTGGGGATCTGTTGGGGAGCCGCCGTGCCGCCGCCGTCCGCCGCCGCCCGGGCTAAGAGGGCCGCGTTGGCCAGGGGAGGTGCGCCGACGTCGGACAGCCAGAGCAGGCGGGCGAGGAGGGTGCAGTCGACCTGTTGGAAGAGAGGTGGAGCGTGTCGAAGGTTTTTGAGGTTGAGGTGGCGCCGGCTGGCGGGCCTAGCCAAAAGGATTTGACGCTGGCGGGGCTGCATTCCGACACGGCCCGTGCCCCTTTCCCCTCCTCTCCTCCACCATCTAACCAGGCCCTCGAGCCAGGGCAGGCGACCCCAGCTCCCTCACCAACTCACCCGCCCACTAAGCCGCGGCTCGCTGCGCAGCACCAGGCGCCCAAAGGCTGAGTCGGGCGGCGGCGCGCCCCGCAAGCGCGCCGCGCCGGGCGGCGTCTCCGCGGGCGGGCCCTCCAACGCCTCCCGCCACCGCTTGCAGACGTGGCGCAGAGTAACCGCCCGGTCCAGCAAGGTGACATGGGCGAAGACGGAGCGCAGGAGGTCGTCCGACAGGGAGGAGATGTCGGCCGGGGTGAAGCCCGTCGGGCGGGCGGGGGCGGCGCACCCGGCGCCCGTGCGGACCGTGGGCAGGCTGGGGCGGTCGGCGGCGAGGGTGGCCATGACCATTTGATTGAGGGGTAGTGAGTGTTCGTGCTGGCCTTCTTGCTCTGGATGTGCTGCTCTTCTTGCTGGAGGGGGGGCGAGAGGGCACACGCCGGGAGAGGAGAGAGAGGCACCGGAGATAGAGAAATGAAAGGGGGAGGGGAGACGGAGGACGGCCGTAGACCGACCCAAAAAGAGCTGCACCACTTCATCCTCTTGCCAACTCTTCTTCATTGCGTGCGCGCGCGCGCCTCAACATCCACGTCGCACACCTCGCCAATGGACCGCACCTCCACCATCACCTCCGCGGTCGATGCCCTGGCCTCCGCCGCCGCGGCAGGCGGGCAGCAAGGAAGCCGGCCCGCCCTGTCAACAAAGCTGCGGGCGACCGCGGTCGGCGTCCTGTGCGGGCGTGGGGGTGGGGAGGCCGGGGCGGCTGACGGCGGCCGGTGGCGGCAGGTACGTGTGTTGAGAGAGGTAGCCGCCATGGAGGGCGCGCCAGGAGGGCGAGCAGCGTGGGCGCACGCGCGGCCGGGACGTGACCCCATCTTGAAACGCTTGAGCGGCGGCGGCGACGAAAAAAAAAGAAAAAGAAAAAAAACTCCCGCCGGCAGCTCCTCTCTCACGCCCCACGCGCCCCTCGCCTCCTAACAGGACGCCGACGCCGCCATCGCCGCCCTGGCCTCCACCTCCGCGCCCGACCCGGCCGGTTTGTGGACGATGGCCGAGGACCTGCGGGCGGCAGGGTAAGAGAAGAGAGAGAGAGAGAGCGGATGGAGCGCCCCCTCCTCGCCCCCTTTTTCTCCCCTCACCATCATTCTCATCTCTCTCCCCGTACAGCACCCCCTACGTGGACGCCTTCCTGGTCACCCTCCAAGGCATTGCGGCCGCCCCACCTGTGCGGGCGGCCCTAATGGCCCAGCGTGGGGCGGCGGCGGCTGAAAACCGGCCACCCCCAGGCCCGCCCTTGCGACCCGTCCAAAATGTGCCCGCGCCCGCGCCCGCGCCCACCAAGCCCAGCCTGTGGCCGGACCGGGGGTGCACGCCGGTGCCGCCGGCAAGGGAAGAGGAGGAGGAGGCGGCGGCCGCGCCTTGCGCGTCTCCAGTGCGCCACCCCCCACCGCCGGCCGCCCTGGCGGCGGCGCCCCCGTCGCCCGCCCCCCGGCGGCCACCACACGCGCCGCCCACGCCCCCGACCACCGACCTCTTTGCCTTCCCGGCCGCCCACCTCACCCCCGCCGACGCGGCGTCCTGGGCGACCCCGGCCGCCCCGGCCTGGGCCGACCCGGCCTGGGCCGGGGCGCGCCCCTTTTTGAGTGGCGAATGCCTGGCCCTGGCGGACGGCGGGGATTGGGACGACGGGCGGGGGCGGGCGGGCGGCCACGCGGGCGCCGACCCGACGGCGCCGCCCCCGCCGCTGGCCGCCCAGGTTGTGGCCGGTGGGGGCCTGCCCCCGGCCTTGGGCGGCCTGCCCCCGGCCGCCCAGGAGGCGGCTGTCCTAGAGGACCTCCTGTACGCGTGGCTGGGGTGCGATGGCATGTACCTGCGGGCGAGGCCCGTCTTTTGTCCGGCTGCTGCGTCCACCTCGCCAACCACCACTGCGGCGGCGGCGGCGGCGGTACTCGTTTCTGATGGGGAGGACGGCGGCGGCAGCGACCCCACCACCCCCTCCACTCCCTCCCCCGTCTTGACCGCCATCGAGTGGCGCCTGGTACCCGGCGGCGACGGGTCCGTGGACGCCGCCGTCGGCGCGGCCGCGGCCCGCCTGGCCGCGCTCGCCCGGGCGGCGGCCGCGCTGGACCGGTTTGCCCGGTCCCGGGCGGCCCTGGCCGCGGGCGGGGTGGCGCACGGGGCGGCGGCCGCGGCGGCGACCGCGCTGCAGCGGTGGCGGTCCCACGTGGCGGCCATGGACGAGGCGGCCGGGCGGGGCGGCGGCGGCGGCCTGACGCTGCCTGCCTTGGCGGCCGCGACGGCGGGAGAGGCGCCCCCGCTCCTGGCTGCTGGCGCGGCTGTCGAGGCGGCGGCGGCCGCCGCCCCGCTCACGTCCCCCTCTGCGTCAGCCCCTGCCCTACTCGACTCCCTGCATGCGTCCTGGACCTCGGAACGTGGCGACGCGCCCCGGGAGGCCGCGGTGGCAGCCCTGTTAGCAGGCGCGGCGGGGCCCTGGTTTGCGAGCCTAGAGGCGTGGGTGGTGGAGGGTCGCCTGGACGACCCGCACGGGGAAGGGCCCGTCGAGGTCGTGGATGGCGAGGCCCGCCTGCGGGTGGAGCCAGGTAGCGAGCGCGTGGCGGCGCCCGCCTTTGTGGCGCCCGCCGTCCTGGGCGACGCGCTGGCGGCCGGGCAGGCCGCGGCCGCCCTGCGAGAAGGTTGGGAGGGGGGCGGCGGCGGCCCAGGCTTGCCCACGCCCTCCGCCTCCACTCCCCTGGCCTGGGACCCGGCCGGCGGGTACGCCCGGTCGGTCTCTGCGGCCGCCACGGCCGCGTCCGCCGCCCTGCTGGCCCTGGCGGTGCAGGGAGGAGGGGCGGGTGGTGGCAGCGGCGGGGCGGCGGAGGCACCGGCCGACGCACGGGCGGCGGCCCGCCTGCCCCTCCCGGCCGTCCTGGCCGCCGCCCGCGGCTTCCTGCTCCTGGGCGCGCCCGGGTTCGGGCGGGCGCTGGCGACGGGTGAGACGGGCGCCGCCCTGGCGGCCACGCCCGCCGACCGGATGGAGGGCGGCCGCCTGGCCGCCCTGGTGCGTTCAGCCGCGGCCAGCGGCGCGGGCGTGTGTGGGGGGGGGCGCGCGGAGGGAACGGCGGCGGCCGCCCTGGCCGCCCTGGTGCCGTCCCTGGATGGGCGATCCATGCTGGCGTCGGTCAAGGCCGCCCGGGACGCGGACGCGGCGGGCGGGCGGGCAGCGCCGCCCCACCTGACGCCCGCCCAGGCCGCGGCCGCGGCTGGCGCGGGCGCGGGCGCCCGCCCTGCCCGGGCCGCGCTCGTCCTCTCCCTCGCCCCGCCCTGGCCGGCCTCCACCCTCCTCGCCCCCGGCACCCCCGCGGCCGCCTACTACGGCCTCCTCTTTCGCCACCTGCACGGCCTGGTGGCCGCCCAGGCGGGGCTGGACGACGCGTGGCGGGTGCTGGGGCGGGCGGCACGGCGGCCACCGCGGGCGGCAGCGGGGGCGGGCGGTGCTTCAGAAGCCCCCCCCCCCGCCCCCCCGCCGCCCCCTCCCCACCCGGCCCTCGCCCGCGCCCTGGCCGCCCGGGCCGCCATGGCCGCGTCATTGGCTGCCCTGGCCTCCCACGCCCAGGCCGACGTCATCGAGCCGGCGTGGGCCCGGCTGGGCGTCGCGGTGGCGGGCGCGTCCACGCTGGGCGGCGTCGCGGCCGCGCACGAGCGCACCCTGCGGTCCATCGCGCGGGGGTGCCTGCTGACGCGGGGCGTGCCCGCCCTACGCGGCGTGACGGGCCTGGTGGAGGCGTCCCACGCCTTTGTGGCGGCCGTGCGCGGCTTGGAGGCCGCGGCGGGCGCGGCGTGTGCGGCGGCCGACGCAGCCGCGGGCGGCCCCGGCCCGGGCGGCCCAGCCGGCCGCCTGACTCGGTCCGCCCGGGCCCTGGCCGCCGCGGCCGCCGACCCGGCGTTCGTCTCCGCCGCTGCGTCTGCCGAAGCCACGTTCAGGGAGCGGGTGGCGGACTTGGTGGGCGGGCTAGACGGTTTCGGGGAGGATGGCGGGGAGGCGGTGGGGCGGTTGGTGGCTGGACTGAGGGCAGCAGTGGGGGGAGGGTGAACAGAATGGGGGGGGAGGGGGGGGGGGGGGGGGGGGGGTGGTTGGTTGGGGGTTTTTGTAATA
>Ga0315284_10011120_pt1 | contig 12837 bp, 8 predicted proteins | sample YL17G09_16_MG_FD_203696 | JGI IMG/M metagenome (GOLD analysis project Ga0315284, IMG submission 203696) | Sediment microbial communities from Yellowstone Lake, YNP, Wyoming, USA - YL17G09_16 | ecosystem: Environmental > Aquatic > Freshwater > Lake > Sediment | place: USA: Wyoming | collected... | reverse complement strand
AAACATCCGAAATTAGAGGTCGAAATATGGGCGGACCCGATAACAGGACTTCCGGTGCGAATAGAGCAGCAGGAAGGGCAAATGAAGGTGATTTGCAAAAATATGCGGTTCGACGTGCCTATGGATGGGTCACTTTTCGATATGAATGCCCCCGAGGGTTACAAAGTTGAAAAACAAGAGATGAATCTTTTTGGCTCCACCGAAGAGGATTTCATCGAGGGGCTGCGCGTTCAGGCCGAAGTCCTCGGCGACGGTGTTTTCCCAGATGACGTCTCAGTTGAGCATGTCGTAAAAATGGCGGCGACTATCAAAGATAAATTCGACAAGCTAACGGTGTCGGATGAGCAAAAGACCCAACTGGGGCTTAAGCTGCAAAAGGGAATTATGTTCATCAGGTTCTTCAAAGGCGAAGGCAAATGGTGCTACGCGGGCAAAGGCGTCAAATTAGGCGACGCCGATACTGCGATTTTCTGGTATCGCCCCGCCGGCTCACAGACATACCACGTTATCTATGGCGACCTGAGCATCAAGGATATTGCTGAAGCAGACCTCCCACGGCCAATTGATAAACAATAGGCGACAATAACCTCATCACCCTGGCCGGGCATAATTGCCCGGCCTTTTTTATGCGCGGCACAGAAACAGATATAATTGGTGCTGCATATAAGTGCTGATTACTACCAGACTTAAAAAACTATTGCAAAATCCGCTGCACGCATTATAATACTGCGTCCTTTAGTAAATCGTTTTTGTAGTTTGAGCGGTGGTATTTTATCAGGAGAAGACCCAAATGGAAGCAATGGCACAGGCGCAGAGCGGAATAGATTTGTTCGGCGAGGAGTTGCCGAGCATAGAGCAGATAAAGAAACTTTCAGAGCGGGTGAACTCCAGCGAGGCCAAACTCCTGGCCTTTGCCGAACTGGTCCAGCAGAACATAAACAAGACCGGAGCCAAGGGCTGCCTTGCCACAGGCATAGGACTTTTTATCCTGGGCAGGGATGCTGAAGCGGTGGAAAAGTTGCAGAAGGGCGCCGACTGCAGGGAAAAATTCGCGTACCTTGCCTTTGCGCTTCGCCGGCTCGGCAAGTTCGATGAAGCCATAGAAAACCTGGATGCAAGCAAAAAACACGGAGCTGATGCGCTGGCAGTGGCGACGGAGAAAGCAGCCACGTATCGCTCGGCGGGTAACTTAGACTCGGCTGAAAAAGAATTGAAGGGCTGTGCCAATTTCAAGAACGTTAGCGCAGAATACCATTATCAGCTTGGCCGATTGCTCGAAGCACAGGGACTTTATGAGCAAGCAGTGGAAAACTACAATGCTGCCCTGGAGCTTGCGCCGGAACATCAGCCGGCAATGTTTCATCTGGCCTATCGGTGCGACCTTTCGGGCGACGAGGAAATGGCGATTGATTATTACAAGCAGATTGCAGCCGGCTCCTCGGTCAGCGTCAGTGCGTTATTGAACCTGGCTGTGATTTATGAGGACAGATCCGATTACGACAAGGCCTCCCGCTCCGTGGAGAAGGTCCTGGCTTGTCATCCGAATCATAAGCGGGCGATTCTGTTTCAAAAGGATATCGAGAGTTCCAAGACGATGGTCTACGATGAGGATACAGAGAAAAAGAAGACCCGCAAGATTCAGCTTCTTGAGACGCCGTTATCGGATTTTGAGCTTTCGGTGCGAAGCAGGAATTGTCTGAAGAAGATGAATCTGAATACGCTGGGGGACCTTTTAAGGACGACGGAGGTGGAGTTGCTTGCGTTTAAAAATTTCGGGGAGACGTCGCTGCGGGAGATAAGGACGATTCTGGACGCCAAGGGTTTGCAGCTTGGGATGGTGTTCGAGGACAGGCAGTTTGCGCCTGCCGAGCCGGCAGAGAGCATCGTCGTCGAGGAGACGACACAGGACCAGGGATTGTTAAGCAAACTGATTGGAGATTTGCAGTGGTCGGTGCGGGCGAAAAAGGCGATACAAAAGCTCAATATCCGCACGATTGGGGATTTGACCAGGGTCACTGAGGCCGAACTGCTGGGCTGCAAAAACTTCGGCGTAACCAGCTTGAACGAAATCAAAAGGTCTCTGGCGAATCTTGGTTTATCGCTGCGGACTTTGGACTAACCCGCCTTCGGGCGAGGTCTCGCCAAAGGCGGAGAAGCCCAAAAGATTTGGGGGATTGGAACCGGAGACATTGCCGGCTCGAGAGCGGAATTGGCGTTGTGCGGTGGTAGTCTGAAAAGGGTGTTGTGCAACCAGAAGCGGTTGCGGCGATTCGGGTGGCGCAGAGATTTTGGGATGCGCAGGACGGTTATTAACTGCCTGCTGATGGGGGTGTTGCTCATTGCGGGGGTGGCGTTTTCCAGTTGTCGAGAACGCCTGCTCGTACGGGGCACTCCGCAAATGGGTATTGAGCCGCGTTTCTGGGTGCGTGTGCTTTTGGCTGATGATGTTGAGCGGTGCACGATGCAAATACACGGGGGCTTTAGCGTGCTCAGCGGCGATGCGGAAACGCTGGTGCCGGAAACGATATTTATCGAGCGCGGGGTGCCGATGAATGTGTGGCTTTCCGGCGGGGAGCTGATAATTGCAGGCAGGAGCTTTGCGGCGTCGGAGCTGACAATCCTGCCGGACAACCCGTATATTTTTACGTTCGACGGCAACGATTATCGCGGCAAATTGACGCTCAGGGCAAATGATGACGGCCTGTCTTTCGATGCTATAAACGTGGTTCCTCTGGAGCCATATCTGGCAGGTGTGGTCGGGGCGGAGATGCCGGATTACTGGCAAAGCGAGGCGCTGAAGGCGCAGGCAATCGCAGCCAGAACCTACTGTCTGTTTAACAAACTGAAGTTCGGCAGCAGACGCCACTGGGACGTCACCAGGACCCAGGCCAGTCAGGTCTATCTGGGGTTGAGGGCGGAATCGCCTCGCGTATGGGAGGCGGTCAATGATACGTTGGGGCAGGTCCTGGTCTGCAGGCAGGACAGTGGTGCAGAAGAGGTTTTTCCGACGTATTACAGCTCGACCTGCGGAGGGCATACGGAGGATGCTAAAAACGTGTTTGGAGATACGTTTGGGCCCCTTTGCGGGGTCGATTGCCCGTATTGCAGGGACGTTGCCAGGCCTAACATTTTCTTCTGGCCGATAGTGCAATTCGACAAAGCGGAGGTTACGACGGCCCTGCAGCAGAAATACCCGCAACTGAAGGAGCTTGGCGACATTACAAGAATCGAGCCGGCTAAGCAAAGCGATTATAACGACTTTTCGCGTTTGACAATGGTGAAGCTTACCGGCTCGACCGGCAGAAGCGAATTCATCAGGGCGGAGGACCTGCGATTGACGATTGACCCGACGGGCAGCAGATTGCGTAGCACAAGTTGCAGGATTATCACTATGGACGGCCCGGCTAAGACGAGCACTTGGGCGTTCATAGATGGCAGGGGCTTCGGGCATGGCGTTGGCTTGTGCCAGTGCGGGGCGGAGGGAATGGCAAGGAAGGGTAAAACAGCCGAGGAAATTCTCTCGCATTATTATCCCGGCGCAAAACAGACAAGAGCTTACTGAGATGAGCGGCTTCGAGGTAAAGTGCAGAGACCGGAATAGCGCAGCAAGGCGGGGCGTTTTAAGGACGGCGCACGGCGACGTGCAGACCCCGGCGTTTATGCCGGTGGGAACTGCCGGTGCGGTGAAAGGCATCACGCCTGAACAGTTGCGCCAAACGGGCACAGGAATAATTCTCGCAAACACATATCACCTGATGCTGAGACCCGGAGTTGACGCGATAGAGCGCGTCGGCGGGCTGCACAGGTTTATGGGCTGGGATGGGCCGATTCTGACCGACAGCGGCGGCTACCAGGTCTTCTCGCTAAGCCAGCTTACAAAAATCGACGACGCCGGCATCGAATTTGCAAGCCACGTCGATGGTGCTAAGGTTTATCTCGATGCAGAAGCAGCAACTAAGATACAAAACCGCCTCGGCTGCGATATTGCAATGTGCTTAGACCAGTGCCCGGCATTCGGCTGTGAGCAATCGGAACTTGAAAAAGCCGTAGAAAGAACCGTTCGCTGGGCAAAGCAATGTAAAGTCGCGCACAGCAATTCAAACCAGATGCTCTTTACGATAGTGCAGGGCGGCATAGATTTAGCGCTTAGAGAAAAATGCGCCGCGGAACTGGTGAAAATTGATTTTGACGGTTACGCAATCGGCGGCCTCAGTGTCGGCGAGGGGCATAAGAATATGGTAAAAACAGTCCGGTATACCACCCCCCTGCTGCCGGAGGATAAACCCCGATACCTGATGGGGGTGGGGATGCCTGCGGACATTATCGCAGCAGTAATGGCGGGCGTTGATATGTTTGATTGTGTCCTGCCTACCCGCAACGCTCGAAATGCTTATGCCTTCACAATGGCTGGCCCAATACGTATGCGGAACAATGAGCACATCGACGACAGCCGGCCTATTGAAGAGGGTTGTGATTGTTACGCGTGCACCAACTTTTCGCGGGCCGCAATTCGCCACTTCTTCAACGTCGGCGAAATGCTTGGGCCGATTCTGACGACCATTCACAACCTCCGCTTCTATCAACGCCTGATGACCGAAATCAGACGGCATATCGAGAAAAACGATTTCGCCGAATGGGCAAACCAAAAATAATTGGCCCCGCCTGTCCCTGCACGCCTTAGGCAGGGGCCTCTTTCCGCCTTTGGCGGAATGGAACTGTCCGTTAAACGCTAAAACTTCGATATTGATTATTGACCGCGCTTGGGTTAATATTCCCCGTTTATCGATGTTTGATAATCGAGCATCGAGAATCCAGTATCGAGAGTCAGGAAAGGAAGACAAAAATGCAAAACGTGTGGATATTGGGAGCAGCAACGAAGAGCCAGTCGGAAGTGTCGGCGGAGCCGGTCGGTCAGGGGGGCCAAGCCATAACGGCCGTTGACGCCAACGCGTCCGGCCAGCCGGCACCCGCAAGGGCGCCCTCGCCGTATTATCAGTTGATTTTCATCGGCGTGATTTTCCTGGTTATGTATCTCATTCTGTTCCGGGAGCCGAGAAAGAAACAAAAGCAGCTTCAGCAAATGGTGAAGTCGCTCAAGAAAAACGACAAGGTCAGGACAATCGGCGGAATACTGGGAACGGTGGTGGATATAAAGGATGATGAGATTATTCTCAAGGTGGACGAGTCGAACAATACGAAAATCAGGGTGGTCGCATCCGCCATTGGCAAGAATCTCACGAGCGAAGGATAATAGATTCACCGCCGAGCACGCTGAGGCCGCAGAGAAAAATATAGAATAATCTCTGCGTGCTTTGCGGTCTCTGCGGTGAGAAGTGACTGTGTGTAAGAAGGAAATGATATGGATAAGAATTTGTCGTGGAAGATAGGGTTGATAGTGGCATTAGTGGCGCTGGCGGCCTGGACGTTGTATCCGCCGAGCGGGACCTTGAAGCCGGGTATTGACCTGGGCGGCGGCACAAGCTTGATTTACGAAATCGACGCCAAGGGCCTTTCCGCCGACGACAAAAGAGGTCTGGCCGAGAGGATGATAACCGTCCTGCGACGACGCATTGACCCCGCCAACATCCAGAACCTCGTCTGGCGACCTCAGGGCAACACGCGGTTTGAGATACAGACGCCGCTGGCCAGTGCCGAGGCCAGACAGAAGCGTGCGGCATACGAACGAACGCTGAGTGGGCTTTTGGCCCAGAACGTTACGACCGCGACGATAATGCGTTCGGTTGCAAAGCCGGCGGACCAGCGCTCAAAGGATTTTGCGGCTTTCGCCCACGACTCAAACGAGAGGATGAAAACCCTAAATGACTTCGCGATAGTTTACGATGAGCGAATGGCACTGCAGCAGCAAAGGGACCGGCTGGCTGGCCAGCTAACGGCGCCGGAGAATCTCATCAAGCTGGCGGGACTCGACCTCGATGATATTCAAATCCGCGTCGCGGACTGGGCCAAGCTGGATGAGGAGAAACTGAAACAAACGCTGGTTGAATTCCTGGGTTCAGAAAAGAATCTGGACCTGCTCACGAGATATACGGATTTGCATGCCAAATGGGCACTGGTCGTCGGGAAGCTGACAGACCCCGAAACCGGCGTCAATGCACAGTATAACCGTGCATTGCAGTCTTTGCACAAACTGAATTTGTCCGAAGACCAGCTGATGTTTGTGCTTGAGATAGCGCAGCCGGGTTCGACAAAACGCGAACGGGCAATTGAGACGCTGAAGGCGGAGTTTCCTGAGCGGGCCGAAAATATAGACGGGCTTCTTGCGGCATACGATACATATTACCCCTTCAGGGGTCGGCTCGACGACCCAGGCGATATCCAGCGAATGCTCAAGGGCGCTGGGATACTTGAATTCAGGATATTGCCCACCGACGGCCACCCGGACGTTGATATGGCGCAGATGAAGGCCTACGTGGATACGCTCAAGGCCAAGGGGCCGAAGTACGCCTCAGATGATAAATACATCTGGTTCGAGATTGAAAAACCCGAGCAGTGGCACGCCGCCGACGGGGCCGACCGGCCGTCGATAGTCGCACAGTTTGGAAACAAGTGGTACGTGCTGGCCAGCAACAGGAAAGATAAAGATGAGGTGGTGCTGCACACCAATCTGGCAAAGGACTGGAAGCTCAACAGGGCATCGCCGGGACAGGACCAGCAGGGGCGAAGGTCGATTGATTTTGAGCTTGATGAGCGCGGGGGACGACTGTTTGCAACAGCGACGGGCAAGAACCTGGACAGGCCGTTGTGCATAATGTTGGACAACATTGCGCTATCGGCACCGAAGATACAGTCGCGGATTTACACTCGTGGGCAGATTACGGGCACTTTCACGCAGACGCAAGTGGATGATATGGTCAGCAAGCTCAACGCCGGTTCGCTGCCCGCCCGGCTGATTGAACAGCCCATCTCGGTGCGAACGATAGGGCCATCCATCGGCGCCGACAACCGCGACCGAGGAATCAAGTCCGGACTCATCGGTATGGCCGGCGTACTTTTGTGCATGCTCATCTATTACACGCTGGCCGGCTCAATCGCCGATATGGCCCTGATTATGAACCTGCTGTTTACCCTGGCGATTATGGCGGGACTTCACGCGACATTTACAATGCCCGGCATCGCCGGCGTCATACTGACCATCGGTATGAGCGTCGATGCCAATGTCCTTATATTTGAAAGAATTCGCGAGGAGCAGCAAAAGGGAGCGTCGCTGGCCATTGCGATAAAGAACGGTTACGAAAGGGCGTTCAGCGCCATCTTCGACTCCAACCTGACAACTGTGATGTCGGCAGCGATTCTTTACTGGGTCGCCTCAGAAGAAATTAAGGGCTTCGCAATCACGCTGATACTCGGCCTTGCATCGAGTATGTTCACAGCGCTGTTCGTCACGCGGGTAACTTTCGACTGGCTCCTGAAAAAACGAATCATCAAGGACCACCTTGTGATGATGCGTCTCATACGAAAGCCGAATATCAACTGGATGAAATACCTTCCCGTCTTCCTTACGTTCTCGGCTATACTGACAATCGGCGGAGTAGTCCTTTTCTTCACCAGAGACGAAACCAAAAACAGCAAATACGACATAGAGTTTACCGGCGGAACGAGCGTCCAGATAAATCTCAAAGACGGCGTCAACCTCAACAGGCAGCAGGTCGAGGATAGGATTCACAAGAAGGGCGAAGAGCAGAATAATAACGCCATTGCCTCCGCGACCGTTTACAGCATAGGTAAATCCGGCAAACAATACGAGATAAACACAACGGAGACAAACAAGACCAGGGCGACGATTACGATGCCGGATGGCGCTCAGTGGACGGCAGAAACGGTTGCCGAGGCAATAAGGAAAGCCGAGGCCAAACAGCAGGCGGAGCTGGACAATCTGGTAGTGTCCGCCGCCGGCACGGCGGGACACTCCTTCGATATCCGAACAAACCAGTTGAATAAAACGCTTGTAGGCGACGTCCTGAGGTCGGCTTTCCCCGACGCTAATATAACGGAACCGCAGGTGGAGGAGGTTGTAACGGGCGTGGTGCTCTCGGCATTTGAAGGTCAGCTTGAAGTTCGGCAAAATATGCAGCCAAGAATAGTCTCGACCGAGAAGATAAATGAGTCGATGGTAGATACTTATCCGGAGCTGGCCGATTTTCTCGGGGGAGTGATAATCAGATGCGAGACCGACAGGAGCGCTGCCGGGGCCGAAATCGACCAGCGATTCAGAGACCTGCGATTCAAACCCGATATGCGCAACGTCGTCTGGAATCCTTACAGGTTACTGGATCCGGAGCTTAAGACGATGGACCCGAATCAAGCGGTCAAATCGTTTGTTTACATCAGCGCCGAGCCGGAAGCCGCGTTTGGGCAGTTGGGCCAGGACGTTTGGGCACAGTTTGCCGAGAATGAGACGAGCAAGGTTATGGCCGCCGGACAGCTTGAAACATCGCTGCCGCAGGTTACCCAGATAAGCCCCTCGATTGGCAAACAGGCCAAGACGCAGGCATTGGTTGCCATTGTCCTGTCGCTGATTGCAATGCTGATATATCTTGCCGTGCGATTCGGCGACCTTCGATACGGCCTCGGGTCGATTGTAACGCTGGCGCACGACACCACCGCTACGCTCGGCGCGGTGATGGCCTGCACATACATCGCCACCACAACCATCGGGCAAACACTGCTTATCGGCGATTTCAAGATAGATATGATTATGATAGGCGCCTTCCTGACCCTGCTGGGCTATTCGATTAACGACACGATAGTGATTTACGACCGTATTCGTGAGAACCGCCGAAAAGGCACCCTGACCCCGCAGCTCATCAACAACAGCATCAACGAGTGTATGTCGAGGACGTTACTGACCGGAACGACCACGCTTTTGGTAGTGCTCGTAATGTATATCTTCGGCGGAAAGGGATTGCGCGGCTTCAACTTCGCGTTGCTCTTCGGCATCATCGAAGGAACATATTCGTCAATCGCAATATCCGCGCCGATTCTGCTGATTCGGGCGAAGATGGGACTGAAGGCGAAAACCAGGACCAGCAGCCCAAACCCGCAGCCCGCAAAATGATAAGTTTCAGCGGCCTGTGTAAAATACATGCTCGGCTTAAATGCCTAAGATGCAAAAGGATTTCAAAATAGGATTGGGTGTTGGGCTTTTATTTGTCGTCGGGGTGGCGCTCTGGCTCTCGACCAGGCCCGACCTGAGCACCGAGGCACGGGCACTGCAATCGGCCTCGACCCGACCGGCAAATGAGATGGAGGTTTATCGAGGCCGGGACAAAATACAAACGCCGAACATCGAATCCGCCTTCGCCAATGCTTCGGCGGACAAGCATCGAACATCGAACAATGAACTACGAACAACGCCTGTCCCGAGCGAAGCCCGCCCTGAGTGGAATCGAAGGGTCGAGGGAAACGCCGAAAAAACGCTCAGAATCCACGTCGTGCAAAAAGGCGAGACGCTTTCCGCTATCGCCGCAAAATACTACGGCTCATCTAACCAATGGCCCAAAATCGTCGCTGCCAACAGGTCGAATCTTCCCGACCCGAACCGTCTCATCCCCGGCACCCGCCTCGTTATCCCGGAATAGAAAATCGTAAATAGAAAATAAAAAATCGAGGAATGCCCGGGACAGGAGTCGAACCTGCATGAGCCGAAGCCCACCAGCCCCTCAAGCTGGCGCGTCTGCCAGTTCCGCCACCCGGGCCAAATCAATTTCAAATTGATTATTGATTATTGATTATTGAAAGTCAAAGGGGAACCACAGTGATTTGCGATTTTCGATTGACGATTGTCGATTTGTCCTCCTCCGCAAGGCCCTGACCAACACGCTCTGAAACCTCAAAATACCCCAATTCGTGAGCAAGAAGTCGCGGTTGTAGCAGAAGCGACGACTCTGACGAAGGCGCATTATATAACGTCCGATATTGTGAGATTGTCCCATAAAGAAAGGCCCAATTAGCCCAAAACCTTGAAAAACATTCTATAAAAGGGTATAATCGACCTCAGACAACAACCCTGTGCCCGTCCTCCGTAGCCCCTAAGGGGCGGAGGATGGAGAGACAGGGTTTTCAGCTTGAGGCGTTGGATGATGAAGAGAGGGTTAATCGCAGCGCTGATGGGGGTGTCTCTCGTAATCGGGGGCCGGGGTGCAGTCCATCATTGCAGAAAGCCGAAAGTCAGGAATACATAAAGGCGTTAGCCGGAATCCCTTGAAAAACGTCCTATAAAAGGGTATAATCGACCTCAGACAACAACCCTGCGGAGACAGGGTTTTGGGTTTGAGGCGTTGGATGATGAAGAGAGGGTTAATCGCAGCGTTGATGGGGGTGTCCCTCGTAATCGTGGGGCAGGGTTGCAGTCCGTCATTGCAGAAAGCCGAAAGTCAGGAAAGCATAAATGCTTTATCCGCCAGGATAGAAATCGCAACCACAAATCTTGGGTACTCTCAGCAAACGGCGAGTGAATTTGCGGGGATGGTTATTGGCTGGAGGGACGGCAGCGGCAATTCCATTGTCGCCGGCCTTGACAGAAAACTTGCCTTAGCGAGACAAGACCAAATTTCCAAATCCGGTTTGGCCGGCATTGAGCAGGATATTGCAGAACGGTTGGTTGCCGAGGTTCGCAGACAAATCCGGATTGACGACAGATATTTTGAATTGGCGGACGTGGTGAGATACCGCAAGGCCCAGTGCCTCGGCTACACACAGGTTTTCTACATACTGGCAAGGTCGATTAAGCTGTTAGTGAGACCGATTAACGTTCTTGAATTAGACAGGCGAGGCCCACTACCCGCTGGTTTCAGCCACGTAGCGGCAATAGTGGAGCTGGCAAACGGGAAAACGATAATGGCAAATCTTGTGCCGGGCGGCTTTATAAGTGAGCCGTTTGCAGCAGCGGATACCTTCGAGAGGGCAGGCAATTATCTGCGGTTGAAGGATAAAGCTAACTCGCCGGGCATTTATAGAGAGATTCAGATACTGAATGGCCTGGGGCTGGCGGCATACGTATACAGCAACCGGGCAAGAGTAAATAACATCGCCGGCCGATTCGAGCAGGCAATAGCGGATTCCAGCACGGCGATACGAGTATATCCGACTCTGGCCGAGGCGTGGAACAATCGCGGAATTGCATATCGAAACGCCGGACAAATCGAGCAGGCCATAAGCGATTACACTATGGCCATCGAATTAAATCCGAACCACGCGGAGGCGTTGAATAACCGCGGGGCCGCGTATGCCAAGTCGGGGCGAACCGAGCAGGCCATCGTGGATTACACAAGGGCGATAGGGCTTAACCCGGCTTTTGCCGAGGCATACAGTAATCGCGGCAACGTGTATGCGTCCACCGGCCAACTTACACAAGCCATAGCGGACTACGACCGTGCCATTGAACGCAACCCAACCTTTGCGCAGGCATACGGCAATCGCGCCCTGAACTACGCGCTGTTAGGCAAATCGGAGCAGGCAAAGAAGGACTTGGCGGCCGCGACGCGTCTGAGTCCTTCGCTTGCGAGTTATGCAAAGAGGGTGTCCGAGCGGTTCAATCTGGGATTTAGTGTGGATAACGCCGTTGCCTCCGCGGCGCAGTAACGGCACTGCCCGATTTACTTTCCCCTTGCACCGTCGTAAAGAAGGATTTGCAGACGATTGCAAAATGTGTAGCCCGTTTGTTTGCACAGTTCGGCGACCATTGGAGATTTGGCGATTAGCTCGTTGCGTGTCTTTGCCTGCGGCATCAGCATTATCCTTTGGAGGTCGATGTTTCCGAGCAGTTTGACGGTTTGCTGGATTTCCGGCAAATCATCGGGTGAGTCAACGACGAATTTAAGCTGGTATGGGTAGTGCCGGATTAGTTGTCTTGTAGCAGACTTTTCTGTTTTTTGCCCCGAGTTTGAGGTCTTTGGGCTGATACTCATCAGGTCGCAGGCGAGGCCCTCGATGAAAGCGATGCCTGCGGTTTCAATCGTTATATGCCTGCCGCGTTTACTCAATTCGACAGCCAGTTGGGGCAACTGCGGATTTACCATTGGCTCACCGCCGGTTATTACCACGAAATTGCATCCGTCTTTAGCCCACCCTTTTACCGCAGAGACCGCAGAGTGCGCAGAGTTAATTATATTTTTTCTCTGTGGTCTCCGCCCGGCTTCGACTCGCTTCGCCGAGGCGAGCGTGCTCAGCGGTGAGTGTTTTATGTTATCCACCCTGTCGATTATCGCAGAAATGCTCAATTCCTCGCCGGCGGTCGGGTCGAGGGCATATTTCGTGTCGCACCATTTGCATCGAAGGGGACAGCCGGCAAGACGGATGAAGATGCCGGGAACGCCGGCTAACAAACCCTCGCCCTGAAGCGAATAGAAGATTTCATTTATTACCATTTCAAAAAAGATTTTACCGCGGAGCACGCAGATAACACAGAGAATATTCATTTCTGATTTTAATCGCAGATTACGTCTTTCGACAAGCTCACCGCTTCGCTATAACCGTCCGTTTTCTTGACAAAAGGTCAAGGATTTGGTATAAGTTAAGATTGGTGAGTAAGAAAAAAAGGGTGGTGTCCCCTTTATGGAGGAGCAAAAAATGAACACGTCGGAGAAAAACCCGCCCCGAATCGCAACTATTGCCCTTATTGCCGCAGGGTTTTTGGCCGGCTGGCCCGCATTGGTGTATGGCTATCCCTACCAGGATGCCAACCTGGCCGTTGAGGACAGGGTCAATGACCTTCTTCCCCGGATGGACATCAATGAAAAAGTCGGGCAAATGACACAAGCATTGTCTTCTATTGAACCGAATTCCCGAATTACGACTTACTTCATTGGCTCCATTTTG
>Ga0315284_10011118_pt1 | contig 12838 bp, 27 predicted proteins | sample YL17G09_16_MG_FD_203696 | JGI IMG/M metagenome (GOLD analysis project Ga0315284, IMG submission 203696) | Sediment microbial communities from Yellowstone Lake, YNP, Wyoming, USA - YL17G09_16 | ecosystem: Environmental > Aquatic > Freshwater > Lake > Sediment | place: USA: Wyoming | collected... | reverse complement strand
GGGGTTCAGTTGATTTTTCAGGAATTTCAATGGAATTGGTATTTTGTACTTTCATTAATTCTAATAATTTAGTTTTTAATTCGGGAGTAATAGATTTAATCTCAACTCCTAAATTAACCCATTTATAAGAAATATTATCAATCTGCGAAGGTGCAGCAACAATCTGTCCACCATCATTACGAATGTCAAGATGTATTCCACCTATTTTTGTAGTTTGTTGTAATTCTTTATCATATTTAATAATAAAATGCTTTCCATGTGGCGTATCTTGCATTAATGTATTCAATGCAATTAATTCTTTATAAATATCTTCAAATCCAGCAGGAGCAGTTTTAAAATCGGCATCAATAACTGTAATTCCATTTACTTCTCCAGTTCTAATACCAATGTTAAGATTGTTATTAAGCCATTTAATCCACTGTACTTTATCTCGGTGTTGTGATTCTGTCCATCCTTTTTCAAATGCTGCTTTAGAATTTTGAAGAAGAGGAATTAAAGCAAATCCATACTTCTGATACTCATTTAATTCGGTATACATATCCAGATGTAAAAGACCAATTAAATAATCTGTAATTTCCGCATCAGTTTTATTATGTTTATCTTCCTCTAAAATACGAATAGCATCAAACATTGTACCCTTCCAACCACAAATGAGGCATGAAATCTTTGTAGTGCCTGGAATAAAAGTAGCTGAAGGAGCAGATTTATATTTATGATTAGCAATATTAGGACAAGTAAAAAGTAATTCACCTGTCTTTGCTTTTCTTGTCTTTACAAAGGTTGGTATCTTTTTTTCCAAGTATAAAAATAACTGTTCAGTAGTTATCATTTTATCCCTCTAATTTGTAAAATTTCATTTAACATTAATTCATAAAACAATCGATTTTTATTTGATGTTTTTGTATGACAAGAATGACATAATGTAATTAAATTATAAGGAAAAGATTCTTTTTTATTATAATTAATATGATGTACTTCATTACCTTGCTTTTTACAAATTGCACAAGTATAATTATCTCTTTCTCTAATAAATTTTTTTAATCTTAAAGTCCATTCTTTTGTATATAGTTTCTTACTACTCCAATTTTTAAAATTCCAGTGGTTTTTTCCACTATGAATTTTAGATAATTTTTCTTTCATATCTAATTTATTAAATCTTATTTTAGTTGCTAATCCTGATGTTCTTCTTGGAATATTATAAATTCTAAAATAAGTTAATACAACTTTTGAACAAGAAATCCCATATTTATCTGCTATCTCTTTTAATGATAAATTATTTTTATAATATTCATAAATTAAAATCTTTTTGGTAAGAATTTTTTCGTATTGTCTTGTTGCTTGTCCACTATTTCGACTTCGAATCCCGTATTTTTTTAGTGCTTTAGTAATCGGAAAATTACTGCATAAAAAATAATGAGCAATATTTGCAATTGACCATTTTTTAACTATATATAATTCATATAATTTTGATTTGGTCAATTCTTCAGTCAACCATTTGGAATAATATTTTGATTTATGTTTCATTTATTTTTTAGACCTCATCCAATCCAATAATCTTTCGGCTACTTCTAATACAAATTGAGTACAAGTCTCTGGGTCATTAAACGCTGTTCCACTTGCTGCTGTGGCTGCTGCACCTAATGAACAACCTACTTCCTTACCAGCAATATCTTCTGGAGAACCATAATTAGTTTTATATTCTTTTTTTGGTTCTTCTGATTTAGTTCCTTCTTTTTTGGTTAATCCTTTTTTATTACACATGTAACATTTTTTAAATTTTCCATCCTTTAAAGGAGCATTACAAACTTCACATACATAACCTGTGGAGGATTCTTTTGCTTCTTCTTTTGATGTTTCTGCTGCACTTACATTTGCTAATTTTGATACATAACGAGATACACCTTTTTTTTCAAAAGTAACTACAACCTCATCCCCTTTACTCATTTTCTCTAAAAAAGGTATAACATTATCATTTAAATTAAACCAATTCTCACCCAACTTAAATGCCTTGTTATCACTTTTTTTACAAATTATCTTTCCTCTTTCTTCCATTTTATTCCTCCTTATTCTTTATTTAATTTTTTTTCAATCCAACTCAAACATTCTACGGTAAATTTATTTAATCCAAATTTACTTAAAATTGTATAAACAATTAATCCTAATCTATATTTTAATGTCATTATTTCCTCCCTGATAAATCAATATCAAATTCTTCTGATAATTGTGCTATCTCTTTTATTTTATCTTTAGTAGCAAAAGATTCAATCTCGAAATAAACAGGTTTATCTAATGGTTCTCCTGTAACTTTAAGATAAAGAGTATATCCTTTTCTTACTATTGAGGCTTTATTCATTTTTACTCTCCTATTTAATAGTATCTCCGTCAAAACAAACTAATTGACCTGTTTTATCTTTGTAAGTATGATAATATATACTTTCTTCCCACATCCCTGTAAAATGACATACTTTACATTTTGCTCCTTTACAAACCCAACATAATGCTTTCATAATTTTCTTTTCTACCTTTAACATTACTCCTCCAGTTTGTAGAGTTTTCTAATTTCTTCTCTGCAAGTTCTAAATGGAATTTTATTTAAATAAAGATTTTTTATCGGCAATGTTTCTATTACAGGTTTTATAATTGCTTCAATGTGTTGGGGTAAATGAATGAGGTCAACTATCATCTTTCTTTTTTCATATTCTGCTTCATTTTTTGGTGCCTCTAAAAGATTATCACTTATATCTCCCTTAATTTTTTTTAAAAGTATTTTTTCTGGATTTTTAATAATCTTAAATTTCTTAGAATAAGGTGAAAATATTTTAACATTTGGTATTGTACAAAGCATTTGCCAATCTTCATCCGAACTTATTAAGATTTTTTCGTCTGCTTCCAAATAACGAACTGCTATACTTGCCACATCATCAGCTTCCATCTTATAAATCTTTACAAAATTCCAGGGTAGACATTGTTCTAGTTTAATAGCAAATTCATTAACTTCCTTATACATTTCTGCCCAAAAATTTGCATCTTCTTTACTCTCACGAAACGCTTTTCGTTGGGCTTTGTAATTAGAATCAATATCTTTCCTCCAGCTACCAAAGTCTTCGCAGATGATAATTTGACTATTCAAATCAACACCAATTCTTTTTAAATAACCAATAATCATACGAAGTATAGTATAAGAAACTGGAACTTGCGAATTATTCCTAAAAGCAAATATTGCTTTATGAATCACATTTCCCCAATCTATACAAACGAGTTTTTTAGTCATTTAATACTTCTCCACAAACTCTACAAAGAGTTTCATTATCTTCATTTAATGTTTGGCATTTAGGACAAATTTTCATTTAACCTTGTGTACCTTTATTTTTCCATTGAAGTTCAAAACGTTTTAATTGTGTCTGACAAGTACCAATTCCTTTGGCACAGGATTCTACATATCCTTCTAAAATATTTCTTATACGTCTTTGTACTTCTACAGAAGCACTTGCTTCTTTATCCAAAGATGCAGCAACAACCTTTTCTGCCTTTGCTTCCATCTCTCTTTTCATTGTTACATAAGTTTTTATTTCTTCATTTTCTTTATAAGCTACTGCCATTGTATATAATGGTTCGAGAGAAATATAAGCACCTGTAAGACAATCTAAACATTTAGCATAATCTTCTGGAGTATTTAGAACACCAGAAATTAATTGCTGACCATAATCGTCGATTAATTCAAAAGTATCTTTATAATCTGTTAATAATTTTTCTAATCCTTCTGCATTAACAAAATATTCAGTTTTCATTAATATCTCCTTTTTTTAGATTTTTTAGCTAATCTTTTTAGTTCAGAAGGTTTAACATAATACTTTCTTTTTTTAACTTCTTCTAATATTCCATCTTTCTGAACCTGTTTAATAAAAGATTTTAACATTCTTTCGAAAGTAAAATCTATCGGAACATTTTCTAGTAAAACTATTGGTTTTTTAAATTCTTTTTTATCTTCCATTATTCGCCTTTTTCAATAAATGGTCTATCTTCTTTTTTTAAATAATTGGGTAAATCGTTTAATTCTTTTGGTAATAAATCTCTTTCAATTAATTCTTCAGTATGTATCATTGCTCCTACATTCCAAATTGCAGCAGCCAAATGGTCTTCATCTCTCATTCCTTCTAAATGTTTATAAAGATGTCTTACTGCACTATCAAAATAACGAGATAGGGGTTGTCCTTTTTCCCAATTTCTATCACCATACTTAACCGCACCATTCTCAAAATGTTTGGCTAATCTTTGAAGCATAAGAGGACTAATTAAATCATATCTACCTTTTCCGATATTTGTATCCCTTACACTACCTGTTTTAAATTCCTGTCTTTTTCCTGAATCATTTACTTTATCAAATTTAGGCATTATTTCTTCTCCTCTAATTTTTCTTCTTTCCTTTTCAATTTGTATTTTTGGTCAATAAAAACCAGATAATCATTTAAAGTATTAAAAACTTCTCCCCCAGAAACTAAAATACATTGTAATAAACTTTTTGCTAATTCTTTTTTGGGCATTTCTGTAATTAAATAAACTGGAATTCCATGTTCCATTGCTATAAATGCTTCCCCATAGGAACCACATGGCTTATCTCCTTTATTTAAGGTAAATGTAAGCCAATCTGACATTGTTGTATAATCAACGTCTCCTGGGATATGAACTAATTCTCCTTTTCCATCTATATGGGTTTTGCCTTTCCAAATTTCTATGGATTTTTCTTTAAATAATTCCCAATTACCTGATGCTACCCAACCAATCATTTTTTCTTTTACTTCTCCAGTATTTAATCCTGTCTTTGCTGATTCTAATGTAACTGGATTAATGGGGTAAACATTTCTTAATAGTAATTCTTTTTCTACTCCTGCTCTTTTTTCTGAACCATCATCTTTCTCGGCACAGATTTCCATGGACCCAATAAGATAAGTAATAAATTTATATTGGTCGCCTATTTGTTCTGGAGTAGGATATACCTTATTCTCTTCCATTTATTCCACATCCTTTAGAAAAGATTTAATAACAGAAAGTCGCATTGTTCCTCCAATAATATAAGGAATACCTTCATGTGTTATTTTATCAAAATTTATTATTATAGAATTTATTCCTATTAATTTACCATCTTTAGTATAAATTCCTCCTCCTGAATTTCCAAAATAACTATGGTCAATAAAACACATATAATTTTCTTCGTATATAATTACTCTGCCATCAGAAAGAACTGATTCTATTCCCATTGGATTTCCTACAATATAAACTTCAGTTGCTGCTAAAGGTTCATAATCGGCTAATTCTACGTATTTTTTAGGTAGCAATGCTTTATTTTTTGGTTGTAATAATAATAAATCTATTCCATTCATAGTAATATCAGTTGGGTCAAAATTCCATTTTATTACTTCTAATTCTCCAAAATTCTCGTCATTTTGACTAAAAGTAATTTTATCATCTTTTTTGTTAAGCAAATGTCCTGCTGTTAAAATATAAAATTTACCTTTGTATTTTAAAGTTACTCCAGAACCTAATGCTCCTAAAGTTTCATTGTGAATCATTACATTAACAAACTGCAATTTCTTTTCCAACATAAATTTATCATACTTTATTTTATTAGGGAGCTCTTTTATATTTTTAATGATTGATTGTTCTGTTGCTATTATTATATTATCTGTAACATTCATCAATTGAAACATAAATTGATTATAATCCTCTGAATGAGTTACTTCTGTTCTTAAATCATTTATATCTTTTCTGAGAAAAGTTAATACCCCAATAACAGTATTATCAATTGCTTTAGTTTGTTGATACTGAGTAATTCCTAAAAATCCGATTGTACCAACAATTAAACCAATTATAATGACTTCTATTAAATCTTTATTGAACTTAGTCATTTGGTCTCCTTTTTTCTTAATTCATCTGCTAAAAATTGAATAGCATGACCTTCTGAACAAAAGTGATATTCCTCTTCATCTAAAGAACTTCCATAACCAAAATTAATTGTAATAGGAACTTTGCCATAATCTACTAAATTATCTATTCCACAAACATCACATTTTTGTCCTAAAATAGTATTATGTTCTTTCATTCCATAAATGTTCATTGTTATTTCTCCTCTACTTTACAATCATCTTTGGATTTATCATAATTTTTACATAAAACACAAACTTCATCTTGTTTTACATAACAATCTCTTACCCAACAATACATCATTTTATCTCCTTAAAATTACGAAGAATACTATTTACAATAGCCAATCCACCTTGTACCATTTTCTGCCCTTCCATTTTTTTAGGCATTTCAAGTGTAAGAGAATATTTTACTCCTAATTTCTCAAGAAATCCTTCTAATCCTATGTCGTATTTTGGAGGAACAATTATTCCATTCTTTAAAGGACTTTTATAGATTGTTTTTGTTTTAAGATAAGGAATTATAATATCATTTTCTGCTAATGCTTTTTCTGCGATTGAAGGTAAATGTTCTGCTTTATGTTCATAACAATAAACTTCACTCTTATCAGTATCTCCATGAATATCTAAAATTAAATCTGCTGTTCGTGGAAATTCTTCAAATAAAATAGCTAATTCTGGTACTTTAGAATCTTTCATAAAATGAGTATCATTATTTGTTTCTTGATTGTTTCCGTTATTTCTACGATTATGTGCATAACCAAAGGGGTTACATACTGGGAATACATAATAATTAAAATCAGGAAATATTATAGGTTGTTTTAACCAATTTAATAAAACATTAATTGCATAATATTCCTCCCCATGATGCCCACCTGTAAGAATAACTGTTTTTTGTGCCATCTTAGAAACTAATTTTAATGCTAACATAGGGTAAATCTTATCTGCATAAGTTACATAACCTATAATCTCAATTTTAAATGGAAGATTGAAATTGATAATTTCATTAATTAATTTTGAATAAGACCTAATTTCTTTCATATAATTTATCCTCAAAATTTTGTAAATTTATACTTTTATAATTTTCTAACCAGTTTAAATACTTTAATAACATTTTGTTTCCTAATGTAACTATAAATTTGTAAGCATTTTGATGAATATAAGAATGTAAAATCATATTGATTTCTATTTTATTTAATTTCTTGTTATTTTTATGGTTTCCATCTATATGATGTATTGTTGTTGCATTCCTAACAGCTATTGAAATTTTTTTTCTTATTTTACTTGACCGTCTACTTCCTTTTTTGGGTCTAAATCTTAAATTATTATTAATTCTATTTCTACATTTATTACATGATTTTGATGTTTTCCAAATTCTTTTACCACATTTACAATTTTTACCGTATTTATCTAATAATTTATATTTTGTTTTCATTTTATCTCCTGCCTAATCCTAAGAAAATTTCCTATTGCACATGCTACTGCATAAGTTAAAATCATTGGAATAGTATTTGTATCTTTTATTGCCCAAGCAATTATTCCTAAATAAAATATCATATAAATTAGAGTTAAAATAGTAGATTTTATTGTTTCTCTTTTTTCAACAGAAATTAAATACCATGTATAAATGTATGTTTCTATAATTCCTAAAATTAAAACTATAATATATTTAATCATCATTCCCTCATTATTTTAATAAACCAATAAATCAAATAAATACCAACCCAAATTAAAGCCCATTTAGGAATTATCATTTTATTTCTTTATAATTCTTATAAAACAAAATACAGCGACAATTAATATCAAAATATAATAAAAAAAACCTATTACCATTAAAATTTTAATCATTTTTATCCTTTAGTTCTCTCGCTATTTTTATTAAAATATGGTCTGCTTGGTCTATTTCTTTAATAACTTCATCAAATTTTTCCCTTAATTCTCCTATGTCATGTCTTTCTTCAATTTCTTTTAAAATTCCAGCAATCTCCTTTAATTGAAGATACATTCTTCCCATTTTAGTTGCATCTTCAACTAAAGTAAGAATATGAGGATTTACAGAAGAATATTCTATCCCCTTTTCTTTACAAATTTTAGCAATCATTAATGATATTTTTTCTGCTTTCATTTTAATACCAATAATTTTTAATTATTATGATTATTCCAATACTCAAACTGATTAAGATAATAATATTTACAATAGTAATTAAGGTCATCATTCTACATCTCCATTTTCTCTTATTTTTAAGTCTTCATACTTCGCAATTTCATAATCATAAAATCTTATAATCTGAGCAAATTCTTCTCTAAAATCTTTATTTTGTCTTCTATTTATTTCTTTTGCACATAATGTTAATGCTCCTGTCATATCATTATATCTTTGATAGTTCGGTTTTGCTCCTAAAAACTGTTCTACAAAATTTTCGATGGTATTTCTATCACAACTCATAAATGAAATACAATTATGTTTTACATAATAAAAAATCTGATAATTCAATTCCCCTGCTGTTAATGCAGGATTTCTTCTTTGTAATGCTTCACGCCTTCCATCGCCTGATTTAATATAGGGCATTATCCTATCTCCTTTATTAAATCATCAAAAACATCTTTTCGAACTTGACCGTTCTTGTAAAAATCTCTCCAAAATTGTTTACGTTTCCAATTAGGTATACCTTTATTTGCCATTTGTTTATCTATATACTGAAGTATTTTAATTGCTCTTTGAAGGTCAATTTTTATTTTTTGATATTTGTCATACTCTTTTTTCTGTTTTTTATAAGTCGGGTCTAATACTAAAAATAAATTTTTATATAACTTTATTAATTCTCTTAAATACACTCCTATAATTTGTTTTAAAAACTCAATAAGAGATTTAAAAGTTTTTTGTTTAGGTAATTCTTTAATAAGATACTTTATTAAACCAACATGAAGTTTAATTAATTGTTTTATCATTATCTCTCCTTTTGGCTTCTGATTCTTTATTTGTTTTACAAACATTACATATAGGTACTATAATTATTTTTCCTTGATGTCTAACCTGAATAGGAGTTACTACACTTAAAGGTAATTCCAATCCACAACATACGCATTTTTTAAATTGCATTATTTCACCTTTTAAAATTTGAAACTATATTTTAACATAAATCTCTCAAAAAATCCTCGTTCTAATTGTTTATATCCTGTTCCTACTGATAATCCAATTGCACTTGAATCTGTTAATTTATAAGATATTCCCAATGGATAAAATCCCTTACTAGTTATACAAATATCACTAATCCATCTAAAATATTTTACCCATCTAACACCTATACCTACCTCTGTACTATTGTCTGCATTACTTATACCATATCCCAATACACCGACTGGTTCAAATGTAAATCCATATGGTTTTAATTTTTTAGCCAATTCAGGTATATCTTTTACTTTTACTTTTCCTATTACTTTTCCTGTAACAGTATTTATCCATTTTAATTCGGTAGAATGTTTTGCTTTATAAAGAGCTAAATCACTTTTAGGAACAGGAATAGTAAATTCAACAGCTTCATCAATAAGTAACTGAACTGGTTGATTTATATGCCCTTTATAATAACCATAACCCCATATAACTCCTAAAATCACTCCTACAATGATTAATTTACGAAGATTAAATAAATCATGTAAGTCTTTTGCCCATGAAGTTCCCGATTTTAAAGTAGTCATTCCTTGAATAAATTTTGCTAAATTAAATGGTTCTTGTATAATTGTTTGTCCATTTAATAATTTTTGTTTTGCTTTATTCAGAATAAAATTTCTAATAACTACAATTAAAGTTCCACCTATTATTCCCGATAAAATCATAATTAAATCTTTTATCATTTCTCTCTCCTCTTAATCAATGCAATTAAATAAATTATACAAAATAAACATACAACAATTTCAAATATAACTTCGTTTGTCATTTTTTATCTCCTTATGTAAGTACTTTTTTTATTAAATTAATATAATAATCCAAAGATTTTAATTCTTTTCTTTTTGGTTCATTTTTAGTATTTGGATTAATTAAATTATTTCCTTGAGGATTTACTCTATATTTTAAAAGATGATTATACCAATCTGTAATAGTTTTTACTTTTTTATTATAACAACTATTGCTTCTTTTTTTAATTGGTGTAATTCTTCTATGAGTAGTTTGTTTTTTATTATCTGAATTATTTTTATCCATCGTTTATTCCTTTTTAAAAACGGAGAGGGGGCACTTTCCTAATTTTTGACTTACCAGCCTCAACTTTAGCATTATGGTTGGAGAAAGCCCCTCTCCTTAATCTTCTTTATTCTTGACCCCCTAAATCGACAGCGTAGAAAAAAGTTGATACTCTTTGTTCATTTACTCCCCACACCAATTGAATTGGAGATGAATGTTTACCCATATTTTCGGATAAACTATCACCACCAACTATCGAACCGCCCCTAAATACTCTAACTCCATCAACATCATTCATACCAAAATGATGCCAATGACCATACACTATTGCTCCGGCTTTATGCCTTCTAGCCCATTCATTGACCTTTGCTCTACCTGCTGGACTATCACATTGTTCAGGAGCAATATGTCTAATTAAATATTTATGTCCTCTTATATCCAAAACCATGTGTTCTGTTTCTGCATACTTAATTTGTAATTTAGGATTTTTCAAAACTAATCTTGACCAAAAATCTAAAATTAAATATATTTGTAAATCCCAGTTAGAAGTTACATCTGTATCTTTTCCAGTTCGCCCATGATTTCCACGTACGCCATAGAAAGTAACATTTAATTTCCTATTTAAAAGAGAAGTAATTAACCTGGTAATAACATCAACAACCAGCATAACTTGCTTGGGTGGGGCTAATTCTTGCTCATAGGCTTGTGTAGCGTAGATGTTTTCTCCATTGGCTTGGTCGCCTGTGGAAAGAATAACTACATCTCTAATAGGAACACCTTTACTAATGTTATTGTCTAATAATTTTAAGATTTGTTCACATAAAATATTTATTCGAGTCCTAAAAACATTTTCATCATAAATCGTTCTTCCTTCTTGGTCGGTTACTATTTTACCAGCGTGAAAATCCGATAATTGAATAACTAAGGTATCTCCTTTAACATCTACTTTACTTTGAGTAGATGCTTTATAAGGTTTAACATCTGCTAATTCATCTTTTAAAGCTTGAACTATTAATCTATCTATATCTTTAGGTTTAATTTTATTTTCTTTTGTAGGTTCTTTTCCTTCGGGGTGTTCAAGAACATAATCAGTATAGCATTTTCTACACCTTTTAGCATCCCTGTGAATTTTAACCCCACAATCTAAGCATTTATAATCTGTAATTTTTTTCATCTTTTCATCTCCTAATACAAGTATAACATATTTTGTAATGTTAATCCCCAAATAAATCGGGATATAATTTCTTTATACCAACTCCATAAATTTCGCTTAACCTTACCAATTCTTCATTTGTAGGCATTACCTTGCCTGTTTCCCATTTACTAATTAAGGTATCTGTTTTTTTTAACATAACAGCGACCTCAAATTGAGTTAATCGTTTTTCTTTTCTAAAATGTGCTAGGTAATTCATTGTTTTTCTCCAAAAATCTTTCTTGAATAGTTTTACTTATAAAAAAATCATCTAACTTTAACTTAATCTTTATTATCTTTGTCTTACTTTAGGCATCTTTACCTTTCACTATTAAGTATACCCCAATTTGTCATTTTCACAAGTATTATTTTAATTTCTTCTTTAACTTATTGAGTATCAAAGAGATAGCTTGTTGCGTCAAACCCAATAATTTCCCAGCTTTTTCTTGGTTCATAGTTTTATCATTTAAAAATAAATTTATCAATTCTTTTTCTCTTTTTGTCGTAGCAACTTTAAAAATTTCTTCAGAAGATAATTTTGGTTCTTCTTGTTCATCTAATATATCAATTTGACTTTCATTTCCTTCATCATCTTGTTGTGTTAAAGATTTATTAGAAAGAGATTTTATAAAATCTTTGGTTATAAAGGTTGGCACAAATTCCCATAAACAACTGAATACATAAATATTAAAATCTTTAGTTATATCAAAATTTTCAATCGTTCTTAAAATTTCTAACCAAATATCGTTTTCAACATCTGCAAATTCACATAGATTATTTTTATTTAAATTAAAAAAACCTTTAACACACTTACAAATATCACAATCTTTACAAATAGTAATATGTTCTGCTTTTGGCACATTATTTAATTTATCACAATTTCTACAATACTTACAGGGATGATATAAATTCATCGGATACCACTTCGCATAGTAAATAAATCTGGCTTTCTGCTGGATTGTCGTTTTTAATTCGATATAAATTTTATCCAAAATAAATTTATTCTTGGTTTGCTTATATTCTTTAACTAAATTAGTAAGATTTATCATCTTCCTCACCTATAAATTCTTTCCATTGTGGGTCTGATGTATTTCCGCATAAATGGTCTTGAGAACAAGTTATGCTTCCTTCATAAAGCACATTAAGATAAACTTCTGTATAAGGGTCTTTATAACTTTTACATTTTTCACACCATATACCAAATAAAGTATTAAAAAGCATTTTTTCTTCTTCTTTCTTCTTCATCAGGATTAAATATCTTAAATCTTTCCTCACGAAGTTCTCCTGTTAATAAATCTTTATCTTTATCAGTAACTCCTAAATATTTAATTTTGTTAGTCATTCCTTTTTTCTCTGCTATTTCAAAAAATTCTTGTTCTAAATTATCTCCTTCTTTTTTTCCTCGTTCCTTACCAAGTTTAATGGCTTCTTCCATTATCTCAATATAAGTATCTATATCTAACATAAATATATTATTCATTTTTACCTTTCTCATCGTTTTCTATTGTCTTTTTAAAATAAATATTACCTTGTTTATGATAAATTACTATT
>Ga0315284_10011117_pt1 | contig 12839 bp, 11 predicted proteins | sample YL17G09_16_MG_FD_203696 | JGI IMG/M metagenome (GOLD analysis project Ga0315284, IMG submission 203696) | Sediment microbial communities from Yellowstone Lake, YNP, Wyoming, USA - YL17G09_16 | ecosystem: Environmental > Aquatic > Freshwater > Lake > Sediment | place: USA: Wyoming | collected... | reverse complement strand
TCAACCCACAAGCTACAGCAACTGCTGCTTTGGTGGGTTATTCAGCCAAAGGTGCTGTGGATCAGATTGTGTTAGTAACTTCACCACAGCAGTTTGTTAGTGAGTTTGGTCTTCCGGATCCAACCACCGGACATTTTTTCCATTACACTGCTCTAGCCTATTTGGAGCGTGGCAGCCAATTATTTTGTCTGCGTGTATCTAATGGAGCCTTGTATGGTGGGACGAATATCATGGTCACCACATCTGGGCGGATCAATGCTGGGTTTACGACCGGCCAATCTACGTCAGAGTTTACTGCTCCTTCGGGATATGCTTCTGACATACTGTTCCAAATTATGGGGACAGATCCTGGTGTGTGGAACAATAAGATCGGTATTACCGTGTCTAATGTTCAGGATGATACTGCTGAAGAAGTGGTGGATCAGTATACATTTGACATCGATGTGTATGCTCAGGATACTGATGGCAACTGGTCGAAGGTTGAATCCTTTACCGTTTCCAGGAAGCAGAAGTTAGATGGCAATGGTCGTCAACTATACCTGGAGAATGTAATCAACGGTGCAAGTAATTACATTGCTGTTGCAAACAATGTAGCACTTGACGACACTGCTCTTCCGAAGCCTCAAGCCACTCGGTTGGATTTCTTGTATGGAAGTGATGGAGCAGAAGTTTCGGCTTCGGATATTGCTTTGGGTTGGACGGAATTTGCGGATCCTGAAAAGGTTGCGGTGCAGATTCTTATCAATGGTGGTGAGACGTCTCAGACCGTTCAGGTGCAGATGAAGACCATCGTAGATAGCCGAATGGATTGTGTGATGATTCTGGATGTTGATATTGATTCATTGAATACTGTTCAGGATGTAATTGATTGGCGAACAGATATTCAGAATTTTAATGATAGCTACTCAATGGTGTATGCACCGTGGGTGCTGATTCAGGATAATTACAACGATCGGCAAATTGGTATTCCAAGTTCTGGTTATGTTGCAGCCGCTTTCGCTTACAATGATTCAATTGGCAATGTTTGGGATGCACCAGCAGGTGAAGAACGTGGTATGCTGAATGTGTTAGATGTGTATCCATCAAATATGGTCTTCAACAAGGGTGATCGAGACGCTTTTGCTGATGCGCAGATCAATCCTATTCAAAAGTTCCAGGGCCGGGGTATCATGATATACGACCAGCTCACGCAGCAGAAGAAGTCCTCGGCGCTTTCTTTTATTAACGTCAGGCGGGAGTTGATAGCGATTGAGCGAGATTGTTCACTGGCTCTTCGTTCGTTTCTGTTGGGTGCCAATGCTAATAACGAAACTACCCGGTTCCGGATTAAGAATACATTGGATTCCTACTTTGATGATTTGTCGGCTCGAGGAGCATTTCAGACCGAAGGTGGTGATAAGGGGTATCAGGTCAATTGCAACAGTTTGAATAATCCCGGTTCAGTTATTGATCGAGGTGAGTTGCACGTTGATATTTTCATCAAGCCTGTTCGTGTTATTCGAGTTATTCAGCTTCGGGCAATTATCACTACTACTTCGATATCTTTCGAAGAGTTAATGACCAAAGGCATTGTATTTTAAGTCGACAAGTTAAAGGAGTATGGAAAATGGCAAATATGGGCATTGATGCACTGCGAGCTCGATTAACAAACCCAGCTCGCATCTATCTGTGGGAAGTAGAATTTACTAGCCCCGTTGGGGGCGGTAATCGGGATGCACTAAAGATTCAATGTCAATCTACAACCAAGCCGGGTCGATCTGTGGGTCGAATTCATGTGCCGTTCAAAGGTACTGGTGGAGTCAATTTTCCTGGGAAGGTTACTTTTTCTCATGAGTGGCCCTGTACCTTTGTGGAGAATTCGGTGGACCTGGCAATTGGTAAAGCCCTTCACGGTTGGCAGCAGGCCATGATGGATGCACGTACTGGTCAAGGTGGTTTAGATGTAGACATCAAATCTGATGTGTACTTGCGACTGTTGGATCAGACGAATGCGGTTGTTAGTACAATCAAATTGATTGGATGTTTTGTACAGACCGTGGATGATGTTGCTTTAACATTTGAAGACGAGAGTGTTCTTATCTACAATACGACCTGGGCATATGATTATTGGGAAGAGTAGGTGTGAACGTGATTCAGCAAATGGGTGTTGATTTATACGGGTTCGGTGCTTCATTAATCACTCGAACCTGGATGCTGCAACGCGTCTACAACTGGCAAGTGATATGTACGGCGACAATCTCCGGACTTCCTGGTTACTGGATCTCGCAATATTGTCAGGGGATACAGTTCGGAGATTACGCATTTGATCAGGTTGTCAAGCTGCGATATGGTTCCAAGCAACGAGGCTATCCGGGAGATCAGGTAATTGAACCAGTAACCGTATCCTTTTTATGTCCAACAGACATGTCAGTCTACAACTATTTTAAGTTTTGGCGAAATCAGGTTGTGGATACCAATGGGTATTATGTGCCGAAGAAAACATATGCACATGATGTGTTTGCGATCCTGTACGATGGCAATATTGAGACCAATCGATTTCGGTTGAAAGGATGTTGGCCAGTTAATCTACCTGTACAGGATCTTTCATTCAATGAAGATATTATCAGATATACCGTAATGTTAAATGTGGATGAAATTGAAACCGGCAGTACATTAGCAACCGTATTTAATATTGCTCGTACTGGAAAACAAATTTTGAGTGGTTTTACAAAGTAATTGGAGTCCCTTAATTCAAACAGAGGTAGAAGCACATGTTAGAATTTACAAGATTGCTAGAGAAAATTCAGATTCCCAAGGCCTTCTACAAGTTGAAGTTTAAGAGTGCAGCTGGTAAAGAAGCAGCGTTGGAAGCTTTAAAGCTGCGAGATTGGGATGCATTGGCCCCTTTGTTTTTGCTTAATGATTTTCCTCTGGAATCTCTTGTGGCACTTGCTGATGAGGTGGGTGAGGGTGATTTTTATCCTGAAGATTGGCGAGAAAGAAATTTAAATAAAAAACCAATAGAACAGGATGATGAAGAAGGAGAGGTAGAGGACTGGTTAGCCCATCTTCCTCGTCCTCAGCAAAAGTTGGCCGCGCGTTACGAGCCAGATGATAGAAATCCTTTAAGATTTTTTATCTTATCGGATGGCTCATTTGCTGAGATGAATGTTACAGGAGAACATGATTTAGATGCTGCGGATGCAGGAACGTCTTCATCGGAAGTTCTTCATAGTGGGGCAATTCGAGGAAGGTTTGATTCGGGTGAGGGTGTTGCATTAGAAAGAGATGTGGATGCTGGGATATCGGAAGAACAAATAGATACAATTTGGAAGTTAATTCTTAAAAAGAAAGACAAATCTCGAGATTTGATGCTTGATTTTTCTAAGAAGGAGCAAGTAATTTCATCATATGTGATTCCAATTGATGTGGTTATTAAGCAGAGAGATCAGGTTCAATCTATACTTCGTAGTCAAGGTGAGATTGGATCTAAGTACAGATTTTTAAATGAACCAAGAAAGGAGAAACAGTAATGACTGAAGACCGTTTCCTACCCATAAGCCTTCCTTCCGACGGTCGGACGTACACAGAAGCAATTCCGGACATTCGAATCAGATCTATGTGTGGGGCAGATGAGGTTCTTTTGGCTCAAATGAATCCCATGACAGTGGAACGAAAGTTTCAAGAATTGCTTCGACGTGTGTTGGTTGGTATCCGTCCGGAGCAGATTACTTTTGGAGATCGGTTGTATTTGATGCTCTGGTTGTCGATCAATTCCTATGTTGGGACGATTAAGATTGTAAATGTTTGTCCCAACTGTCTTCAAGAGTATGAAGTAGAAGTTGATCTTCGAAGTATCAATGTTATTCATCTTCCTGCAGACTTTAAATCTCCAATTCAACTTCAGCTTTCTAGAGGACCTACGTTTGTTAATCTTTTGACTGTTGCAGATCTTGCAGACACCGAGAAGTATTCTGTAGATCATGAAGATACTGTAGTTTACAAATATTCGCGAACACTTTGTGGTCCGGGTTGTGAGACTCCAGAGCAGAAGAAAGAGATGTATGAGAATCTGCCAACTATAGATACAGCAAAGATTCGTGCTGTGCAAGAGCAGTATTTTCATGGTCCTGACATGAAGGCACAAGTAACTTGCCCTCATTGTAAGGAGGATGACACGGTCGAAGTTCCCTTTCGACTTGAGCTCCTTTTTCCGACAGGTCAAACCCTTCGAACGAATTTTGGAACGGGAATTTAATTTTTGCAAACAGATGTCAGGTATTAGTCTTTCTGAATTTAGAGCACTTTCTTTACAAGAACAAGATTGGTTCATTTTTCGAATTGTTCGTGAGCAACAAGATCAAGAACAAGCAATGTCGAGTTCACCCACATCCATTGATCCCAAATTTCCAATGAAACGGACATTCTAATGCGTGACTGGTTTGAGAAAAAAGATGAGTTTGGGATTGGAAAGAACAGTTGGGCGACACTTCGAGCCATTCAGGGCAAACTCAGTGTTCAATATCGTCCGCTTATTGGTCGATTATCTCAACGATTTTCCGTTGTCCAAGGTCCCATGAGCACAGTGCTAGATGAGTTAGAGGGTTTGGTTTCGGATGCCCTTGATCGTATTCAAGTTGCTTTGAATTCGGGACATATTTCTCTAGATGATCAGCGGAGGGTACTCACATCTATTGGAAGGATTGAACACCTGTTAGCGGTGTTATCAGAACATGAGAAGGAGGATGCGACTTTTTCCCAAGCATTACAGGAAGTAAGTCAAGAATTAGGTATCACCCTTAAAGATTTGACTGTATCTCGTGGTTTGGTTGCTAAGGGTCTGCGTGCAGCCGGACAATCTCGATCTGGTCGAATGACGAAGCAGATCAAGGGAGGTATGAAACAAGGCTTCTCTGATATTTTATCTGCAGTGAGTAGTGTGGCTGGACCATTTGCTCCAGTAGCCAATTTGGCGTTACGGGGGGCATCTGCGGCTTTGGGTGGTGGTGCTAGGGCTGCCTTTGGTGGCAACAAAGCACAAACTGGCCAGACTTCTTCTCGAACTCGATCATGGAATGACCGAGGTCCTGGAGAGGGACAAGATTTTGTGCAAGCCATGCGACAATTCTATAACACCGATGCATATAAAGTTAGATGGACTCGGGAGTTATTGGATACAGTAAAAGCTGGTATTCAACCACTTGGTGCTGAGAAGAAAAGTATATTCGGTACTATTGGAGATGCAGTTAGAGATATTGGTCTTCTTGGAGTAGCAGCACAAGGACTTAATGGTGTTTGGAATCTGTTGCCTAAGGTAGTGCAGGATGTGGTCGCCAAGTTGGGCGCAAGTGTTGGAACGTTAGCAAAGCTTTCTGGAGTGTTGTTGGCCTCGTATTGGACAATTCAACAGTGGAAGCAGCTTTGGGATGCTTTGGTTGATCGTGAGAAGGCTCGAGAAAATGCACGAAAGGTAGCAGCCGAATTAACAAAATCACAAAATACCTTGATCAACAAATTAGGAGCCATGCCACCAGCACAGCGAGAACAGACACTTAAGGGATTAGGAAAGACACAGCGTCAACTCGCCATTGAGGTTGCAGGAAATGAACGACGGGAAACGATGCAGTCTAATGCCAATGCTCCTTGGTATACTCAAAACTGGGGACCATTGAATCCAATTCTACGATCTGAGTTTGGTGGTAGAGAGAAAACAAAGTTGAGTCCTTGGAAAGATCACGTTGCTCAAGTTGAGAAGAGAATGACCGCCCATCCGTATCAGCGGATGCAGATGCCTGCTAGGTATGAGCAGCAGTATCCAGAGACTTGGAAGCGGGTTACGGAAAAGTTAGATGAAATTAACAAAACGTTGAAGGCAAATCAGAAGACAACGGTGCCATTTAGTGGTACTGGTGGTCCTCGAAATTCATATGATTCCAGTGATTCGTTTGCCGATCAATTTTTACGCAGCTACATCAATTTTGGAGAACGCTAATGGCCTTCGAAGGTCTCAAGAATATGTTTAGTGGAATGACAGGAGATATCTCGAAGACCGCAGATAGCTATCTTGGTGGAACTCGAGATCTTCTTTTTCGGAAGAAGACTGCTCCAGAAATTGTTCCAATTGCTTCTGATCGATCAGAACGGAAGTTCCAAGTTCTAGGATATTCTCCTGATCAAGATCCGGCACCAATGGAGTACTATGCTCGGATTACATCTTATCGGAGGAAGGCCATTATAATTGGATTGCTTCAGTCATCAATTAATTTGTCGGTAGATAGTATGTGGGAGCATTTTATCCCCACACAATATACCGAGTTGGGTTGGGCTGAAGATATTGTTCAAATTGCTACAAAGGGCAATACCAGTTTAGTAAACAAAGCAGCGATGAGACGTAAGTGGAAAGGTTCAACTCCAATGGAGTTGACCTTGGTTCTTCGATTTCAAGCAATTGTAAATGCTCGAACGGATGTGGTAATTCCATGCAAGGAACTGCAGGCATTGGCGTTACCAAGTGAAGGACCCGCGAAAGATAGCGTTCAATCGGCGGGAGATTTCTGGTATGCGTTGCCCTTTTTATCTCCTCCAGGTCCGACTCCGTTCTCTACAGAAGATATTTTGAATGTAAATAAAGATTCGGTTTTGAATGCAAAACGAGATGCTATTCTTCGGGGTGGTCGAGGTGGTGATTTAATTTTTATCACTCTTGGAAATTTCGTTTCATTTGAAAACGTAATTGTTAAAAAGGTGATGGTTGAATATGATCCTCGGTTTGATTCAGAAGGGCAGCCTATTTCTGCTACTGTAAATATTGTATTTGATACATATGAAATGATGACTACGGAATCATTAGATCGAGCATATACAGCTCGGGTTCTTCAAGATAAAAATGATAGTGGAACATCTTCATTTGAATCAAGAACAAGGAAGACCTTAGGTAAGCGAGTGTATGGAGCTTAACAGTGAAACGAACCGATTTTTATCATGATGTAGAGACAACCTACAACAATACGGCGTATAAAGAGTTGGATTTTTTGTGGAACTCTTTATCAGAGTTTAAAATGAAACGCCGACCAAATTTCTATCGAGTTTCTTCGATAGATTTGAAGCGTCCATATTTGATTAGTTTTCGTTTTTATGGTGATGTTAGATTTTGGTGGATTATTTGTTTGGTGAATAACATTTCAAATATATTCACTGATTTAAAAGTCGGAGACATGCTGTCTATTCCATCACCATTAGATATCTATGATTTTCAGAAGACTTATCGAGTTCGAAGGACATAAATATGAGTTTTGGTGTCACCAATAACTATTTCTTTAATATGATAATCGCTGGGGTACCTTTGGCCTTCGAGCCTCGGATGTTTCGTGAAATTACAATAACACAAGATATGGATAAGTTGGTTCCAGTGTTTCGAGTATCAATGCAAGATGCAGGAGGAAATTTATCAGAGCTTCTTCCATATGATGCAAGTGCCAATTCGGTAACATTGGAGTTTGGGCGAACTCCAGCATCGAATCAGTTGAATCGATTTGATTTTCAAGTTTTGCGGAGATTTCCTCAATCTCAAGGTATGTTTGAGATGTTGGGAATGTTGAATGTTCCAGGATTATATAATTTTGCTCAATCACGAAGTTTTTCTCAATCCATCAAAACTACATTAGAAGATTTGGCCGTTGAGATGGGTGTTTCAAATATGGTGGTGAGTCCAGCTCTAGCATATGTTAAGACGTTAATACAGCCATATTGGACCAATGCTCGCTGGCTTGGTTATTTGCAGAATCGTTTAGTGGGTAAGGGTGGAGAATTTGGTTGGCGATGTTTCATTAAGAATTTCCGTGGTCAACCAACATTTGTTTTTAGAAGTCTTGGAGAACTTTTTTCGGATCCGGTACAGTATAACTTTATTGTAGGAGAAGAATCATTTCAAGATCATCTTCCCCTCTTTGATGTTCAAGTATTTGATAATTCAGGAATTTTGAATCAGTTTGGTCCTCAGGTTCAAAAATATCTCTATTACGATTTCAATGCAGGGACATTTCAAAACACTGGAAGTACTTCTATAACAGATCAACCTGGTTTGACTGATTTTCATTTGGTAGATAATTCAGATACAGCAGACGGTGTTCCATTGTTGTTTGGAAGATCCAATGAGTTCAATCCCAATTTCACTGGTCCGGTTCAAACTGCATATGCTAATCGATTGCTGGATGGCGTGCAGATGTGGGCAGTTAGTTTGGGATTAGAGAATATTGTTCCAGGAGATATTGTAAAGGTCTTGTTTGCCGAGTCATTGGTACGTGGGAATATGTTCACGTACCAGCATGCTGGATATTGGATGGTCCGGCGTGTGGTGCATATTTTTGATACTTCGTTTGTTACTCGGCTTTTGCTCGTTCGTACAGGTGTGGATACGTCATTACAAACAACTCTTATGCCAGTTCAGGATCGAAAGAAATGACCACCAACTATCAAATTTCTGGTAATCATCGTGGGCTGGTTGTAGACAACATAGATCCATTAAAACAAAATCGTATCCGGGTTCGCGTGCATGGGTTTTTTGACGGTGTTGAAGATTCACATTTGCCCTGGGCAGCAGCGGCGTTTCCGTTGTTGACTGGATCAGGGGCGGGATTCGGATGGTTCGGCGTCCCTGCAATCGGGGCAACGGTTTTCTGCTTCTTTGAGCAGGGCGATTACAACCAACCAGTTTACTTTGCTGAAGCTCCGGACGGTATTCATGGCCATCCCACCATTGCAGATACAAATTATCCGAATCGAAGGGGCTTCAGAACGTCTGCCGGGCATATCATTTATGTTGATGATGAGGATGATGAAATTCTGGTAGAACATTCCTCCGGGGCACAGCTTTCGATTACTGGTACCGTTTTGAAGTTACTGAAGGATGGGGCTTCGATTCAGATTGACAGTTCAAGCAATATTTCAATTACTAGTTCTGGAAGTGTAACGATTACAGGGACGACAGTAAATCTCAATCCATAGGAGGGGTATATTAGGTTTGATTTTTTCTGAAAGGTAGAAAGCAAATGAAAGTAGCCCATTTTGGAAATTTCTGTCCCGGATGTGCTGGTATTCACACTGCGGTCATGGATTTGATGGCAGCAGAACGATCTGCAGGTATCGAATCCAATTTTGTGGATTGGGGATCTGCAGTTAACTGTACGTTCAGTCGTGTTGGAATGAATGATGGAGATGTGACTACTGTAGCTCCGGAATGGGCTATTCGGGAAGCAGATTTGTTGATTCGACATTCTGCTGTTCCTCCTGAAGTGGAAAAAACGGGCAAGCCCATCGTTATGTATTTACATGGACGACCTGAATACAGCTTCAATTTAGATTTGTTTGGTACAATGGGCTGTCTTCGAGAAGTAATGCATGTAGCGACATTGCCCCAGTATCGAGGATTTGTGACTTTTTGGGATCAACATGTTCCGTACTGGCAAGCTATATTGCCCGGGACTGCTGTGAAATTGCTTCCTACTCCAGTAAATTTTGCAAAATACGAAAAGCCTACAACCGCCATGGAATGGGGAGAATTTCAGGGTACGCCCAATATTCTTATTTGTGATATGTGGCGGGAAGATTATACACCGATGCGTTCTGTTGTAGCTGCAATAGAGTTTGCTCGACGGTATTGTCCTACAACAAGGATTCATGTGTTTGCAATCCCGGAACCGAGTGCAAAGCCAGTAGTGGATCGGATGTTTGGAAATTTCCGAAAATCGGGATTCATGGGAAAGTTAGCAACTTTGATTCCGAATCTTAAGGCTGCTATGTGGTCGTGTGATTTTTTGGTATCGCCATTGAATATTGAGACTCGAACAATTTTAGAAGCTCAGGCGTGTCAATTGCCTGTAGTTGCGGGGACGGGTTGTCCTGGTGCAACATATGAGGCAGATTCTTCAAATATTCCAGATACAGTCGAAGCAATTAACAAATGTTGGAAGGGGGTACAGCATAACGTTGATTTGAAAATTCAGGTGCAGCACAAGATCAAAGATAGGTTGTCTTTGAAGCAAACAGGAGAAAAGATGAGTCAGTTTTATAAGGAGATGTTAGATGGCAACAACGTATAGAGTTCCAGTACTTGAGGATTTTTCTTGGCAACCTCCAGTAAATTCTCGAGTAGTAGCACCAACTGAGACCGAGACTAAGGGTACTCGGTACATTATCAAGGCTACTGCTAGTGGTATTTTTGCAGGCCTTGAGAACAAGATTGCAACTGCGAAGCAGTTGAATCCGACTCTGATTGCTCATTGGTTTATCGATACTCCCAAGGAAGGGCATCGATGCAGGGTTAATGATGAGAACGTAGACTATGTTTTTGACGGTGATAGTTGGGCACCAGTACCTGACAATGCTACGTTGTCTGCCGCTGTTAGCACAAACACTGCAAACATTAGTACTTTATCTGCTGGTCTTTCGACTGCAACCAGTACTAATGTAGTCCAGACAGCAAACATTAGCACTTTATCTGCTGGCCTGTCAACCGCAACGTCGGTGAATACGGTCCAGGACTCGAACATTAGTACTAACACTGGTAACATCAGCACTTTATCTGCTGGGTTATCGACCGCAACGTCGGTGAATACAGTCCAGGATTCCAGTATCAGTACGAATACTGCGAATATTAGTACGCTGTCCGCAGGTCTTTCGACTGCGACTAGTGTTAATACTGTTCAGGATACAAACATCAGCACTTTGTCTGCTGGGTTATCGACCGCGACCAGTGTTAATACGGTCCAGGACTCTAACATCAGCACTTTGTCTGCTGGGTTATCGACCGCAACGTCGGTAAACACAGTCCAGGATTCCAGTATCAGCACTAACACTGGTAACATCAGCACTTTATCTGCTGGGTTATCAACTGCAACCAGTACTAATGCTGTTCAGGACTCAAATATCAGCACTTTGTCTGCTGGATTGTCCTCAGCGAATAGTGTTAATACGGTCCAGGACTCGAATATTAGCACGTTGTCTGCTGGATTGTCGACTGCGACCAGTGTTAATACGGTTCAGGATTCCAGTATCAGCACGAATACTGCGAATATTAGCACGGTGTCTGCTGGCCTGTCAACAGCCACATCTACTAATGTAGTCCAGACAGCAAACATCAGCACTTTGTCTGCTGGGTTATCAACTGCGACCAGTGTTAATACGGTTCAGGATTCGAATATCAGCACTTTGTCTGCTGGATTGTCGACCTGTTCCAGTGTCAATACGGTTCAAACAGCTGATATCAGCACGTTGTCTGCTGGGTTGTCGACTGCTGTTGTAGACATTTCTGGCAAGCAGGACAAGGGTACATACGTTAGCGAATATGGTGCCATTACATTCTCCGTATAGTTTGTAAGGAAGTATTTTGAGCAGTCACTAGTTCTTTATCGGGCTAGTGACTGCTTTTTGGATTAGATAATTAAGGAGAATATTATGGCAATTCCGGTTCAGAGTATTTCTATTACAGGAACAAGAAATTCAGCAACACTTTTCACACGATCAGCAGGGACATGGACAGCAGATGCCTTGATTGGTCAATATGCTTTCTTTTATGCAGCTGCTGCTCCCCTAGTTGGTAATTGGTTACCAATTACTGATAATGATGCTACTACAGTTACTGTAACTGGTACCATTCTTGCCGCAGCAGATACGGTCAAGACTTGTCCTTGGAATCCGATTGCTGATTATTATGATCTCGGTAGGGCGGGAGACAGTAGTGGAGCAGTCTTTGATGGTACTAATGTTTGGATTTCTCCGTATGGCAATCCCAAAGCATACAAAGTACATGCTGTTACAGGAACAATAACGGAATATGCTTGTGGTGTTCTTTGGGGCAATGGTGCATTTGATGGTACGAATATCTGGTACGGCGGATATGGAGTTTTCCGTAAAATAGAAGTAAGTACCGGTACCGTTACCTCGTATTCTATTGCGGAGAATTATTCTGGTGTAGTTTTTGATGGTACAAACATCTGGTTGGGTCCTTATGATTCTCCTTATGTAGTTAAAGTGAACCCAGCAGATGGTTCAACGACGAAGTATGCACATGGTGGCACAGCTCCAATTTATAATGGATGTGTTTATGACGGTCAAAACATCTGGTTGATTCCTGGTGGAGCTGGTTCATCTGCTTTTATTAGAATAAATAAAACAACTCAAGTAGTGACTTCATATGCTCAAAGTAAGGGCGCTTTTTCTCAGGGATGTTTTGATGGTACTAGTGTTTGGATGGGTCCTTTTGGTTCTCCTGATGTAGCTAAAATTGATCCAACTACTGGTGTGATAACTTGGTATCCCCTTGCCAATTCTAGTCAGAGCTTCCAGGGATGTGTTTTTGATGGTCACGCTGTTTGGTTGCTTCCTTGGACCAGTGCAGATTTTATCAGAATTGATATATCTGATGGTTCGATGACCTCTTACGCTCATGGTAAAGGTGATGGTGCTTTCTGGTGTGGCGGTTTTGATGGCACTCATGTTTGGGCTGCACCTTACTGTTCTAGCGGCATTTTGAAACTAACAGATTTCCCCGTTGAACCTCCTGGTCCAGTAACATACAGAGTTCCAGTCCTTGAAGATTTTTCTTGGCAGCCTCCAGTAAACTCTAGAGTCACTGCTCCGACTGAGACCGAGACTAAGGGTACTCGGTACATTATCAAGGCTACTGCTAGTGGTATTTTCACCGGCCTTGAGAACAAGATTGCAACTGCGAAGCAGTTGAATCCGACTCTGATTGCTCATTGGTTTATCGATACTCCCAAGGAAGGGCATCGATGCAGGGTTAATAATGAGAACGTAGACTATGTTTTTGATGGTGATAGTTGGGCACCAGTACCTGACAATGC
>Ga0315284_10011116_pt1 | contig 12839 bp, 9 predicted proteins | sample YL17G09_16_MG_FD_203696 | JGI IMG/M metagenome (GOLD analysis project Ga0315284, IMG submission 203696) | Sediment microbial communities from Yellowstone Lake, YNP, Wyoming, USA - YL17G09_16 | ecosystem: Environmental > Aquatic > Freshwater > Lake > Sediment | place: USA: Wyoming | collected... | reverse complement strand
AAAAAAATTTGTCTCCATAATATTACGTGAATCATGGTCCGATAGGTTCATAAAATCTGCCACAACAAGGAAGCCGGCAACATTGATCAATATATCCACTCTGCTGAAACGGTTATAAATCTGATCCCTGACGGTTTCAATTTCTCTGTTTAACTGCGAAATATCTAATTTTATATAAGTAACATTCTCATTTAAGCACTCCATCTGCAACTCTTTGAGCCTGGCTTCATTCCGGCCCGTTACAAGTATCTGATTGTTTTTATCCGTTGCAAGCTGCAATACAACTTCCCTGCCTATGCCATTTGAGCCCCCATTTACAATTATATTCATTTGTTCAATGCATATTGATTATATATTTTTTCGTTAATTTGTTACCCTTTTAGGTAAAGTTACAAAATTGTTTTATGAAACCATTTTGGATTAAAAGATATCTTCCAATGAAAACAATCCGTATAACCGGATTATTGGCCGTTTCTCTGTTTATTTCTGTTAGTATGGCATCTGGACAACAGGCCAACAAAGAGGTTCCGCCATTGAAAGAGAGGCTGTTCTATGGCGGAAGCTTCAGCCTGCAGTTAGGGACATATACTGATATCGAGGTAGCCCCGATTATAGGGTTATGGATTATGCCAGGGATCTGCATTGCTGCTGGTCCTGATTTTCAATATTATAAGTTTATATCCGACCGTACTGCAATTTTCGGAGGCAAATCGTATGTTGAGATCATATTTCTCCAGGACCTTGATAACATAATCCCCCTTGGAGTTCATCTGGGCCTGTTTCTGCATGGTGAATATGAGGTGCTGAGCCTTGAATCAGCTGCTTTTAAGACAGCTCCATACGAATCAGAAAGATTCCTGGTTAATACATTCCTTGCCGGTGGTGGCATAAGACAACAGATAGGTCAGAGATCTTCTCTTAATCTTACATTCCTGTGGGCATTGAATGATTCAGGTTACGGTATTTACGGAAATCCTGAGATCCGGGTTTCATTCATGTTCTGAAAGAACCGGTTATGCTGTTTTCCTTCTTTCTGCCTGGAATAATTACTGTGTCATCTGGGTTCAGCAGGAATGATAAACGCACTCTGAGCCCAAGTATATCATTGTTTCCACTTAAAGAACCAGTTAAAAACGATTTAAATAACCGTTCTACAATTCAATATTTGACTTTTATTGTACCTGCAGGTTCAAAAACGTCAGAAATTCCTGATTAAGATTCCATGCATTTATTTTTAGGGTCCAATCAAAGAACAAGGGGAGGGATTTTAGCTTAATTACATTTGTAAATAAATTGAATTACAGCAATATTTACATATGTAAATGTATATTTACGTCATTAAGAATAACACATGTGAAGATTCTTTATATCATTGTCTATACTCAGTTAAAAGATTCAATATCAATCTTATTATGTGATTTATCTAATAGTAAGGTATATGTTTTTATCGAAAATATAGCTCATCTTCTTTAGAAAACTAAGAATATATATCTTATAGTGCTAATGTTCAATTATATAAATACCTAAACTAAAGTAAATAGTGAGATTCGTTGAACTCATAAACGATTGATAGTAAATAATATAGAAGAACAGAAGATCTTTGTCATTTACGGAGTATTTGTATGGTTACAGATGTAAAGATATAAAGTTAGACATGTGAACTTTATAATATTTACATTTGTAATACTTAAAATTCAAATTATGAAAGACCGTATTCTTGAATTCCTTAAAAGAGAAAATAAGACTTCAGCTCAGTTTGCTGAAGAAATTCATGTTCAGCCTTCAGGTATCTCCCATATACTTTCAGGAAGAAACAAACCAAGCCTCGATTTTGTAATAAAAATGCTTGAGAAATATTCATTCCTGTCTACAGAATGGTTAATGTTTGGCAAAGGATCGATGTATAAGGAACCAAAAATGGCCGACCTGTTTACCGATATTGAAATGCTTCAAACCGGAAAACCACATGGTATTTCACGGAAAGCACAGGACAAAATGCCCACTGAAAGCACTCAGGGATCGGATATTCAGGAAATAATTTCGGAAAAATCACAGCCAGGGCATTCTGAGGCTGTTAAAATAGTGTGGTTCTATGCTGACTCCAGTTTTGAAGAATTTTATCCCAGGAAACATTAACCAATATTTTCCGGAAAGCGATCATTAATTATCTTTGCTGAAAAGAGATAACTGATGTCAAAGAGAATAGAAGATTTCACAATAAAGGAAAACCGTCGTCTGAATAATGATCTCTTTATTCTCGAACTTTCAGGGAATAGTTATTTTCCATCCCTAAAGCCAGGGCAGTTTGTACAAATAAAAGTCGAGGGCAGTCCTGAAACATTTCTTCGTCGTCCAATTTCCATACATGATGTTGATTATGAAAGGAATACTTTAAAACTGCTTATTCAGATTGCGGGAAAAGGGACCGAAAAGCTTTCAAATCTGGAGAAAGGAGAAACCCTCAATATCATATATCCTCTTGGAAATTCGTTCAGCCTTCCTGCTGAAAATTCACAAGTTCTTTTAATCGGAGGAGGCTGTGGTGTTGCGCCTTTAATGTTTCTTGGAAAACATCTGAAATCAAAAGGCTTCAAACCGGAGATACTTCTGGGGTTCAGAAATTCTGACCGTATTATTGAATATGATGAGTATGCAGGAATTGGGCCGGTATATCTTACAACCGAGGACGGATCAAAGGGTGAAAAAGGATTTATAACAGATCATCCGGTTCTAAAGGATCGACACTACGATCATATTTGCTGCTGCGGTCCAGAATCAATGATGAAAGCCGTTGCAGGTTATTGCTTTAAACATGACATTACATGTGAAATATCTCTTGAACACCTTATGGCATGCGGTTTTGGTGTGTGTCTGTGCTGTGTTGTAAATACAGTGAACGGAAATCTCTGCACTTGTGTCGATGGTCCTGTTTTTAATATAAAGGAATTGAAATGGTAAATCTTGGTGTTTCAATTGGGAATCTGAAATTTAAAAACCCTGTAATTACTGCTTCAGGTACCTTCGGATACGGATCAGAATTTGATGATTTCATTGATGTATCAAGACTTGGAGGTATTATCCTGAAAGGCACAACAATGGAACCAAGGGAGGGAAATTCTTATCCAAGGATGGCCGAAACCCCTTCAGGCATGCTAAATGCGGTAGGTTTACAGAATAAGGGTATCGATTACTTCGAAAAAAATATATATCCCGTGATCTCAGGATATAACACCAATGTAGTAGTGAATATCAATGGCAGTTATGTTGAAGACTATATTGCTTTGGCTGAGAGGGTTAACAAGATGGAGAAGATCCCGGCAATAGAACTCAATATTTCATGTCCCAACGTGAAAATGGGCGGAATGGCATTCGGAACAGATCCTGATTCAGCCCGCGAAGTTATAAAAGCAGCAAGGGCCGTTTACACAAAAGTACTTATTGTCAAGCTTTCGCCAAACGTCACAAACATTGTCGATTTTGCACGGATTGCTGAGGAGGAGGGGGCTGATTCTGTTTCTCTTATAAATACTCTCCTGGGGATGGCAGTCGATATAAAAGCCATGAAACCATCATTATCCACAATTACAGGAGGCCTTTCAGGACCAGCAGTTAAACCAGTTGCATTACGAATGGTGTGGCAGGTGGCAAAAGCTGTAAAAATACCAGTTATCGGGATTGGCGGAATAATGTCGGCAAAAGATGCTATTGAGTTTTTACTGGCCGGCGCCAGTGCAATTCAGGTCGGCACTGCCTCATTTATTGACCCCCGGATTTCAATAACCATTCTTGAGGGGATTTCAAAATATCTTGCTGACAAAGGATTCAGCGATATTAAGGAAATAATTGGATTAATAAACAGATAATCAGATTTATAAAACTCCCAGGAACATATTTTCCCCGGATTTAATCAGAATTAAATTTTCAGGTAATAAAAGAAATTGACTATCATGTAAAAGTCACTGTATTTCCTTTAAATTTGTAACTGTTAAATGCAAAAAATCATTTTCCATTAATCTAAATCAATAAAAATGACAGAAAATATTCATATTGATAATCTGGATAGGAAAATTCTTGACATAATAACTAAAAATGCCAGAGTTCCCTATCTGGAGGTCGCCAGAGAATGCAATGTTTCTGGCGCTGCCATTCATCAGCGTGTTCAGAGACTCATTAAGATAGGTGTTATAAAAGGTTCGGAATTTAAAGTGGATCCGGCACTGGTAGGTTTTAAAACCTGTGCTTATATAGGGGTATATCTCGACCACCCCGGGCACTACCGTGATATAATCAAGAAATTCAGAGAGATCCCTGAAATAATTGAATGCCACTACACAACGGGGAACTACTCATTATTCCTTAAGGTATATACCCGTGATAATGAGCACCTTCGTGATATTCTTACTGATAAGATTCAGAACATACCAGGGGTAGTCCGCACGGAAACACTGATATCTCTCGAGGAGTCGATAAACCGTCAGATACCAGTGCTGTCAAAGTAAGGTCAGACCAATTACACCAAATATTTATTAAAATGAAAACAGGTAAGTCACTCTCTTATTTGTCAGGGATCTTTTGCTTCCTGATCCTCTTTTCAGCCTGCAATCAAAAGACAGATAACTATACGCACGGAGTTGGAATATATCCCGGTAATCCGGCAGAAGATTTTTCTCCATCGCTTATGACCGAGAATGAAAATTACCGGAACCTGGCAAAGCTCAGGCCTGCATATAATTCTTCCAGCTATGATTATAATCTTACTGCCCAGCTGGTGACGGACGGTATAATCGAAAACCAATTGCCGGCGAGTATCGATGTGTCAACTAATTTGGGATCTCTTCCCAGAAATGAGCGTGAATGGTTGCTCGATGATAACTGTTTGTCTGTTCAGGTTCGAATGATGGTATTAAATGGGAAGAGCTGGGAAAAGAAAAAGGCGTTGGCATGCCCGGGAAGGAGAGGCCGAACCCCTTTGCAAGAATGATGTCAACTCAGGGTTCGCAGCGCAGGGATCAGGCCAGACGCCGGCCAAATGCTTTTGGCGGGTTTATGATGAGTCCTTATGGTAACGATTCAACAGCGCCAAAACCATCCTTTTCATTCGGTTCAGGTTTCAGGATGCCAAGACCACAAAGGCTTATAAGCCTTTCTTTTGAACCTGAAAAACCAGTTTCATACAAATCATACCGTGTCACATTATCAGCCCCATCAGCTGAAACATGGACCTTCGGCGATTTCGATTTCTTCCGGGGTGATACGAAACTCAGAATGATTCCATCCAATAATTTTAAGAGTGCCTGGATGAGTGCCGGAAAAAATGAAGAATGGGTTTATGTAGATCTTGGAAGCACGAGCATTTTCGACAATGTAAAATTGCACTGGATTAAAAAAGCAGCTGCCGGATCAGTCCAGGTATCTGATGATGCAAAAAACTGGAGAGATATTGCTGCTCTTCCCGATACTGGAAATCTGGTTGACGATATAAAACTCAAAAACGATGCAAAAGGCCGTTTTGTAAGAGTTCTTATGACCTCTGCAGGTTCGGAAAATAATTATTTCCTCAGTGAACTGGAAGTGTTCGGTAAAGGCGGATTGGTCCCTAAACTAAAACCTGCTCCTGCAATCTCTGACAACAAAATGTACCTGATCGGAGGAGACTGGAAGATCCAGAGGGCTTCTGAAGTTAACTCAAAGGGCGAAGCAGTTTCTCAGACAGGATTCACAACAGATAATTGGGTAGCAGCTACTGTTCCGGGAACAGTTTTAGCAAGTTATTGGAATGCAGGAGCATTGCCCGATCCGAATTTTGGCGATAACCAGCTGATGATCTCTGAATCATTTTTTAATTCAGATTTCTGGTACCGGAATGAATTTGATGTCCCGTCCACTTTCAGAGGAGAACGATTGTTCCTGAATTTCGACGGGATCAACTGGAAAGCCGATATATTTGTGAACGGTCAGAAAACAGGGAGAATTGAAGGGGGTTTCATAAGAGGAAAATTTGATGTCACTGATCTGGTGATCGCGGGACAGAAAAATGCTATTGCAGTTCTGATCCATAAGAATGACAATATAGGAGTTTTAAAGGAACAGACGGCATTGAGCACCGATAAAAACGGAGGTGTCCTGGGTGCCGATAATCCAACTTACCATGCATCGATAGGGTGGGACTGGATCCCAACCATAAGGGGAAGAAACATTGGCATCTGGAATGATGTATTTCTGAAAGCTACCGGAAATGTCACTATTGAAGATCCCTATGTGTCAACCGATCTTAATCTGCCCGATACAACAACTGCTGATATAAGTGTAGCTGTTACACTTAAAAACCATAATAATGAGGCAGTTACCGGGACATTGTCGGGGAAATATGGTGATGTGAAATTTGAAGAGGAAGTCACAATAGATCCGATATCAACAAAACTTGTGAAACTCGATCCTTCAACGCATCCTTCACTGCAAATAAAAAATCCAAAACTCTGGTGGCCTAAGGGTTATGGAAAACCTTATCTGTATGATGTTGAACTGAGCTTTAAAACGAAAAACGGAATTTCTGATAAGACCTCTTTCAAATCCGGGATCCGTGAGATGGCATTCGATGAATCAAACAATGTCCTTAATATTTATATAAATGGCAGACGTTTTATTGGCCGCGGAGGAAACTGGGGATTTCCTGAGTCGAACCTGAAATATCGTGGGAGGGAATATGATGTGGCGGTCGCTTACCATGCAGATATGAATTTCACTATGATCCGCAACTGGGTCGGACAAACCGGCGATGATGAATTTTTTGAAGCCTGCGACCGCCATGGGGTAATGGTGTGGCAGGATTTCTGGCTTGCAAATCCTGTCGATGGTCCGAACCCATATGATCCGGAAATGTTCATCGATAATGCAGAGGAATTTACAGAACTGGCACAATGGATCAATTATAACGGATACCGCGGAATGTTTGAGGGGAGAAGCCTTTAGTTGAAATTTCGGGATTTAACATATAGGTAAAAGACTCCCGGAAATTCTCTTATAGGGAGAAATCCTTTGGAATATTTGGTTAAACATATTCAACTTATTTATAGTTTTCTCTATAAATTAAAATGTTACGTTCGCACCAAAGGCAAATGTCTTCATAGCCGGATAAACTCCCTGCCCATCAATCTCAGGATCGAACTTATCAGTAGCTGAATAAAGTAAAGCCAGGTTATTACCTGAAAAATAAATACTTGCTCTTGATATGCCAAAGCGTTTATAAAGCTGCGTTGGGATATTGTATGTTAATACTAAGTCCTTCAGACGGCAGTATGCTACATTATCGTAATAGAATGTGCTGTTGTTTACGAAAGGACCCCAGTAGAAGTCATTTCTGTTATATGCCCTTGGCATAGTTGAGCTGGGATTTTCAGGTGTCCACCTTCCGTCGTATTCCCACTTGAAATAATTACCACCTTCTCCCCGGACTTCATCATAACGATTGAATTTCAGATACTTTCCCTGCCCCTGTATAAGGATCGAAATTGTAAAATCTTTCCACGAGGCATCAAGAGATACTCCGTATGATATCTCAGGAGCATCACAAAAGTCTAAGAGGATCTTATCGTCAGCAGTTATTTTACCGTCACCAGATACATCCTCAAAAATAAGATCCCCTGGTTTTGCACCTGTCCAGTGAGGATAAGCATCAACTGCTGCCTGATCTTTGAAAACGCCGATATAATTGTACAGCAAAAGGGGATTAAACGGATGTCCTGTACGAACCTGCCACGGAACTACTCTTGCCGGCTCATCATAGAACACAACTTTATGGTGGTTATAGCTGAAGTTACCGGACACATCAAGACGAATATCGGAAACGGTTTTGTGCATCCCTAATTCAACCTCAATCCCTTTGTTATCAACCGTGCCTATGTTCTCCGACGGCAGCGTTAAGCCTGTGAATCTAGGGACAGAGGCGTCCCTCTGAGTAAGAATATGATCCCTTCTGTTATAGAAGAGGTCAAGATTAAAGCTGATAAGATCATTAAACCATTTCGAATCGAAACCGATGTTATAGGTAGCCTGAGTTTCCCAGGTGATATTCGGGTTTGCTACAGTAGGCGGTCCGACAGTCGTTTCAATTGTGGAGCCGGTACCGAATACCATCCCGGAAGAGATACCATAGATATTGAGATACTGGAATGGGTTACCCGGGTCCATCCCCATTTTTCCATAAGTGGCTCTCAGCTTAAAATAGTCAATAAATCCAAGTGAATTCTTCCAGAAGTCTTCTTCAGATGCACGCCATCCAAGAAGGACACCCGGGAAGTTGCCCCAGCGTTTATCGGGTGGCCATTTAAGCGAACCATCGCGGCGGAATACAAATTCTGCGAGGTACTTTCCTTTGTAATCATAGGTTGCACGTCCGATCAACGACCTGATTGCATAAATTGAAGCAGTACCCGTGGTATTCTTGTCCTGGTCGGCACCGGCATTCATTGTCTGGATGGCTGATGAAATATAGTATTGTCTGAATCCATAGAATGTGTTATAATCTGACATGAATTGCTCAAAGGTGCCTAAAAGCATAATACTGTGATCTCCAAACTTTCTGGTATAAAGGGCACCAAGATCAAGTGTTTTGTTTATTGTCCTGGAATAGGTTTCATTGTTCTGCGGTGACGACAGTCCTCTAAGTGTAGGGGTTGTTTGCATCGCAGTTACAAAACCTGTAGACGGGTCGATTGTAGCTGTTGACCAGTTCGGATAATAAAGTATCCATGGCTTATAGAAAGCCTTCTGGTAATAGTTGGTAAGGTCATAAGAGAAGATACCGTTAATAGAAAGCCCCTTCAGTGGAGTTAAAGTCACACCGAAATTACTCTGCCACCTGTATGTTTTCTGGTCATTTTTCCCCGCAGCAAAAGTTGAAGTAACTACCGGGTTATCACCGTATTCAATGTCAGGACCAGGCTTGCCGTCAGGCCAATATGCCCATGTAGTTGGAACCATTCTTGTTGACATTCCAACAATCGAATACTGTGATTTATAAGGATATAACCTCTGGAGTTGGAAACCGGCCACATCCATTGTTGTCTTCAGCCAGTTGGTAATAGGGATATCAAACTTACCCCTGAAATTATACTGATGATATTTAGTGGATGAAGCTTTATAAAATGCATCGTCAGTCTTCGCCCCAAAGGAGAGATAATAGTTCATTCCCTTTACGCCACCATCGATAGTAAGATTGTGTCTTGAAGTGCCGGTCCATTGCTTGATCAGGTCGCCATACCAGTCAGTGTCGGGATGTTTCCACGGATCTTTGTGGTTTGCGAATAACGCAATGTCTGCATCTGTATATGAGCGTGTTTTGCCCACTGCTGTCTGGTATTCTGAAAGCATTGTGGCATACTCTTCAGCATTGCACACTTCAGGGACAATAGTGGGTGTCATGAATCCCTGATAGAACTGGTAGTTAAGCCTTGGCTTGCCTTCGAGTCCTCTTTTGGTTGTGATAAGGATAACTCCGTTGGCAGCTCCGATACCATAGATGGAAGCTGAAGCATCCTTAAGAACAGAAAGGCTTGAAATATCGTTCGGATCGAGCTCATCCATACTTCTCCCAGGCACACCATCAATGATAATAAGCGGACCAGTGTTCTGATACTTGTCAGGAGCAGTTGAAGGGGTTAAAGTAGAACGGCCCCGTATCAGAATTGAAGTACTCAGGTTCCCTGGCTCACCGTACCGCTGCATCACAACAGAGCCCACCAAATGACCTGAAATGGCGTTGGATACTGAAGCGGCAGGAATTGACTGCAGGCTTGAGCCTGAGATGGAGGTTACTGCACCAACAACATTTGCACGTTTTTGAGTTGTATAACCTACAACCACAACTTCATCGAGGTCGGTCGTTATACCAGTGAGCGCAATGTCTATAACTGTTTTGCCTGCAACAGCAACCTCGTGCGTTACATAACCGATAAATGAGAATACCAGAGTGGCATTCCTGTCAACATTGTTCAGTACGTATTTCCCGTCAACATCGGTGACAGCGCCCAGAGAGGTACCCTTAACAACAATGTTTACGCCCGGCATTGCTGCGCCGTTTGAACCATCGGTTACGGTTCCCCTGATCTGGATTATTTGAGCTGTAACAATAGTTCCTGTTATCAGCAACAATGTTGTGAAAACCAGGATTTTTTTCATTAGAAATCAGTTTAGGTTAATGAGGGGAATGATATATTATTTACAATAGCTTATGAAAACATGTATTCGAATCCAGAGCTTAGTCGGACCGCTCATTTCATCCTGGCTACAGCCTTTTTTACTTCCTCAAGGTGAAGACCCACCGCATATCTATGGATTGCATCAGAGTCCAAGCTAAAGGCCTTTTCAAGAATATCCTGGGCTTCCTTAAACCGGCCAAGTTTAAATAATCCCCAGCCTTTGCAGTCCAAAAAATAATATTCATTAGGACTTATTTCCAGCGCTTTGTCGTTTATTTTCAATCCATCATCTAAATTGCGGTTAGAATCTATCAAAAACCATCCTAGGGCATTCATTATCCATGGATCTTCAGGCTTTAATGAAAGTGCTTTACGATAATATTCTTCTGCCTTATCAAGTAACTTAGCACCCCAATAAATACCACCTAGACCTGATGTTATAAATACTTCAGGTACAGATCTCTCTTTGATGAGAGAAATGTATTTGTTAATCAGTTCATCAGCCCTCTTATCGTTTCCCAATGTTAAAGCCAGAACAGCTTGCCAGCGTACTAAACCAAAATCGTCAGGAAAATCCTTTTCCGCTTTCTTATATAGCTTTTTCTCTTTCCTGTATTGACCAGTTTTATGATATACAGATCCAAGAAAAACATAGTTACCAGGATAAACAGGTTTAGAACTCCATTTATCGTATATTTTAAGTGACTTCTCTAGTTCAGGAATTGCCTTATCATATTGACTTAACCGAATATAATTTAAGCCTAACAGGAAATGATTATCTGGTGACTGATCATCAATTTTCACAAGTTGCTTTAAATACTTTGTTGCTTCAACCGGCGATTTAAAAAGCAAGGTATACTGAATATTTTCACTGACCTCTAGCGGTTCAGATATCTGATCCCTTTTTTTGTACACCTTGAGACACCATTTTTTTGCCGAGTCAAGCGAACTTGGAGTCCCCTGATAAGCTTGATTCCAAAATGCGTTAGCAAGCCTTATAGCTGCGTAAATAAAATTTGAGTCTTTAGTTACAGCTCTTGAAAACCATTTAACAGAGGTGGAATAATCTCTAATTTTAAAAGCATTAAGCCCTGAAATGAAATACCCATATGCTTCTGGAGAGTTGGTAGTTATAAAAGGTTCAAATACGGAATATCCTTCCTTTTTCAGTTTAGATAGTTTAAGAAAATCTTTTACCATTCCTGAAAGTGAATCAAGAATCGGAACGATATTTTCGGGTGTGCAATCTATTTGGAAAGATTTAAAAGTTTCTTTTGTTTTAGTATCAATTAGCGTTGTATTTATGTGTAATAAAGTCCCTACCTGTTTTATGGTGCCTGATATAGCAACATTTGCATCCAACTTCTTTGAGATATTACTTGCAATAGAGGGAGTGATTGAAGCATAATTGGTAAGACCCTGGCTTTGAAGTAGTTCGTTTATTGTCTCTATCTGTCGGACTTTTAGTTCTTCAGAGCTTGTCAGGGAAGTTATTAATTGATTTTGGATCCAGTCCTGCCAGTTATTCCAAATAGTGTCATTGGTCATATTCTGAAACGGCATAACAGCTACTGAAATCTTATCACCTGATGATCTCAACCTTTCCAGCGTGTCCCTTTTGAATATTTCACGATAGGCAAGAACTATTACGGCAATTATCAAAATGGCATTTAAAACATAACTTAGTCTCAGTCTCCTTTTGACAGGTTTTGCCACGATTTCTTTGCTCTCTGATTCTTCAAGAGATTCCGTTTTCTTTATCCCTTGCGGAGTGAAATCAAAAATCCACGACAGGATTACAGCGACCGGTAATCCAGTACCAAGCAGTAATATAACCAGTTTCGCTATCCAGACAGGCAGATTTAATGGTCCGACAAGATTATTTGTTACTTCGATTATTATATATGCAGTGGCGGCATAGGTTGTGACAACCCCGAAGACTTTACGCCTTTTTAACTCCTGCCACAATCTGGTCAGTCTGTTTGGATTTTTTGGCATTTTGTTCTATTGTTTCAAGTCTGAAAACATAAAATTACACTATTCTGGTACCAAAGTCAAGTGAGGGTCAGATTAATAACTTATGAGTTGTGGTAAAGATTTGATTTTCAAATGCCGCGACAACATATCGCGAGAAGTAGCCTGCTTTTCTCATACCTGCCTAAGCAGATAAAAAAAGCAATTGAGGGGGTAATGAGGAAAAACTCACAATATACTATTGTCCATGGTATGCCAATGTCGGTATACTTGCCTTTTTTTCTATTATGCTCTGCGATTCTACGATCCGGATTGTTGTTATAACCTGAATAATATCTGTCACGAGTCCTGGTATTTGAATAATAGAAATTCCATAACCATAAATAGAAAAATAAATCTCAAACTGTTACGAAAAGAAATCAAAATATAGATTCTTTTTAAAAATAATATTTTGACAAACAGGTTTAACTATTTGACAGATATTTAGGTAGATAAAATAAACTATCTTAATTTAGTAGTGACTATTCTTGATGAATAAATTTAGTAATAATTAGTAACCTGACAATAAACAATAATTTAAAAAAATCAAATATCTAAGTATATTGCTGTATACCTAAATTAATTATTAAATTATAATCATATGAAAATTAGCATATTGGTTAAAACATT
>Ga0315284_10011115_pt1 | contig 12840 bp, 14 predicted proteins | sample YL17G09_16_MG_FD_203696 | JGI IMG/M metagenome (GOLD analysis project Ga0315284, IMG submission 203696) | Sediment microbial communities from Yellowstone Lake, YNP, Wyoming, USA - YL17G09_16 | ecosystem: Environmental > Aquatic > Freshwater > Lake > Sediment | place: USA: Wyoming | collected... | reverse complement strand
CGACAAGGCAATTGAGGCCCTCGCGAAGACCAAGGACAGCCCCGAATTAGCGAAGAACAAAACCAAACTCACGCCAGACGAGGAAGTTCTCGAGCTGACCAAGACCGCATTTCGGCAACCTCTCGATTTCACCAAAAAGATTCGAAGCTAACCCCAACCTGCCTGTGAACAGGCAATTTCTAGGAGGAAGCCATGAACGTGGCAGCCATAACCCAGGAAACCCTGGACCTTGCTAAGGCAGGTCTGGTGACAGACGACGCGACGATGTTCGCAAAGACAGGGGTCACCCTCGCCTCAGGTCTGACCTACTACGACTTGGAGGCACCTTCCAAGCTGATCTTCCCTACGCCGTCTCCTCTGCGGAACAAGCTCCCCCGCGTAATGGGTTCTGGCGATTCGGCTACTCACTGGAAAGCTTTGCTGACCATCAACGCAAGCAACATCCACCCAGGAGTGGGGGAGGGAAACCGGGGGGCTATTCTGACGCACACCTGGACCTCATTCACTGCCCCCTACGCTACGATCGGCTTAGAGGAAGCGGTCACGTTCGAAGCCGAGCAGGCTGCGATGGGGTTCGACAACGCGCGGGCCAAGGCTGCGATCCTGCAGCTTAAGAACTGCATGCGCTCAGAGGAGTATGTTATTCTCGGAGGCAACTACAGCCTTCTCATGGGCATCACACCCACACCTACCGGGAGCTTCACCGTGACGGGGGGCTTCGTTCCGGATGGCGCCTACTATCTCAAGTGCGTGGCGCTCGGTCCTGACGGCTATGCCCACAACGCCACCGTATCGGCGACTGGGGTGATCCAGCAGTTCACGAAGACCAATGCTGATCTCACAACTGAGACGGTCAACGGCAACAGCGCGCAGCCCAGTGCGAACAGTTCGGTCATCACCTGCACAGGAGGTGGCGGAACCGTCAACCAGATCCAGGGTTACGTCACTCCGGTTTTGGGTGCCGTGGCCTACGCATGGTATGTGGGCACCGTGGGTGCGCTGAAGCTTCACTCCATCACCACGATCAATTCCGTGGTGATCAGCACCCTGCCAAGCGGCACGAACCAGGACTCTTCAACCCTCGTCGCAGCCGATTACAGCAAGCAGTCCTTGATCTTCGACGGCCTACTTACCTATGCCTGCACTGCCGGTAGCAACGCCTACGTTCGGGCGCTCGCTACGGGCGTTCCCGGTACCGGCACCACCCTCACGAGCGACGGTGCGTGTGGGATCGCCGAGTTCACCACAGCCTTCCAGTCGTTCTATGACAACTACCGGCTGTCGCCCACCCACATCTGGCTGCACAGCTCCAAGATCCTGAAGGTCAAGTTCCTCGTGGTTCTCAATAACAACTACCCACTGGTTCGTATGGTTGCGGAAGCCACCTCGGCCTTCGACCTCGTCACCGGTATTCGTGGGTTGATCATTGTCAACCCGATCACCGGCGACGAAGTCAAGGTTATGGTCCATCCGTTCATGCCTCCAGGGACGATCCTGTTCGAAACGGACACGCTACCCTACGAGGTCACTGACGTTCCCGCGCCTAACCGCATCAAGACCCAGCGCGAATACTACAGCATGATGTGGCCTTTGCGGACCCGCAAGTGGGAGTCCGGCACCTACTGCACGGAACTTCTTCAGTGCTACGCTCCGTTCTCTCTCGGCGTGATCTACAACGTGGCTTAGGAGGTTTTATGCAGCGTCTCACCCGTTTCATCGGACCCGCTTACGCAGCCTGGGGTGAGGTTTCTTTCGCCCCCGATCAGGATAACGTGATAGAGGTGCCTGATGAGGCGGTTGAGGCCCTTGCTCCTCTTGGATTTATTCCAGCACCCCCAAAGCCCCGACTCCCTGTGGTTCAGAATATTTTCCAAATCGAAGAGGTGCAGGAGAATTCTGCAACTGCTTCGAAGAAAAGGAAGAGGTGATCCGTGGCGCTCTGCACGTTGGCCGATGTCAAGTTGTGGCTCTCCATTCTGGGTAAGTCTATCACCGGTATTAGCAAAGCTAACCCGGGGATCGTGACCTGCGTAGACCATAATCTGATGAGCGGTCAGCAGGTGGGACTCACGGGGATCAACGGCATGACGGCTCTGAACGGAGTCACGGTAGTAGCCATAGTTCTCTCGGTAAATACTTTCAGCATCGGTATCGACACCAGCGGGGGTGGATATCCTGCCTGGACATCGGGGGGCTACGTAGGGACGGACGACCCCATTCTCACGATGCTGATCACATCTATCTCGTCCTGGGTTGAAAACTATTGCGAGCGTGTCTTCCTCTCTGCGTCTTACACGAGCAAGTATAGTGGTACGAATGGAATGTCTCTCACGCTTTCTGCTAGTCCGGTAACGGCTATTACTTCGTTGACTATAGACGGTGCAGTCATACCAGCGGCAACTACCGCAGGCACGGCAGGGTATACTTTCAACTCCATGAGCATCTATCTCAATGGCTACCGTTTTTCGGAGGGTAAAAACAATGTTGTCGTCGTCTACACTGCGGGCTATGCTGCTGTGCCGGTTGAGGTGTCCCTGGCCGCTATTCAGCTTGTGGCCTTGCGCTACAAGCTTCGCGCGTCCACGGGCCTCAAATCTGTGTCCATGGTTCAAGGCGGGACGACGACATACGTGGATGGAATTCCGGAGGACATCAAAACTACGCTCGATAACTACAAGCGGAGGTTGCCGTGCTGATCGTGGAACTTCTAGGGGTCGAGAAAGTTGTGGTGTTTTTGAAGGACGCCCGCCTGAGGTCCACGGAGATAATCCGAACGGAGATGGAGCGTCAAGCGATCTCCCTGACGCGGTATATTCAGGAGCAAAAGCTGTCTGGCCAAGTGCTCCGTTCGCGCACGGGAGATCTTCGGCACAGCATCACTTATCGAATGAGGGACACTGCGGAAAGCTTCGAGGCGATCGTGGGAACGAATCTATCCTATGCGGGCGCTCACGAGTTGGGGAGTAAGCCTCACATCATTCTGCCGAAGAAAGCGAAAGCCCTGCTGTTCGAGGCGGGCGGTTTTATCGGCCCTCGTATGTATATGAAGACGCAGATGGGGCGCTATATATCGAACACCAAGAAGCTGAAGAAGGCGATTGCGGGGGGAGGGATGCAGTTCGCAAAAATCGTCCATCACCCAGGAACGCCGGTGCGTTCTTTCCTCCGTTCCGCGCTGGCTGACCGAGGTCCGACCATCCACGAGGCCCTGATCGGGGCAATTCAGAAGGCGTTACAATGAGCCGGGAACAGATCGATGTCGCGCTCTATGCCCTCCTGCAAGGGATCGCGTCGTTTCGCACGTCTAGCCGTAGGCTTCCGCCTAACTGGGTTGAGACGCCACCCGACCAGCAGCCGGCACTGTTCTTGATTCACGGGCAGGAGACGCTGGAACAGCATGTTCAAAGCATGGGGGGTCCCCTCTCCAGCACGATTGAGTATATCGTTGTCCTCATGGTCAACTCCGGTGGGCAGATCAATTCCGCCCCCATGTCTCGTCTTAACCCGATCATGGATGCGCTCGTAAGCGCCGTGCATCTTTACACAGGCTACAAGCAGACCCTTGGCGGACTCGTTCATCGTCTCATCATCTCCGGTCCCATCGAAACCGACGAGGGCCAGCTTGGTGATCAGGCCATTGCAGTCATCACCCTCAACGTAATCGTATCCGGCGCACAGCTCGCCGCAACCTAGGAGGTCACTATGACCACATCATATATCCAGGCGGGCTTTGGTTCCGGTAGCCTGTTTGCAATTCCGGAAGGGGCCAACCCAACCCCTATTCCCTTCGGCATCATACAAGATGTCGCGTTCGAGTTCTCCTATGAACTCAAAACTCTTCACGGTCAGCGACAGTGGGCGGTCAAGAGCGCGAAGGGCAAGGGCAAGGCCACGTGGAAGTGCAAGAGTGCGCAAATTAATAGTGCGGCTCTTAATCAGCTCATGTTCAATGGAACGTTGACTGCGAGCACGCAGCAACTCACTGCATTGGCCGAAGCCCACACAGTTCCTGGGGTTGCTGGAACCCCCGCACCTATCGTAACTGTGACCTATGCATCAACGTTCCTCGGTAACATCTCTGTAGATTACTCCTCTGGGGGAGCCTACCTCGTGCCCGTGACGGCTGGTTCTGAGACTACGGGTTTCTACTCCGTGACGGCTGCCGGTGTTTACACGTTCGGTGGAACCGATAAGAACACGGCGATGCATTTCACCTATCTGCGGGAGGCCACGGAAACAAACGAGGCCCAAACAGTTCCAGCGCCCGCAGGGCCATATACAATCACGGTCACGAATGCGGCAACATTCATGTCCAACGTAGGTGTGAAATATGCGGCCACCCTCAATCCGCTGATTTGCGTAGCAGGTGCAGATGTCGCTACCGGGAAATATGCTTTCGATCCGGCCACTGGTATCTACACGTTCCATTCCTCAGACGCGAGCGTAGCTGTTCTGATGTCCTACACGCGGTCAGTAACGGTAACCGCAGAGGCCCACACAGTTCCTAATCCGTCTTCGCAAACCGTCACCGCCACGTTTGGCGCTACGTTCGCGAACGACCTGGGCGTGAAATATGCCCTCACGGGTGTTCCTCTTGGCTGCGTGGCGGGTGGAGCGGAAGCGACAGGCTACTACTCTGTGTCGGCGGTAGGCGTCTACACCTTCGCGGCAGGGGACAGCGCGGCTGCCGTGCTGCTTGAGTATGAATACACCGCAGCGACAGGCAAAACCATCACTATCAACAACAACCTCATGGGCGACTCCTTCTATTTTCTCATGGTTCTCAACGTCATCTTCGAGGGTAATACCGCTCAGTTGCACATGGTCAAGGCCATCGCGAACAAGTGGACATTCGGCACCAAGCTGGATGACTACACGATCCCTGATTGGGAGGGGGAATTCTTCTGTAACGATGCTGGTATCCTCGGCTATCTCAGCATGACTCGGTAAGGGAGAAAGCTATGCTCGAAGGAACCGTTGTCAAACTGGGGGAGCTCGATCTTGTGGTTCCTCGCGTACCCCTGAAGGCTTTTCGGTGCCATCCGGAGTGGTTCGCCAAGATCGATTCTATGTCTGGGATCATGCAACCGGATGACGTGACGGCAATCGTGTCGGTAGTATACTCAGCCATAGAGCGGAACTATCCCGACATGACTATTGAGCAGGTCGAGGACCTTCTCGATATCGGAAACGTAGGCGACATGCTGAAGGTAGTCATGGGGCCTGGATCGGGGGAAGCGGGACGCCCGTGAGCGAGTTTGACTGGGGTGGGCTCTATGCTCACCTCATCGCTTCAACGGGCTGGGAGTGGGGGCAGATCGATAACCTGGATCTTTCAAAAGTGGAGGTTCTGGTGAAATACTACAACGAGCATCCTCCGCTCCATCTTATGGTGGCCTCTTTTTTGGATATCAAACCTAGTCCTGAAACGCCGAAGGTCGTGGACAACTCTGAGTTTTTCCGAATGATGACTGGCGGGGTGCTGCGTGGCTAGTAAAGAAATAGAAATTATATTCAAAGCCGTGATAAAGGAACTAGTCTCTGGCCTCAAGGGAGCGACTAGCGCCACCACTGAGGCCACCCAAAAGATGTCCGCTAGTTTGCAAGGGCTGAATACGCAGCAGAAAGTTTCGGTGGACTCACAGCGTGGATTGTCGGAAGCGGTCACGCAGTCCATGCGACCGATGGGGGAAGCTACTGCAGTAATCAAGACTGCTGCGACGGCCCAGCAGGGGCTGACCACGGCAATTACTGCATCCGTGACCCCCGTAAAAGACGCGACATCCAGCATGGCTGATGGGCTAGGCTCGATGAGCGCGGCTACGAAGAGCCTGATTACTGCTTCGATAGGGGCTGGGGTTGTTGGTGCGGCGATGTATGTACTCAAGGCTGCCTTTGATTACGTGCTGAAGTCGATGGATGACGTTTACAAGTTGGCTGACTCTTTTAGGAATCTGGAGTATGCTACAGGCGCCACGACGAAGCAGCTCAATATTTACGTAGCCGCTATGGAGCTGTCTGGTGGAACGATCGCCGACGTGGACGGGTTGCTTGCCGGTATGGCGCGATCTATAAAAGCAAATGGGGATAACCTTGTAGCAAATGGGGTAGCGGCTGACAAAGCTGCACTCATGGCGATGCCTTTTGAGGACTACCTGGCGCGTGTTTACAAACTCACTGAGGAGATGGCTACTCCGAATGAGCGATTGCTGATGCTACAGCTTGCTTTCGGTCGTGGCGCGGCTCTGTCTGGGGATAAACTTAAGGATTTCAATGAGAACCTTAAGGAGGGCTCGAGAATCACATCTGAATATGCCCTTATTACCGAAAAAGCAAAGAAGCAGCAAGATGAGAGCGAGCTGGCGATAGGCCGTCTGACCCTTGCTCAACAACGCTATGCAGTCGCAGTTTCAGACACCACAACGCCGATCATGAATTGGTGGCGCAACTTGAGGACGGAGATACTGAACACGCAGACCTTGGCGGACGACATGTTCACCACGCTCACCGCCATATTCACGCTCAACCCTAGCGGTATCGTAAGCAAGTATGCGGCTGCGCTTGCTGCGGAGAAACCGGAAACTGGGTTTGGTGCGATGGAGCCTGGGCGTGAACGGGGGACTGAGAAAAGAAGTTTTGTAGATACAGAAGACATCGCGGCAACTAAAGCGGCAGCTGCAGCGGCTAAGGAAGTGGCTGAAAAAGTCGCAGCAGAGGAGACCGCGCTGAGGGCCTCGGCTTTGAAATCACAGTTTGACGCAGAAGTCAAGCATCGTAGCGATATAAAAAAGGCACGCGATGAGCAGAGGAAGGCGGCCGACGCAGAGCGAACCACCGACTTGAAGGTGATCGCAGATACCCAAAGGGAGGCCGCACGCGAAGCCACGGCCATGATCGTAGACGAGTACTCCCAAAAGCGCATGCTCGTGGGTCAGGACTTGGCCATGGGAAAGATTTCTAAGGCGCAAGAGTTGGCCGCGCTGAGGGTGCTTTATGCGGAGGAGCAGGGCCTTTTGCTGCGTCAGCTTGAGGCGGAGAGAGACGCGGCTACCGAGGGATCATTGGAACGTGTGAGGGCTGAAAACAAGGTGGTTGACGCGAAGCGTAAGAGTACGATGGAACTGAGAAAACTAGACCACGGGGTACTGCTGGAGAGCAAGACCCAGTGGGCAGGGTTCGTATCTTCTATTACCAACTCGTGGTCAGCTACGGTCAAGGGTCTCGTTAACGGAACGACTACGTGGGGTAAAGCATTCAAACAGGTTCAGCAATCTATCACAGATTCCTTCATCGACATGGGGATGAAGATGGTAACGGACTGGCTGAAGAAGCAGGTCATGATGACGCTATTCCACAAGACACAGAAGCTGGCACAAACATCTGATGCCGCCATTGCGGCGGTGGCGAATAAGGCGATCACGGTATCTTCTGCCACTACAGAAATCGGCGCATCCGCAGCAGTCGCAGGCGCGAATGCAACGGCCACAGCCGCCCAAACACCGTTCATTGGTTGGTCCATAGCCATCCCAGCAGGCCTTGCAGTCCTGGCGGCGGTCATGGCACTGAAAGGGTCGATCGGCGGGGCAGCGGGTGGCTACCGGGTTCCCACAGGCATGAACCCAGTAACCCAACTCCATAGTGGAGAGCATGTCATCCCTAACGAGCTGGCACAAAAATACGAAGCCGGTGCCCCTGGCGGTGGTGGGAAAGGGCTTACCATCAACGTCTCCGGAGCAATGGACTCCAGGAGCATCGAGCAGCATTTCCGCGCTCATGCCCCCCGCTACGCGGCAATGATGCGTGGGCAAGCGCGTGGTGGGAACTTAGGCAGGCGCGTATGAGCGATGCACTGTTTCCGGCACTAGATGGCCTAACGTATCCCACGGGCAATGCAGCGGAGTTCGTGACTCTGCTGCAGCGCACTGCAGGCGGGAATGAGACGAGGGCCAAATATTACGCAGCCCCGATTCGGCATTGGCATCTCGAATACTCATTTCTGGATCTGGTAGATTATGCGCTGATGACGGCGTTCTATACAGCACGCGTGGGACCGCTGCAATCGTTTCTTTTCATCGACACTGCGGAGGATCTGGAGCTTGCTTTGATCGGCACAGGAGACGGTGCAGAGGACGACTTCTCTGTGTTACGCGTAGCTGATAGTGGGGCAGTGGTCACCGACAATTCGCTACTCCCAACTATCGCTATCTATCTGGACGCCGTTTTGCAGGATCCGGCAGACTACACCATCAGCGCTGACGACGTGGTTACATTCAACACCCCGCCTGCATTCAGTGTCCTGGTGTGGGCACAGTATGCACCTCTCCACCGTGTCCGCTTCGACTCAGCCACCTTGAGCCTTAATGAGTTTATCCATCAACTCTGGGCGGCAAAACAAATCGATCTGGTGGGGGTGCTATGAGCGATACTGTTTTCCCAGCACTCCAGGGGCTGGCCTACGATGCCGTGGCAGATATGCAGAGCGATACCCTAGTCCAACGCTCCATTGGCGGAACAGAGGTAAGAGCAGCTCGCTACGCCACGCTGATTTACGGATGGGTACTAACGTATTCGTTCCTAGACAAGGATGACTGCGAGGGTATGCGTGACTTTTTCGAGGCTCGTTACGGAGCCTTTGATGACTTCCTTTTCTCGCACACGGGAGACGCGCAAGCCGCCAAACTAGTGATTGGCTACGGCAACGGATCTGAAGAGCATTTCCAAATTAACCGCATGCTACGCGGGGCAGCCTATGCAACCAATGTCGGAATGCCGGTCCCTAGAATTTACTTGGATGGGGTGCTGCGAACTACAGGCTACTCCCTAAGCACTGCCGATCTGATAACGTTTTCTGCTCCGTTGCCGGGGTCTGGAGTCGCGGTTTCGTGGTCTGGCGATCTTTATCACCGTGCTCGCTTTGCAATGGACATTATGGATCTGGCGGAGTTTATGCACCAACTTTGGGAACTGAAACAAGTTGACCTGGTGAGTGTCCGATGAAAGCCTACAATGCCGAATTGGCAACCCTCCTAGCAACTGGCGAGTTCTTCATCGCCGACCTTCTGGAGATCACGTTACAGCGTGGTGATCTGGCCCCTCTACCCTACTACACCAATGCCCAAGAAGACCTGACTGCAATTCATTCCTTAGCTGAAGAGGAGATCCCTGAAGTTCTTGGCGCCTACTACGCTCGTCTCCTGGGCTTCTCACGCGGGTCCACCCACATTGGTATTGGGCTAGCCACGGACACTGTAGACATATCGCTATGGCCGTTCTCTGGTTCTGGCGAGGGAGGATCAACGTATCGGGGCATCCCAATTATGCAGGCCATTTTGAACGGCCTGTTGGACGGTGCCCGTATTCGCTTGATGCGCCAATACATGCCTGCTGACAACTATACTGACTGCTCTGCATCTCCGGTATGGCTTTTCAGCGGTAGAGCGTCTGAGGTTCGGTGTTCGCGGAATGCCTGTGAGGTTACCGTTTCCTCGGACCTAGAATTACTAGATCGCCCAATGCCCGCAAACCTATACCAACCCATGTGCAACAAGACACCGGGCAGTGCATCATGCATGGGCAGTTTGCCTTATGTGGACGTGCATGCCGAAGTAGGGTCCACCGTCTCAGATATCGTCATTGATGACGCCTCCATCTACGACCAAGCCCGCGCCACTCTATGGGAGCAGGGAGTGTGCAGCGGAACATTTGGCCAAAACACAACGGTCCGCCGCTCAATCAAGAAAATGTATTGGGATGGGTCGTTGACGCACCTGACTCCTGGAAAGGCCCTCCCATATGTGCCCGATGAAAATGATACGTTCCGCCTCCAAGCAGGGTGTGACCGAACGTTAGGAATCAATGGATGCCCGAAAATCGGTTACGGGATTGGCACGAACATCGAACATTTCCGAGGGTTCCCTTTTATTCCTCGCCCTGAGACAACCCGATGATAGCCCGCGCTGATGTGCTCACGGAGGCTTACGGTTGGCTCAGGACACCATACCATCCACATGGGAGGGTGAAAGGCGTTGGGGTTGATTGTGGGATGTTTTTGGCGGAGGTTTTCGAGCGCGTAGGGTTGATCACCCATTGTGATCCGGGGGGGTACTCTCAGCAGTGGCACCTTCACCATTCAGAGGAACTTTTTCTGAAGACGATTTTAAACGCAGGCGGCCAAAAAATCGACGGCACCCCACAACCCGGCGATATCGCTATATTTCGGTTCGGTCGCACAGCCTCCCACGGCTCAATCGTGCTAGAGTGGCCTATGGTGATTCACTCGTATATTGGCATTGGAGTAACGATTGATAACGCAGAAAACGGACCGCTCAAGGGGCGGTTCTGTGGTGCTTACTCGTTGTTTCCTGGGGGCACGTAATGAGCGGCAAACATGCTACCATCAGCACAACAGAGCAACGTCTAACTGGTGTTGCACTCCAATCGAGCGCCTACGGAATCCCTACCCCATTGGTTTACGGGACACAAAGAGTCACCGGTAACCTGCTATGGTTCGGGGATTTTGGCGCTACCCCCCACACGGAATCGAGCAAGAGTGGCGGCAAGGGGGGTGGCTCTACGACTCAATCTAGCACGACGTTCACATATTCAGCATCGGTCGCAATTGGGCTGTGTGAAGGGCCGATTGAAAACGTGTCCTACTGTTGGGCAGACAAAGACTTGCATGATGAGGCTTGGGTGGATTCGATGTTTTTCATCAGTGCTGGGGACCCTACCCCCGCGCACTGGGGCTTCATGACGGCCAACCATTTAGCAGAGGATATTGCTTACTCGCTAACTGCCTACGTTGGGGCCGTGGGCCTCAATCTCCCGAATGCCCAAATGCCAAACCACTCGTTCGAGATTCGGACCATGTTCATTTCGCCCTATGATCCCGCTGACCTCGACTGCAATTTCGCAGATGTCCTGAACGACTTTTTGGTATCCGTCTATCACGGCGCGGGGTTCGTCGTTGCTGACGGGTTCGGAGGGTCTACCCCAATCCCGATAGTTTCTACAGAAGCAGCCGATTTTTGGAATGCATCAGGCATGTTCGTCTCCCCGATTTTCGCAGAGCAGCAACCAGCACGGCAGCACCTGGACGACGTGTTTCGTGGGCTGCACGCTGCCCCAGTGTGGTCTGACGAAGCGCTGAAAATCATCTGCTTTTGTGACGCTACTATCACCGGCAACGGAGCGACCTACACAGCTCCCAGTTCCCCCGCCTACGCGCTCGTGGATGCAGACTACCTGCCCTCATCCGGTAGCATCGAGCCGGGGGGTTCGGTAACTCCGGAGGATCCTATTCACGTAACTCGGAAAGCCCCTGCGGACATGTATAACCATGTCCAGGTTAAATACCTAGACCGGGCAGACGACTACAACATCAGCATCATGGATGCAAAAGATCAAGCGTCAATCGAAGAAATCGGCGAGCGCACCATGGACCCCGTTCGATGTCACTACATCACCACCGCAACCGTAGCGCGGCTCGCAGCGCAATACATCCTCCAGCGCCAGCTCTACATCGTCAATATGTATGAATTTTATTTGGGGCTGCGGTATTGCCTGATTGAACCGGGGGATTTGCTCACCCTCACTGATTCCCTGCTGGGGTTGAACGCTGCACCTGTCCGAGTCATCGATGTTGAGGAATCCCCCGATGGCGTTTTGCGTATCCAGGCAGAGGATTGGACGGGGTTGGCCGGAGCTGCTGAATCCTACCCACCCCCCACAACCGGCGGGGGTTACACGCCGAATACCACAGTGGATCCGGGAGACGCAAATGCCCCAGTTATTTTCGAGCCTCCAACGATGGCAACCGGCGGAGTTCGGCAGCTATGGATGGCCACTAGCGGTGGAGCGAACTGGGGGTATGCTAACGTCTGGGTATCGACCGATGGGGCTGCATACCAGATGATTGGGCAGGCATATGCGGGATGCCATGGGGAACTGACGGACACCCTCCCCACGAGTGCAACCAACGAGGATGACACCAATACCCTGCCGGTTGACGTTTCAGTCTCCGGTGGGGAAGTGTTGGAGGCTACTGCGGATGACCGGGATAATCTGGTGTCACTCTGTTACGTGGATGGGGAACTACTGAGCTACTGGCATTCAGATCTGGGGTTGTCCGCTGGCTTGTATGACATCACATACATGCTGCGTGGCGCCTACGGCACGACAATCGGCGCACATGCTAGCGCCTCAGATTTCGTTAGAATCAACGGCGGAACCTACCGATACTCAATCCCAACCAACCTATTCGGGAAAACCATCTACATCAAACTACAGAGCGTCAATTCATTCGGTAACAGCGCGCAGGATCTGTCCGGACTCGCTGCCTATACGTTTGCTATCCCGGCTGGTTCCGGAGGCACCACGCCCCCACCTGCGACCGGCGTAACGCTCACAATCAGCGACATCAAACCTGTGGATACGGTTTCAATGCGCTACGTTGAGGATGATGGAGCCTATGGGATGAATGCGGCTGGCTCTGGTGGAGTGTTGCAGGCTCTGGCACAGAAATGGCTAAAAATTGAATGGGCGCTAACGCCTGCCCCAGGTGCCACGGTCGCAGGTTACGAAATCATCGTCTACGAGGGCACAGACCCAACCGACGAAAACAAATACGTGATTCGGCCCATAACGATTGATGCCGGGCATTCGGGGGTTATCGTAGCAACCCGGATCGCAGCTGATATCGCAACCGCGCAGGCAGCCGTTCGGGTGATCTATGAGTAAATCGGCATGGTCTGAGTCAACATCTGAGGCAATTGCGGCGAGTTTGAAAATGCAGGTCACCGGACTTTACCTAAGTTTGGATCAGACCATACCTGAATCCGT
>Ga0315284_10011113_pt1 | contig 12843 bp, 2 predicted proteins | sample YL17G09_16_MG_FD_203696 | JGI IMG/M metagenome (GOLD analysis project Ga0315284, IMG submission 203696) | Sediment microbial communities from Yellowstone Lake, YNP, Wyoming, USA - YL17G09_16 | ecosystem: Environmental > Aquatic > Freshwater > Lake > Sediment | place: USA: Wyoming | collected... | reverse complement strand
ATATGAAAGCTGGGGCGGCGACGGTGGGGATGCCATCGGCGACGGCGTTGGTGGCGGCATTTACTGTGAAAACAGAAGCATCCCGGTTGTTATAGATTGCAACTTCACTAATAATATTGCTTCCACGGGTGTGCCGGGACCGGGCGGTCTGAGAGGTGCTGGTCAGCCGCTTCCCGCGGCCAATGGTGGCCCTGCCGGCAACGGCTTCTCCGGCTTTACTATTTCTCGTGGTGGAGTAGCCGGCGGCGCTGCTTACTGCGGCAGCAGCTCGGATGCAAACTTTGTTAACTGCATATTCTTCGGCAATGAGGCTTATGAATTCTATCCCGCCATATATACCTTCTATGGCCTGGATGTTTACCTGTACACCAGAGGTGGCGCCTTGTATTCTGTGGTTGATAATACCGTTACCCTCAGTAACTGCACCTTTACAGGCAACCTCGGCGGCGCCGTCTTTATTGAACCGCGGAACATTGTGGACGTCAACGGGTGTCTTTTCGAAGATAATGAAGTGCACAATCGAATAGATGCATATAATTATTATAATCTTTTCTATCTGCTCTATCCGGGTTACGGTCTAATAAACTATGAGACCGGAGGCGGGGCCATCTACATTGGGCCTGATTCCAATGGCATAAACATCCGGAACAGCGGATTCCGCGGTAACTCTGCTTTCTACGATGGCGGTGCGATTAGTTGCGCCAGTGATGCTAACTTTATAAACTGCTTATTCGGCGGCAATGAGTCCGGCCGCAACGGCGGTGCAATAGAGGCCGTGTATGACAATAATGACCCCAACGTAATCACGACGCTGGCGCTGAGCTTGCGGTCCTGCACTTTTGCCGGCAATAAGGCCACCGAAGGCACAACCGGCTGGGGCGGTGCGGTGCACTTCGAGGACTTCAATGCCACGTTCGCAAACTGCCAGTTTATGGGCAACACAGCCAGGAACGGCGGAGGGCTGTTCCTCGCCAGCGGAACAGCTACTTTACTTGGCGGGATTATGCACGGAAATAAGGCCGTAGGCGGCAGTGGTATCAACCTGAATATTGGAACTTCATACGCTCCTTACTACTATATTGGCGGGCCTTCTTCCGGCTGGATGTGGGGCGGTTATGGTTCTTACTATTATACGCCTTACATATACGGTGCTCTCTATAACGTTTACTATGGGGTCGGCACCGGCCCGGATATGAGCACCTGCGTTGATATCGGCGGCGGCGCTGTCCTTGCCGATACGCACGGAAGAATCGAAAACTTCACGATTACCGATAACGTTGTCGAGGGCTTACACGGCTCGGGCGGCGCAATCAATTTCTTCGGCGGAGACGTCACGCATGTTCTCAAGAACTGCCTGATAACCGGCAACTCGTCCAGTGTTGACGGCGGCGCGATTTCCGCGAGTCTATTTGCGACACCGCAAATCCAGAACTGCACCTTCGGCGGCAATAGCGCCGAGGAGCTTGGCGGCGCGATATTCTGCGACTGGAGTTCAGCGTCGGTGGTGAGCGATTCGATATTCCGCGGCTGCAGCAGCCACGCGATAGCCGAGGAGGACTTTGGAGATTCCATCATAAGATATTGTCTATTCCATAATAATCCTGACGGCGATTATGGGGTTTATGACAGCGTCAGCCAGAAGACGAGCACGCATTCCGGTCCTGAGATTGACGTTAAGAATATTGCGGCAGACCCGCTGTTTGTAACGGGTGCGCTGGGCGGGTATTATCTAAGGCAATCCCCTCCCCAGACGCCGCCTAACAGCCCGGCTCGAAATTCGGGCAGCGACCTGGCCAACAACGTGGGGATGCAGAATTACACCACGCGGACCGATGGCGTCAAGGATACGGGCACCGTTGATATTGGTTATCACTATGCCGACCATACGAAGCTGGCGAAGTATAACCTGACGGTTACGGTCGTCGGCGGACACGGCGCAGCGGGACCCACCGGCGGCAGTTACTATGCGGGTGTGCCGGTAACGATAACCGCCATACCTGATAAGGGCTATCGCGTTGCGGAGTGGGGCGGGACGATAGACGATGATTCGACTGCTCTGACCAATGTTGTCATAATGGGGCCGAGTAAAACCGTAACGGTAAGGTTTGGACAGCCGAGACATATTGTTGTTGGCAGCGACCCCAATTACACCACGATTCTGCATGCGATTGACGCGGCGAAGGATGGTGACATTGTTATCATACCAACCGGCACATATACGCCGGCTTATCCATTCCCGGGTCTGAGGATTAACAAGGGTATTACCCTTACCAGCACCAATCCTGATGACCCTGTCTGTGTCAGGGCGACGGTTCTCAGCACCTATCGTTTATTTGTCACTACCCTGGGCTCCGAGGCGACGATTGACGGCATTACCATCCGGAGCGGTGGGATAGATGTTTATTCATGCTCGCCTACCATACGGAACTGCATCTTTACGGAATGCAGGATGCGGGGTTCGAATGGAGGAAATCTTGGGGGGATCGATGATGACGGCCAGGATGGCGTCAGCCTTGTTGGCGGTGCAATGATAATTTACAACGGCTCACCCAATATCCAGAACTGCTTATTCACGAACTGCTCGGTGACGGGCGGCAATGGAGGACCGGGCGATAATGGTGTTCCTGGTCATCCTGTCGGGTTTGACGGAGGCTGGGCGGGCTGGGCTTATGGAGGGGCTGCGTATGTCGGGTTCGGCAGCAATCCGACATTTATGGACTGCAATTTCACGAACTGCTACGCCCGCGGCGGCAACGGCGGTCCCGGCGGCAATGCTGCTCCTCCTCCACCTTTAGCTCAGGGCGGAAGGGGCGGCAACTGGGAATGGGCTGATTCCATTGAAACCGGCCCATTTACCTATCCTTACTGGTATTGGTGGGATGGCTGGCAGTATGCTCCTTATGAGCCCAATGGCGCTCCGAGAATGTTCTATACGGCGTACTATACGCCGACAGGATTAGTCTTTACGACGACAGGATACGGTTATTATAAGGATTATTGGAGATACAGCGGTTATGGCGGTGCGGTTTACATTGAGGTTGATAGCTCGCCGAAGTTCATTAACTGCACGTTCAGAGACAACCACACTTACGGCGGCGTTTGCGGCATAGGTGGTATACCTACCATAGCTGTGTGGGGCCGGGTTCCGGACAGGAACCTCAATATCGAGAACTTCGGCGGTGCGATTTACGCCTGTAATGGAAGCAATCCTGAGTTTATAAGCTGCGAAATCGCTGATAATTCAGCCGATACTTCGACCGTTGCTTTGCCGGATGATGTTATGGTCAGCTACGGCGGCGGCGTTGCGTATGAAGATGATTGCTCGCCGAAGTTTGTCAGTTGCACCATTGCCAACAACTTGGCGTGTATCGGCGGCGGAATGTGGTGGTCAAAGTCTGATTCGACAATAGCCGACTGCAACTTCTCCAACAACGACGCTTATCACGGCGGCGGTTTGTACTCGGTTGAGGCCAGGGGTGAGATTACACGTTCTGTTATTACCCGGAACAGCGCCACCAACGCTCCCTCGGCTACGCCCGTTGACCCGAATGCGATTATCGGCCCGCGTCCTATCTTCGGACAGGGCGGCGGTTATTACTGTCTGGATTCGATTGCGGAAATCAGTGACAGCGTCCTTATTGATAACGATGCGAACTTCTCCGGCGGAGGTGTTTATTTCGGCGGCAGCGACGGAGACCTTGTATTCTCGCCGATACTATATAACTGCCTGGTGACGGGCAATAGCGCCGGTCGCGACGGCGGCGGCGTATCCATCAACTGGAATTCAGAGCCGACAATATCCAACTGCACTATAACAGAAAACAAAGTTACCGGCGCCGTGGGCTATGGCGGAGGCGTGTACTGCTCGTATGACAGCAACGCCGTTATTATCAATTCAATCATCTGGGGCAATATCGGTATGGACGGCTCACAGATTGCGGTCGGCAGCGGCTCCGAGTATGAGAACAGGCCTTCGGCGATGAGGATTATTTACACTGACATTGGGCCGCGGTATGACCCAAATGCGTTTACTGCCCCTGTTATTTATGACTCATTTAAGGGTCATTCGCGGTTAGCCGGTCCGAATACGGTCCTTGTGGATGCTCAGGTGATTTATGGTCAGTTTGATTCCGGGCAGGGCAGGGCGAAGGTAATCGTCAGTATGTCTGAACCTGTCAAACTGAGGACAATGACAGACTGGGATTCGCCGGAGTCGGTTGCCCGCTTGAGGAACGAAATAGCGGACCGCCAGTCAGCGGTTCTGTCAACGCTTAGGGGCGATGAGTTTACTTTACGATATCGTTACGATAACCTTGCAGGATTTGCCGGTGAGATTACCAGGGCAGGTCTTGAGAAGTTGCTTGGTAACCCGCGGGTGGCGCATATTGAGCCTGTGCGGCGTATGGAGAATATGCTGGCGCAGTCCATTCCTCTGGCGAATGCGACGGATGCACGGCAGGTCTATGATGGGAAGGGAGTAGCTATCGCGATAGTTGACACCGGTATTGACTATACTCATCCTGACCTCGGCGGCAGCGGCTTCCCGAACAGAAAAGTCATTGGTGGTTACGATACAGGGGAGAATGACCCGGACCCGATGCCTGTTGGGGAGGCGCACGGGACGTGCTGTGCGGGTATAGCTGCCGGCGAATTAGATGTAGTTGGCGACTATATTGGAGGTGTGGCTCCTGCTGCAAAACTATACGCTCTTAAAGCAAGTCCCGACTATGCAGGTTATTTTCTCACAGACGCTGAACTTGCCGCCTGGGATTGGTGTATAACTCACCGAAATGACGACCCGAAGAATCCGATTAAGGTGATGAGCAATAGCTGGGGTATGTACGGTATGCCATTCAATGACCCTGTTATAGCCGATGCCTTCTCTCCTGCTCACACGACTCTTGCTGATACTGCTGTAGCTGCCGGCATTACGATACTGGCTGCTTCAGGTAATGACGGATATGCCGGACAGGGTATAGCGTGGCCGGCGGCGATGTCCAAGGTAATTTCCGTTGGGGCCGTAAATGATACAACCGACCAGGTAATGGTGTATTCGGATGCGGCTGATATTCTGGATATTCTGGCGCCTGCCGACCCAATGTACACTACCGACATTGTGGGACCGGGCGGATATTCCTTTGGTGATTATTATCCGTTCTTCAACGGGACATCATCGGCGTGTCCTTTTGCAGCCGGTTGTGTTGCCGACATTCAGTCTGCTGCGCGGGCCAAGATAGGAAGATACCTTACACCCGGAGAGGTCAAGAGCGTACTGATTGCAACCGGTGACCCTGTTGTCGATTGGAGGGTTGCGATAACCAAGCCGAGGGTGAATCTTGGGGCAGCGATTGCGCTTTTCCTGGGGCTGCCGGGACCGCCAATATATGTTGAAAAAGGGTGCGAACTTAATGAATGGGAAGCTCCTGACACCAATAGCTACTGGGGCTGGGACCACAGCAAATGGCCGAACAGCCATAACATCGAGGAAGACCCGAACTTTATTTCCGGTTACTATCTGAGCCAGTTTGCTACGGGGCAAGTAATTGAAAGCAACTGTGTCGATGGCGGCAGCACCCTTGCGAGGAACGTCCTCGATATGAACGAATACACTTACACCACACGTGTTGACGGCGTCAAAGATGTTGGTGTGGTTGATATGGGTTATCACTACAGGCAGGCAGTTCCGAAGTATCGGATAAGAGTCATTATAGTGGAAGACCCGAATTACCCGGACATTCACGGGACGGTCGAGCCGAACGGCGGCTGGTATTATGAGGGGACGAAGGTGACCCTGAAGGCAAAAGCCAGTCCCGGCTATTACCTGAAGGGATGGTATGATGTCAACGACGTCTTGCTTTCCGCCAAAGAGAGCTTCGAGATAGTGGTTGACTCCAACGAAGTCTTTATCGTTAAGTTCAGATTGCCTAAGATAATCCAGGTATCGGGCGGGGCAGACGCTATCAGTGTGGCTGTCGCCGCTGCAGAAAACGGCGATACGCTCGTCGTTGCTGCTGGTACTTATGACGGCGGCATCAATTTGCGCGGCAAACGCATCGAGCTGGTGAGCACCAATCCTGACGACCCGAACGTGGTATTGAGGACGATTATCGACTGCCAGCAGGCCGGGCGAGGCTTTATTTTCAACACCGGCGAGGATGCAAATACCGTTGTGGACGGGTTTAGCATTGTCGATGGTAATGTTGTCGATGGGAGCGGCGGCGGCGGTATATTTGTTGATTCCAACAGCAGTCCTGTCATTTTGAATATGATTATCGCCAATTGCACTGCCAACGGCGGCGAGGGCGGCGGTGTATTTGTCAGTGAGCACAGCAAGGTCAGATTCGTGAACTGCATGGTCATTAACTGCGCTGCGGACGAAGGCGGCGGGGCCTTCTGCGACTTCAACAGCGCTCCGGTGTTCGACGAGTGCACCTTTGCCAACAACACTGCACAGGTGGGCGCCGGTATGTATTGCGGTGTTATGTGTGTGCCGGATGTGAATGGGTGCACATTCAGCGGCAACGTGGCTTCAGAGGATGGCGGAGGTCTATTCTGTGATCCTGACAGCGCTGTAATGGTAGCGGACTGCAATTTCACACTCAACCAGGCCCTCCGCGGTGGAGGTATGTATTGCCTCGAGGGGTCTTTGACCACGGTTCTTGACAGTGAATTTGTCGATAATACGGCTGCGACCGACGGCGGCGCGATGTACTGGATAGATGCGAATATGCTGATAGTTGACAGCAATATAATGTCGAACCAGGCAATTCGTGGAGGCGGTTTGTGGTGCGAAGGGTCCAGAGATACGGCGATTGTCGGGTGCGCGATAGGATTTAACCAGGCCGGTCCGCCGGCGGGCGACCCGAACAATCCTGACGACCCGAACGCTAAAGAGATGGGCCAGGGCGGCGGAATGTATTGCTTTGGCACACAGGCGCTGTTGCGTGATTGCGTCATAGCACACAATGTTGCCAATACGTCCGGCGGCGGTGTGTATATTTCCGGTGATTCGAATTCGCCGGAGCTTGTGAACTGCCTGATAATCAATAACTCTACGGGCAGAGACGGCGGCGGCGTTTCCGTCAACTGGTATGCCGAACCGATTATCGCAAATTGCACGTTCAGCGGCAACGCGACGACCGGATACTTCGGCGACCCGAATAACAGCGGCTTTGGCGGCGGTCTGTATTGCTCTTACCACAGCGATGTTGAGGTCACCGACAGCATATTCTGGAACAACTTTGGCGTAAAAGGATTTGAGATTGCGGTGGCGACCGGCTTTGAGCCGGACCCGAGACCTGCAACGCTTAAGGTTTCCTACAGCGATGTCAAGGGAAGCTGGCCCGGTGTCCAGGTTGACGAGGGCTGCACGCTACTGCCTGCTGCTAATATCTGGGCGCTCAAAGGCAAAGACCCCAATGGCAATAACATTGACACAGACCCGCTGTTTATGGAGGGTATGCTCGGCAGTTATTATCTCAGTCAAAAAGCTACCGGTGAGCCGAACCAGAACAAGGACAGCCCATGCGTCAATACCGGCAGCGCTTTTGCGAGCGACCTGGAGATGATTAGGTGGACAACGCTGACCGGCGAGATGGTCGGTTACACTACACGCACGGACGGCGAGCTTGAGCGGGGCAAAGTTGATATGGGTTACCACTACAGGACGGTGGAGCCGTGCAGGTTCTGCGACCTGATTTATGACGGCGTCATCAACTTCCACGACTTCGCCAAGCTTGCATCGAACTGGCTGCATACGGGTTGTTCGGATGTGGATGGCTGGTGCCACGGCGGAGACCTGACGTTCGACAGGTCTGTCAACCTCGAAGATATGGCATATTTTGCCGAGTGCTGGTTAGTGCAGGACACCGAGGCGCCGATTCCTAATCCGAGCGAGTGGGAGAACGAGCCGTACCTGACTTCGCCGTCATCAATAAAGATGAAGTCCCGCCAGGCGTTTGACGCGTGGGGCTGGGATGTGGAGTATGAGTTCGACTGCGTGTATGGCGACTGCCACGACAGCGTCTGGCGGGACAGCCAGACTTATGAAGACGGCGGGCTCAAGTCCGGCGTCAAATACGGCTACAGGGTGAGGGCTCGTGACGAGCTCGGCAATATGACCGACTGGTCTGTCATCCGCTATGCCGGTACGCTGGATACGACGCCGCCGGCGCCTGCTCCCGCCTGGGATCCTCCGCCTTACCCGGTTGGGCCGAACTCAATTGCGATGGGAGCCACCGCCGCTTATGATGAGAGCGGAGTGATGTACGGGTTCTGGAACGTTACAAGAGACCCGGGCGGCAACAATGTTGTCTGGCAGGCGGGCAGACAGTATATAGACGTGAATCTCGACCCGAATACGACATACTGCTACAGGGTCAAGGCGAGAGACAACTCGCCTCTGGAGAACGAGACCGGATGGTCTGTGATAGCCTGTGCGACGACGCCGATGGGATTAGATGTAACTCCGCCAACGCCCAACCCGGCACAGTGGGACCCGAACGGCCAGCCGGAGAAGATTTACGGCGGCGGCGGCTCGCTGGATTACTATGCTACGATGACTGCGGTGCAGGCGGTTGACCCGAGCGGCGTGGAATACAAGTTTGTGTGCAAGAATGACTCGCGCTTCAGCAGCCAGTGGCAGAGCCAGCCCGCGTTCGCTACACCGTGGACATATACCGTTCTGCTTGGCGGTTCGCATGTATATACCGAGTGGTACGTCATTGTGCGTGACCAGTCGCCGAATCACAACCAGACCCTGCCTTCGCCTACGCTGCCGGCGCTATTGCCATAAGCAATAAATTCCTGCTCCCCGCTTTGGTGGGACAAGTTTCGCGGGAATGACAAGATGGGGGGCATCCAGCAAATTGAAATCAAGATAGTACCACTACGCTCTTATGGCCTGGTAGCCGAGGTGCATCAGGAGGTGGTCGAGGATTACAATAGCCGTGTAGTTTTCGGCAACGGGCCATATTCGGGCGACAATCGTTGGGTCGCGTCTTGTGATGGCGGCGAGCGGCTTATTTTCGAGGGTGTATTTGTCGATAGTTCGCTGCGGTTTGGCGATGGTGGGGGTGGGCTTGACGGTCAGCCGGGCGATAATTGGCTGGCCGGTGGATAGACCGCCTGTGATGCCGCCGGCGTTGTTTGATTCGAAGATGACCCTGCCGGATTCCGCTCTCATCTGGTCGTTGTTCCGGCTGCCGGTCATATCCTTGACGGCGGAGCCCGCGCCGACTTCGACCGCTTTGACGGCGCCGATGCCGAGCATTCGGCCCAGTTCGGCGTCGAGTTTGTAGAAGACGGGTTCGCCGAGACCTACGGGTGCGCCGGTTACGATTACCTCGATTACGCCGCCTGCGGAGTCGCCTTTTGCGGCGATGCGGGTGCAGGCGTCAACCATTGCCTGGGCGGCATCGATGTCGGGCGAGTTTAGGATGTGATGGACGCCGTATTTGGCTCTGGTCTCGGCGGCGGGAAATTTTGGGGCCTTGTCGCGGATGTCATCGATCTGCTTTTCAATCTCGGCAAAGATTGCAGCTTTCTCCAAAAATCTCATATCCATTGTGACGCGGCCTTTGACGTAAATTTCCTGATAGAAGGGGTCGAGGTCGCGGCGCATCTTTTTGTAATTGTTTGTGCAGGCAAAGGCGCGGTCGTGAGGGACATCGGGGCAGCGAACGCCGGCGATTTCCTTCACGTAGGCGAAGACCTCGATGCCGAATTTTTTGAGGACTTTTTTTGCGATGCAGCCGGCGGCCACAATGGTGGAGGTGTAGCGGCCACTGAAGAATCCTGCGCCAATGGCATCATCGTCGGGGCCGTATTTTATGAATGATGCGTAGGATGAATGGCCCGGGCGCGGCGTGCGGTTTGTGTCCTGGTATTGTTTGATGTGAATGAAGTCGCGGTCGAGGTTGGGAATCAGAATCGTCAGGGGTGTGCCGTTGGTGTGGTTTTTGTTGCCGGCGTTTTCGATGGTGTCGGCGGGATTGATGCCGGTGTAGATGATAGGCAGGTCCGGCTCTTTACGCGGACTTGAAAGCTCATCGGCGCCGGGTTTTCGCAACAATAAGTCGCCATAAATTTCCTGTTCCGTGAGCGGCATTCCCGGCGGGACACCCTGTATGACAGAGGCCAGGCCTTCCTGATAAGAGCCGCCTGCAACGGTTACCTGAAAGAAACGTCCTATGTGACAGCCTAACATTTTGCACAACTCCTAAAAATAGTCGTTAGTGATTAGTGAATAGTGATTAGTTAATGGTAGTCGTCTAATGGATTCCCGCTCTCCGATCAGTGTCGGGGACGAGTTTTGCGGGAATGCCATAGTAAATATCATTTCGCTAATTTGCCACCTCCATTTTTGCGCCAAGGATGTTCATAAGTTCCACATAATTGGGAAATGTGACGCTCATTGCCTCGGCGGTGTCGATGGTTATTTGCTTATCGAGACCCAGGCCTGCGAGGGACAGGGCCATAACGATTCGGTGGTCGCTTCGGCCATCGAGCCGGGCCGGCTTGAGTTTGCTGTGCCGGACTATGAGACCATCGGGCAGCTCCTCGACGTCGGCGTTCATTTTCTTAAGCTCCTCGGCCATACACTTGATTCGGTCGGTCTCTTTGCTTCGGGCCTGCGGGACGTTCAGGAGTTTGGTTGTTCCTTGTGCGAAGGCGGCGGTGACGGCCAGTGCGGGCAGGGCATCGGGAGTTTTGTTCATATCAATTTCAACACCTTTAAGCGGGGCGGCCTTAATGGTTATCGAGTTCGGCGCAATAGTGATGTCGGCGCCCATTGCTTTCAGGTAATCGACGACAGCTTTGTCCGGCTGGCTGTCGGAAAAGTCCAGGCCAAGCAGAGTTACTTCATCTGCGAACATCGCGGCGGCACATAAAAAGAATGTAGCGCTGGAGAAGTCGGCGGGAACGACATCGTCGAAGGGTTTGTAGGTTTGGCCGGCCTTGATTTTAAAGTAGCGCAAGTCCTGATTTTGGTATTTTATTTTTTGTTTATCGAGCCAGTCGAGGGTCATCTGGACGTAGCCGGGCTCGTTGAGTAAGGTGACATCTATTTCGGTATCTTTGGAGGCAAGGGGCGTGCACAGAAGCAAACTGGTGAGATACTGGCTTGTAAATGCGGCGATGGAGGTTTTTCCGCCTATAAGTTTTCCTGTTACCTCGACAGGGGCTTTGCCATTATTTTTGATGCTTTTGCATTTTGCACCTAATTGGCCCAGCGACTCCATCAATGGCCCAATAGGGCGGGACTGGATTTGAGCATCGCCGGTGAAGGTTGTGGTCCGGCCGGGTTCGGCCAGGGCGGCGGAACCCATTGCTATCCGCAGGGTTGTGCCGGAATTGAGCACGTCGATAATTTCACGTGGGGGTGTTACCTTGCCGCCTGTGCCCCGCACCTTCCAGAGGTTTGGGGCGGATGTATCATCAATTTGAGCGCCTAATGCCCGGTAGCAGGCGACAGCGGCTTTCGTGTCTTCTGAGGCAAGGGGGCTTCGGATGAAGCTTTGACCGGGGGCGAGCGAGGCAATCGCAACGGCGCGAATGGTGTGGGATTTGGACGCGGGTATCGAAACCTGCCCCTTGAGTCGGGATTTTTGGACAATCAACTTCATAAAAAGAAGCCACAGAGGACACAAAGTCCACAGAGATAAATAGTAATTGGTAAGTGGTAAGTCCGCCAGAACGTCTTTGGCGGATTTAACCAATTAACCATTTAACCAATCACCATATTTTGCGTTTTTACCAGAAATTGTGGGAAGTTGAAAGAGTGTTTTGCTACCATTTTCCAGATTCTTATCTCCGAGCCGGAACCAGCCGTCAGTCGTAGTATGCAATGATGCGTGTGGTTTTTTGCGGGCATTTGTCAAATACAATCCATTCTTTTTCGGGGTCGAATTGGCTATGCGCTTTACCATCGACTTCGCAGCGAACTATGTGCTTACCTTCCGGGTGGCGGAAGCGGACGTAGATTTTCTTTGGCGGGTTGCGCTTAGGTGGGTCGAGCGTTACCTCAATTCGGCCTTTGCTTACCTTCGACTCCCACTTAACCGACATCGGGCCAAAATATGTTCTGGCGTTTTCAATGCCGATTCTGTTTCCATCGGATAACCAGTAGCGAGGGACAGCGGCGCCCAGCCAAAGTTCTTCGCCTCGTTCCTCAACGAACATCAAACGCAGCCAATAGGTCGAGTTGGCTTCATCGGAAGATTTGTAGTGGTCGCCGGCGCGGACGCCGAGTTTTCGGACCCATTCGGTCAACATTCGGGTATCGGGGAAATAGCACATTGCAAAGCCGTTGAAGTAGGTGCGGAGGAAGTGTTCGGGCTGGTCCCGCAGCAGGTATGGGACCATCCAGAGCAGGTTCGGCTGGATTGAGACTGCGCCCCGGCTGAACCAGTAGCGGTCGAATTCTTCGCCCTTTAGATTGAAGCCATACTGCTCGGAGATGCAGAGGTTGTCCTCGTAGTCTTTCATAATCCAGGTTGCGAGGCGGTCGCAGGGGTCGATGATGCCGGTGGCAATCAGGTGTATAGGTCCTTCGAGTGTTTCAGTTATCCAGCCGAAGGTTCGGCCCCGGCGGTGGACTTCGGGCGGGATGTGCGGTATCCAGGAGCCATCACGCAGCCGCACAACGGGCGAACGCTGCATCGCCTCGGTGAAGTTGTTGAGAATATCTTTGCGGTAGGCAGCAGCTTCCTCCAATAGTCGTTTGCCATCGGGGATTCCTGCATCATTAAGAGCGGCGGCGGCATTATTCATCCCCCACCAGGAATAGACATTCGTTGACATCCAGGACCGCCAGTCCCCTATGTCCTCCAGAGAGCCGGG
>Ga0315284_10011112_pt1 | contig 12843 bp, 7 predicted proteins | sample YL17G09_16_MG_FD_203696 | JGI IMG/M metagenome (GOLD analysis project Ga0315284, IMG submission 203696) | Sediment microbial communities from Yellowstone Lake, YNP, Wyoming, USA - YL17G09_16 | ecosystem: Environmental > Aquatic > Freshwater > Lake > Sediment | place: USA: Wyoming | collected... | reverse complement strand
GTCAGCGAGGCTTGCTTAACAAACGCGCGGCGGCTGATGCCGGCGGCGTCATTCTTGCTGTCGTCTTCGTTGGATGAGATCATATCGTTCTCCTCGATTCAGTTATCGCCTTTGAAAGCATTGTAGACGCGAATCGCGGCCGCGTCGTGTGAGTTTCTTCGACTGAAGCATTTTGAACATCGGGCCGCGAACCCGGCTGCGGGGCAATTCGCTTCCGCGCCGGTCTGAGGGCCGGGCCAGCGCCGAGGAGCGCCCTCTTGCCCCATACCTAATCTCAAGCCGTCGTGCTGGTGCGGCAGGCCAGCATCGCACGAACATTCTCGGCGGGCGTGTCCGCCGGAAGCGCGCATCCGCTATTCAGGATGAACCGCGGCGTGTCGGCGAAGATCGCGATGAGTTCGCGCGTCGTCCCCGAGACCAGTTTCCGCGTGCCACGGGCCAGCACGCCGCTCGGGTCGATGTTGCCGACAAAGGTCACCTTGTCCTTGAAGACGTCGTGCGCCAGCCGGGCGTCGGTCTTGTAATCGATTTCGAACGCATCGGCGCCGGCCAGGAGCATGTCCTCGAGGATCCGGTTGGTCTTGCCGCAGATATGGAGCAGGTAGGGCAGGCCCAACTCGCGGGAGCAGGCGGCGATGCGTTGCTCGTAGGGAACCGCGAAGGTCCGGTACAGGCGCGGCGAGAGCATGTCCGGTCCTGCCGGGCCGTCGCCGTTCGAGAGCATGTGGGCGCCGGCTCTCGCCATCAGGCGGAGGAACTGTGACGTCACATCGGTACAGAACTCCAACAGGCGATGCACAAGTTCGTCGTTTTCTCCGGAGGCCACGTCCATCAGCCAGGCGTCCAGAGAACGCATCGCTCCCGCCAGCGAGAACGGGCACTGGTCGCAGTTGCCGCGGATCAGCAGTTCGTCCCCATAGCCGCGAACCAGAAGGGAAACAGCCTCCAGCCAGATCTGCACGCGCGCATCGCGGGAGATGTCGACCGGCTCGAGGTCGCAGACGGCCGCGAGCGAGGACAGGCAGGCGCCGTGAGTGCGGGCCGGGCTGTCCTCGGGGAAATCCACGGGCACGCCGACGGCGCCGGCCAGCGTGGCGGTGTCGATATCGACGAAGATCGCGTCCAGGTCGTAGCGTTCCGCGGCCAGGCCCAACGCCCGCGCGATCTGGCGCGGGTCCTCACGGAACTGGCGCATGGTGATACCCGCCCCCCGCGCGGCCATCATGAAGTTGTGGAGCATGATCGGCGTGCGATCGGACCATTGCCCAGCGAGCGCCGCGAGGATGCGTTGTTTTCCGTTCATCGCGCGTTCAGACCGCCCCTTGCGATCGCAAAGGCCTGGCTCATGTTCATTTCCCGAGTTCTTTGGTGAATTCTGCGGCCGCCTGCTTCAGCCGGGCGGCACTCCATCGCCCGGGATGTACAATCACACGGTAACGAAGAACCAGGGTGTCGTTGGCCTTCAGCCTGTGCGGCCCGTAATAGAGGACGGCGGGCTGGGCGAAGCAGAATGAGTTCCGCGGCTGGGCCACCAGGTGCCACGGGCTGGGCGAGTTCAGGTTGTGGGGGTGATCCAGGAACGCGACGCCGGCTTCCACCCCACCGGCCGCACCGTTCACTTCCAGCGCGGCCGCCCTTCTCCCCGTGGGCTCAAGCGCCGTGTCGCCATTGCTGAAAGCGACCTGCCAGCCGGTGAGGTCCTTTGGGAAGCGCCAGGAAAGACCGGCATACCCGCCCCAGCTCGCGCCCTGGGGTTCGCCCGGGATGGGAGTGCGATCCAGCAGGACCGGCACAACAGCCGTAAACGTGGATTGCCAGTCGAAATGATATTGGCCCTGCGGGCCCGGCGCCGACACCTGGACCTCGCGCCCTTCCCTGAGCACGGGAGGCTGGTCCGGCGGATGGTAATCAATTTCCAGCGTGATCCGGGCCGAGTAGTCCGGCCGCGTGGCGACGTCCACGTTGCGCCAAGTGGTGAGACCCTCTGGCTCTCGGGTCCGTCCCTCCTCCCAGTAGTTCAGGCCGTTGATGTACTTCCAGGCGAACCAGAACGCGTGATGCCAGCGGTGGTCTGGGGGCTGGTCCCAGCTCAAGACGGGACCGCCCGGCAGCGACACGGGATGGAACATCGTCTTGGCCAGGGTCGAAGCGTGCTGGAACTGCCAGACGATTTGCCCGCCGCTGACCAGAGCGATCGAGGTCGCATCCCGGCGCCAGGCGAAGCCGGGCGGTTGCGCCGCGGCCGCGGCAGTGAGCACGGCCAGGGCGGCGATCACGTTCCGTGCGACGTGGTGTGTCATAGGTCTGGTGGAGTTAGAACCTGAAGCGCAACGCGAGTTCAAACTGGCGCGCGAAGTTCAGCTGCGCCACGGGCAGAACGCCGAAATCCGAAGCGGATGGGTTGGTCGAGGGCGGGTCTCCGCGCACCGGCGTGTTGGTAGCGTTGTAGGCCTCGCCGCGGAACTCTACCTCGTACCGTTCGCCGTACTTGAAGACCTTGCTGAGCGACAGGTCGAGCTGCGGGGCCGCGTGGCTGCGGATCTGGTGAAACCGCGCCGGCAGTTGCGTGTACTGGAACGACGTAAGCTGCTGGTAGCAACTGCGGGTGTTGTCGAACCAGCGTGTCTCGGTGCGCTCGCCCGCCAGCGGGTTGCCGCACAGGTACTGCCAGCCCGACCAGGCGCCCAGAGGCACGCCCGATTGGTAGATCAGCGCGCTGTTCAACTTCCAGTTCCCGAAAATGTTTTCGCCGACTCTGCCCAAGTCTTTCAGGAAGGCGCGGTTGCGTCCGAACGGCAGATCCCAGACGTTGGCAAAGCTCAGGTTGTGCGAGCGGTCCTCGGCGGTAACCTGGTTGATCAGGCTCATCCACTCGAACGTCTGGCTCTGCCGGAGGGCCGTCTCCATCATCTTCGACAAGGTGTAGGACATCACCCACGTGAGTGCTCCCGAGCGTGCCCGTTCGCCCATCATTCGCTTCTCAAAACGCACCTGTAAGCCGTGGTACCACGAGCGCCCCCAAGGCATGCCACCCTCGCTGACGCCGGTGAACTGCGGGACGCGGCGCAGCAGGTTCTGGCGGGAGATCACGTTGGCGGCGCCCAGCGTCGTGTTGGTGGGAGCGATCCCGAACCAGGGATTGGGCAACGTCTGCTGGAAGTAGTTCGGGTTAGCGATGGCCATGTCGTACTGCTCTTTGCTGGCGTCGGAAAGCTGGATGCTCATCGACTCTTTGCTTGTCAGACTGCCCGTGTAGGAAGCCTCCAGCACCATTGTCCCCGACAGTTCCCGTTCCAGCGTGTAAGACCACTGGTAGGTGCGCGGAATCTGTTGCTGGCGATTGGTGAAGCTGACGCTGGTGCCGATGTTGGTCAGGATGCCGTTGCTGGCGCCCTTCGGCGGAATCAGCCCATCCGGGAACGGACTCTCGAGCGAGTAGAGCCCAGTCGCGCCAGCGCGGTGCGTCAGCCCGCCGTTGATCGAATTGATGTAGTCGGTGTTCTGGCTGAAGCCGGTGCTCGTGGCGGAACCCAGTATGGTCCGGTGGAAGATGCCGACGCCCCCCCGCATCACCGTCTTGGGAAGGAATCTGTACGCGAAGCCGATTCTCGGCTGGATTGTGTCGAACTGCCAGTCGTTGACCCTTCGTGGCTGCCCGCGGACACCGGCGTAGAGCAATCCGCCGCGGATGGCGTCCGGAGCCGCCGGGAAGTTAGCCGTCGAGGCGGCGTACTGGCGCCAGTTGGCCAGCACCTGGTCGCTAACCGGGCTGGGACTCTGGAAGTCGAAACCGGCCACCACCCGGTCGTTGATTTCGTACATCGGGAACTGGATGTCGTAACGCAGTCCGATGTTGAGGGTCAGCCGCGGGTGAATCCTCCAGTCATCCTGGATGAACCCGGCCACGTAAGGCTGGCGGCGCAGGGTGGAGTCGTTGAACGGAATGTTGCCGCTGTTCATGTAGCCCAGCAACAGGTCGGCCGCGCCGTTGCCATCCAGCGGAGTCGACAGTCGTCTGCCGTAATTCTGCCGGCTCCAGACCGTGTCAAACGCCCAGGAGCCGCTGGCGTTGCCGGAAGCAGCCGTGCTGTGCAGCAGTTGTGCCCACTCGAAGCCGTACTTCAGGCTGTGGCGTCCCGTGGTCTGCGAGACGTTCGCCTGGAAGTTAACCTGCTGCCGCGAGCTAAAATTGAGAAACTGACTGCCTAAAACGCCGGTGAAACCGCTCACGCTTACCGCAGGCGGCGCCTTGGTCGGGTACGTCGGCACCAGCGGGATGCTCTTGATGTTCAGCTTGTCCCAGGTAAAAGCCGGGTCCGAGATGTTTGGGAAATTCTGGATGAAACGGTTGAAACTCGCCTGCACGTGCAGGATTTTGGTGGGCGTGATCGTCTTGTCGTACTGGGCAATGTAGTTCCAGTCGCGCCGCATGGTGCCGGGCATGTTCCCGTTTTCCGCTGGCGGGTCAAAGCCGTTCGAGTTGCGGTACTCACTGCCGTCAAAGAAGGTGAACAGGAACGAGAACCGGTCGTTGCTGCCGAAAATGTGGTCCCAGCGCGCCATGGGCATCTCGTAGCGGTAGCGTCCGGTGTTGGCCGAAAACAGGAAGTTCTGGGTCAGGCTCGTCGGGGTGAAGTTCGGAAGCGGATACAGGTTGATGATGGCCCGGCCAACGGGGCTGATGCGGCTGGGTGGTATCACGTTGCCTGGGAAGGGCTGCCGCCCATAGATGCCGCCCGAAGTGCAGGTGACGCCCGGCGTTGTGCAGGACGCCGACGTCGACTGGTCATAAACCAGGGTGGGCGTACGCTCGCCGGCCGGGATGAAATTGAAGTCGCCATTGCGGACCTCTGCGGGCGGAACCGAACTCACCGACGGAAAAGGTAATCTTCCCCGCAAGCCTTCGAAGCTGAAGAAGATGAAGTCCTTGTCCTTGCGAATGGGGCCGCCCACCACGCCGCCAAACTGGTGCAGGTTATGGGGGCCGCGCGGCTGGCCGCCGGCGTTGTTCTGCCGCGTGTTGGCATCTAGACTCCTGTTTTTCCAGAAATCGAACACAGACCCGTGCCAGCGGTTGGTGCCGCTCCTAAGCGTTGTGCTGACGTGCCCTCCGCCCGAGCGTCCATACTGGGCGTCATAGGTGTTCACCATGATCTTCATTTCCTGCACCGCTTCGACGTTTGGTATCGTGTTGTAAGTGCCTTCCGTCGAAACAGGAGCGCCGTTCAGCAGGAACTGATTCGTTCCCGTGCGCCCGCCGTTCATCGTCCAGGCGCCGCTCTGGGCCCAGGCGCTCATGAACGAGTAACCCGTCGCTCCGAAGGTCCGCTGCGTGAACATCACGCCCGGCGACAACTGCATCAACATGTACACATGCCGCCCGGAAACCGGGATTTCCTCCATTTTGGTCGGGTCGAGCACCAGGCCGCGGGAGGCGGTGGTCGACTGGATAAGTTCCTGTTCGCCGAGCACGGTGACCGACTCCGTTAGCTGGCCGACCTCCAGGGTGATGGGCAGGTTCAGTTTATCAGCGGTTTGCAACAAGATGCCTGACCGCCGAACCGTGGTGAACCCGCTTGCTGTGAACGTCACCGTATAGCGCCCGGGATCCAAGCCGACCAGAGTGTACATGCCTGCGGTATTGGTGACCGTATCTCTGCTGACGTTCGTATCCTCTTTGGTGGCTGTCACAGCAACACTGGGAATCGCTGACCGGGAACGATCCAAGACCTGCCCGGCTATGTTGGCTCTAAAGTCCTGTGCGCAGGCTGCCGGCCCGAAGAGCAGGCAGGCGAAGACGATCCATGAAAACTGTTTCATCTGTTCCTCCTCTGGTAGCGAGCTAAACCCTCGCTGCGAGTGATTGTACAGACCTCATCGGGAATTGTCGTTCGTGTTCTTGCGACCGAAGAAATTTGAACAATTGAGGGCGCATCCCGCGGGCGCGGACCGACTTCCTTGCCCAGGCGGGCGCGCCAAGAATGTTCAAAATTGTTCAATCGAAAAAACGCGAACAACCGAAGGCAGACGCACTCCTATAATGGTCGCTGGAGCAATGTTTACTGCTTCGAACCCGCAACTGACCCGTGGCCAGAAAAACAGGAGACGCTCATGAAGCTCGGATTGGAATCCTATTCCACGCGCAGTTCCGCATTGGACCCTGTCGGAGTGCTCAATCTCGCCGACGATTTGGGGTTGGATGGAGTGCTTCTTGAGCTTTCCCCATTCACCTCCTTTCGCGATCACGACCTGGAGACTATCAGAAAGACCGCCGAGGACAAGGGGCTGTACCTCGAGTTCGGCATGGGGTCCATCTTTCGCTGGCATCCGATGGCGGAAAAGGGAAGGGCTCTGCTGGCCGATGCTGGCTACGACGCCGATGTCCCACCCGCACAGCTCGTCATCAACCACCTGAAGATTGCACAGAAGCTAGGGTCTCCGATTCTCCGATGCGTGGGTGGAAACCTGTTCACCAGAGACGAAGGCCACGACATGGCGGCGCTCGCCGATGAAGCGGTCGCGATTCTCCGGCAGGCATGCTGCGTGGCGGCCGACATGGGAATGACGATCGCCATGGAGAACCATGCCGACTTCACCGTGCGGGAGCTGGCGGCCATTTTCGCCCGAGTCAACAGCCGGGCCTTCGGCTTTACGATCGACTGCGGCAACCTGGCCTTCGATCTCGACGATCCTCTGCGGTTGGCGCAGATCATGGCGCCTCATGCTGTGACAGCCCATCTCAAGAATTACCGGATCATAAGAACCGCTGCCGGCCTGGCCCTGGAGAATTGCGCTCTGGGGGAGGGAGATATCGACGTTGTTTCGGTGGCTGAAATCCTGGCAAGACACCGGCCCGAACTGAACCTCAACCTCGAGATCCATTCCCAGTTTGCACCCTTCCGGCTTGATGTGTTCGACGAAACCTTTGCGGGCAGGCACCCCGCGCCTCCGGGTGATGGTTTGGCGTGGTATTTCAAGAAGGCCTTGGAGAAGGATGGCGTGCCCGCGTTTCCCGTCGCCCTCTCCGACGGCCAAGAGGCTTGGCACCTCGAGTACGAGCATCTGAGATTGTCGGCCCAGTGGGCGAGAGAAAAGCTGTCCCACGTGCTCACCACTTAGCGTGAGAAAGGAGACTTGGACGATGACTACGCGAATGGGAGAGGCTAAGGAGGTCCGGATCGGCTTGCTGGGATGTGGCTTCATGGGGAAATGCCACACCAACGCGTACAAGAAGATCCCATACATTTACTCGGACGCGGGCATCAAGCCGCGGCTGTTGATGCTTTGCGACCTGAACGAGGAGAAGGCGGCAGGCGGAGCGGCACGGTATGGTTACGAGGAGTACTGCAGCGACTGGAAGGACCTGGTCAATGACGACCGCATCGACGTTTTCGACAACTGCGGGCCCGACCCGGTGCATCCCGATCCCTGCATCGCCGCGCTGAAGAATGGCAAACACGTCATCTGCGAAAAGCCCATGGCCATCTCCGTCGAGGACGCAAGAAGAATGCGGGACGCCGCCGCGTGCTCGCCCGGCAAGGCGATGAGCGTCTTCAACTACCGCTTCCTCCCAGCGGTCCAACTGGCCAAGAGCCTGATCGCGGGTGGCCGGATCGGCACGCTGTACCACATGCGCGTCCAGTACCTGCAGATGGCCGGCCACGATCCGTCGCTGCCCGCGGATCGGCCCTGGTATTCAGGCTGGCCGCATTCGGGTGGCTTGCAAGGGATCGGCAGTCATGCCATCGACCAGTGCCGGTTTCTGATCGGGGAAATCAAGAGCGTCTCGGCGCTGGTGCGCACGTTCAATGGAGCAAGGGCCATTCCCAGCGCCGGCAATTCAAAGGTCACCGCCGATGAAGGTACGGCCGCGGTCCTGGAGTTCGACAACGGCGCCATCGGCGTGATGGAGTCTTCGGTGGTGGCAACGGGACGAAAGAACTTCCTGGCGTGGGAAATCAACGGCTCGAAAGGGTCGCTGAAGTGGGACCTGGAGCATCCGAACAGCCTGTTTGCCTGCCTGGAGGGAGCGGCCGACCCGTGCCTGCTCGGGTTCGCGGAGATTTCCGCGACCGAGAGCAGCCATCCCGACGTCGCGCCCTGGTGGCCCCATGGCCACAACATCGGCTGGGAGCATTCTCACATCATCGAGAAGTTTCATTTTCTCGAAGCGGTTGCCGGCGGCCGGGAGATGGATCCACGCAACGCGACTTTCGAAGATGGGTACCGCGTGGCCGTGATCATCGAAGCGATGAGAGAATCGAGCCGTTTGGGTAAGAGAGTCGAACCTGAATTCTGACCGTCGAACGGCTGCTGGGGCTAGTTCCTGTCCACACCAATGCGCCGCCCGCCCAGCCGGCGGACCGGCCGTGGATGAAGTGGTGGTGCCCGAATTCGCGGAGGAAATCGACGCGGATGGGATAGGAACGCACGGGTCGCGCTGAGAGTGGCACGCCAAGTGATCGCCAGCGCGCGCACTGAGTGACTTCTATGACAAACCTTAATCGACGCAAATTCCTCGCGACTTCCGCCGCAGCGGTTGCCGCATCCAATGTGGCCGGCGCGGCAGACCAGCCCGTTCGCGTCCAACTGACCACCGGCGGCCATCCCTATGGCCTCTCCTTCGATGGCATATTCGAAGGACAAAATGACCTCGCCGTCACGGTGAACCCGCATCCGTCGGCCTACCGTTCCGATTTGCGGAGGAGGACCGATGTCCTGCTGCTGTATGACTTCGCTGATGTCACTGACGAGCGCGAGCGCGGCAACCTGCGCAACTTTCTGGAAGCTGGGAAGGGCGTGGTCGTGCTCCATCACGCCATTGCGGACAACCAAAAATGGCCGTGGTGGTATGAGGAGGTGGTCGGCGGGCTCTACCTCCTGGCTGCCGAGCGCGGGCTGCCAGCCTCGAAAGTGAAAATCCCCGTGGATCTGACGATCCGTCCGGTGGTCAAACATCCGATCACGGAAGGCATTGAACCGTTCCGGCTAGTGGCTGAAGAAGCGTACAAGGCGATGTGGATCTCGCCGAAGGTGCGTGTGCTGCTTGAAACAGACAACCCGGACAACGACAAGCCGGTAGGGTGGATCGGCCCGCACCCGACGTCGCGGGTCGTGTACCTTCAGCCTGGCCATGGCCGTGAAACGCATCAGAATGCGAGGTACCGCAGGCTGGTCCACAACGCCATCCTGTGGGTCGCTGGCAGACTGGGCTGACGCCTCTGACTGACCGTGGCGGGCCTGTGTTTGGGAAGCGGGCGGCTCAGCTCGGGACTGGATGTTCAGACTTTTTCAGTGAAATATTCTGAACGACAGAGCGCTGCTGAACGCCTAAAATTGTGTTGAGTTCGTTACCCGACCATCGGGTCGCGGCGGGTTCCGGTGGATGGGGCGCCGAGTTGGAGGTCGTGGCGATGTCTCGGATACGATTCTGGAAAGCGAAGCATAGATTTCCCAAGCGGGAGCATTGCTGACTGCAACACCCAGCGACAGGAGAATGACTTCGAGTCTGACGTTCTGAGGATCGAATGCGTGCGCGAAGGTGAGGGAAAAGCAGGAGGAATATCCAGATGACAGAATGCAGAAACAAGGAAACGGAGCGGCGCGAGTTTTTACAGGGCGCAGCCCTAGGCATGGTTGGAGCAGCCGCGTCTCCGGGACAAACCCAGGCCGATGCGAAGCCGTTGCGCGTTGGGGTAGTCGGCGTTGGGAGCCGTGGAACCTACCTGACGAATACCCTGGTCAGACTCGCTCAACAGGGTGAACCCCTGGAGATCGCTGCTGTCTGCGATATCTACCAGCCGAGGCTGGAGAGAGCCGAAGTGCGCTTCAAAGCCAAAGGCTTCAAGCACTCGGCGGACATGCTGAAGGAAGTTCAGTTGGACGCTGTGGTCATCGCCACCCCTGACCGGCACCACCTGCACAACTTGCGGGAAGCGATCCGCGCCGGCAAGGACGTCTACTGCGAGAAACCGCTCAGCCACTGGGCTCAGTTCGACCTCTTGAAGGCGGTGGTTCACGAGAATCGAAAGCTGCAACGGATCGTCACCGTCGGCACGCAGGGTGTTGGAGACTCGGCGTGGGAGAAGGCGGCGGAGATGATCAAGGGCGGCGCACTCGGCAAGCCGGTGCAGGCGCAGTGCAGCTATTTCCGCCGGGGCGACTCGGGCGAGCGCGGCATGCGGATCGATGATCCCAACGCCAAACCCGGCGTTGGGGTGGAGTGGGAGAAGTTCCAGGCGGATGCGCCGCGCCAGGTGTTCAACGTTTCGCGCTTGTTCCAGTGGCGGCTTTACGCGGAGTACTCGGGCGGGCCGGTGACGGACGTGTACCCCCACGCGGTCGCGCCGCTCTATAAGGCGCTGCAGCCCGGGTTACCGAAGAAGGTCGTGGCGGTTGGCGGCCGCTACTTTTACAACCACGATCGCACTGTGCCAGACTGTTTCGACCTGCTGATCCAATATCCACAGAACCTCACGGTGGTCGTACTGGGAGGGATGATCAACAGCACCCCCGTCGACGCCCTGGTACGGGGCACCGAAGCTACCATGATCAGGACGCTTGACGCCCTGGTGTTCGAGCCGCAGCGGGACAGGATCAGAACGCCGGAAGGAGGCTTCAAAATTGTGGAAGCGCGCCCCGCCGCGAAAGTCCCCTTAGACACCCCGGGGCGCGCAATCGAGGGCAACGTCACCTTGAACCTGAACGACTTCCTCCAGGCGGTTCGAACGCGCAAGCGGCCCAAGAGCGATCTGGAACTCGGGTACCAAGTGCAAGTCCCGCTGATTATGGCGATGCGCTCGCACCTGGAGAACAAAGCGGCCCTATTCGACCCGGACCGCGAAGTGATCCGGATGTCTTGACCGCCACGGTTAGCCACCGGTTCCGAATTTCCTTCAAAGGCTCTAGCGTCTAGTAAGAAGTCAGTATTGCGAACAGACCGAGGCGTCCAGACGCGAAGTGGCTATATGCGAGGGGCGATCGAGAACGAACTGGCGCGGCGCGCAAACCGGCGGGGATCCAGGGTGATCCCAGACCTCCTGACATAGGGGGGTGAACCCCTTGAAAAGATTGGAGTGCGCTGGCTGAGGGTGCGGACCAATACCTGTCCGCTTTTTCTGGCGATTGACCGATTTCCAACGAAATTTCAGTAGGTTACGCGGCCCAAATGCGGACCCAATCCTGTCCGCTTTTGGCCGTGCTCGACGGGATCGTGGTAGCACCGGAGTATGGCTACCCAGCAAGAACTGCCTCTGGCGGCACCGGTGTCGTCAGGGCCCCTCAGTATCAATGCGCGCTGTGCCTTGCGAGCCGAAGGCGAGCACCGCGTCGTCGTTGTGGCGGGACTTCCAGTGCATCACTACAGCGTCCATGACGCCGTGGCCGAGGCGTATGCGATGGTCTTCTTGGTCGACGCCGGTTACGCCACGCAGAGGGAAGTCGCCGCCGCCTTCGGTTACTCGGAGCGCACGCTGCGACGACATCAGGAGCGCTATCACGATGGCGGGATGGCCACCCTCGCCACGCGCTCGGGGTGGCGTCCCGGCCGTCGGCGCGTTCCCACCAAACGGCTAAGCATCATCAAAGGACTCAAAGCGGAGGGGATGAGTAATCGAGAGATCGCACGGCGCCTGGGTGTCACCGAGAAAGCAATCCGCAAGGAGGTCGGGCCATCGGAGCCACGTGCGCAGCAACAGCTTCTGCCGTTGGACACTACCGAGAACACCGGCGGCACAGCCTCCCCGATGTCGATGGTGACGGTGGCGGCGGAGCCACTGGAGCATCCGCCGCCGAGCCCCATGGGGCAGGCGTTGCCCTTGGTTTCCCCCGAAGAGAAAGCACCGCCTCCTGCTTCTCCCGACCAAGCCGTGAGCGCCGAGCCCGAGCCCGTCGCGATGAGTCTCGACAGCGACCCGGCCAATCGCATCTGGGATCGTTTGCTCGCTCGCTTCGGTCTTCTCGACGATGCGGCGCCGGTCTTCGGCAACGGCAAGGCCGTGCCGGGCGCCGCCGTGCTGGGGGCGGTCCCGGTGCTCGTCGCCCATGGCGTCTTCCGCATGGCGCACCAGGTCTACGGTGAGATCGGGCCGGCCTTCTATGGCCTGCGGACGACGCTGCTGACCCTGCTCCTGATGGCGCTCTGGCGCGTCAAGCGCCCCGAGGCCCTCAAAGAGTATGACCCGCAGACCCTGGGCCGCGTGCTGGGACTCGACCGCGCCCCCGAAATCAAGACCGTCCGGCGCAAGCTCACTCGCTTGGCCAGCTATCACAAGGCCGAGCAACTGGGCGCGGAGTTGGCGCGTCTACGCGTCCAAGGGCGCGGTCAGCTCCTGGGCTTCCTCTACCTCGATGGCCACGTGCGGGTCTACCACGGCCAACGAAACATCCCCAAGGCTCACGTTGCCCGCATGCGCTTATCGATGCCCGCCACCACCGACTACTGGGTCAACGACCAGGCCGGTGACCCGCTCTTGGTGATCACCGCCGCGGCTAACGCCGGCATGGTCAAGATGCTCCCCGAGGTCCTGAACCAGGTGCGAAAGCTCGTCGGGGACCGCCGGGTCACCGTGGTGTTCGACCGCGGGGGCTGGAGCCCCAAGCTTTTCCAGAAGCTGCTGGAGGCCAACTTCGACCTCTTGACGTACCGCAAGGGCAAGTCCCGCCGCATCGCTGCCCATCGCTTTGTTGTGCGCCGCGCCCAGATCGACGGCCGCACGGTCGAGTACCGGCTGCACGACCAAGCGGTCCGCTTCCTCAAGGGAAAGCTGCGGCTACGGCAGGTCATCCGCCTGAGCGACGATGGGCGCCAGACCCAGGTGATCACCAGCCGATGGGACCTCGCCG
>Ga0315284_10011111_pt1 | contig 12843 bp, 14 predicted proteins | sample YL17G09_16_MG_FD_203696 | JGI IMG/M metagenome (GOLD analysis project Ga0315284, IMG submission 203696) | Sediment microbial communities from Yellowstone Lake, YNP, Wyoming, USA - YL17G09_16 | ecosystem: Environmental > Aquatic > Freshwater > Lake > Sediment | place: USA: Wyoming | collected... | reverse complement strand
GTCTACACTTTTGAGGCCAAAAACACCCTTAATCCCATCACGGCTCAGAAGTTATCTCAAAAGGTCAGAGGTGAACATCCGTTGTGAACAACTGCTTCCTCTCAACGTCGTTGCCGTCTGCCTCCTCATCCGCACGCCTCGCTTCCCCGAATGCAATGGAAGCATCTGCAACTCGCCGAGCGGCGTGGTTCAGGTCGCCCTCGATCAGTAAGAGGCCCGTTCTCCCCTTCTTTTTTGAGTCCTGCTGCTCATTTTCATCATCATCAAATGGGTCCGTGATTTCAAATTCTGCCATGTTCGTTTCTCCTTTGCCGCTGATTGCGGCTCCTGGCTGTCAAGGGAGCCACCCTGTTTCAAGCATTACCTGTTGTCGTCTAGTCGTTTCACACCAACCAACCATCCCTCTTCCTGACCCATGTCCTCGTGGCATTACAATTCCCGGTCCTTCGGTTCCATTGCTGCTGGGCGGCACATTGGTGCCGCCCCTTCCGGCACAGCTTTAATACGCCGGCGGCTGTGCGGCTGATTGAGGGTTAACGTGCTGAGGCACGATGTTGGCAACAAGCGACTTGTTCAAGCTCTCGCAGTGCGACACGGCCTCGTCCTTGCTATCGAATACTTCATCAGGGAGCTTGTCTCCGTCCCGGGTGACGGCGAAGTCGATGATGTTACCCTTGGTCCGCTTCTTCACCCGAAACGGCTTTGTGACGGTTGCCATCGATTTGCTGGGAGGCAATTGCTGCTCGCCAAGCTGGGCATTTCGGATTTCTTCGGCTTCACTCATCCCCAGCTCGGGTTCGCACTCCCATATGCCGTTCTCCTTCAGGACAAAGTCTCCTTGCCTGCGGCCAAGGTGACCGGCGGCGGCGTCCAACGTTCCGTGTATGCGCTCTTCGTCCTCAGGGCTCAGGGCAGGCGGACATACTTTGGGCTTGACCGACGCTGGCGGCTTCCGGGCATCCTCGCTAATCCCTGGCTTCGGGGTTGGCGCTGCGGCTGGCGTGGCTGCCTGGGCCGCAAGCTGGGCCTGCTTCTTCCGCGCCAAGTACTCCCTCTGAGCCATGGCCTTCCGTAGCCGGTGCTCCAGCGAGGCCTTTTCGGGCAGGGTGCTCTCCATTCTCTCTGCCACCGGGGCGGACCTCTCAACATGTTCAGAGGTTCCGTTGGTCGGCGGGTTGCCGGCTGCGCTTCCCAACGGCTGGCCGTTTTTCTTGGCTAGGCGCTTGTCCCGCTTCCTCTTTTCCTCCTTCGCCGCCTCTGCCGGGACCTTCGCAACCTCGGGCGCTGGCTTGTGCAGGCACATCTTGTTCACAAGGCGCTTTGCCTCGGCCCTGACGCCCTCATCCGCTGCCGATGAGGACATCCGGGTGATGAAGCTGAGCACTTCCGCGAAGAGGTCCGGGGAAACGGGCATCAATGGCGCCGGCATTTGCTCTGCCGCTGCCAGGATCTGCTTCTCGACTTCGCCTTCGGGATTCCGGTTGGCAAGCTCCATCGCTGCGGTTGCGATGAACTCGTACCTCTTTTGCGCCGTGGGGTCTTCAGTCCGGGGCGGCTGGGGCCGCTCTGCTCCTCCATCCTCTTTCGGCTCAGGATCGTCGATGTTTTCGCCTTCGTCGGTGAGGAGCCCATTGGCCTTGGCGAATGCCTTCAGTTTGCGGTCGGCGTGCTGGAGGCTGTATGCCACGCATTTGTTGGCGAATGTGGCCCAGTCGGGAGCGCCGAAGTTCTTCTCGTTCTCGTCGGGCGTCCTGCTCTTGCCGCCATCAACATCCGTGCGGTATCCAGGGTTGATAAGGCGCTGCTTCGCCTCGTAGTAATAGCCAATGTTCTCCAGAAACTCTCGCTGCGCCTCGGCACGATCCTTGCTTGCCTGCGCGTCATGGGCGAGGGCGTTGCCGACATGCTGCGCGATGCGCTCGGTCGGGATCCTTATTGCAGCCCCGAGCTCCGCTGAGGGCATCGAAATCGCCTTGAGATATTGCTGCTGCTGAGGGGACATCTTCTTCTTGGTGATAGACTGCGACTTTCTGGTCGTTGCTGCTGCGCTCTCCGCAGCCGCCGCTTGTTTCGTTTTCATCGGCTTTCTCCCATATTTTCAATTTAGGAGGGTGGCTAACCACCCCCTCAAACGCTCAATACTCGCTTTGGGGACCAATTCCGCAGCGCCGGAGAAGAAATAGTTGACGCCGGATATGGTCCGCCATCTCGCGCTCCCCTATGCCTGCGGCCACGGGGCTGCCGAGCACCGCGTCGCATACCATCCACTTTCCCGGCGGGTCATGGCGCACCAGGTAGCGGACCGGGGGCACCTCGCGCAAAGGACACGCTCGGAAGGTCGTAACCCCGTAACCTCAGAGCCTCTGCTCCCACATGCTCACGGGGTTACGGGGTCACTACCTTTTCCCATCCCGGCGGACCAGTACTGTGGAATGGACGCTCTCGCCGCCGTTGTTCCGGCCAGAGACAGGCTTGGTCCCGGCCGACTCGGCGACCGTCACTTGGCTTGCTCGGGGGGAGTAGGTCCTCAGGCTGGTCTCCGCGAGCTTGTCCCAGAGGTCCGCGTCCGCCTTGTGCCCGTTTTCGGCCTCCGTGGACTCGCGGAAGCGGAGGCCGTGCTGGCGGAACTGGACCCACCATATCGACGTGCCTGCCTGCCTGAATAGGCAGCCGTTCCCTCGCGCCCTTGCCATTGGCCTCTCCTCGCTCAATATCTGTCGAGCATCCCGTCGATGTCATCCTCGTCGCAGTCAATTGCGATGTGCCCCACCCGGCCGCACCTGTGGCACGTGCGCGTGTCAGGCCACCTGTAGACCTCCAGCATGGCCTTGCCGCGCAAGTAGTGGCGCACCACGTCCTGGGCGAAATTGTGGTCGTATTCGCCGGCCTCGGCAGGCTTGGACTCGATGGACTCGCCGATGAACTTGGCCGAGCCGGGATTCTCCGGGGGCGGGCAAGGCCGGTGGAACCTGTATCCCCCGCCCTCCAGGACCTCCGCGAACACTTGGCCAATCCTGTGGACGCCTGCGACTCGCACGCGACCCTCCGCCAGGAGGTGGGCGAGCGCCTGGTTCTTGAGCGTGTAGAACGTATTCCTGTTGAAGTAGCCGCCCATCTTGCTGTCCCTGCTGCGCTTCGCCGCCCTGTTCGCCGAGAAGAGGGCAAGCATCAGGTCGCCTGCCTCGACTCTGGCCTCGTAGGCCTTGCGCTCGGCCTCGCGCCTCTTTTGCGGAAGGTAGCGGGGCCGCACCGTCCGCTCGGAGCGCCCGTCCTGGCCCGCGCCATAATCACTGCGCACGATGGTGATTTCCCGCCTCCCGGTCGCAAAGGCGTCGTCGTAGACAGCCGCCGTCGCCTTCCGGAGGCTCCCGTCACCAAGCTGCTCGTCGAGGTCTCCGCTCCCCTCCGCCCCGAACGCGGCGTACCATCTGTAGCCAGTCCCATTGCAGAAAAAGCACTTGGACTCGCCGTAGTCATACCGATTGCCGACGCGCCCGTGCCCGTAACACTCCATGCACGCATCCTCAGTCACATAGTATTTCCCGAGCGGGACCTCCGCCTCTTTGGCGATGCCCGCCTCCGTCGTTGCCATTGTCCTCTCTCCTCGCGGCCTTCCGGCCGCCTTCCTTGCCCCCTTCCCGGACGTGCTGGGAACTGGGGGCCGCATCCTGTCATGTCCCCGTGGCCGCAGGGATGAGCGTCTCCCCGTGCGGGTCGTGCGCCTGGTGCCGCTCCTGAGCCACGACCAGGCTGTTCGTGGCGTAGCAGTATCTGCACCCATGGAGGCAGGTGTCATATTCCCCAATGTCCCTGTTGTCGCAGCAGCCGCAGCCTGGGCGGTCCGGCTTGGCCTTGGACCTCAGCGGTCTGCCCGCGACTCGCGCCAGCCTGGTCGCGTCGATGCAGCGTGAGGGGCGCGTGCCCTCGGGCATGGACTTGGCCTCGCAGCACAGGGTGAGCTGCATGCCATTGGCCCCGGCGATGGCGGCAAGCTCGCTGGCCATCCGCTTTTTCTCCTCCCCGCCTGGGTCGGACCAGGGAATGCCGGCCAGGGCCATGTTCCTGGCCATCTTTTTGTAGTTGTCCACGAACGAGATGCCTGCCTCGTTTGTGGCCCCTCTCAAGGCTTCCGCCAGCTTCGCGAAGTTGGCCAAGTGGGACTCCCAGGGAGTCAGGGTGGTGTGGATTATCGGGTCGTACCGCCACACCGCCGCGTCCGGGCCATACAGTTCCGCCAGCTTGCGCATGTTCTGGACTGACGCCCCGGCGGGCGGCACATGCGGCGCCAGCGACGCCGGGTAATTGTTGATTGTGTGCTGCACATAGAACGGGTAGCCCCGCCCGTGGATGATGGCCAGCTTGTCCATGAAAGGTCCGATGTCCTTGGTCCAGAACACGAACCCGTCTACGTCCTCGCGCCTGAGGCTGTCCCTGTAAGGCTTGCCGCGCGGGTTGCGAACCATGCAATAGCCCGCGTCCAGGCGGTTGAAGAACCACTCGCCGTAGAATGTAAATATGTCCGTCCTCCTGCTCACAGAGATAATCATTGTGTTCCTCCTGAGTTGAACTGCCGGTACAGCCTCATGCCTTGCTCCAGTAGGTCTTGTTAATCTGTACGGGAGGCTCCTGAGCGGGAACTTCCTCGGTCAGTTCCCTGGCCGACAGGTACAGACCCCCTCCCTGTTCCTTCCCGAGGATATGCCGAGAGGTCGTCCCGTCCTTCCTTCTGACCGTCACCACATCCCCCTCTTGCTTGCCATCAACGCGAATGAGCCACTGGCCGTCGCAGCTCCGCCATTCGACCATTCCGGTCTTCTTGGCCTCCTCCCGCTCCCTGGCCCTGCGCTCCAGTTCCTGCTGAGCCTTGACCGCGTCTATCCTTCGCAGGGCCAGGACGGCGGGCCAGTCGGAGTCCGGGATGAGCCTCTCTCTCCTCAAGGCCGTCTGGCTTTCGATGTCCTCCTCGGCGGGACCCTTGGTGACCAGTCTCCTCCATGGCCCCCCCCTCAACCTCCTCCTCGGGAGGGATGGGCTCCCAAACTCCGAGCATCTGACCACAGTAGTTTGCCGCCTTCTCCCGGAGAGCTTGCTCAACCGTCATGCCCACGTAGATTTGCGCGGACTCATTGGCTGCCCCACCAGAGCGCCTCAGCCTCACCGTCTCGCCGGAGGCCAGGTGCAGGCGCACCCATTCCTCTGTCACCTCGATGCGGATGCCCTCCGCGTAGCGCTCGCGCTCCTCGATGCCGCGCCCGGTCCTCCAGAAGGCCGTCCCGGTATGTTCCCCGAGCTCCAGTCGCGCCACTTGCCTTTCCTTCGCCATGACATCCTCCTTGCCGCCTAATACCGGACAATCAAAGAAAAAATCTACGCTGGCCGCATACTGGCCACTGGCCGTGTCCCGCCACCGGCGGGCGGCACGGCTGACCTCGCGGATGGCATCGAGCAGGGGAAGCTCCTGCAACTTGCGCTCCTGGCGGCTTCAGCAGACCTTAAGCTTCCCCCTCATTGCGAGCACCTTCTTGGCGATAGCAACCAGGCGTTTCCCCTCCTCGCTGGCCATCAGGCGGTCGCCAAAGTTTCCGTTGATGATTTCAAACGCCTCCGCCGCAAGGTCCGCAATTCCCTTAAGCCCCTCAACCTGCGCCCGGAGCCTGGCCACCACCTTGTCGCCGCCCTCCTGACGCTGCTGCTGGAGCCCGCCTGCGATGCCCTGTAGCTTTTCGTTCTCCTTTTCGAGGTCGGCGACCCGCCCGGCGAGCGCCGCCTGCTTTTCGGCGGCGGCCTTGAGTTGCGCCTGCATCTCCGACTTTTCAGCTTCGTAGCCGCGCTGATTGTGCGGCCTCTCGCGCTGCGGCTTGGCCGCCTGCCCCGGGCCTTCCGCCTTGCCGTCCTTTCCTCCATTGCCCTTGTCCCGCAAGGCCGCGAGCTTTTTCTGGACGGCACGCAACGAAATCTTCCATCTGAGTTCCTTCTTGAAGCCCTCGAACCACTCCGTCCAACTCGGAAGCCCGGCTTCCCGAAGGACTGCCTTGCGTTGCTCACCCCGCTGGGACAGGAGAGACTGCATCTGGGATAGGTAAGGGGTCAGCTCATCCCATCTATCCGCAGCATCTTTGAACGCACACTCGAACGCCTCTGCCTTGTCCCGGATGGCTTCGCTGAGGTCCGTAAACTGCTTCTTTGTCTGCTCTGCGTCCCAACTCGCGAACATGTTCGCGAGTTGGGGGGGCGGCGGCTTCACCAATGCCCCTGGTTTCACCGATTGAGCCAACGACCCCTCTGGCCGAGTCGTTGCCATCGCCTGTTCGTTTGGGCCGTGGGCCTTCTTGGCTTGCTGCTCTCCTGCCTCGCTGAAACAAGAATTCAGCGGTGGCGTGCCATCTGGCTGATGAACCTGCTCGTTTGTGTCCATGTTCTCCTTTCTCCTTTTGCGATTTCCGGCCCGGCAAGCGGGCGGTTCCTCAAAGTCTCCCTGCGGCGAAGCCTGCTCATTTCGCGGCGGTCCTTGGCTTGCGGCCCCGCTTCCGTTGAATGCCAAGCCGTACTTGGTAGGCTCGCAGTTCGCCGGGCGAAATCTCGAACAGGTCCGCGATGCCGTCGCACGGCAAGCTTCCGTCTCGGAGAAATGGCTCCAGCTCGCCCATCAGGCGCACCGAATAAGCCCGGCCGGAGCGGCCACGACGGCCCATCTGAATGCTTCGGGGAGTCGGGCACCGCCTCAGGCCGCAGTCCCGCGCAAGACTCGATTGTTCCTGCCGCAAGTGGCGTTCGATTTCGGCGCTCCTCTCTTCGTCCAGCACCACATCGAGGGGCACCCCGTTGACCGTGGCTATAACTTCTCCCATCGCTCCTCCTTTCAGGTCTCGAATTTGGACAACACTTCTCCCCGGTCGTGTGAGTTCACTTTTTGTGAAACCACGCGGCCTGACTTACATCCCTTGTCTAGCGAACTCGCGGGCTTACGGCTTCATCGCCGCTGCCGCTTCTTGCAGGCGCTCAAAATACGGCTGCGTCCCTGCCTTGGGCGAAAGCCGGTACCGATATCCGCCATGCACTTCGACACGCTCCAGCAATCCGAGCCTTAGGAACGCGAACAGGAAATGCCGGACGCTGCTGCCGGGTATCTCCGTCTTGCGCTCGATGGCGTTGCTGTCGAACCATCCTTGAGGTTCGGCCATGAACACCGCCATCACAGCTACCTGTTCTGCCGAGACTCTCTTGCCTGTCATGCCGCATCTCCTCGGGCCTTGTCAGCCCCTGGCCCTACTCGCTCTGCTTCAATTCGCCATCGTTCTGGCTGGCGCTCGTGTCGCCTTTGTGTCCGCCTCGGCGCTCTGGCGGCGTCTTAGCAGGTTGCTGAAAAACTATGTAGCGGCGGCTTTACGCCGCCACCACACACTGAAAACATTGGGCTTTTGGCGGGATAAACCCGCCGCTACAACGCGCTAACCCGGTTTTTCAGCAACCTGTTAGGCGGCATCGTTGGGAGTTGAGCCTTACTCGCTCGTTTTGGCTTCGGCCCAGTCTTGCGCGAGACGCCGAGGCTGGAAGCGACCATCAGCACCCGCTACCGGGACACCCCAAGCTTCGTGGCGACCTGCTCGTAGGTCCTGGTCGGGTGGGCCTGCAAATAGCGCCCTACGCGCCGGTTGATTACCGCCCGCCCCTTCTCGATTTCGTTCATCTCGCCTCCCATCGATTGACAGCCGAGCTTATTTCTTCCGTTCATAATGGCCTAGCTTCCTTTTGCCTTTCGCGACATCTTCAACTAAAATGCTCCTTACTGGATTCGTCAGTTCGTCCAACTAACGATTCTGTAGTGTATTTGGGATGAAGACCCTCTGTAAATTAGGTGTGAATGTCGGCGTCCCAAATCCGCCTAAGTGATGCTAACTGCTAACCAGTGCAAGCATTTCGTGGAGGCTGTCGTAAACGGCGACGACAAGGATTCTGTTCCCGCAATTCGAAACCGGTTTGCAAGGCTCTACCGTGGCTGGTTCCCGGACGACCCCCCGGATGAGTACTGCCTTTATGTTCTCCTTAACGCATGGCGCAATTTGCCAGAGAATTGGTGGTGCAAGGACTCTTTAGAGAAAGAAAATCCGCAGACCTTCTTCGAATGGCGCGTTGCGTTCCTCCGGGACAAATTGCGCTTTGTCTGGCTTGCAGACCCTGATACCGCCCGGTACCAACTGAAGATGTTGGTTGCGGACACGCTGAATTATCGGCCCCACGCGGGCCGAATTGAGCCATGGAGGGAGCGAACCCTCGCAGTATGCGACTGGCTGAAGAAGTGGCTGACTGCAAGAAAAGGAAGCAGGCTCTTGGTCTGCCAGAATCCTGAGTGTACCGAGACCAAGTTCTTCGTCCGTGACACTAAGGAGCCAAATAAGAAATACTGCTCGTCCCCGTGCGCTGTCAGAGCAGAAGTACTTAGGCGCTTGAAGCAGGGCCAGCACAAAAGGGACCTATCACCAAGGGGCTTGGCTAATATTAGGATTGGGCAACAGAAGCGAAGGCAAAGGGAGCGGATGGATGCCCGGAAGAGCATCATGCCAAGAAATAAGTAGGAGAACTCTGGAGACAGTGACACTGGCGTGACCGCGAATCATCCTTGAGCACCGTAAGAGGCGCAAGAGACGAAAAGGCCCGACAGAACAGAGTCCTGCCAGGCCTGAACAGTCCTAATCCGCCGCCGCGCCCCTGACCCATTCCGCTGGCCGTTGAGCGATTCCAGCTTGCCGAGCTGTTCGCGCAACACTCCAGCGACGAATCTCACTTGCCGCTTGCTGCGGCCTCGGCAGCGTACTCCCGGAGTGCGAATTCCCCATTTCTGACCGTGGCGATGTAATGCTCAATCGACTTCAGGTCCTCATGTCCGAGTTGCTGTCGTACGAAACCGATATCCCAGCCCTTGCCGCCAAGTTCCTTGGAGCGGAGCCAGTTCGTCGCGGCAGTCGCTCTCCACTTATGGAGCCAGACGGTTGTCGGGTCCAATCCGGCGCGTTTGGCAATTGCTTTCAGCTTGTCCAAGAGGTGGTAATCCGGCTTGCCAGTTGACGCTCCAAATAAGAGCTTCGACGGCCGGCGGACAGCTTTCCGGCGCTGCAATCTGTCCATCAGGTCCTTGAGATTAGGACGTTTCGGCTGCTGCCCGTCTTAGTCTGAAATTTCCAGTGCGGTTTCGACTGCACTCGAATTTCGCACTTGAAACATCCGGGCACCCGCTCGTCAAGAATGAGGTCAGTTTCCTCCAGATGCATCAACTCCTTTTTCCGGAGGCCAGCTTCGTACAGCGTGGAGAAAATAAGGTGCTCGTCCTCGTCCATAACCGCGAACATCGTGTCAATTTCTTGTTTAGCGTAAATCTCAGGAACCTTGCTGCTCTTAAGCTCGCGCTTGTAGTCTTTTTTTGTAACAACCCCTTTTCCAGGCTCAAGATTGAACACAGCCCTGTAAAATGCATTGACCTTCATCACCTTGTGGGCAGCAGTGAAAGGGGTGTTCTCGGAGCCGTCCTCCTCCTCGTCGCCGTCCACTAATTGCTCGAAAAATCTCCTGAGCAACGGCTTCGTGATTTCGTACACATACTGGATAGCGTGCCCCCCTTTTTGTTGTGTTGCCCACGTCTGGAACTCCATGAGCGCCAGCCGATGTGCCGAGACCGTCTTTTTGCAGCCGCTTTTCGCGTCGATATACGCCAGGATTTCGTCAGCCAGCTTCTTCCGGGCTGCGGCCACAGTCGGGTCGGGGACATTATGATGTCGGTTATTCAGATACCACGCCTTGTCGCTGGCCTGTCGGATGGCATCCGAGAGCCAGGGCGGTTCCTTCTCCCTGACGCGACTCTTGACCGTCTGCCATTCCTTCTTGCGGTGGTAGTACCAGGAGATGCGGTATTTCCCTTGGCGGTCGCCCTGTAGAAAGAGCGTGCCGTCCTTTTTGAGCTCGGGAATTTCGACTGGTACGGTTGACCACCTCTTCGCAGACTTCACTCGCTCGTAGATTCTTACAGTAATGGTGCCCATGGTCATCCTCGGATATCAAATACTCGATTTCCGGGTGAACTTATGGGTGCGCAATCAAAAAAAACTCAAAATGTAGTACCCAATGTAGTTCAACGGGCGATAGCGATTCAGGAAGGCGTTACGAATCAACAGGATAGAAAAGTATGGTAGCGCTACCGGGAATCGAACCCGGGTTTTGAGATTGAGAATCTCACGTCCTAACCCCTAGACGATAGCGCCGTAAAGGGACCTTAAACTTTCTAACATCCGTCGCGCCAACTTGTCAAGGTGCAACCACCCTAGTAGTGGGCCAGTTTGATGTAGGGGCATCTTCCCGCGACGAGCATTAGGACAAGCCGCCAAGTAACAAGAAGAACTCCCCGCTACAAGAACTTCACAACTCCACGCAACAGCGCCGGGACCGTCGCGTTCCCTCAAAACTTGGTGACGGAAGAAAAGTTGAACTCGTTAACTTTCATGGCGGGGACGACCATGTCAAAAGTCTCCTCGCCGGAGGCACGCTCAGGCAAGCTCATCTTCTCAACTTGGCCGAGCATCTCGATAAGGCTCTGGTTGAAGCGCAAGTTCTTCACGCCGTGTTTCAGCTCACCCTTCTCGATCCAGAACGTCCCGTCGCGAGTCATGCCGGTGACGATTTTCTGATAAGGATCAACCTCGCGAATATACCAGAGGCGGGTGATCAACAAGCCTTGCGCCGTGGAACGGATCAGGCTGTCCAAGCTGGCCCGGCTGCCTTCCATGACGATATTAAGGGGCGCTTCCCCGTACTCATTAGGAACCGGGAAGCCATGGCCCGTAGGTTCCTGACCCATGCGATGGGCCGTCTGCCGCGCGTAGACCAGGTTCTTGACCACACCTTTCTTGACCAGATCAACCCGCTGCCGCGGGACACCTTCGCCATCGAAGGGCGCGCCGCTCTGCCGCGGGTGATACACATCGTCGTGAATATTTATGTTCTCACCGAACAATTTCTTGCCCAGCCGATCCGTAAAGCAGCTTCGTTTCTCCAGTATCCCCAACCCGCTGAAGTCCAGCATCAGAAAGCCCATCAAGTCGAGGACCGCCGCGGGTTCCAGGATCACGGTGTATCGTCCGGGGGAAACGTCCTTGGGCTCGCGGTCCTGGAGCGCCTTCTGCGCCGCTCGCTCGGCGAGTGCTTCAGGCTCACACTCAAGGTGGCAGGGCGAGGTTCGTTTGGCCCAACCCGAACTCGAGTCGCTCCGCATGGTGACGGAGAACTCGGAGATGGTCTCCTCGTGAAAAGCGTTTAGTCCCCGCGAATTGAACAGGGCCGAAACGCCCACGCCACTAGAGTAAACACCCGCCGCCGTCAGCCCCTCCTTCTCGGCGCGCCCGATGACCTCGCAAACCGTCGCGGCGCGCTGGCGCGGGCTCAAGTCCGCCGTCACCTGGTGGAAGCGATCCACCACCCGGTACGTTTGCGGCGCCGCCAGCAGCAGCCGATCCGGGTCGGGAGGTTGCAAGCTCGCCAGCGCCAGGACATTCTCGCAGGCCTGCCGGATGGAATTCTCGTCGAGCTTGTTCGTGTTCACCCGCGCGGTGCCCCGGTCCTTCACCACCCGCACGGAAAGGAGCGTACCCTCTTCCGCCACATTCTGATGGATTATGTTGTTGGCAAATCGGGTCAGCGAATAGGAAGTCGAGCTGATGGCAGCTTCGGTCTCCTCCGCCGTGGAGTACTTGAGGACTTTAGCGAAAATCTGTTGCGCGCGCTTTCGGGTCAGCATCTTTTAGGAATTGATGATTGAGTGATTTGGCGATTGAGTGATTGAAGAATTGACTAATTGAAAAGTCAATAAGTCAATCGCTCAATCACTCAATCGCCCAATTCTTCAATTCTTCCCATCTGGATAGGCCACGCCCACCTGCACTTTCCGGAAGCGGGCGGGAGAGGCTCCGTGCCCGGTACCCATGGTTTGCATAGGTTGGCCCTTGCCGCAATTGGGCACGCCCCACAGGGTCCAGTACTTCGGTCCACAAATGGCGTCGCACGAATTCCAGAACTCGGTGGTCATGCCGCCATAGCTGGGATTTTTCAGCATCCGCGTTTTCTTACCACCTTTGATTTCCCAGGCAATCTCGGTCCCGAACTGGAAGTTGTGGCGGCGATCATCAATCGACCAACTCCGGTTGGTCTCCAGGTATATCCCGTCATCCGTATCCGCAATCAAGTTGTCGAGTTCCCAGGTTCCCGGCACCAAACTAACGTTGGTCATGCGAATGAGGGGAATGCGGTTCCAACCGTCAGCCCGCATGGCGCCGCTCGAACGCGCCTGCCCCACGGCCGCCGCCGCCTCACGGGAGGTTAGGTAGCCCACAAAGAGTCCCTGCTGGATGATGGGGGTCGCCTGCGCCGGGACGCCCTCATCGTCGTAGGCAAAGGTTCCCAGACCCGGCCCGTGCGCCTCAGTCGCATCCGCCACCACGGTGACAATCTCCGAGGCGTACTTGAGTTTCCCCAGTTGGTCCAGGGTAAGAAAACTCATCCCGGCAAAATTGGCCTCGGTACCCAACACCCGGTCGAGCTCGATAGGATGTCCAATGGATTCATGGATTTGCAGGCCGAGTTGGGAGCTATCCAGGATAATATCCTTGACGCCCGCCGGGCACTGGTCGGCCTGATGGAGCGCCACCGCTTGCTCGGCGATCAGGGGCGCGTGCCCAAGCAGGTCGAGCTCGTCGACGAGCTCATATCCTTTCAACTGATACTGCCCGCCGAACGAGTTGGGATAAGAACGTCGCTGGATTTCGTTATCTGCAAACGAGGTCGCCGCGAAACCGGCGCCGGTCT
>Ga0315284_10011110_pt1 | contig 12844 bp, 5 predicted proteins | sample YL17G09_16_MG_FD_203696 | JGI IMG/M metagenome (GOLD analysis project Ga0315284, IMG submission 203696) | Sediment microbial communities from Yellowstone Lake, YNP, Wyoming, USA - YL17G09_16 | ecosystem: Environmental > Aquatic > Freshwater > Lake > Sediment | place: USA: Wyoming | collected... | reverse complement strand
CAAACGTAGATCCAGCAACAATTGATGTATACTGTTTATCAGGTTCTGTGATTGATTGTGAGTTTGTTTGTACTTCAGCTAAAACAACATCTTTTAGTGTTGATTTTACTGCTTGTACCGATTCAACTTTTATTATTGATGCTTTCCCAACGATTATAGAATCAATATTAGATGAACAAACACCTTTATTTAATGGTGATACAACATCTATTAATGAAAGTATACAACAATTAATATTGTCAACAATTACAGATCCAGTTCCAATTATTGCTGAAGACGAAAACATTAGTTACTTTGGTAGTGTTGATGGTGTGGATTATTCTGGGATGACAGCAATGGGATTTTCAGCAGAAACTAACGTTTTTGATGTACCAAATTTAGTTTTTACAGCAAACACATTAAGTGACACAACTAACGATCCTTGGTTTTATTCTTTGTTTGACCCAACAGGAAATGGGAATTATACTGGGTTTTCTTTCTGGACAATTGTTCAAAATTTAACTTTGTTAAATCCAATCTCAACGTCAACAACGTCAACGTCAACAACGTCAACAACAACTAACCCTTGTGTTACACCTATTCCTACAACAACTACATCAACAACTCAAGCTCCGATTATTGAGTGTTACTCCGGAACAATTATTGGTAAAATTTATTACTATACTGGTAATACTTTTACAGATTATGATGATGTTGTTATTGCAACATTACGATCTAGAGGTATTGCAAACTATAGTGACAGTAATGTTCCTACTTATGAAGTAACTGGTTTAACTAATGTTTCTTTAGATATGACCGGACCATATTCAGGAGTTACTAAAGATCCATACTCAACTTTCTTGGTGAATGTTACAAACACTACTGGTAGTTTATTTTCTTTTGAAACTTCTTTTTCAACTAGTGATGCAGAATATATTTCTAAAGTGTTTGGCACTTCTAACTTTTCAAAACCTAAATCGGTAGTACCTTTATTTTTAGAAGAGAGATTTCAAGCATTCTTGAATTATGCTTACAAAAAAGGATACATTAGAGGTTTAAGTTCCGATTTAATCGCATTAGATTCAGCACAAAGTAGTTCTAACACGTCAATTGGGTGGTATTTAGATAGATACCAAACACCTTCATCTCCTTGGGTTGTGTCTGAAGTGAGAGGTAATAAAGTGTTTAACTTGTTCAAGTTTTATACCGTAGCTGATGGAAATTCCGCAAATACTAATGTTAAAGTATCAATCTTTGATATTTCGTTTGCTAACGGAACGTTTAGTGTTTTAGTAAGAGATTACTTTGATTCGGACTCTAACCCAACTGTTTTAGAAAAATTCACAAATTGTTCAATGGATCCTTCACAAAACAATTTTATCGCTAAAAAAATTGGTACGTTAGATGGTGAATACCAATTAAATTCTAAATATATTATGATTGAGCTAAATGAGGATGCTCCTGTGGATGCATTACCTTGTGGTTTTGATGGTTATACATTTAGAGAATATGCTGGTGCTAAACCACCGTACCCAATTTACAAAACTAAATATAACTTCCCAGGTGAAGTAATCTGGAATCCACCATTTGGTACATCAACCGGTACTGATAACACAACATTGAGTTCTGGGGATAATGTAAGACGTACTTATTTAGGATTTTCAAATCAATTAGGTTATGACTCTGATTTCTTTGAGTATGTTGGTAAACAAAACCCATTAACAACTTGTGATTTAGAGGGTTCTAACTGGAATTATAAAACAAGAGGTTTCCATATGGATAAAAATGCTTCTGGCATTACAATTAATGGTAATTTTGTTAGTAGTGGTGATCCTAGGTTCTTTGTTGGTGACGCTGCGTTTTCTTCTGAACCAACAGTTGATACAAACCCATATTACAGATTATACTCAAGAAAATATACTTTGTTTGTACAAGGTGGATTTGACGGATGGGACATTTATAGAGAATATAGAACAAATGGTGATAGATATGTATTAGGTCGTCAAGGATTCTTATTTGGTGCTTGTGCTACTGACAGATACCCAACAGCAACTGGATGGGGTGCCTTCAAACAAATATCTATTGGTGATGGTACAAAAGAATACGGTAATACCGATTACTACGCTTACCTATTAGGTATTAGAACATTTGTCAACCCAGAGGCTGTTAATATTAATGTATTCGTAACACCTGGTATTGATTATGTAAATAATAGTGATCTTATTGGTGAAGCGATAGAAATGATTGAGTATGAAAGAGCGGATTCGTTATATATAACAACAACACCGGACTATAATTTATTTTTACCAACAACAACTAACACGGATGGTCTTATCTACCCACAAGAAGCGGTTGATAATTTAGAAGAAGCGGGTATCGACTCTAACTATACTGCAACATATTACCCTTGGGTATTAACAAGAGATAGTGTTAACAACACGCAAATCTATCTTCCAGCAACGGCTGAAGTTACAAGAAACTTGGCTCTTACTGATAATATCGCGTTCCCTTGGTTTGCGGCAGCTGGTTACACTCGTGGTTTAGTTAATGCGATTAAAGCTCGTAAAAAATTAACACAAGAAGACAGAGATACTTTATATCAAGGAAGAATTAACCCAATTGCAACCTTCTCTGATGTTGGTACTGTAATCTGGGGTAACAAAACTCTACAAATTAGGGAATCGGCACTTGATAGAATCAACGTAAGAAGATTGTTGTTACAAGCTCGTAAATTGATTTCTGCTGTCTCTGTAAGGTTGTTGTTTGATCAAAATGATGAACAAGTAAGACAAGATTTCTTAAACGCTGTGAACCCAATTTTGGATGCAATTAGACGAGATAGAGGTTTATATGACTTTAGAGTTACAGTATCTTCTGACACTGCTGATTTAGATCGTAACCAGATGACTGGTAAAATTTATATCAAACCTACACGTTCATTAGAGTTTATAGATATCACGTTCTTTATCACACCAACTGGTGCTTCGTTTGAGGATATCTAAATAGGTATTAAATTTTAATAAATCAAGACCCTCAAAATTTTTTTTGGGGGTTTTTTTTGTTTATATGGGATTTATTTTTAACTTTGCAAATATCAAATGAAATTATGTTACGTAAAAAAATTGTAAAAGAGATTATTAATGAGATGTTATTTCAACCACAAGTAAAATGTTCTGTTGAAAAGAATCTTCGTGTTTATATGAAAGATTGGGATGACAACATTCTTTTTATGCCGACAAAGATTAAAATGGATTACAACGACGATGGCAACTGGATACCCGTAGATATAACAACAGAAGACTTTGCCCGTCTTAGAAATCACCTTAGATATAGACTACGTGATAATAACCCAGAGGAAGCGTTTAGAGATTTCAAAGAATCCGAACCATTCTTTAGAGATATTAAATGGGCGGTACAAAGAAAAAGATTTGCCCCAAGTGCTCAAAAATTTAAAGAGGTACTTTACTATGCAAATCCGTTTGCAATAAACACGGCTCGTGGACACAAACCAAGTGATCTAAAAAAAGGTGTAATGTTGTTTATTGATATAGTTTTTAATAAAACCCAAAAAAAGGAAATGATTAAAAATATAATTAATTCCTTTATAGATGAAAAAAGATTTAATGATTATTTCATTTCAAAATTAAATGAATTAGATTATAATCAAATTATAGAATTGTATTTAGATGAAAAAGGAGAGTATTATCCGGTGTCTTCAGAAGAATTTGGAAAAAAGTTTGGTTTAGATGTAAAGGGTAGTACTTCCAACCCAGAACACGCAAAAAAAGTAGCAATTGCAAATTTTGTTAAGTCTATCTGGGATGATATTGATTACTGGATCAATAGTGGACATAAAACAATTTCTTTTGGTTTTTCTGATGATGATCAAAAAAATGTAAAAGCCGCAGAAGATTTCATTAGAAATGAGTTAACAATTACATATCCAGAAATTCATTTTGTTATATATGATACATCTGATAAAGAAACTAAAAAAATTGTTATAAGTAAAAAGAATTAAAAAATAGTTATTAGTTATTTTTAATATTATTAATTAAGTAACTTATATTATATATATAATTTTAAAAAAATAAAAGTAAATAGAAAAATTTTCATTAGCACCATATTTATAATTAAATAAACAAAAAATTAAATTATAATTATGGCTGATTTATTAATGAAAATGCCTATCCCGTATGAACCAAAAAGACAGAATAGGTTTATTGTAAGATTTCCATCTAGTTTGGGGATTAACGAGTGGTTTGTTGAAAGTGCTGCTAGACCATCTATTAAAGTCGGTTCTACTGAAATTCAGTTTTTAAATACTTCAACTTATGTTGCCGGTAGATTTACTTGGGATGAAATTTCTGTTAAATTTAGGGATCCAATTGGACCTTCTGCATCACAAGCTCTTATGGAGTGGGTACGTTTATGCGCTGAGTCAGTAACAGGACGTATGGGTTATGCTGCTGGATACAAAAAGAACGTAGATTTAGAAATGTTGGATCCTACCGGAGTTGTTGTTGAAAAATGGATTTTAGAAGGTTGTTTTTTAACTTCTGTAAACTTTGGTTCATTGGCTTATAACCAAGACGCTTTAGCTGATATTACAGCATCACTTAGAATGGATCGTTGTATTTTAGTCTACTAAATTACTTCAAAGATAAAATTTTATTTCAGATCCCCAACTTCTGTATGGGGATTTTTTTTATTTATATTTACAAAAAACATAAGTAAAGTATTATTTATAATAAAAGAAATACTATGGATGCAAATACGAATGAAATTGGTCAAATGAATTTTAATTTACCTCACGATGTGGTTATGTTACCGTCAAGAGGTAAGTTTTATAAATCAAAAAAGAAAAGTGTTAAAGTTGGTTATCTGACCGCGTCAGATGAAAACATTTTAGCTAATTTAAATTTTAGTAAATCTGTAAAAGAATCTATTGTATTACCTTTATTAAAAAATAAATTATATGAACCAGACCTTCGACCAGAAGAGTTATTAGACGGTGATTTAGAAGCGTTATTAATCTTTTTAAGAAATACATCTTTTGGACCGGAGTACACTGTTGAATTAGTTGACCCAAAAAATGAGAAGACTTTTACCGCAACAATATTATTGGACGAATTAAATATTGTTCAGACACCAATTGAACCAAACGAAGAAGGTTTATTTGAAACACAGCTACCTAGAAGTGCTGCACAAGTAAAGTTAAAAATTTTAACTTTAAAAGATTACATTGAAATTGATAGTATTATTGCTAACTACCCACAAGGACGTATGGCACCTACGGCAACTTTAAGATTACAAAAAAATATTGTTGAATTAAATGGTAGTAGAGACCAAGGAGAGATTGCAAAATTTATTGAAAGTATGCCGATTATGGACTCAAAATATATTAAAAATTACTTGAACGAAAACGAACCAAGATTAGACCTAAAAAAAGAAGTTATCGCCCCATCAGGAGAAAAAGTGAACGTAGGTATCGCTTTTGGGGTGGAGTTTTTTCGGCCTTTCTTCTGATTACCAAGCCCATTTACTTACTGAATATTATATTCTAGCTAAAATGTTAAGAACACAATACAGTGAATTCTTAAAAATACCAACATATGTTAGAAGGTTTTTAATTGATAAAATTATTGATGACAATAAAAAACAATAAATTAATATTTATTAATTAAAGACAAATCAAATTATGTTAATTCTTGACCCTGCTAAGAAAGCCGATTTAACGGAAAAAAAAGAAGAAGTAAAAACCGGTATCCAAGACGTAACAATTGATATTGGCGGAAAACTAGAAGAACTTATTAAAAACCCAAAAAGTGTTTTAAGTGTTTTAACTAATACATTAAAAGAAGCTTTCGCCCCAGCCAAATACCTTGAAGCAACAAAATCTTTAAACGAAGAAGCATATAGACTAGCAAGAACATTGGGTGTTTCTAGTCAAAGAACTAGAGAACTAACAGTTGCCGTTGCTGATGCAATACCAGAATTTGTTGGAATTGGCCTTGAGGTTGCCGACGCTGGTGTTGCTATGTCAACCCTATTTGAATCTTTAAATACAAACTTAACAATAGGTAAGGATGTGCTGGCGGATTTCGCCGCAACATCAAAAGTCACTGGCGTTGAACAAAAAACTTTAGCGGTAAACTTTAGGGACGTTGGTGTTGGTATCGGCAGTATTGGTGACAATATGATAAAAGTTACAAAAATTGCCCAACAAGCTGGCGTTACAGTAAAATCTGTTTCAGATGCGGTAGTAAGTAACCTTGACAAAATGAATATGTACAATTTTGAAGGGGGTATTAAAGGTTTGGCAAAAATGGCGGCACAAGCAAGTAGGTTAGGAATGTCAATGGAAGGTGTTTTTGGTATTGTTGATAAAGTGTTTAATCCTGAAGGTGCAATTAATTTAGCCGCATCATTACAAAGATTAGGTGTTACAACAAGTGATTTATTAGATCCGTTAAGACTAATGGATTTAGCACAAAATGACCCAACCGAATTACAGAATCAGATTGTAAACATGACAAAAGAATTTACAAGATTCAACAAGGAAAACAACCAAACTGAAATACTACCTGGTGCCAAAAGAAGACTTAATGAAATCGGTATCGCGATGGGATATAATAATGGTGAGTTACAAAAAATGGCAATAAACGCGGGAAATTTTGAAGAAAAATTAAAACAAGTTAGGATGCCAAGTCTCCCAATTAATGAAGACACTAGGAATTTAATTGCAACAATGGCACAAATGAACGATAAAGGAATTGCCGAAATTAGAGTTGCAAGAGTTGACGATAAAGGAAATTTTACCGGCGAATACGACCCTGTTGCTGTTGAAAATTTAACCGAACAACAAATAAAACTTGTTGAACAACAACAACTTTCTCAACAAGATACTATGCCCGATATTGCTAGAGATCAGTTAGACGAACTAAGAAAACTTAATACAAATATAAATAAATTTGTTATGGCTCAACGATACGGTTTAGCTTCTAGTAATCTTTTTTCTGGTGCATATGTTAGTTCATTGAGAATGGCAACCAAAGGATTTGAAGACTCCACATTTGGATCCGAACCCGCAACAACTTCAAAAACATACAGAGATAATATTGGTCGTATGGGGGATAAGTCAATCCAGGATATTATGAAAATGACTGGTACACAATTATTTGAAATAGGAACACAAATTTTTAATAATGGTATAAAACTTACTACTACCGACTTGAAAAACCAATTTCAAAGTATTATGGACGGAATGGAAAAGATTGTTACAACAAAAATTAAGGACGCCGATTTTATCAAAAACTTTAATGATTTTTATACTAACTCAAACGTAGAAAAAAAAGTTAATCATTCTGGAAACATTAACTATACTTTCACTCATGACTTTAAATTAGGTGATTTAACAAAATTACCAGCACAAATGCAACAATTAATAATTGATTTGTGGTCAAAAGGCCTTACCGAAACAGAAATACAAACTTTAATGCAAGACGCAAAAAACAAAGTGTTTAATGGAAACAATCAACCAACTATTATTAAAAAACCCTAAAACAAGTTATTTATATATAAATAAAAATTAGTATGTCTGAAAGTACATTATCATTTGTTTCTTCGTCTTCTTTTAGAAATTCTTTAATTACTAGAAACTTAGCACCCTATACCGTACCTGGGGTTTATATTCCACCAGCCGGTAATGTGACCTACGAAGTTTCACCACTACAAGATTCTTCTGTAATAGATTCGCCAGACAACTATATTAGTACAAATCAATTCGCAAATGGATTATATCCTTTAAATGAATACGGACCAGATGGTGGTTTTAGTGGTAAGTATAGTGTCCCAGGACAACCATTACCCGTAGACTCAAACCAAGGACCATATAATCCGAATGACCCAGATTTTCAGTCAATAGATCTAGTAAATGAGTTTTTTATTGACGCTGCATATATTCAAAACAAGTATGGACCGGAGGGTGGGTTTAATGATTTATTTACTATAACGGATATCCAACTATCAGAACAATACTTTCAGTCGTATAACGAACCCTTTGTAACGTCTTTATATAAACCATATCAGATATTAACCAGCCAAAATCCAAACGGAACAAGTGGAACACTATCTCAAGACACATTTCTAGCAAAAATTGCAGCATCAAGTCTTAAATCTGCATTTGAAGAAAGGATTGCTTATGAATTTACGTTTTTAAATGGTCAAGGACCCTCAATACCTTTAGGTTTTGGGAATATAAACACATTAAATAGTCCCTTTTCTAACCTTTTTACAAACTTTAATAACCAACCTTTATCAAATAAAGATTGGAAAATTACAGTACCAGAAGACACCCAAGCAAACAATCAACAATTTACAAATAGATTACAAGAAAATTATTATCCAGCATCACCAATTCCAGGTGATTATTTTGATTCATTTTCACCAATACAAGCACCAGTTGTTGAAACGGCACTTGAAAACATAAATAATATAACCGGTAATCTAGGACCAGTATTAAACTTATTACGGAATCCATCGGAAATATTCATTTCAAACACAGGTAAAGCACAACAATCAATATTATTTAATAGTTTAGACTATAACACATACAGACCTTCATATAACAGAGGTGGTGTAAGTTCAAACTTACAAAATGCGGTTGCCAACTTTTTAGATAATGACCCACAAATTACTGGTAAGTATTATGTTGGAAGCGTATTTTCCGAACCATCAATTATAGAATCACCACCAAACCAAGTTGCGGTAAATAGTTTTGGGAAACAACAAAACACAATTGTTTATGGACCTTCCGAATTAGGTATCCTTTATGAAGGAAATGAACAAAAATTAAATTTTGGTTTAAAAGGTAAATCAGTCACTGATGGTGGCGGTATAATGGGTGAATTCATTTGGACATCACCAAAATATCAAGCAAATGCTGGATTTAAAGTTGGAAAAGGAGGTGATCCGGTAAAACCAAGTCCAGATTTCAACACCGACACACCAAGACAAGGTAACGATTTTAATTCGGTATCAAGTCAGTTTAGTAGAGATAAGTCAGTTGATTTTGATTTAAAATCTGGATCAATACTTGACGACACACAAAGAATTATTGATGCTGCGGATAAAGTAACTGGTAAAGCAAGATTAAAACACGTAGGAAACGCAATTAACCAAGTGTCAAAAGTTTTTCACGATGGCTATAAAGAAATAACAAAAGGATCCCAAGTCATCGCTTATTATGACTCTGTAACGGGAGGTGAAAATATTGGTATTAACGGCAATGAAGTTGGCAGAGAGTACTGTAGGATTTTTCAAAAGGACACACCGTATTACACATATGGTGACTTACAAAAAACAGACGGTATAACAACTTCTGGACGTAAGTTTCATAACTCCGTATTGGATAATACATTTAATTTAAATATAGCACCTATAAGAGGTGAGGGCTCTACAAACATTAGAGACGGTAGAGTAAAAAAATATATGTTCTCTTTGGAGAATTTAGCCTGGAGAACATCAGATAAACCAGGTTTTACAATACAAGACCTACCTGCTTGTGAACGAGGACCAAACGGGGGTAGAATTATGTGGTTTCCACCCTATGATCTATCGTTTAGTGAGGATTCAAAAGCACAATGGAACCCAACTAAATTTTTGGGAAGACCAGAACCGATATATACTTACCAAAACTCATCAAGATCGGGAACAATTTCTTGGAAAATAGTTGTTGATAACCCAGCATCTTTAAATACAATTATTGAAAAACAGTTAGCCAAAAAAACAGATCAAGAAGTTAATTCTATCGTTGATTCATTTTTTGCTGGTTGTGTAAAATATGACCTATATGATTTAGCGGCAAAGTTTAATCAAATACCAATTAGTGAATTATATACTTATCAAGAAATACTAAATGATGCAAGAACAACACCAGAAGAAGCCAATATTGTTTTAAAAGAAATAAGTAAAACAAAAGAAGAAAAAAGTGGTGGTGCTAATGGCGGTAATCAAACTAATGATGGTACTGGACAGGACAATAGTAAAAAAGAAGACAATGACACAGAAGAAACAACGTTAGGTTTTACACTTTATTTTGACGCATCAAAACCTGGACCGTGTAAGACAATTGTTTCTGATACGGATTATGAAACTTTATATAATAGTTATCTTGTAGCAGAAGCAGGATATGGTTCGTCGGCAACAACAAACAATAATATAACTTGGACAAAAGAGGATGTTAAATCGTTTTTTGAAAAAGAGATTAAAAAAAACTATGCGCAAGTTAAAGATTACTTAGACAAAATGGCTATTGCGTTAGCCAACGGCGCAACTATAACACTAAATTTTGCTGCAAAAACAAATGCCGCACCTGGTTGTGGTCAAACGGACATTGTGTTTAATACAGAATTAGCAAATAGAAGATTAGACTCAATTAAAAAATATTTAGAAAAACAAAAGGCTGGAGCAAAGACATTTAAAGATTACTTTAATGAAAAAAAATTAAACATAGTCAGTGAAACACTTTCAGCTTTTAATTCTGAAGTTGTTATAGATGGTAAAACTATTTTATGTAAGAACACAAGTGGAAAAAATAATGTTCCGGCAATGGCTTGTAGAAGCGTCGTATTAACTGGTGTGTCAATTAAAAATTTGGTTAAGGAAGAAGAAGAAAAAGAAAAAGAAATTGTTAATGAACAATTAGAAGATAAAGAAATAATAATTACTAACCCAAAAAAACCGATAAAAAAACCAGACCCAGTACAAAAATTAAAAGAAGGCATATCAAAAAAAATATTAAGAAATTTGTTTTCAGAGTGTGATTATTTTGAAGATATTAAAGAAACAAACCCAATGATTTATGCTTCTATAAAAGAAAAAATAAAATACTTTAGCCCAGCATTCCACTCAACGACACCAGAAGGATTAAACGCTCGGTTAACATTTTTAAATCAATGTATGAGGCCTGGACAAACAATTCCGGTTGTTGGTAATGATAATCAATTAAAATATAACGACGCACTAAACACATCATTTGGTACACCACCAGTATTAGTTTTAAGAATTGGTGATTTTTATCATACCAAAATTATTCCTAATAGTTTAGGTATTTCATTTGATCCATTAATTTATGATATTAACCCAGAGGGTATTGGTGTACAACCTATGATTGCAAAAATAACTTTAAGTTTTGATTTTATTGGTGGACAAGGTTTAGCCGGACCAATAAAACAATTACAAAACGCTCTTTCATTTAATTATTATGGTAATACAGAAGTATATGATGAAAGATCTATAGCTACGGAAGACACATCAGAAAGAGATAAAACTCTTGAAAAATTATTGGTTAAAAATGGTGGACCGACAGTTACAAATAAGGACGTTCAAAACCAACAACCACAAAAAGGTTTAACACCAATAGGTACAATAACAAACAGCAACGTTAATGCAACAACAGGTATTGAGACTGGTGAGTTGAATTACTACAATATAATGAAAGAATTGGAAGACAATACAAAAAATTATTTTACCACAGTTGTAAATCAATCAAAATCAATCACACAAGTAACCACTTGGAGTATGGCACAACTTGTTTATTGTGAAACAAATTATTCAGATGGAAAAACGTTTGAGTTTACAATACCACTTGCGGGTAAATTATATGGAAAATCTGATGATGTTGAAAAAAACATAAAAACCCTAATTAATAAAAGTGTTGATGACGTTAAAAACGACACAAACCCAATCATTGCAGGTTTAAAAAGTGCTTCCCCAGACATCCCTGATAATGTTTTAAGACAATTAAAAGAAACAATAAAAAAATCTTTAAACACAAATGAAATAGAACTCAACCTAATTGTTCAACAACAGATCAATACGATAGTTAGCGTTCAAGAAACTTTAAATTATACGTTCAGAAAACTAGACGTTGTCCAGGACAAATTAGATGGCGTAAAAGAAAAAACTGGTGCGCTAAAAGTATTCCTTCTAACCGGCGACACAAAGTTTGTACTAATTAATATGGAAAAGATGTATATAGATAACACAAATAATACAATTCGTTTTTTAAATAATCTAGAAAGTGGAAGTATATTAAACAAAAAAGGATATGACCCAAAAAACGCTACATATGTAAGCCCGGTAGCGGTAACAACTAATATAAAATCACAACAACAACAGAGATTTTATATGTCAATGAGTAATATACTTTTAGATAAAACAAAATTTGATAACTTTTTAAATTCGTTAATAACACCTGAAGTTAAAGCCAGCAATTTAGAAGTGACAATTAGAAAAATATGTACTGACTTTAGAGATGAATGTGAAAAAACACACAATAGTGAAGTTAAACTATTTGACGATTTTGAAAAAGATGCGGAATATAAAAAATACTCGGACTATAAATTGTTAATAGATAATCAAACCACAACCATAGAATTTTTCAAAGACAAACAAATTAGTTATGAAACCCAAAACCCCAAAACAGACAACGCAAATACAAAGATAATTAAAAATTTATATAACGGTAAAAACCTTAACCAGGATAAAAAAACGTTCAACGGCAAATCAACATTTAATTAATTATGCAATTACAATATTACAATAGATATGGCAATTTTTTAGTGAATGGAGAACAAACTGTTGTTCCATATTTGACATTACAATCTAAAAGTAGTGATAAAAAATATATTTACAGAGTTGGTCAATCTAGATTAGATAAAATTTCCCAACAATATTATAATTCACCATTTTTTGGTTGGTTAATATTACAAGCAAATCCAGAATTTACTGGGTTTGAATTTAACATTCCAGACGGATCAGTATTGACAATACCGTATCCTTTAGTAACTTCATTACAAGAGTA
>Ga0315284_10011109_pt1 | contig 12844 bp, 10 predicted proteins | sample YL17G09_16_MG_FD_203696 | JGI IMG/M metagenome (GOLD analysis project Ga0315284, IMG submission 203696) | Sediment microbial communities from Yellowstone Lake, YNP, Wyoming, USA - YL17G09_16 | ecosystem: Environmental > Aquatic > Freshwater > Lake > Sediment | place: USA: Wyoming | collected... | reverse complement strand
AAACTTTATTTGTTTATGATAAATATAAAGAGAATGGTATTGGAACATTTGAAGATTTATTACAAACTGACATATTATTTTTATCATTACCAACAATTTTTGATTATGATACATTAATCTATGATAAAGGTCCAATTGTTGAAACATTAGCAAGTCTTAAAAATAATAGTTATGGAGGTGTGGTTATTATTAAAAGTACAGTAGAACCACAAACAACTGAAAAATATGCGATTGAATATCAATTGAATTTAATTCACAATCCTGAATTTTTAACAGCAAGAACAGCATATGAAGATTTTCATAATCAAAAACATATTGTTTTGGGTAAATCATCGATATGTACAGAGAGTGTAGTAAAACTAACAGACGAATTTTATAAAACAAATTATCCAAATGCTACTTTATCATTATGTACATCAGATGAATCAGAAACAATGAAGATATTTGCAAATACATTTTATGCATCCAAAGTTCAAATATTTACAGAATTTTATTTATTATGTCAAAAAATAAATGTTAATTTCAATAATGTTAAGGATATAATGATTAAAAATGGATGGATTAATCCAATGCATACAACTATTCCAGGACCAGATGGTAAAATAAGTTATGGGGGATTATGTTTCCCAAAAGATACAACTGCATTGTTGCATTTTATGAAAACAAATGAATCCGAATGCAGTGTAATTGAGGCAGTTATTAAAGAAAGAGAAAATATGAGGGATGATAACCATAACACTACTAAAAAATAAAATATAAAAATATAGTAAAAGTATAATAAAAGTATAATAAAAGTATAATAAAAGTATAATAAAAGTATAATAACAGTATAATAAAAGTATAATAAAAGTATAATAAAAGTATAATAAAAGTATGATAACAGTATAATAAAAGTATAATAACAATAAAAAGTGTATAAATATATGTAAAATATATCTATTTTATATGTATAAGCGATGAACGATTACGACTATATGGCAAAAATTGTACTTGTTGGTGAGAGTGGTGTTGGTAAATCATCAATTATGTTAAAGTATGTTGATGATCAATTTTCTGAAACTTTCATAAATACAATTGGTGTTGATTTCAAAATTAAAAATATAAAAGTTAATGATAAAAATGTAAAATTACAAATATGGGATACGGCAGGACAAGAAAGATTTAGAACAATCACATCATCATATTATAGAGGTGCCAATGCTGCAATTATATTTTTTGATTTAACAGATTTATCATCATTTGCATGTGTACCTAGGTGGATTGAAGAAGTTAATAGATATACTACAGGTACAGTACTATATGTTGTAGGTAATAAATGTGATATGGTGAGTAAAATCGTGATTGCTTCTGAAATGATTAATGATTTATGTGACAAATATCATATTGAATATATGCAAGCAAGTGCAAAAACAGGTGAAAATATAGATGAAATATTCGACAATGTTGTTATTAAAATAATAGCAAATAAAATGTTACATCAGAATATTAATCCAATAAATATAAATGCACGTTATCCATCAAGTAAATATGTGAATAATAATAAAACAGATAAATGTGGTGGAAAATGTCAAATATAGATCATTAAGATAATAAATTTGATTGTAATAATATACGTTTTTTAACAGATGGTTTGTTTTCATTTGTATTTTTAGTTATGTGGATATTTATTTTATTTTTATCATAAATATTTAATGTTTTAACATGATCATTTTTTAATAATATATTTTTTGAAACATCTGTATTCCGATAATTTTGTAATGTATTGTAAATAATATCCACTGTATTATCCAAAGTAAAATTATCATTTAATAATTTATTCTTGCAATCAAATAGTGACAAAGCATTGAATATATCTGACCATTTAAATTTTTTATGATTATTTTTATAAGTAAATGGAATAATAGTTAATTGGTTCATTAATATGCTGCCAATATATTGCAATTCGGTGATAATTAAAATATTAAACATTGAAAGTTCATATAATTCATAAATTCCTGTTGGATAATAATCAAAAATACAAATATTGATGTATTTGTATAAATTCATAACTGTATGATAATTTATATCTGCTATTTTTTCAATTGCATTATTATCAAAATCATACATATATATCCCATTTTTGTTTATTATATAAGTATTGATTTGAATAATGTCTTTATTACGTTCTGCTAGGTTTTTTATTTTATTGATATAATATTTATTTAAGACATTATTTGTTGTTACATCATCTAATTTGACATTATTCAATTCCACATTATCATTTGTTTTAATTAAAATATTTAATTGATCTACTAATAAATCAGCATCAATATCATCATCATCATATATATCTAAATATGGAACATTGATAAGAACATCGTTATCTTTCTCAAATGATCCCCTTTTAAAATGAAAAACTATATTTTCACCACTATTAAACATATTATTATCACATAATGATGATACAGATATGGATGCAAATTTATGCAAGTATGTGATAAATCTTTCATATTTTTTAAATCCAGTATTATGAATAAATATGATATGATCGACATGAGGAAATGCATTAATTGACGATGTATTATGTGTATCTTTAAAAATAACACATGGAATACAATTTCGAGTTTCTAATTCAATATCTGGATATTCGAGAAATTTATTTTTAATATATACAAATAACATTTCATAGTAATTTTGGGCATTATCGATCGTTATATCATCCACAAGTTGTATTGAATATAACAGTAGTAATATTTTCATTTATTATTAAGGTAGATATTAATTTTGTCTAGAATAACACATGTATATTTATTTTGCAAAAAAATTGAAAAATACACACAATAGGAACTATGTCATAATATCTGACTAATTATTATATAAACATGTCAACCAAATCAGCAAAATCAACACGTGGGAAAAAATCTTCCAAAAATGAATCGTCAGAACAAGTAGTATCTGGAGAAGGAAGTGCCACTGTCGAAACTAATGAACACCCAATTGAATCAACAACTGAAACATCAAAAATTACTGAACCAACCGTAAAATCAACTGGAAAAGCAACTGGGAGAGCAACTGGAAGAACAACTGGAAAAGCAGCCAATAAGTCAACTGAGAAGTCAACTGATAAGTCAACTGATAAGGCAACTGATAAGTCAACTGATAAGTCAACTGATAAGTCAACTGATAAGTCAACTGAGAAGTCAACTGATAAGTCAACTGAGAAGTCAACTGATAAGTCAACTGAGAAGTCAACTGAGAAGTTAACTGAAAAGTCAACTGGGTCGGCTACAGATTCACAAACAGTCAAGTCAACGACACCACAACCAGATTATGCAGTTAATACACCAGCTATTACGAATTGGGCAGATGAAACTCAACATAAAGAAGTGAATGACCACACACAACCACATCAACAAGCACCAAGCGTTACAGAGTTTAATCGTGATTCCATTAGAGAATTGGATAAAAAGCATTTTTCGAAAATTACAAATGATCAATTACTCCAAATTCTTATGACACGAGGAGAAGATCAAAAAAATCCACTTTTGACTGTTGATTGTGAAAGAACATTGAGAAAAATCAATCGTGAACCTATTCCTTATAATAACAATAACAAGTTTTCAGGTAATAATAGAAATCGAAATTTTAATAATAATGGTGGTGGTTTTAATAATAGAAATCAAGGATTTGAAGGAAGAACCTTTCATGAAGGTCAAGGAGGTCCACAAGGAAGTTCACAAGGAGGTCCACATGGAGGTCCACATGGAGGTCCACAAGGAGGTCCACCTCGACATCAACCAGTTCAAAATCAACAACCTTATGAACAAAGACAATTCAATGACCAATCACAACGACAACCCAATGAACAAAGGCAATTTAATGATCAACGTCAACCTTATGAACAAAGACAATTTAATGATAATCAAAATAGGGATAATTACAGAAGAAGACCATACCCAAGATATCAAGATCAACAAGATTCACAAGATCAACAAGTTTCACATAGAGGATCATATCAAGGACAAAAAGACACACATGGTCAACAACGTGCACCACAACAACGTACACCACAACAACGTACACCACAACAACATACACCACACCAACAAGATTCACATCAGAATTCTTCTCCGGATGCACAATCACAAAATAATGGCAGATCGCAAAATCGAAGAGGTGGTGGTAGAAGAGACAACAGACAACAAGACTCACATCCAACTGAGAATAAATCAACAGAGAATAAACCAGTTGATAGTAAACCAGTTGAGAGTAAACCAGTTGATAGTAAACCAGTTGATAGTAAACCAGTTGAGAGTAAACCAGTTGAGAATAATCCAGTTGAGAGTAAATCGATTGAAACTAGATCATATAGAGATAATTAATCTATACAATAATTTTCCATAATAATATTTAATTTATCTCTATTTGTAAGTATAATATATTATCTCGGGTAATAATAATTAGAGGTATGTCATATCCAAATATTGATGACTCAAAATTTAATAAAAAAATAACTGACAAATATAAAAAATATATAATTCCTAAAAAAAGGAAATCATTTGATGATATATGTTTCCCTAAAAAATATGAACTACAGAAACCACAGGAATTTGTGGCAGATTATATAAACCCAAAAACATCTTATAAGGGTGTGTTAGTGTATCATAAAATTGGATCTGGAAAAACATGCACAGGGATCAATATAGCTGAAAAATGGAAGCATCTCCGAAATATAATAATTGTTGTACCAGCATCGCTTATTGGTAATTTTAGAAATGAATTAAGAAGTTTATGCGCATCAAATAATTATTTAACAGAAAGAGAAAGGGAATTACTTAAAAAATATCATCCATCAAGTGATGAATATAAACAAATCATAGAGAAAAGTGATGATCGAATTGACAAATATTACAGCATATATTCATATCATAAATTTATTGATTCAATTGAGGAGAAAACAATCAATTTGAAGAATTCGTTATTGATTATTGATGAAGTGCAAAACATGGTATCAGAATCAGGTAAGTTTTATCGAGTATTATATGATGCCATTCACAAAGCTCCTCAAAATCTACGTATCGTATTACTCTCAGCCACACCAATGTTTGATAAACCAAGTGAGATAGCTTTGACGATGAATTTATTAAGAATACCTTATGAATTTCCAACAGGTGTTGAATTTGAAAAGGAATTCATTAGATTATCAAAAAATAAAAAAACAGGAGAATACATATATACAGCTAAAAATATGGATATATTTAAGGAAAGAGTTAAAGGATATATATCATATTTTAGAGGAGCACCACCTTATGTATTTCCGGAAACAATCATTAAATATGTTAAAGCAGAAATGAGCCAATTTCAATACCAAAGTTATATTACAGTCATAGAACAAGAGGAGAATCTTACACATGAAAGAGTTAAAGCCATACAAGCATTTAGAGCTGGCCAAATTTTAGATTTACCTACTAATTTTTTTATTGGAGCACGTCTTATCTCAAATATAGCATACCCCAATAAAAATATCAATGAAGAAGGATTTAAATCATTCAAAGGCAATCATTTAAAATTAGATAATCTTTCGAATTATTCTATTAAATTTTATAAAATGTTTAAAAAAATCAATGCATGTCCTGGTCCAGTATTTGTTTATAGTGGTTTTGTCGAATTTGGGGGTTTAAAGGCATTTGCAAAAGTTTTAGAGGCACAAGGATATAAAAATTATGTTGAACATGGCGAAGGTCGTAAGAGATATACTATTATGTCAGGTGATGAGAAAATAGAACTGAAAGATGAAATAAAAGCCGTTTATAATCAATTGTCAAATATAAATGGAAGTAAATTAAAAGTTTTATTATTATCACCCTCTATGAAAGAAGGCATATCATTAAAAGCAGTAAGACAAATTCATATAATGGAACCATATTGGAATTGGAGTCGTATGTTACAAATTGTTGGTAGAGCTAGTAGATATTGTTCCCATAGAGATTTAGATGAAGAAGATAGAATATTAAAAGTTTATATTTATATGGCAGTACATGAAAATGAAAAAGAAACAATTGATCAATATATCGCAAAAATGGCTCAAAAGAAACATAAATTAATAATGGAATTTGAAACTGCTATGAGAGAAGTAGCAATTGACTGTGAGATTAATAAGCATGCGAATGTTTATCCTGATATGGGTGAGGAAGATTTAAAATGTAGTGCATAATACCTATTCTAAATAAATTTAGTATATGCAATAAATAAACCAACAACAATCATTCCAAAAATTCCCCATTTTAATTTATTATTTTGGTTATTTTTATTTTTTTTATTCTTAAATGAATAGTTGAATGATTGAATTTCCATATTTGATGTTTTTTCTTGTAATTTAGATAATTTAATTTTATTTTCATTAATTTTCCAATCAATCAACAAATTAATATTTTTTTTATAAATATTAATTTTATTCAGCAAATATTCATAAGTATATGACATTTTTAATTTACCTACATTGATAATATGAATGCATTACAATTATTCCAAATTTCAATTTTTATTATGCGACACTTAACCTATAAAATTTACCATTTGTTATTGGATTACTATTATCACTTGATGAAAAATACAATAAATATGAAAACATATGAGAATATCTACCATTGCCTAATTTAATAATATCATCATAATCGCTCCTTGGATATTTCATTGGTACATTATTTTCATATAAAATAAATGGTGATTTTACATTTGAATATTTATCCCCAACATATATTGTACTTGTACATTTATAAATATAACAATTATCACTATGGTAAGTAATTTTTGAAGGATCAAAATATTCAGTGTATTCATTATTTCTTCTATAAACATTATTAATGTCAACAATTAAACTACTATCAACTAATTTATTTGCAACATCTCCAACATAATTCTTTTTATTATCAATTAGTTTTTTATTATATTCGGTTGATACTCCATTAAAACCACAATTAAATCCTATTTTCTGATTTTTTTCAAGTGGAAATTTATTGATAGATAAATAATTAAATATTGGGGCTTTATATTCACTATTTTTTAATTTAGCTGATAACCATAAAAATTCTTGTACTACTTGTTTATCTAAAAATGGATATCTTCCCTCAACACCATAACTACCAGATACATATTCTTCTTTCATTAAATAAGCTCTTTGACTATTACTAAAAAAATTCTTCCATGGATAAACTGTGTTCAAATCATCAGGAAACTTACCCCCGATTGTGCTGTGATTAAAATATTTCACACCATTAAAACCATAATCACTAAATATCTCATCTGCTCCACTACCTGATAAATAAATTAATGTATTTTGTGGACGTGATATACTACATATATATGATAATCCAACACTACCATTATCATCTGTTAAACTTTTTGGTGTTTGTTGTATTTTTTGCCACAATGATTTGAGTTCTTTCGGTTGATTGATTATTGTTTTATCATCAATGATCATTATATCATCAATAATCTTTTTGTCACTAATTATCTTTTTATCATTAATTATTTGATTTGATTCATTTGATTCTAATGGATTTATTCGTTTTATCAATAATTTATTTCGTTCAATATAAATATTATGTGATTGCTCATATTTATCTAATTTTATTTTATATTCTCCCAATAATCTTGCTCTTTTATCTGCATCATTATCTGTTTTAAGAGTTTTTTTTGTTAGTTCAATTTGACTTTGAAAGAATTCAATTTTGTTGTCAATTTCATTCAATTTTTTGATGTTAAGTTCATATTGTGTTTTTGTATCTGATATGGTTTTTGCATCTTTATCATATAATATAAGTTTTGTATTTTTATCATATAATATATTAGGTTTGGTTGTTTTAGTTAAGTCTTTCGTTTTAGTTGGTTTAACTGGAGGTTTAGCTGGAGGTTTAGCTGGAAGTTTAGCTGGAGGTTTATCGATTATTGGAGATTTAACTGAAGGTTTATCAATTGATTTAATAAATGGACTTATTGCCTTTTCAAATGATTCTATGACACCATTATCTATTCTCAAATCATAATGTTCGACATTATTTTTAATATATTGTCTAGCATTTAAAAATTTATCATGAGATAAATCAATAATCTTTGTATCTTTTAATAATTTAGATCTGGCCTTAATGATATCTACATTTTCTGAACCTATAATAGAATATGCTGTAAATGGAATATTTAATTTATTTAATCCACATGCAATAGCACCACTATCATATCCTGAACTTAATCCAATAAATATACCATGTTTTGCATATTTCGTTCTTTTAATTAATGAATTTTCAAATGCCTTATTAAAATCATCAAATGTAGTTTTATGTTGATTTAAATTAAATTCATGTACAGTTAATTCCTTAATAATCTTAAATTCGACCAAATCAATAATGTATGTTTTATTGGCATATATCTGGACAATATTCATGAAACTTAATCTAGTCAAACATGATTTATATGAACTAACACCAATTTGTTTATTTTCTATAGCTAACCATAATGGCTTTGTTGAAAAAATATCTGTACTGATTAATAATTTATTTTCTGTGAAATCACATACTAAGACACAAAATTCACCATCCAAATAATCCACAAACTTTTCTCCATATTTTAAATATAATGGTATAATACATTCACCGTCAGACATATAATTACTATCAAAGTTTTTGTAATTATATATTTCACCGTTAAACATAGCAACAACATGTTTATTATTTTTATTATAGACAAAAGGCTGTACCGTAATTTCACCAGTCATTGATAATAATGTATGAATAAAATGATATTCTTGTTTAATTATCACATGATTTGTATTATCAGGGCCTCTTTTTTGTAAATATTCTATAATATATGTAAGATTATCAATTAATTTATTTGTGAATAATATACCACACATTTGTTATATATAAATCAAATATATGATATTGTTAAATCTGAACTTAACTTTAAAAATTTAAATATTATATTTGATAAAAAAATTAAGTCGTCTATAATATAGTAAAATGGATAAAGATATGTTTATAAAGATAGTTCTTGTGTTAATTGGTCTTTTTGCAATATGGCAGATTATTGCATATTTTAATGAGGCAAAAGAACATATGGAAAATGTTGATATCGTTGATTTAATGTACTCTGATTACAAATCAATGCCAGAACCAGAATCTGAAACCAAATCACCCTCTTTTTATTATAAGGGAGACAGATATAACTTGGATAAAACAAATGAAAATAATAATGAATTAAGAAACAAATGGGATGTTGAATATCCAACAGGAGCAAATCAAACATGTGGTGATCATTTATGGAATACAACAAGTCCCCATAATGTGATGATTGATAATTGTATGGGATGTAACGATTATAAACCAACGGATGTTCATGAGGAACCAGAAGGAGTGATGTCTGATTTGGCAAGTACATATGATGGAACAATAGGTAATGATGGTTTAATGAAATCTGATGTACTTTTACATGATGAATTTTTACCAAATGAACTAGCGACTGGCAAAAAATATAACAATTGTGTCAATAGTGGTGTAGTAATGCCATATCAAACCTGTTTACAAAATAAAATATATAGTTGATTCGTTAGAATATAAAAATTATAATATAATTAATATTATAATTAAAATAGAATGAACAACTTAAATAGTTTTTTAATCGTAGGATTATTAATCTTACTAGTTTACATATTGCAAAAACACCAAGAACAAATTTTGGGAAAACCATTGATGGAATTTATTGGTGATAAGATCGGAAAATATACAACAAAATATATTGAAAGTAATCCTACAGTTAATAAACAAGTACAGCCAAGTCAAATAGACCAATTGAATAAAATCAATCTATCAAATAAAATAAATCAATTAAACAAAACAAGTCAATCAAATAAAACAAGTCAGTCAAATAAAACAAATAAACCAAGTCAACCAAATAAATCAAATAAAACAAATAAACAAAATACACATAATAAACAAAATACACATAATAAACAAAATATACCCAATAAACAAACTACACAAAGTAAACCAAGTGAAACTAATAAAAAATCTACTAAAAAACAAGTAACACTAGATAACATCAGTCAAATTAGTATCGGCTCATTAGAAGATGATATTTATAAACAAGATTCAATTATGGACTCAATTGAGAGTAATAATAATGAATCACTAAACTCGGATGATAAATCATTAGGCGACAAATCAATTGGTAATAATTCTTTATTTAGCATTCCATCACAAGACAATAATAGTAGAAAGACGGGTGATTCGTCAAAAAACTCACTTTTTTTTTGAATAATGTCAGAGTTTTTTTAGAATTTAGTACAAGAGACAATAAGTTAGGCAGAGTTGAATGTGAATTATATGAGGATGTGGCACCAAAGACAGTTAAAAACTTTCTAGCATTTATAGATGGTAAAGATAAAAACAACAAGAAAACAAATATCGGATATAAAGGTTGTAATGTTCACAGAATTATACCAGATTTTATGATACAAGCGGGAGATTTCACGAGAGGTGATGGTACTGGGGGATATAGTATATATGGTAAATATTTTGAAGATGAAACATTTGATATGAAACATGATCAACCAGGATTATTGTCTATGGCTAATTGTGGCCCAGACACCAATGGTAGTCAGTTTTTTATTACATTGGATTATTTGCCACATCTAGATAATAAACATGTGGTTTTTGGTAAAGTCACAAAGGGAATGGATGTTGTTAAAAAAGTGGAATCGTATGGTACAATGGAAGGTAAACCAACAGATATAATTAAAATAATAAATTGTGGACGAATTTAATATTAACATATAAATTATTTTATTAGACTAATTTATAGAAATGGATATTGAAACATATTTACGACAAATTAGTGGTAAACATAATAAATCTAATAAACAGAATAAGGTTAACGATAAGGTTACTGAAGAATCTGTTGAAGAAGAGTGTAACCCTCAAACCAACACATGTTTAGGTAAAGTTACAACAGATTTATGTACTATTAAAAGTGCATTTATGATTTTGGAAAACATATTTTCCAAGTATATTATTGAACTTACTAATTTATACACTGTAATTAATTCATCTAATGAAACACATATATCAAATAACAATAAAAATACATACAGTATAATCATTCAAAAAATTCATGATAATATTTGTAAAGTTATACAATCACATATTATTGGAGATGAGCGTGCTATACCCAATGAAAGCTATTGTATTGAGGTTGATATGTTATGTGAAGATCAATCTGATAAAACTATCAACATCCCATGTTTTACATTATTGTATTTTTTACAAAAAACAAATGAATGTGACGATTTATTATATTATTCAAGTAATCCGAACAATATACCATATACGCAAGCAATTAAAAAAACGACAACACATAAAAATGCATATCCAGTATGGTATTATCAAAAGAAAACTTTAATTACTTCGAATTATAGTAAAATATCTAATGTGAAATATTCGGACTTAGAAAATAGGAAGGTTATTGTAAATAGTAAAATATCTGAATGTAATAAGAAATCAGTAAAGGCTTATGGAAAATATAAGTTTTGTTATAATGACAATGATAGTGGATTAGTATTGAAAGATCCTGAAAATCCAACAGAAGATATTAGTCCAATATTACAGGGTGTTGACCATGGTATATATTCATATGCTGTAGTTTTATGTGGCGCAAAAGCAAGTGGGTTAATAACCATATGTAATACAATTGAGGTGCTTCAACAATTAGTCAAATTCTTGCAAATGTTTGTTGTAGATATCAATGAGTTTGTGACAGATTTGTGTAAAAGTCCTTTGTAATACATCCAAAAAAATTGAAATTTAAACAGAATCAAAACTATGTCCTAATTATCGTCAAAATCATATTACACAATCACATATAAACCAAGAATGTCAAACAAAACAACCACCTCAGCCGGATTAACCTTTAATGTTAACACAATTAAAAACAAAACCAAAGAATATTATGAATCGCAAAATTTGCAAGTTCCAGTATTTGGAGGAGGTCAAATTGCCACGACAGCAATGTTAGAAAGATTGCTCGAACTTTTAATCAAAGAATGTTGCAAACATACACCAAAGGATAAAGCTGGAACAAAACAAGTTACGAGACCAACTCTCCAATATTCTGTTTCATTAAATCCAGCATTAAATGAATACTATAAAGGAAAGATGGAAAAATTCGATAAAGATCAAATGTATAGTGATCAATTACCAATTCTTAGAAAAGAAGTAGATGCAGTTATTAATCGTGTTGATAAAGACATTGTTATGACACCAAAAGGAATGAATACATTGAGCTATTTGTTATTTAAATCATATGTTGATATTATTTCAACTGCTTATGAATTTATTACCTTTTCTGGTAAAAGAACATTGGACTCTAAAGTAGTTAATTTTGCTATTAAAAATAGATTTGCAGATGGTCTTACTCATGAATTAACAACTGCTGTTAACAATGCTATGAAATTATCTGGTGATGATGAAGTTGAAAATGTTGTTGATGCAGAAGATAATGCACCAGTTGATACTCATGTGGCTGCTGAATTATCAGCCGATGAAGATGAACAACCAGCAGAAGAAGCAGTGACTGATGATAAATCTGCAAAAAAAGGAGGTAAAAAAGCAAAAGAACCACTTGTTGAAACACCTAAATCAGCCAAAGGTGCGAAATCAGCAAAGACTGCTAAAAAAGCAACAACTACCGCACAAATTGAACAAGATGAAACTGATGAAGTTGCAGAAGGTGAAGAATTAGAAAATGAATTGGATACCGCACCTGAAGAAGTTGATGCAAAACCAACCAAATCGGCTAAATCAGCAAAAGGAGCCAA
>Ga0315284_10011108_pt1 | contig 12844 bp, 8 predicted proteins | sample YL17G09_16_MG_FD_203696 | JGI IMG/M metagenome (GOLD analysis project Ga0315284, IMG submission 203696) | Sediment microbial communities from Yellowstone Lake, YNP, Wyoming, USA - YL17G09_16 | ecosystem: Environmental > Aquatic > Freshwater > Lake > Sediment | place: USA: Wyoming | collected... | reverse complement strand
TGTTTGTGGCTGTGTGGGCTTCGAAAAATCGGGATTGTCGGATGAATCGTCCGCCCGCCGTGAGCCGAAGGGGAGACTTGCACCGGCGGGAATCTCGTGGCATATCCCCAGCAACAGCATCCGTCAAAGCGAATTCCTGAATCTCACGAACGATGATGAACAAACGAGTCTCTTCGCATCCGGTAGCGCTCCGGCAATCTTTGTCGCATCGGTCATGTCATTAAGAACGGTCGCCCCGGCCGGATCGGAAGCAACGGTCAATTTCGCCGGCTGTTGTTGACTTCTGCCCGGCCCCGACAGCCACGCGCTTGTTCGCCGGCACCACTATCTCCTGCTCGACAACAAACGGCCCGGAAGCGCTGTTGAAGGTGGTTGCCGAAATGTCGCCGGCAAGGTGCGTCGCCGCCCAAGCCGCGCCGGCGGCCGGCAGTAGGAGGCACAGCGCGCCGAGGACAATGCCCATCTTCATCAGGACCTCCAATCAAGAAGCGACAGGGCAGGAGAAACGACCGCCTCATTCATGGAACAGGGGAATATAGTATCCCGGGACGCGGGGGGGGCAACGCATATTTGCTTTCGGGATAATGATTTGGACGGGAAGGGGGCGAGACGGTCAGCACGAGGACGCGCAATGCCTTGCTCTCCACGCGACGGTTGCCGTACGCACGGATGGTCTTGCGCAGAGGCCCGACAGACACGCCGCAGTCCAGATGATACGCTTCTTTGCCGCGCGGAGTGCAGGCTCTGCCCAGAACGACCACATCCGTGGTCGGTTTCCACACCAGCAAGTCGGTCTCGGCAACCACATCGGAGTACAGAGGGCTCGCGGGATCGGCAAACTCCTCCTGCTTGACAAGGGGGAGTTGCTGCGGGGGCAGCTTGAACGTGCCCGGCGCAATCGCGTAGGTGCGCTTTGCCAGTACCGAAATGATGGGCTTGCCCTCAGGGTCGCCGCCGGGGATGTAGATGCTTTGCCGGGACTTGGTGTGCTCCTATGAATTGCCGTTGACGGCAAGACACGCCTGCTACGACTGACTGCGCGCGGAAGTCCGGTTTCTCTTCTTGCGTCGCGGCCGGTTCAAAGACGCAGCACATGTATGATCAATCGTCCCGGGCGCAAGACCTTTGTCGGCAACCATCTTGAGTTGGTCGGGTGACGGCAGGTATCCACGAAACTGCGGGGGGAGATTCCCATCCAGGGCATAGGTCGCAACACCCATGGGCCGATCGATGCGTTTGAACGCGTATTCGACTATGGTATTCCGCTTCTCCCTACAGAGGATGATCCCAATTGAGGGGTTCTCGTGCGGAAGCTTGACATGTCGGTCCAGTGCCTCCAAGTAGAAGTTCATCTTCCCGGCATACTCCGGTCTGAATCTGCCGACCTTGAGATCAACCGCGACCAGAGAGCGAAGCTGGCGGTGATAGAAAAGCAGATCAACGAAAAACTCCTCCTCGTCAACAACTATGCGATACTGGTTCCCCATGAACGCAAATTCTCGTCCCAGCGACATGAGGAACTCCCGAAGATTCTTGACCAACGCGCCTTCAAGAGCTGCCTCTCCACTGCTGTCGTCCATACTGATGAAGTCCAGCAGGTATTCGTCCTTGAATGCCTCTGCAGCATGTTTCCTCAGCGGCGCAGGAAGTGCTGTGCCGAAGTTGTTCGCTCTGCCGTGTCTCTTGCTGAAGAGGTCGGAGGCGATGTGGTAGCGCAGGACATCAACCGACCATTGGTTCCGGGCGGCCTCCTGCATGTAGAACACTCGTTCGTCAACACTTTCACATCTCTGAAGCAGTAGCATGTGGTGCGTGAAACCTACGTGCACGAACGCATCGCATGCCTGCGACGTACGATCTCGACTGGTTTGGCCAGTTGGCAACTGGCTTTTGTTGGACTTGGCCATTTGGCCAGTCAACAACTGGCTAAATGGCCCCTGTGCATAGGCAACGTAGAACTGTCGCATGTTCTTGAGATTACTAGTGGAGAACCCCCTGATACCGGGAATGCGACGCTGAATCTCGGCGCTGATGGTAGATAGCGCGGCATCGCCCCACTGGGCAGCGGCGATTCGTGCCTTGAGGAGTTGCCCGGTCTGGAAGTACAGAAGGAGCAACTCCTGGTTCACTTGCCGGGAAGCACGGTATCTGCTGGCTCTGATCCTCTCTGAGATCTCGAAGGCAATCTCCGCAAGTCTTCCAATCGTGGTACGCTTCCCCATGATTCTCCCTCCAGATGCCCAAGACGAACCCGTATGCGCGGAAGCCGGACACCGGACACCAGTCCGCTGTCACCGCCCCTCAAGACAACTACTTGCTCCCAGGCAATTTCCAGCGATACAGCACCAGCCCGTCGCTTGCCACAAACGAGAGCGGCTTGGCGATCCAGCAGGCGCCTGTCAGTCGGGCGTCTTCGCGGAGGCAGCGGCCGAGGCGGATTAACGGGCCGACAGGCACCGGCCTGTCAGGTGCTATTGCGGCGGCAAAAAACTCCGGGTTCCCCCAATTGTCATATTCGTCGGCTGAGAACACAAGATACCGACCGTCGGGTGACAACTGAACATGTTGGATGCTGAGCCCTCCCGACCATTCCGGCCAGACGCAGATCTTGCCGGCGGAGAGTGGCGTCATTCGCTTCTTCTTGTCGGGTTCCAGCCACTTGAGGGCGTGAAGGTCCCCCGCCGATGAGACGAATGCAACAGGCACTGACGGGTGCACGAGTATGCCATAGCACATCTTCAGTATGTCAGGCAAGTCATTGATTGCGGCGACAAGAGGATGCTCGACCGGGCTGAGCTTGAAATCGAACGCTGCGAAGCGCAGGCGCTCCTGGTCGAGGATAAAGATCGTCTTGTCGTAGATCGTCCAGGGGGATTCTGCGTACCTGTTCGGATCCTGATAGGGGTTGGCGATCAGCTTCCGCTCGAAGAGCACGGTGTAGGGGTGGGTATCATTTGAGCCAATGAACGGTACTCCGAGCTGGGGCGTGGTTGAGATGCCCTGCGCGGCGAGGTCAGGGTTCTTGGGGTCGTACTCCCGGCTCAACGGGTTAGGACCGAGCGTGATGACGCGAATCGCGCCGTCGGCGGGGCGGGAATCAAAGAAGAACGTGTTCTCCTTCCCATCCACAACTCCAACGCCGGCGATGGCCTCCCCGGGCACCATGATCGTGTACGATTCGCTCTTGCGGGCGAGCAGATCGACGAAGAAGAAGAGGCAGTACCGAGCATAGCCGACGAAGCGATCGGAGAAGCTGGGAAGAAATTCGAACTCGCCAACAGAAGCATTCTCCAGAATACTCGGCAGCCTTTGCTCGACCTTCACGGCATCTTTCACGAACGTCACGGTGCTGATGCCATCATCAATCGAATTCGTCCCCACCGCATCGTCAATCGGCACGGAAAAGATGTTCCGGATCTCCGGGTTCACCCCGAATACTTCGGGAATGATTCTCTGCATCGCGCCCCCGTCTACGCTCAACTGCTTCGTCATGGCCTTGATCCTCCCTCGCGACAACGTGTTCTGCTTGTAGGCATCGGAGGATGCCGTCAAGGAGAGAAGCACGCATGCGGCTATCAGTCGTCTCATTCATCTCCATCCAGGCTGCGTGCCAACCCGCTCACTTGCTCTTCACAGGACTGAGCAGGTGACGAAGATAGCTGACCTCATCATGCAGGGCCAGCAGTTTCTGCTTGCGCTCGTCTGTCAGCCTTGTGCGGTCATCTCTGTCTGTATCTTTGAGCAGCTTGTTCTCTCTGGTTGAGCGGTCATACCACCCAGCCATATTCGCAACCAGATTCCTATCATCAAACCCATAGAACGTATACGGATTGATCAACGAGCAACGAACCCACAAATTCTTCTCGATGGCCTCCAGCATGTCGAACATCTCCCTGCAGTAGTTGTCGTAGTTCTTCCCGCGCAGCACGAGCACGCTCATATACCAATCGCTGCCGAAGAGCAGGCGATCCTTGACGTGTGTATACTCTTTCTTGCGCATAGCCTTCACAAACTCATTACGAAACTTCGAAGTGTCGAAACACGCAATATCGGTATACAGGCCCGGGTACTCGCGTAGCATGTCAATAATCTCCAGAACCCAATCGCTGCGGTGCTCGCCGCCTATGCCTTCCACCCATTCCGGGCCTCCGAAGTGGGCGAGACAAAGGCGAAGATCGTGTCCGCGCTTCTTGCATTGGTCAAGCACAGGCCTCCACGCGCGCGGGTGAACAAACTCGCGGTCGAAGTATTCGAGGGGAAGATCGATGCGCTGCTTACGCATATGGTACACGAGATGCTTTGCCACCGTTTTGGGGTCTGAACTGATTCGATGCTGGTCGGCGAAGAAACTGACTGCCGAACGATTCTCCGCCAACGAGCAGTACTGCTCGGCCCCCTGTGCACTGAGTGCCATGGCGACGTCGTCGACAAGCTTTTGCAGTTGGCGGTACTTCTCCGCAAGTTCCGAGTCCGACTCAATCTCGTAGTAGAACCGGTTCTCGTGAGTAGGCGCGCCACCGGGCGAGCAGTGCGTCATGATCGGGATTTTGTCCTTCGCGCACCGCTCGTAGAAGTCCGTCAAGTGCGGACAACGATCGTCCATTGGTTTGCAGCCGAGAGGCGGGTAGACTTTGAAGCCGACATTGGCGCCTTGCTGATTGGAATTTCCGCGGCCCGCTATCGAGGAGAACGGTGCTGCCCAGTGCCCCTTGTGCGGATCGGATGAGGGCGTCGGAGGCTGCGATAGGCAGTAACGCCGAGGGTCGTAGAAGAACATCAGTGGCAGTTCGAATGGGTAGGCGGAGGTCGCGGATTCGTTCTGCTTGATTTGGTCCTTCCATTGCATGAAGAGCGACGCCTCATTCTTCGGCAAGACCCGCCGAGCCCCATCCTTCTCCTGCGCCGACCCCGATGTCCGCTGGTAGCACACGAGGTCCTTACCCTCCTCATGATAGATCCGGCACCCCCCGAACTCCTCATGCCCGCCGACATGTGCAAATTCCATATCCCACGTCATGGCCACACTCGGCGAAAACACCTCGAAGCTGCGATGGTACTTTGAGGAACCGATCTTGCCTTTCTTCTCCATGGCTCTGCCGGCATCGCGCCGAAGCCACGCAGCGATATCCGCAATCGGCAGCGCCTGTATCTTTCCCGAATCCCCGACACCGGAGGTGATATTGGCAAAGTGCTGCGCCGCAAAACCCGACAGCGTCTTGTCAATACTGTCCCGATCCTTGTCCTTCAGTTTGGAGTTCTGGCTCCACAGAAACGGCAAAGGACCGGTCCGTCCGCTCTGGATATGCACATGCGCGTCGAACACCACCCCCGTTGTCAGGGTTGGGCTGGGCGTCTGAAGTTGGCTGGTTCCGCTTCCCACTATGCTGTCTCCTGCGGCGTATGCCGCGAGTAGGGGATGCCGTCGACCTCAAGTTCCATCTCGGCTGCATCGGGAACCAGTACCTCAAGGTTCTCGGCTGCGTCGATCTCGCCTTCGACCAGGACCTTGCCGGTTGACAGTTGGGTCACCTTGTACTTCTTGGATTCTTCGTACTTCTCCTTCGCATTGCCCGAAGAGTCCTTGTCACGCAACAAATCGCCGTCCTTGTCCACGAGCGTCACCGAATACGGCACCCACGGATACCGATACACGCACCCGCCCACCCAGTCAAACGGATCGGCATTCTTCTTGCCGATGAGTTCATCCCCCGAGGTCGCATCCCACTGCGGGATGGTGAGTTCGATGCCCGGCTTGAGCAAGTCCGGGTTGTCGCCGATAGCATCTTTGTTCTTCTCGTACAGATACTTCCACGACACCATGCCGAAGCGCGAGGCCAGGGCTCCCAGGTCATCGCCATCGACCGTCACGTAGGTTTCGGGAATGTCGTCGGTGTCGCTACCGGAGCCTGACAGGTACTGCATGTGCGCAGCGTAGACCTCTTTGTCGTAGGGACCGTCCTCCTTGACAGAATACCCAAGAAGCCGCAGTCCCTTGCGCAGGTTCTTGATGTTGACCTTGTGGTCCTCGCCGTCAAACTTGTCGGGATGATCGTCCTGCGACTGAAGCTTGGCATCGTCCATGCCGAAGAGCAGCATGAAACGCGTGGGCATCTGGTTGGGGTCGTTGCCGTCGGGTTCGGTGTTGTCAACGAATCCGCGTGCAAGGCCTGTCATGGCGCCGTAGTCAAGATGCCCCGCAAAGAAGCGCGCTGCCTCGTAGCCATCATTCGACTCCACTTGCTTGAGGATGTCAACGAAGTCCTTGAGCGTGAGGCCCTTGGGTCGCTCCGACTTCTCCTTGGCCGCAGCTTCGTAGACTTGAGTGGCCAGCTCGATCTGCTCGGGCGTCATATAGTCGATCACATCGCCAAGTTGCTGCTGCACCTCAATGGACATGGCAGCCAGCGCCTTGATTGACGAGGGCTTCTTGGCCGAGAGCGTGCTTGACGAGGAAGCATCACTGGGGCCGCTTCCCCCGCCCCCGCCGCCACCGGCTCCCGATTGACCGAACATGACAGTCAGGCATCCGGGCGGCAATGCCGTTGAGGGCGGGCCGGTGCAGATGAACATGTCTCCCACGCAGGCGGCAGGGAGTTTGCCGATCAGGACCGTCGGGGGCACAGGACCCACGTGCAACATGCCGACGTGAGGGATTGCGGGTGGCGTGACCATGGGGCACACGTGCATATCGGTCATGCGGGCAGCAGGCATCTTGCCGACCATCACGGTGGTGCAGCCGGGAGATGTAACTATGCCGCCATGGGCGGTCATGTCGAGAAGGCGTGTTGCTGGTTTACCCAATGGAGTCCTCGCTATCTGGTGAGGGTAAGAGCGAGGAAGGGGCCACGGAAAACGCGGATAGAACCACGGATTCTCGCGGATCACTCACAAGGCTTGTCTTTCGTGTGTTGGAGAACACGACGCGCTTCACCTCGGGCTTTGGGCCGAAATTCAGGAGGAGCCCGACCTCACACTCGGTACTGCGTAGGTAGTTCACCAGTTGGCTCTTGTGACCGTCGGAAAGGCGCTCCACCGATTTGAGCTCAACCATGACGCGGGAGAGCACGAAGATGTCGGCAGCAAAATCCCCGACAACCACCCCATCGTAGAACACTTGGATGCGGTGTTGCTGTGAGTAGTGGAGGCCCCGCTTGCGCAGCTCTATGGCCATTGCATTCTCATACACCTTCTCCAAGAACCCAAAGCCCAAGGTATTGTAGACTTTGTAGAACGCCGCAAGTATCCGGTCAGTAGTGTCCTCGTGCTGCATCATATCATCGCTCTCCTGCTCGTTTCCGATCCGTGAAGATCCGTCAAATCCGTGTCATCCGTGTCCCTGTCATCGCTCTTTCTTCGCTTGCCACCATCAATTGATCATGACCACGCCGCCCTTGATCGTCGTCATTGCATCCGCACCCACCTCGGCAGTCACCCCCTTGAACGTGGCTGCAACATCTGCCTTGATGTCAACCTTCAAGCCCCCGATCTGCACACCCGTCGTTCCCTTGGCCGCAAGCTTCAAACCCTCCATTTTCAGGTCACTGGTTGCCTTGACGTTGATCTTCATCCCGCTCAAGTTGAGGTCGCTCGTCGCCTTGACGTCGATCTTGCCCTGCGAGGTCGACATCTTGATATTGGCTGCCGAGATCTCCAGGTCCTTCGACGCCTTGATTGAGATCTTCTCCTTCGACTCCAGGATGAGGCCCTTGCTTCCGTCAAGCTGCACCGTGTTGGCGCCCTTGCAGTCGGTGAGGGTGATCTTCTTACCGTTGTCATCCAGCTCCACCATGTGACCAGCTTTGGTCTGGATGGTCACGCACTTGTTCTTGTCGTCAATCCGGATGGTATGGCCGTCACCAGTGGAGATGGTGATGCACTTCTCCTTGTCGTAGTCCATGACCATGGAATGCTTGTCGGCGTTCCACGAGACCTTCTTGTTCTTGTCGTCGAGGATGAGCGCGTTCTTGTCGGTGCTCTGGACCGCAATGCGCTTGTTCTCGTCGTCCTGCTCGATGACGTGCTTCCCCTTGGTGGTGAAGCGGATCTTCTGCTTGCCGTCGGTGTCGTCCATGCACATCTCATTGCCGCCGGCTGTGCGGATGACGCTCTGCTCCTTGTTCGAGCTGACTACCGGCGAAATGGTGTTGGCGTTGGGAACCGTCCCCAGACCCAGAGGCTTGCTGGGGTCGCCGTCGATACAGCCAAACACCATCTCCGCGCCCTCGTGCGACGGAAAGTGCATGCCGTAGCTGGAGCCGCTGTAGGGCTGTGCAAGGCGCATGTACTTGGAGCCGCTGTAGTTTTCGGCATCGGAGATGTCGAAGGGCATGCGCACCTTGTAGCGTCCCTGATCGTCAAGCGCGGCGTAGTCGGATCCATCGGCCTCGATGAATGCGGTCATGATACCGTTGACACGAGGAATCATGGCGGTGCGCTCGGGGCGGAACAGGTCGGCCTTGGCGGATGGGATGCACTGGAAGCGGTTCACGTAGGTGGAGAGCCGCGCGCTGCCGTCGGTGGTGGTGTGCGCGCCTGAGTGATGGACGCTTGTCACCACGTATGCGGCGTTGAAGTCGTCGCGGAAGTGCTCCTGCAGCGTGAAGCGCTTGCCTGCACGCAGACCCTGAGAGTTGCTCGAGCCGTCGAGAACGATCTGACGGCACGACAGCCGCGCAGCCGCGATCTCGGCCATGTGCTGCACTTCGGTGGTGTCTTTGGCGAGTCCGCCGTACTCGTACACACTGCCCACCGCACCGTCCTTGACCTGCCTGGTACTTGACAGATCGACCTCGGGTGTGCGGTAGTTGTAGTTCTTGGCGAGGACTTCTTTGGGCACAACCTGCTTTGAGTGAGAGAGGCGATGCACCGACTCCTTGTACTCCTCGTCAACCCGTTCGGTGAGCCCCGAGTGCGCGCGGTAGATGATGTTGGACTGCGTGGCAACCATCTCGAACTTCGCCGGCTTGTCGGTAATGAAAAGCGCCTCGGCGCCGGGCTTGCCGTCGAGCTCCTCTGGCAGCACCGGATTCTCGTTGAAGAAGTACCAGATGCCGTGTTCCTCCATGATTCGCTGGATGAAGTTGAGGTCCGACTCCTGGTACTGGACAATATACTCGTGCTCCGGATACTTGCCATTGTCAACGTCAACGGTGTAGTAGTTCTTCATGCCCGCTGCGTCGAGTACGTCCTTGACGATCTGAGGGGCCTTCTTCTTCTGAAATATGCGAGTCTGCACGTTGAGGTTGAGCAGCCACAGCGCCGAGACCAGCGTCACGCTGTACGTGGCATAGTCCACGGTGCGGTCGACGAACTCGAACTCCGACACAATGCCGGAGTAGGGGTAGAACTCCTGGTCGCGGTACATGAAGAGCGAGGCTTGCTTGTTCACCACATCGTCGGGGGAGATGTCGGGCTTCGATGAGATGAGCAGGATGCGGAACTCGTAGGGCGCGCTCACCCGATCGGCGCCGGTGAAGTTGAGCACTTCGAAGGTGCTGGAGTCCAGGCTCCCGCAGAAGAAGAAGAATCGGGCTTCGTTTGCTTTCTTGGGTTTCTGCGCCATCAGTGTCCTCCATCGTGTCTGGTCAACCGCTCACCGGTCTCCGAGGGCCCGCTTGTCGGCTGCATCGCTCCCGGCCAATCGCGTCCCTACCGCCGCCCGCACTACAGCAACTTGCCCAGCGCCGGGTTCCCTCCGAGCTTGTCCGTCACCACCTTGCCGACATCGGGCACCAGCTTGTCCAACCCGGGAATCTTCAGCACGTCCAGATCGATCGACGCGAACAGGTGATGCACCAGCTTGTCCGCTTCGTCACCATGCGCCGAGAGAATCACCGAGCCCTTCTTGCCCGAGCCAATGCGCCCCATGGCGTGCACCGGCAGGATGCAGCGCAGATTGCCCTTCTTGTAGTCCATGCCCGCCGCAGCCGCGAGCTTGCCGAGTCCGCCCACGTCAAGCTTGCCCATGCCGATGATGTCTCCGAGCGACTTGAACTCGGCAGTGGTGTCGGGCCGCCATTGGGCCGCAGCGGAGACCCCGGCCTGTGCGCCTGCGGACACGCCCGCCGCAGCTCCGACCGTACCTGCGAGTCCTGCCAGCTTGGCCGCACCGCCGCCCGATCCGCTGCCCGATGTCTTGCCGAACACGTAGCCGTTCATTGCCACGTTGAACCGCACCCAGCACTGCGCATCAGGTTTGAGCAGCGGCGCCAGCGGCGGCGCCTTGCGCAGCACCCCGACCAGGTCGAAGCCATCTTCGTCGGGCAGGCGCCACGATGCGCTGGCGCGGCCCTCCCTGATCTCACCTTCCGAGAACCACCGGGCAATGTCGGTGGCCTTGGCCACCACCTTGTCGGCGCCCTGCTTGATATGGTCCGCAACCTCCTCAAACCGCGAGGTGACCAGCTCACGCATGCCCTCGCCATGATGCGTGACCTCTTCGAAGTAGTGTTTGACAATTGCGGAAAAGAGGTACGTGATAAGTGCAATGCCCTCTTCTGCCGGTGCATCAAAGGAGATCGAGCCATCGCCGTCAAAGCCCTTGACCAGTTTGGAGGGGAACGAGCCGCGCAGAGAACCCTTCTTGAACGAGACATCGAGCGCCTGCTTGCCGGAGAGAGCTGCCCCGCCCTGCGCCGACACGCTGAGTGTGGCCAGATCCCGGTACGTGTCGGAGGATGATGCGCTCCACTCAACCTGTGCCGAGAGCGATCCACCACCCGAGGCTGCGCCGGAGAGTGCGCCTGTGCCGCCACCTTTGCCGGAGAGCGCCTTGAGGTCGAGGTTGGGCAGCTTGAGAGCGCCGGAGAGCCCGCCCTTGGAGAACACGTGTCCCTCTGCCTTGGCGTAGAAGCGCAGCAGGCAGACCGGCGCCGGCCCCGACTTTGGCGCGAAGTTGATGAGTTCGAAGAGATTGAGACCGGTCTGATCCGGCACGTACCACTGGCCGGAGAGGCTTCCGTTGAGCAGTGAGAACGTGAGGTCGCCGAACTTGTTGAGCTGGAGTTTCTTCTCCACTGCGTCAAGCTTTTGGTCAATACCCATGCCCGACACGAAGCGCATGAACCGCGCTGTGACATCGGTGGCAAAGCGTTGGCCCGCCGAGGCGAGGGCGCCGGCAGCGGCCTTCTGCGCGAACTTCCAGTTGGGCGGCATGGTGCTGCCGGACTGGCAGAGCTGGTCAAGCACTTCCTGCGCAAGTTGCGACTTCCGCTTCAACGCGTTGAGGGCTCCGGTGAGTTTCTGGTCGGTTGCCTCTTTCCACTCAACACCCTCGCTGACGATCTGGTCGAGGGCCGAGGGGCGCGCGAAGAAGCGTTTGGCCTGGTCTGCCCACTTGTCGTGCCCCTTGACAACAACGAGCTCCTCGATGGCCTTCTCGGGATCCTGCGCAAGGCCTGCGAAGAACTGCTCGATCTCCGACGCGATGTCCTTGACGTTCTTGAGCATGGAGGCTGGGTCCGACGACTTCCAGGCGTCTTGCAGTTTCCTGGCAAGGTCGCCACTCTGCTTCGCCTGGTCGTTGAGCGTATCGATTTTGCTCTCGGCGGACGGAGCAACCACCAGGTACTTGCCGGTTGCGGGCGAGAAGAGCACCATGGCGGGCAGCTCGCCTGCGCCGGCAGTGGCGGAGTAGCAGTGCAGCGTCACCACCACAGCGTCACCCTCGGTGGACTGCCCTACCATGCCGTAGAGTCGGACCGGCGCCTTGAGGCCGGCCCCCTCGGTCGGCGCCTTTGACGGATCAGATGCGTTGTTGAAGCGCGCGAGCGCGTCGGCTGCTGCTTCGTCGCAGTACAACTGCTTGGCGATTGACGCGTAGGTGTCACCCTTGGCAACGGTGTAGTCGGTCATGTGTTCTCCTGCTTGAGCGGCTTGTCACTGAGAAGCGTGCACGCCGCATTGTCTTTGGCAACGGTGATGGTGAGGTCGTGTTTCTTCGCGGCAGCCACGTGCGCCACCGTGTATTCGGCGAACTTGCCCGCTGTCTTGAATTCCGCGAGTTTGACCGACAGCGAGAACCCGGTCTCCTCGCACGAGATCTCCGCGCTGTCGGCCCCTGCATCCGCAGGTATCATGCGCGCGGGAATGCGCAGCACCAGCGGCATGGCCCTGACGCACTTGACCTCGCACTTGTCACTGGTCTTTCCACGTGCCGATCCCTCGAACTTGAAGGGTGTTGGTTCGGGCGATGGCGCCCACTCAGCCGGACACACACTGGACAGCCCCGCGTCGATGCCATGCTCCTCCCAGGAGCATCCGAGGTGGTGCAGCGCGTCGGCATCAACACTGTCGAACGTGACATCGAGAGCGCCCTTGTTGCTGGAGCTGCTCGAAAGCGCCACCGTAGTTCGGTCGGTCGATCCGGAGGCCTGCAGCGAGAACTTCTCGGCGGGTGACCCCCCCACTGCGTCGCCGTTCTCAACTCGCACAATCAGTCGTTTGACCGGGGTCTGCTGCTTCTCCGAGGCGGCGTCGACAGGCATGCGCAACGCACCCAGCGGGCTCGATGCGCCGTCGTCGGAGCGTGACAGCAGCGCGTACGCCTGTCCGGCGAGCAGTCCGTCGAACCGACACTCGCCCGAGGTGTTGACAGTTGCAGTGACGTCGGTTGACCGGTCATGCCTCAGTCGACCCAGCGCGAATTGCTCGCTTCCGGCGTCGGCCAGCGCCTCCGGGTTCTCGATCCGCACCACAAGCGACCGCGTGGCTGCTGTCGAGGAATCGGGCACCACCCATTGGCAACGCGCCGTGCCCTGCTGATTGCGGCCGCGCACTGTGTCGATGCGTTGCGGCGGATCCTGCGTGGTCTCGTACACGTCGAAGGTGACATCCGCACCGTCGG
>Ga0315284_10011107_pt1 | contig 12846 bp, 12 predicted proteins | sample YL17G09_16_MG_FD_203696 | JGI IMG/M metagenome (GOLD analysis project Ga0315284, IMG submission 203696) | Sediment microbial communities from Yellowstone Lake, YNP, Wyoming, USA - YL17G09_16 | ecosystem: Environmental > Aquatic > Freshwater > Lake > Sediment | place: USA: Wyoming | collected... | reverse complement strand
GATGCCGGGAACCCTTCCTCCGCCGGCATCTCCTCCAGCCGCGCCGCCAGTTCCCGGAGCGCCTCCGCCCACCGGCTCGTCGAATCCGCGAACACCGCCACCTGCCGGCCCTGGTCCCGGTAATACTCCGCCATCGTGATCCCCGTGTAGATCGAGACCTCGCGCGCCGCCACCGGCATGTTCGACGTGTTCGCGATCAGGATCGTCCGCTCCATGAGCGGCCGGCCCGACCGCGGGTCCTTCAGTTGCGGAAACTCCCGCAGGACGTCCGTCATTTCGTTGCCGCGTTCTCCGCACCCGATGTACACGATGATGTCGGCGTTCGACCACTTGGCCAACTGGTGCTGCGTGATGGTCTTGCCCGTTCCGAATCCGCCCGGAATGGCCGCCGTTCCACCCTTGCCGATCGGGAAAAACGTGTCGATGATCCGCTGGCCCGTGATGAGCGGCTCGATGATGCGCAGCCGCTCGCGGATGGGTCGCGGCACGCGCACCGGCCACCGCTGGAGCATCGCCAGGTCGCGCGGACCCGACGCCGTCTCCACCACCGCCACCTTCTCCTCGAGCGCGTAGGCGCCCTTCGGAGCGACCCACTTCAAGGTCCCCGCCATGTCGGGCGGCACGAGAATCCGGTGGCGCACCAGCGGCGTCTCTTCGACCTCGCCGATCCGCTGGCCCGCCGCCACCTTCTCGCCCGCCTTGGCCTGCGGCTCAAACGGCCACTTTTTTTTGAGGTCCAGCGGCGGAACTTTCTCTCCGCGCTCGATCCATGCCCCGTGTTGGGCCTGGATGTCGCGCAGCGGCCGCTCGATCCCGTCGAAAATGTTCCCGATGAGCCCCGGGCCCAGGCTGACCGACAGCGGCGCCCCCGTCCGGCGAATCGGCGCTCCCGGTTTCAGCATCGTCGTGTCTTCATACACCTGGATGGTGGCCCGGTCTTCGACCAGGCGCACGACCTCGCCCACGAGGCCCAGTTCGCCGACCTCCACCACCTCGTACGTCGCCGCATCGCGCATTCCGACGGCCGTCACGATCGGGCCGCTGACGCGGATGATTCGCGGGCTGACTTGTTCCTGTACCGCCGTCATGGGCTACGACTCCTTCTTGCTCTGTTGAAAAGATGCCTTGGGAAAGAGGGTGCCACGGGCAGCTTGCCTGCCCGTGCTCTCCAATCCTCCGCCATCGCAATCACTGGCGGACAAGCCGCCAGTGGCACCCGGCATCAGGCATCTTTTCAACAGAGCAACTCCTTCGCGCCGCCAGGCGTCGACGCAGGCGCGCCGCTTTTGCCCTCGGGCCGTTGCGCTTCGAGCGGCCATGCCGCCGCGCCGATATCGGGGCGCAGCGCCGGCCAAAAGCGTTCCAGCCGCCCCGCGAAACTATTGTCCCACACCTGCCGCCCTTCGTCGTCGCGGACGATCACGCCTCCCCCCGCCGCGGCCCCTTCGGTGTTCACCGTCACGTCGAAGTCGTTCCGGCCGACGCGGCGGCAGACTTCCTCCGCCAACCCCGCCCCGAGCGCCTCGCGGTCCGCCGCCGAAATCTCCAGGACGAACCGGTTCCCCTCCATCCGCGAGATGGCCCCCGCCGCCAGGGCCACCACCGTCTGGCGATAGTCAAACCCTTCGCGCCGCTCGAGCCGCTTCCGGGCCTCGTCGTAGATGGTCTGGAGTATTTCTTCGGCCCGGCGGACCCGCATCCGCCCCGCCTCGACGGCCACCGTCGCCAGCACGAGGCCGCTCCGGCGCTGGGCTTCCGCCCGAGCCGCCTCGATCCGCTCCCGGTGATCCTTTTCGTCCTCCGCCTCCGCCGTGGCGACGATCTGCTCCGCATCGCTTTTTGCGCGGCGGACGAGCCGCTCGCCCTGTCGCCGGGCATCGGCCAGAATTTCTTCCGACAGCACGCGCTGCGGGTTGCTGGTTTCCGCCACTTACGATTCCTCCTGACCGAGGCGGATGCCCACCGCCTCCTGCACGAGTTGCCGCAGGGTCTTGCGGCCCGGCATCGGCCCCTCCGGCCCCGGAATCTCCACGATGAGCGGCCGGTCCAGTTCCAGTCGAATCCGGTCCACGTCCTCCCGGATGTCGGCCGCCACGATGTCCGTGAGGATGACGATGCTCACCTCCGGCCGCGCGGCGGCGTGCGCCAACGCCGCGGCCGCTTCCTGCGGCGCGGCGACCGCCTGGCCCGGTACGCCCGCCAGCCGGAACCCTCGCACGGTGTCTTCATCGGCGATGCAGTAAAACGTCACGGTCCGCCTCCGCCGCCTGCCTGCCGGCAGGCATGGCTTTTTACATTTTGGCCATGAGCATCATGGCGACGGCGAACCCGAGAATCGCCAACCCTTCGGCCAGCGCCACGAAGAGGAGGCTCCGGGTCAACATTTCCGGTTTCTCCGCCGCCGCTCCGATGGCCGCCGACCCGATCCGGGCCACCGCCATACCCGATCCGACGATGCTGACGGCTGTCACGAACGCCACGCTCAGGGCGATCGCAACGACTTCGACGGGCGTCCGCTGCGGGGTCGCCGCCGCGGGGCCGGCTTCGGTCGCCGGCGTGTCCGCCGCCTGTGCCGCGGCGCCGATCGCCATCAAGACGCCCAACATCGCTACCGCTGTCCAACCGTGCTGCTTCATGCCTGAACCTCCTTTTGGTTCGACTAATCCCGTTTCTTCTCCGTGGACGCGAGGCGGAAAGGCTGAAACGCCCGTCCGCCGGCGGAGAAAAACTTGCCGAAAAACTCGTAGTATTCCAAACGCAACGCCTGGACCGAGGCGATGATGCCTTCGAGCACAATCGCAAAAAGGTTCCCCAAAATGATAATCACCACGCCCGCCGCGCCGCCGATCGCCCCCGTTGACTTGGCCACCTCGCGCGCCAGGAGGAACGTCGCCGTCAGCACCGCCGCGTGGCTCATCGCGTACGCCGCCAATCGCACGAAACTGATCGTGTTCGCCATGTAACTCAGCACGGTTTCGAACACCTCGATCACCGACAGGAGCAACACCTCGAAGAAACTGTCGCCATGCTCCCCGCCGGCCGCTTTTCCCGCCCGCTTGCGGATCGCGTACAGGATCGGTTCCTTCAGCAGCAGCACGGCGAGCGGCAGCACGATGATGACCACCACCTCCAGCCAGTGGATGCTCTTCTCGTGGAAGACCAGCCACTTGAGTCCCAGCGCCAGCACGCCCCAGTAAAACAGCGCGCCGGTCACGCCGAACTTGTCGAAAAATCCCCCCACGATGTCCCCGCGCCGGAACCGGTTCACCATGTTCAAGATCAGCCCCAGGCTGATGATTCCGATACCGATGTAAATGGCGATCCACAGAAAATTCGTCGTGTTGCCGGCCAGCGGGTCGTGCCACAGCGCCATGCCTTCCCGCGGCCCGAAATATCCCCCGTACAGCACCCCGAAAACGATGCTCGAGCACCCCGAAAAAATCAGCAGAATGCCGACGTCGCGCACCTTCTCCGCTTTTCCCGCGAGCACCGCCGCCAGGCCCCCGAGCGCCAGAACCGCCCCGTGTCCCACGTCGCCGAACATCATCCCGAACATCGCCACGAACGTGATCGCCACAAACAGCGTCGGCTCGAGGTCCCGGTATCCCGGCAGTCCGTAGGCCGACACGAGCATCTCGAACGGCCTTAAGAGCCGCGGATGCCTGAGGAGCACCGGAATCTCCTCCTCGGGCACGTCTCCCGGGTCTTCCGTCTCGACGACGCACCGTCCGCCGGTCATCTCCTGAAGATGCCGCCGCACCATCGCCACGTCGTCCCGCGGAATCCATCCCGTGATGAGCGTCGTGGAGGCCGTCCGCGGGAAATTCTGTTCCGCCTCCAGAATCAGCCGCTCGGTCTGGACCACTTCCCGCAGGTCCGCCAGCGCCTGGGCCGCCACTTTCTTCAGTCCCGCCACGGCGTCCTGCGTTTGCCGAAGTTCCCCCTCGAGCCGATCCTTTTCCTTCCGCGCCTCTCCGGCCAACTCCTTGACGGTCTGCCCCGGCTCCGCCACGGCCAGCGTCTCGCGCTGAAGGCCCGATTTTTCCAGCGCCGTCTCGAGGGCGAACCGACCCTTCCGGCTCGTCACGGCCACGAGGCGCTGCCGCCCTTCGCGCTCCGGCATCGTCAGGAGGACCACGTTCTCGCCGACCTTGGCCTGGAGTTCCTCGAGGCTCTCGGCCGGCAGGCTGCCGAGCGCAAAATGCGAAAACGACAACTGCCCCAACTGTTCGAGCGGCAGTTCCACCCCCTCGTACGCCGAGGCCTGCTCCGCCAGCGTGGCCAGGTAGCCCCACCGCTCGCGCAAGCCTTCCTTGCGTTTCAGCATGTCGTTCGCCTGGGTTTCGACGGCCTCCAGTCGCCCTGCGGCTGCGTCGAGCGACCACTCCGACGGCTCCACCAGCGGCGCCGCGAGCGCCTCGATCTCCAGCCGCCGCACGAGGGCGTCGATCCGCACCAGCATCCCGTCGCACCGCGCCAGGTCCGCGCTCCGGTCCGGCGGCTCCTGCGGCGCCGTGTCCGGGCCGGCCTTCGTCCGCACGAGGTGCATCGCGCCAAGGCGGCCCAGCCCGCGCAGCACCGGCCGCTCGTCCCGTTCCAGGATGACGACCGACATCCGCTGCATGGCCACCGGACTAAACACGGGTCGACTCCAGGAGCGTCCGCGGAATCAGGCGGCGACGAATCACCTCCGGCGCGAGGCCCATCCGGATTCCTTCCGAAAGCGTAATCAGATTGGCCAATTCCACCCGGCGAATTCCCGTGAACGCCACCACCGCCCCGAGGCCCATGTGGCTCCGCCGGAACGTCCCGTTCGCCACCCGCCAGTACCGGTTCCACGCCAGGGCTTCCAGGATCGCCACGTCCTCGCCCCGAGGCGATTCCGTCGCCCCTTGCCACGAGGCCGATGCGGCGTTGATGGCGTGGCCGGCGGCCAGCGCCGCCAAGTGGCCGAGGTCGCTCGCCCGGATCATCTTCAGGAATCGGTCCGACGGGATGCCCGCCCCTCTCACGCGGAAAGGCGCCAGCGTTTCGGCGCTTAACTGGTAATGGAACCGTCCCCGCGCCGCCAACATCATGTGAAACGTTTCCACCTCTTGCCGCACGATCGTGAGGACGAACGCCCGATCTTCGGACGACAACGGGCCGGCCAGCGCCGCCAGATGCGAGAGGTACCCGTGATCCAGGGCCGCCTCGATGAAGAACGGTTTGGGGTTCTGCGTGTAGGGCCCGACCGCCAAGAGCGCGACGCTCTTGTACAAGGTTTCGGCCGGAATGAGGCTCGCAAAGGCCTCGACCGATCCGGCCGACAGAAAAGGCTCGAACCGCAGCGCCAGCCGCCCCGGCAGCGGAATCAGATGCGGCCGGATGTCGTCGGCGCCCATCCCCGACGAGAATCCGCGCGCCAGGACCTTCAGGTTTTCCATCTGGTATCGGACGCCCAGCCACGCCAGGAACTCCGCCGCATGGCCGGTGACGTTGGCGGCGATCTCATCCAGTTCCTCCACCGTCTCAACCACCAGCCGGCGCTGAAGGTCCACGGCGGTGTGGGCCGTCGCATCCGCGAAGATCGCCCGCGCCAATTCCGCCACCGTTCGGAGGCGGCAAAGGCCGTCCAGACGCTCGGCCTCGGCCAGACGGCTTCGCCGTCCGTGAAGCCGGGCGCTCAGAAAATCCAGGTCCGTCGGAATGGACAGGGCCATGGGCGGTTAACGCCTCTTCACCGACCTGCCTGCCGGCAGGCAGGTTACGGGTTCTCGCACACGCACCGGACGACGGCCTCGGCAGCGCGCCGGCGCATCGCCTCATCGAGCCGCACCTCAACCTCGATCTTCGCAGCCGCCTCGGCCAGCCGTTTTCGCTTTTCCGCTTCGGCTTCCTTGATGGCGCTCTGGATGATCTGCTCCGCCTCGGCGCGGGTTTCCCGTTGCCGGCGCTCCGAGGCCTCCTGCGCCTGCGATCGGGCTTCCGCCACGAGGCGTTCGGCCTCGGCCTGCGCCTCGGCGATCAGCCGTTTCGCTTCCGCCTCCACCTCGAGCATCTTTCGGATCACATCGCGCATCGTGGCACCAGAGTCGCGGCTATTCCTCCGCATCGAGTAGGTCGAGAACGTCCTTCGGCGACCTGGCTTCCGCCAGTTTCCGGTAGAACCCCGGTGTCTGGACCAGTCGGGCGATCTCGGCCAGCGCCCGCACGTGCGGGCCGGGATCGTCCGTCCGGGCCAGCAGCAAAAACACCGCCCGAACCGGCACCCCGTCGATCGCATCAAACTCGATCCCCTTCGTCGACAGGCCCACCGCCGCCGTCAGTGTTGGGATGGAGGCGTGCTTCCCGTGCGGGATCGCCACGCCCTGGCCGATGCCGGTTGTCCCTTGCCCCTCCCGCTGCCGGACCGCCTCTAGCGCCCCCCGTCGGTCCGACACCCGGCCCGCCCGGACCAGAATGTCGATCATCTCCTCGAAACATTCCTCCTTGTCGAGGCATTCGAGGCCCACCTTCACCACGGATTCATCCAGCAAATCTCGCAATCTCATCGGTATGCTCCTCGGTCGCTATCCCCGACGGCCGACGCCGCGGCTTGTGGCCTTTGTGCACGGCTTTTCCCGGACTGCCATAAAGATTGCGTATCGTACCCCCGCCGCCCATCCCTTTTCAAGAACCTTCCTCTCCCTGCCGCTCGACAAATCCTGCGCCGCCCGCTACCATTGGGGCGCCTCTCGGAGGTTGACCATGGCGAGGACGGGGGTTTCCGTAGCGCTGGGGACGATGGCCCTCTTGGTAGGGCTCGCGGCGGCGGGGGCGGGGGGGGCGGCCGCGCCTTCCGCGGCTGCTCCGGCGGCCTCGCTCGAGCCCGTTCGCGTCTTCGTCTCCGTCCTGCCGCAGGCCTGGTTCGTCCAGCGCGTCGGCGGACCGCGCGTCGAGGTCCACGTTCTCGTCGGCCCCGGCCAGTCGCCCCATACGTTTGAACCGACGCCGCGCCAGATGGCCGCTCTCGCTACGGCCCGCCTTTTTTTCACCACCGGCTGGCCTTTCGAAACGCAGGTGCTGGAGAAAGCCCGGTCGATCCATCCGGCCCTCGAGGTCATCGATCTCCGCCAGGGGATACCCTTGCGCCGGTTTACCGGCGACGAGACGGGACAGGGGGGGGAGGACAAGGACGAGGGCCGCCGCGCCGGCGAACCCGATCCCCACATCTGGCTCAGTCCGCGGCTGGCGGCGATTCAGGCCGCACGCATCGCCCAGGTCCTCACCACCGCCGATCCTGACCGCGCGGCCGAGTTTCAGAAAAATCTTGAGACGCTCCAGGACGACCTCCGGCGGACCGACGAGCGTCTGGCCCGCGCCCTCGCGCCGCTTCGCGGCCAGACCTTCTTCGTGTTCCATCCCGCCTTCGGCTATTTTGCCGATGCCTACGGCCTCAGGCAGCGGGCCGTCGAAGTCGAGGGCAAGGAACCCACGGCCCGCCAATTGGCCGACCTCATCGACAAGGCCCGCGCCGCCGGCGTCCGCGTCATCTTCGTCCAGCCCCAGTTCTCCGCCAAGAGCGCCGAGGCCGTCGCCCGCGCGATTCAAGGCGCCGTCGTTCCCATGGACGACCTCGCCCAGGATTATCTGGCCAACCTGGAGGCGATGGCGGATAAAATCGTCCGGGCCTTGCAGCCCGAAACGCCCGCCCGCGGTGATGAGCCTGCCGCGTCGGGCAAGGATGCCAAGCCATGACCGAACCCGTCATCACCCTCCGCGACCTCTCTTTTTTCTACGATGGGCTGGAGGTGCTCCAGGACGTCAACCTCGACGTCGCCTCCGGCGACTTCGTCTCGCTCGTCGGGCCGAACGGCGGCGGGAAAACCACCCTCCTGAAACTGGTCCTCGGCTTGCTCGTGCCGACCAGCGGCGAGGTCCGCGTCTTCGGTCAGTCCCCCGTCCGCGCCCGCCGTCGCATCGGCTACATGCCCCAACACGCCCAGGTCGATCCCCGTTTTCCGATGAGCGTCCTGGACGTCGTCCTGATGGGCCGGCTCGGGAAGGCGCCGATGGCCGGCCCCTATCGCGGGGCCGACCATGCGGCCGCCCGCCGCGCCCTCGGGGAAGTGGACCTCGAACCGCTCCGCCAACGCCCCTTCTCGTCGCTCTCCGGCGGCCAGCGCCAGCGCATCTTTATCGCCCGCGCCCTTGCCGCCGAACCCGAACTCCTTCTCCTTGACGAACCCACCGCCAACCTCGACGTCCACATGGAATCCGAATTCTACGAACTTCTCTGGTGCCTGAACCGGCGGCTGACGATCGTCCTGGTCTCTCACGACCTCGGGTTCGTCTCGCAGTTTGTCAAAAGCGTCGTCTGCGTCAAACGCCGGGTCGTCGTCCATCCCACGAGCGAAATCACCGGCGAGATCATCCAGGAACTCTACGGCGGCGACGTCCGCATGGTCCGCCACGACCATCGCTGCGCCGAAAGGGGACACGAGTGGCCGAATTCCTAGAGGCCGCCGCCCATTATTCTTTCATGCAACACGCCCTTCTGGCCGGCCTTCTGGCCGCCGTGGCCTGCGGCATCGTCGGAACCTACGTCGTCGTCCGGCGGATCACCTACATCGCCGGCGGCATCGCCCACTGCGTCCTCGGCGGCATCGGCGCCGCCCTGTACCTTCAGCGGGTCTGCGGCTGGACGTTCATCAGGCCCCTCCACGGGGCCGTCGTCGCCGCGCTCCTCGCCGCCATGATCATCGGCCTCGTGAGCCTTCGGGCCAAACAGCGCGAGGACACCGTCATCGGCGCCCTCTGGGCCGTCGGCATGGCCGCCGGCGTTCTTTTCATCGCCCGGACCCCCGGCTACAGCCAGGACCTCATGAGTTACCTCTTCGGCAACATCCTCATGGTCACCGCCGAAGACCTCTGGCTCATTGCCGCGCTCGACGTCCTCGTCGTGGCCGTCGCTCTTCTTTTCTACAACCAGTTCCAGGCCATCTGCTTCGACGAGGAGTTCGCCCGGGTGCGCGGCATCCCCGTCGAGTTCTATTACCTTCTGCTCCTCGCGCTGATCGCCCTGACGGTCGTCCTCCTCGTGTCGGTCGTCGGCATCGTCATGGTCATCGCGCTTCTGACGCTGCCGGTGGCGGTGGCCGGATACTTCGCCCGGCGGCTCTGGCAGATGATGGTCCTGGCCATCGGCTTCAGCATTCTTTTCACGACGGCCGGCCTGGCCGTCTCCTATCAGCCCGACCTTCCCGCCGGCGCCACCGTCATCATTCTGGCCGGTGCGGTGTATCTCCTCGTGACGATCGCCTCGCGCCTCCTTCGCCGCAGGGGGGGTTAACGTAAAAAAAAACGCCCGCACGGGGCGGGCGTTTCTCAAAATCTTCCGGATCGGCCAGGCGCTCCTGGCGCAGCGGATGGGCAAAAAGCGGCTGATCGCCGAGACGGGGCCGGCGGTTGAGCGCCTAACGGCCGGGCGGTTCGGCAGTCTCCAGCTTAGGCTCCAGTTGCGCTAGTGCTGCTTTGAGATTGGCGCGGGCCGCGTCGTCCTTGGCTTCTTCGACGGCCATTTCGAGGCGGACCTTGGCCAGCCTTTCACCAAGAATTTCCTTCAACGTCCAAGTACATATCCTGTGTTCTGTCTCCGTCTCCCTTAAGACACTAAGCCTTGCAAGGAGCGGCTGAACAGCGGGCATGCCGATCTTGGACAATGACCTCGCGGCCGGGTAGGCAAAACCGCCGTACTTCAGTTCTAGCCGAGGCATATTGGTTGATTCTGGATTGCGATAGCATAGGTTCTTCATGAGCACCGACACCGCTTCCGACGCCCGCAGGTCGCCAAGAAGAAGTATTGCCAAATGCTTAGCATCGTGCCATACGCCATCTTGCGGGAAACCGTGGGTGTCTGGCGGGGCGGCCTCACCCTTAGTCGCCGCCACCTGAATCAAACCGTTGATGATCTTGGCGCGTTCTTGGCGGATAGTCTCGGCAACCGCTTCCCGCTCTTCCAGGCTTTGCTCCCGGAAGCCTTTAGCGTCAAAAGATTTCTCGACCGGGCCAAGCCCGAGCAAGAGCAACGAAGCACCTAATCCAATAGTCAATGCTGGCCTGAAAAGTTTCATCAGCAATTCTCCTTATGTTTATGGATTGGGTGGCGTATCAGGCCACTCAATCCATCCTTCCCCCAGCCCCTGATACTCCATCCCGCCGCGCGTTATGAATTCCTCGTCCTTCGGCACGATATAGTGCTTGGCGTGCCACCTGAACCAATTGGAGCACTGATGCGTGTTTCCGTAGAGTATAACATAAACGCACTCGCGAAAATTCGAAACAGAAAATCTGTAATCCACCGGGTTCAGGCGATTGCGCGTTCCGCAACCGGGACCATCGATTTGGTAAATATGATCGCTGGTGGAAGGGGTGAGGTCCTCATCAGCGTTATCTGGGTCTTCGTCGGAAAGCCAATCGTGGGTAGGAGGAACGCAGATCCAGTTGCTATCCTCGGTAACCTTAACCCATTCTTTTGACCGATACCAGCGTGCAAAATCAAACGTGGCGTCATTAGCAGTCACCCCGGAAGGCAACACTGTTCCCTGGGTCTCCATGCAATTGCCGAAATAGAGGCAATTGGCGTCGATGTCCCCCTTCTGGCCATCCCCATTCGCATCGTCCCAACTGATTATTCCTGTGCGGTCACTACTTCCGGGGATGAAATTACTGAGTTTCCTTTCATTGTCTTCGCTCTGGTTGTCAACGTATGGCTCTCCATCATTGGGATCCTCCAAGCCGAAGAGTCCTCGCGGCGTCACCTCGAAGACCGTAACCAACACCCTGTCGGGGCCGACATTCGGCGTCGAGCCCACATAGACTCCTTCGAGTTCCACATCGCGGAATGAGGCGCTGCCGGCGCGGCCTTCCAGATAAAGCGTGATCGGCTGGCCGGTGAAGTTCACCGTGTTGCCGCTCGCAAAGGGATTCGCCTTCGTTCGGTTGGCGTACACCTTCACCTTGGCCTCATTGAACGTCAGCCGAATCGGCCCGTGAATCGAGGACGGCACGACCTCGACGGTGAACTTCCACAGGTCGTCGTCCTCGGTGCAACCGTTCCCGGAAACCAAGGCATCGTCTTTGTCCGGCGTGTAAGTGGCGCCTGGCGAAAGGTCGTCCGGGTCCCATCCGTCCTTGTCGTCATCGTCCCAGTTTACATTGATGTACCAGCCGGGGCTCTCCTCTTCGGCCTCGGAGAGAAAGGTCCCGTTTGGCCGGTAGGCCTTGAGGTCCACCTGTCCTGCCTGCTCCTGCCAGGGCGTAGGGTCATCCATCATCTCCGAGGGACCGTCGATGTCACCGAAGACGGGGCCCGGCCGCCCCAGCGCCAAGGCCCAGATGGCCAGGGTCAAGCCGATGACCACCATCCATCCGCGTCCCACAACCCATCGTTCGTTTCTCATGGCTCGCCTCCTTTTCCTAACGGCGCCCCAGCCCCAGGGATGCAGGCCTTCCCGTGTGGCTCCCCCCACAAATAGTTAGTGGGTTGAAGGCCGTCGGACGGACGTAGAACCGACGCGTTCCCGCCGCCAAGTCCTTGTCCGGCCGATAGATGCGCCTCAGAAAATTTTTCCGATTTTTTCCTCAGGAATGCCCAACGCCGTTCGGATTCAACGGCAACGGGGACGAGGATGGCTGGGCCACAAGAACTGTGTATTCGGATAGGCACTTAAAAAAACACCCGCCCAGAGGGCGGATGTTTCTCGGGCCCTTCTGCTTTGTTCGGGGTCTTACGGGAACGGCTTCTTCTCTTTCTCCTCCAGCGTGGCGCGAGATGAGCACCAGGGCCGCCATCTCTCCGGGGAACCGGCCCACGACGTCCGTCCGCGGCTGCACCTGGCCGCCGGCACAGTGGGCTTGCGTCCTTTTCTGCTTTAACGTACAGTATTCCCCCATGCCGGAGTGGCGGAATTGGCAGACGCGCGGGACCTGCCTGCCGGCCGGCAGGTTCAAAATCCCGTGGGGCCTGTCTTGCATCAGCGGTGTGACGGCAAAACGTGGACCGTCTACGTTCTTCGCAGTCGCAAGAACGGTTGGCTCTACATCGGCATGACCGACTGCTTGGAGCGCCGCCTGCGCGAGCACCAGCGCGGCTATAACCGGTCAACCAAAGGGAAGGGCCCCTTCGACCTTCTTGATAGGGAAACGTTTCCTACCCGCGCGGAAGCCCGTGCCAGGGGAAAGCACCTCAAGACCGGTTGCGGCCGCCAGGCGCTGCGCCGGCACCTCGCCGCCGGTACTGTGGGCTTGCGTCCTTTTCTGCTTTAACGTACAGTATTCCCCCATGCCGGAGTGGCGGAATTGGCAGACGCGCGGGATTCAAAATCCCGTGAGGCTTAACCCTCGTGGGGGTTCGACTCCCCCCTTCGGCACCAGTTTTTCGTAGCGGTCGGGGGGGGTAGGAGATTGAGAGAGGAATTGGCAGACGCGCGGGACCTGCCTGCCGGCAGGCAGGTTCAAAATCCCGTGAGGCTTAACCCTCGTGGGGGTTCGACTCCCCCCTTCGGCACCACGCACGGACGGATCGCGCCAAGGGGTAGGGGCGCTGGACGATAACATCTAAAACCGAGGAGCGCATCATGCAGAAACAGAGGCTCGAATTCCTGGAAACCCTGATGGCTTGTTCGTCCCCCTCCGGCTTCGAGGAAGCGGCCCAGGACGTCATCCGCCGCCGCCTCAAAGGTCACGGCGACGAACTGCGGACCGACGTCCATGGAAACGTCATGGCCGCCGTCAACCCGAAGGCCTCCTTGCGCGTCATGCTCGCCGGACACGTTGACGAAGTCGGACTGATGGTCAGCCACATCGATGACAACGGCTACCTCT
>Ga0315284_10011106_pt1 | contig 12847 bp, 7 predicted proteins | sample YL17G09_16_MG_FD_203696 | JGI IMG/M metagenome (GOLD analysis project Ga0315284, IMG submission 203696) | Sediment microbial communities from Yellowstone Lake, YNP, Wyoming, USA - YL17G09_16 | ecosystem: Environmental > Aquatic > Freshwater > Lake > Sediment | place: USA: Wyoming | collected... | reverse complement strand
GCTCATGTAAGCCATGTCCGGGCCCGGCAGCGGCAGCTCTTCCCAGTTGCCGAGGTTGCTCCACTCCATGTACGGCTCGCGCCCGCCGATGTCGCAGATCAGCGCCACGGCGGTGACACCCGGCGTGGTCGCGGCGCTGACAGTGCGCCTGAGATCTGTCTGCGGATCCGTGATGTCCGCGAGCAGCTCCGTCTTGTCTGCGCCACCGCCGGCGTCTGGGATAAACCGCCATGCCGCGTCCGACGAGCCGTTTGCAAGGTAGTACACGTCGCGGACGCCGGACACGTCGGCGAACTGCGCTGCGGCCAGGTTGCGGCCCATGAGGTATGCGGCGTGCATATAGTCATTGGCGCTGCCGAAGCTGCAGACGGGGTCGAGGTTGGCGCTGACTCCTTCGTATATCCCGGCGACTGAGTCCGGATAGGTCGCGCCGCTGTGCATTGTGAGGTAGTTAGTGGAACTGCCCGCCGGGGCGGAGTTGTCCTCGATCAGCCCGACGCCGCTGTAGACCGGCATGCCCGCGACTGCCGCGGAAAAGGGAGTGTAGCCGCCGCCTTCATTCCCCTGCAGGGCGTAGAAGATTCCGGCGGCATCGAGATAGGCGCACCAGGAGACGATGTTGCTGGGTGTGCCGTGCGCCAGGAAGGGGCGGTAGTTGATCGCGGAGAGCTGGGTCATCACCGGGGCGAAGAGGGCGCCGTTCCAGCGCGTGAGTATGGCTGAGCCGGCCAAGGACGAGGACAGGTAGACCGTGCCATCCGCGAGCGAGACGAGGTCGAGATGCGCGGGCGCTCCCATGGCGGGTCCGCCCGACCAGGAGACCCCGTCCGGCGTGCCGATCACGTGTCTCGCGTCGCCGAGCGCGTCCCGCCAGACAACGTGCAGGCCGTCGCTGCCGCCTGCGCCGTGCAGCTCCAGGCCTTGGCCGCAGGTGGGCCAGCGATCGATGAACATCGATTCCGTCCCGTCCGAGTTCAGCCGGGCGAAGTAGACATGGCGGTCAATGCCAACATCGGCGACGAAGTAGGCGTCTCCGCCGCCGTCGTCGAAGGGCAGCAGCCGGGCTGCGATCCCGGAGTTGGCGGAGTACAGCACGTTGCGCTTCACCCAGTTAGCCCCGCTGGGCTGGTACACGCTCATCTGTGCACCGATGTCTGACATGAGGATGCGGGGCTCGATGCCGACAAGCGCTAAGTCCATCGTGTTGGAGTTGCCGCCGGTCGGGTCAGGCTGGTCCTCGGCCGACCAGCCCGCTCCGGTGTGCTCCTTGTAACGCACGAACCCGCCTGAGGCATAGGCGACCACCGGCTCTCCGCTTGCCGCGTCGTACTCGATGTCCAAGCCGGGTGACGGGATGGCCGCGATCTGTGCGCTGTCCACGATGGCCAGAGTGTGGCTGTTGAGGCGCACCCACTCCGTGGACGCGACCGTGCCATAGGCGACTTCGAGAACGTCGAGGGCTGGGTTGTAGACCATGTCCAGGACGTTTATCGCGGGGAGCGCGTCGATGGCCACAGTGGCGGTCAAGTCGCCGAACGACATCGCGGCTAGCTTGAAGAGTCCGTCCAGGTAGGAGAAGACGGCCCAGAGCTTGTCCCCGCCGTCGGACGCCAACGCGATCCGGTCGTTGATCTGAGATGTACCGAAACCGAACAGAGTGGTCCATCGGAGCTCGTTCCCCGACACGGTGAGCGCCCTAACCGAGTCCGCGAAGCTCAGCGGGATCTGCAGCACTCCATTCACCAGAACCGGCTCGCCGGTGAACAGGATCGCCTTGTAGATCGGCATGCGCAAGAGGCTGGGGGCGGCTTCGGGAGGGAAAGTCCGCACTACGTACCCGCCGGCCCAGGCATCATAGCCGCAGAGCCACGTAGTCTCCGAAGCGGGGTCGCGTGCCGCGTTAACGAAGGTCAGGCGGGGCACGACGTTCTGCACCGGCGCGCTGGTGACGAACGACGCGCCATCTCGCCAGGTCGGATACACCTTGAGCAGCCGGAGGGTAGTGCCCACCCGGGTGCCGACCTTCACCGTGAACGTGAGAGCATGGCAGCCGGGCTGAAACGTCATGTTCAGCACGTACCCTACGCCGGAGTAGAGCGTGTCTCCAGCTTCGGAAACCTCGTAGGTGTCGATCGTCCCGCCTTCTGGGTCGTGGGAAGCACCCATGTCGATGTTCAGCGTCACCGGGCCGAACAGCGTGCTGTTCTCCAGGTTCACGTCCGCCACCGGCGGTTCCTGTAGGCCTGTTTTCCTGATGCCGATCCCGGTTGTCCAAACGCTGCGGTTGCCGCTTGAGTCCACCGCGGCGATGCGGTAGCGGTACAACTGCTCGAGCGCCGCCGTGGTGTCGGGGAGTGAATCCCCGAGCACCGGCGCAGTGTTCAGCGGCGCGTAGGTTCCGGCCAGGTATGGCGCGCGCTCGATCAGGTACCCGGCGAAGTCGGGATCGAGGCAGCTCAGCGAAGGCAGCCAACGAACCAGCATCCCTGTAGCGCCGCCGATGGCGAGGATGGTTAAGCAAGGCTGGGGGCCGAGCATCCCGCCGTGCACCCCGAGCTCCACCACTGCCCCGCTCAGGCTCCCTCCCTGCGGCACGACAACGGCCACGTAGGTCGCATGGTAGGCCGGGCCGATGAAGCTGTTGGGCGAGACGTAATCGCCGGAGTTAGGGATCTCAGCCTCCAGCGTCCCCCCGCCGGCAGGCATGGTGAACGGGCCGGAGAAGATCCAGTGGCCGTGCTCGTAGTCGCTGAACGCGACGTAGAGCTGCCCGCTCGCAGCGTCGGCCGTGATGCGCGCCGAGGTCGGGCCGTTGTCTCCGTCGAAGCCGTAGACGCCGTACAGGCCGTAAGCCATCCCCGCCGCGCCGTCCAGGCTGACCTTCGGCTCGGCGTCGAGCGTGAGATGGGCGCGGCTGACGAGTGCACGCTGTTCCAGCAGGACGTAGCCGGGGCCCTTCAGGCTCAGGCTGCGCTGTGGCTGGCCCAGGCCGCTCAGGCCGGGCAAGGCGCCCTCCAGGGGATCGGCACTGCCGCCCCCCGGCTCGATGACGGGCGCCGAGCTGTGGCAGGCGCTGAGCACGACAGCGGCGAAGAGGACGGTAAGGCACGTCAACACCCAAGACCGGTGCATGGCAAGCGACCTCCCTAGTAGGCACTACTAGAACACCGCGCACTGGCCGCGGCTACAGTGGATTATAGCGCCACCGCCGCGGCGGCACCTTACACAGATGAAGCGCAACAGCGAGCCCTAGCTCGGAGTGCAGCACTTCACGCGGGGTGCGGCAACTGAGGACCGCCGGCTGTGCCCGCCAGCTACAGAGTGCTGCGGCAGTAGATCTCGTCAGTGTTCCAGTCACGGTAGAGGATGTGCCAGCGGCCATCCAGGCCGGTGAACAGCTCCGCCTGGCTCATGCGCCCTTCGCTGCTGAAGGCCGTGTCCGGGCCGGGCAGGGGCAGCTGCTCCCACTCGCCGTTGAAGCCGCTCCACTCCATGTACACCTCGTGGCCGCCGAGGTCGCAGATGAGGGCGACGGCGGTGCCGCTTTGCGTCGTCATCGCGCTGACGGTGCGGCGCGCGTCCGCGTACGGGTCGTCCATGTTCGTGTACAGCTCCGTCCTTTCGCTGGCGGGATAAAAGGAGTACGGCGTATAGCGCAGGGCGGTGTACGCTGCGCCGTTGGACATGTAGTAGGCGTCACGCACTACACCGCTGTTGAGGAAGTACTGGGCAGCTGCAAGGGTGCGGCCCCGGACAAAGGTGCTGTACATGAAGCCGGGGCTGTCCGAGGGCTTGAACATGAAGGCGGGAAGGTAGAAGATGCTGCCGTAAAGCCCGATCTCGGAGTCAGTGAGAGCTGCTCCGCCGTGGAGCGCGAGGTAGTCCGTGGAGTAGCCGGGGCTGCCTCCGGTGGACTGGATCAGCCCGACCCCATCGTAGGCGGGGCCTTCCTGGCATAGCGCGCTCGCGGTGTCATACGGGGCGGACTCGTTGCCTTGGTAGACCACCCAAGAGGAGGTGCCGGGATCGTAGGCCGCCCAGGAGAACATCGTGGAGGGCCGGCCCTTGGCGAAGAACGGGCGGTAGTCCACGGCTGAGATCACGTTGGGCCCCGCCGCGAAACATACCCCGTCCCAGTGTGCGAGCGTTGCCGAGCCCGCCTCGAATCTGGAGAGATAAACCGTGCCGTCCTTGAGGGCGACGAGGTCGAGGTGGTCGGGGTCACCCAGGCTTACGCCATGAGCCCAGGATTCACCGTCGGGCGAGCCGATGACGTGCACGGCACTGCCCAGCAGGTTACGCCACACGGCGTGCAGGCCGTCGCCGCCGCCCGCGCCATGCATCTCAAACCCCTGGCCCACTGTCGGCGGACGGTCGTAGATCATGTCCTCGGTACCGTCTCCGTTCTCGCGAGCGAAGTAGACGTGACGGTTGGTGGCCGAGTCAGCCACGAGGTAGTCCTCGCCCGTGTCCGAGCAGGGCGCCATGTTGAGGTAGCTGTTCGTCGCGGTGGCGTGGTTGATGTCGCGCTTCGTCCAGACTCCGGGGCCAGCCATCCGGTAAGTGCTGGCCTGCCCGCCGATTTCGCCGATGGCGATGCGGACGCCGTTAGTCACCACCTCCAGGTCCATGCTGGTCAGGTGATTGCCGGTCGGGTCGGGTTGCTCCTCCGCCGACCACCCCGCGCCGGTGTGCTGGCGGTAGCGGACAATGCCGCCGGAGCAGTAGGCGACGCAGGGCTCGCCAACCTCAGCGAAGTACTCGATGTCCACCGAGGGAGAGGACAGAGGCGCGATCTGGGCGCTGTCCACGACGGCGAGCGAATCAGCATCGGCGCGCATCCACTCCGTCGTGCCCGGTGCGCTATAGACCACTTCGACGGCATTCGCGCTGGGGTTGTACACCGCGTCCAGGGCGATCAGGTCGGGCGCGGGATCGAGAAGATAGGCCGAACCGGCGCCGTGGACGGCCTTGATCACCAGACGGTACCCACCGCTGTCCCAGCCCTTGACCTCCCAGAGCTTGCTTGTTCCGTCGGTGGCGAACGCTGCACGATCGTTCGTCTGCGTGCCAAACGAGAGCGAGGTAAGAAGCCAGCTCACTTCACTCGACGTAACGTGCATGAGGCCGATCCACAACTCGAAGCTCATGGGAGCGAAGAACTCGCCCGCCATCTGCACCGGCTCAGCGGTGAACAGCGCAGGCTGGTACGACAAGGTGGGAATGCGAAGCACCCGGACCGTGGCGGACCCCGCAGAGAAGGCTTCAACAACGTAGGCCGAGCTGTACAGGTCATAGCCGCTGAGGTATGCCGTTGCCGATCCGGCGTCGTACATGGCGGTGGGAGCAGCCAATGTCGGCGTGCTCACTTGCGTTGCCGGGGCGCTGACGAGGACGGCGTGGTCGCGCCACTGGGGGTAGACCTTGAGCATCCGCGTTGAGCTGCCGGAGCGCGCCCCCACGCTCACGATGAACCGCAGGTTGTAGCAGCCCGGCTGGAAATCCCTGTTCACCGCGTAGGCCGGGCTGCTGTACAGCACGTCGCCCTCCGCATCCTGGATCTCGTAGTTGTCGATCACGCCGCCCTCGGGGTCATAGGAGCCCCCCATGTCGATGTTGAGAGTCACCGGGCCGAAGAGTGGGCCATGGGGCAAGTTGACGACCGGCACGGGGGCCATGAGCTCCCCGCTCGACCGGGAGCCGGGACCCGTCGCCCACGTGCTCATGTTCGCGCTCGCGTCCAGCGCGGCGACGCGGTAGCGGTAGGCCTCCCCAACCTGTGCGCCAGGGTCGGACATCCAGTCGTCCCGCACCGGTGCGCTGTTGAGACGGGTGAAGGAACCGGCGAAGCGCGGCGCGCGTTCGATCAGGTAGCCGGCGAAGTCGGGATCGAGGTAGCTGGGGGAATGCTCCCAGTGAAGCATCATGCCGGACGAGCCGCCCAATCCGCTCATTGAGCGGCAGGGCTGTGGACCCTGCGAGCCTCCGTGCACGCCCAGCTCCACCGCTGCGCCGCTCAGGCTGCCCCCCTCCGGCACGAGCACCGCGAGATAGGTGGCGCGGTAGGGCGAGCCGACGAACGCCGCGGCTGAGACATACTCGCCCGTGTTGGGAATCTCGGCCTCCAGCACTCCGCCGCCCGCGGGCATGGTGAATGGGCCGGAGAAGATCCAGTGGCCGTGCTCGTAGTCGCTGAAGCCAACGTAAAGCTGCCCGCTCGCACTGTCTGCGGTGAGGCGCGCCGAGGTCGGGCCGTTGTCGCCGTCGAAGCCGTATACGCCGTAGACCGCGTAAGCCATTCCAGACGCAGCGTCGAGGTCGATCTTGGGCTCGGCGCCAAGCGTCATGTGCGCGGAGCGCAGGATGGCGAGCTGTTCGAGGGGGAAGAACCCGGGACCCACCAGGCTCACTCTGTGCTGTGGCTGGCTAAGGCCACTCAGGCCGGGGAGGCCGCGGGCGAGGGGATCGGCACCGGGGCTGCCCCCCGGCTCGATGACGGGCGTCGAGCTGTGGCAAGCCGGAAGAACCAGGGCAGCGGAGAGGACGGTAAGGCACGTCAACAGCCAAGACCGGTGCATCGCAAGCGACCTCCCTAGTCGACACTACCAGAACACCGCGCACTGGCCGCGGCTATACGGGATTATATCGCTTCAGCCGCGGTCGCAGGCGCCCTGCGGGAAGACGCCGTGCCGTGGGGGAGCCTAAGCGAAGGTCTTCTGGAATCGTGACGACGCGAGGGCCATCGCCAGCAACCCCAGCACGAGCAGCCCCAGGTACTGCGGCCAGAGCAGCTCGAAGCCCAGGCCCTTGAGCAGCACGCCGCGCAGGATGACGAGGAAGTAGCGCATCGGGTTGAGCAGCGTCAGCCACTGCACCGGCACGGGCATGTTGGCGATGGGGAACATGAACCCGCTGAGCAGGATGAGCGGCAGGAAGTAGAGAAAGGCGGTGAGCATCGCCTGCTGCTGCGTGGCGCTCATGGTGGAGATCAGCAGCCCGGTGGAGAGCGTGCTGAACAAGTAGAGCAACGCGCCGAGGTAGAACCACAGCAGGTCGCCGCGGATGGGCAGGTGGAACAGCAGGCGCGCCAGGATGAGCATCAGCGTGATCACGATGAAGCCGATGACGGCGAAGGGGATCGTCTTGCCGAGGATGTACTCCAGCGGGCGGATCGGCGAGACCATCACCTGCTCGATGGTGCCGGCCTCCTTCTCGCGCACGATGCCCAGCGCGGTGAGCATGACGGTGATCAGCGTCAGCACCAGGGCGATCAGGCCGGGGATGAAGTAGATGCGGCTTTCGAGGTTGGGGTTGAACCAGGCGCGGCTGCGCACGTCCACCATGGGGGGCGGGGGGGGCATTCCGGCGCGGGCATAGCTCAGGGCGAGCTGGCCCTGGGCGTAGCTGCTGGCAGCCGCCGTGGCATAGCCCAGCACCAGGGCGGCGGTGTTGGAGTCGGTGCCGTCGACGATGAGCTGCACGGGGGGGGCATGGCCGGCAGCCATGTCACCCGCGAATCCCGGCGGGATGTTGAGCAGGCAGCGCACCCGGCCGCGGTCAAGCAGCCATGCGGCGCGGTGGTCGTCCTCCGCGTACTCCGTGATGCGGAAGTGGCGCGAGGCACTGAAGCTGTCCACCAGCGCGCGGCTGGCGGGGGTGTGGTCGTAGTCCAGCACCGCGGTGGTGATGTCGCGCACGTCGGTGTTGATCGCGAAGGTGAACAGCGCGAGCTGGACCAGCGGGGCGAAGAAGATGAGCCCGCGCATGCGCGGATCGCGCAGCACCTGGCGGAACTCCTTGCGCAGCATGTGCAGGATCCGGGAGACCCCCATCAGGCCAGCCTCTTGCGGAAGCGCGTGATGCTCAAGGCGAACACCGCCGCGGAGAACGCGCTGAGCAGCAGCAGGTGCCCGCCGACGAGGCTAAGCCCCGCGCCCTTTAGATACACGCTGCGCATCAGCTCCAGGAAGTAGCGCGCGGGCACGATGTAGCTCAGCCACTGCAGCGGAAGTGGCATGTTGCTGAGCGCGAACATGAAGCCGGAGAGGAACAGGGTGGGCAAATAGGTGCCGATCAGCGCGATTTGGCTGGCGAGCACCTGGCTCTTGAAGCTGATGCTGGCAAGCATCCCCATGGACAAAGCGCCGAGCAGGAACACCGCGGAGGCGGCCAGCACAAGGAGCGGGCTGCCGCGCAGGGGCACGTGGAACACGGTGTAGCCCAGGGTGGCGGCGACCACCACGTCGAACATGCCGATCACCCAATATGGGATCAGCTTGCCGGTGATCAGCTCCGCGCTGCGCACCGGGGTGGCGATGAGCTGCTCCATCGTGCCGCGCTCCCACTCGCGGGCCACGGTGAGCGATGTGAGCAGCGCGGCGATGACCACCATGATCAGCGCGATCAACCCGGGGATGATGAAGTTCTGGCTGCGCAGCGTGGGGTTGTACCAGGCGCGCGGCCTGAGCTCGAATGGTGGCGGCAGCGCCGTGGCCAGGCCCCGCGCCGCAAGCTCACGCGCCACCCCTGCGCCGTAGGCCTGCGCCGCGCCCTGCACGTAGAACAGCGCCAGCGCCCCGGTGTTGGCGTCGCTGCCGTCGGCGATGACCTGCAGCGTGGCGCCCTGCCCGCTCTCCACCAGGCGGGCGAAGTTGTAGGGCACGACCACCGCCAGGCGTGCGTCTCCGCGGTTGATGAGGTCGGTCAGCGCAGTGTAGCCGTCCACGTACTGCGTGATCGTGATGTACGGGCTGCCGTCGAGGGCGCTTAAGAGCTCGCGGCTCTCGGGCGTGCCGGACTGGTCCCAGACCGCGGTGGGCACGTTGTTCACGTCGAGGGACAGCGCCCAGCCGAAGAGCGACAGCAGCAGCAGCGGGATCGCCAGAGCGAGGATAAGGCTTCGGTAGTCGCGGCGGATGTGGATGAACTCCTTGCGGGCCACCGCGCCCATGCGCCGCAGGTTCATCGCAGCACCTCCGCCACGCGCCCGAGCTGGCGGTCCGTCTCCTCGATCAGCGAGACGAACACGTCCTCGAGCGTGGGCGTGATCGCCGCGATGCTGCGCACACTGAAGCCGTGCGCGGTGAGCAGCTCGCGCACATCACGCGCGGCGAGATCCGCATCGGCCACGACGGCGTGCAGCCCGTCGCCGAAGAGCGCCGCCTCATCCACGCTCTTAAGCCGCTCCACCTCGTCCAGCGCGTCATGGGGCCGGTCGCAGGCGATCTCCAGCACGCTCTGGCTCATGCGCTCGGTCTTCAGCTCGCTGGGCGTGCCGAGCGCGATCAGACAGCCGCGATAGATCAGCGCGATGCGGTCGCAGTACTCCGCCTCCTCCATGTAGTGCGTAGTGGTGAAGACGGTGACGCCCTGTCCGGCGAGCGAGTGGATGAGATCCCAGAAGCGGCGGCGGCTGATCGGGTCCACGCCGCTCGTCGGCTCGTCGAGGAACAAGATCGGCGGCTCGTGCAGCACGGCGCAGCCCAGCGCCAGCCGCTGCTTGAACCCCGTGGCGAGCACCGCCGTCAGCCTTCTCCGCTCGGATGCCAGCCCCGCCATGCTCAGCACCCATTCCTTGCGCTGACTCAGCCGCGCCGCGTCCAGCCCGTACACGCCGCCCCAGAAGTCGATGTTCTCCTCCACCGTGAGATCGCCGTAGAGCGAGAAGCGCTGGCTCATGTAGCCGATGTGGCGCTTGATCGCCTCCTGCTCGCGGGTGATGTCCAGGCCGGCGACCGTGCCCGCGCCGCCGCTGGGGCGCAGCAGCCCGCAGAGTATGCGGATCGTCGTGCTCTTGCCGGCGCCGTTAGGCCCGATGAAGCCGAAGATCTCCCCCCGCGCCACGTCGAAGCTCACGTGGTCCACCGCCGTGAACGAGCCGAAGCGGCGCGTGAGCTCCCGCACACTGACCACCGGGGCGGCGCCCTCCTCAGGCATGAGCCTGCTCCGCCGCACTGCCCAGCACGGAGATGAACACGTCCTCCAGGCTCGCCTCGACGACCTGCACATCGGCAAGGGTGATGCCTGCAGCGCTCAGCAGTGCGCGCGCCTGGCTGATCAGCGCCTGCGGATCCTCCGTCGCCACGTGCACGCGGTCGCCGAGCAGGGCGATGCTCAGGCCCGGCAGGTGCGCCGTGAGCAACGCCGCCGCCTGGCGCGCCCGGGGTGTGCGCAGCTCCACCACCTGGCCGCGCATCAGCCGCTTCACCTCCGCGGGCGTGCCCTCGGCGAACACGCGCCCCGCGGAGAGCAGCCCGACGCGGTTGCAGCGCTCCGCCTCGTCGAGGTACGCGGTGGAGACGAGGATCGCCACCCCCTGCCGCAGCAGGCCGTAGAGCACGCGCCAGAAGTCGCGGCGGGACACCGGGTCCACGCCGTTGGTCGGCTCGTCGAGCAGGAGCACCTGCGGCGTGTGGATCAGCGCGCAGATGAGCTGCAGTTTCTGCTTCATCCCGCCGGAGAGGTTGACCGCCAGGCGGCGCCGGTAAGGCTGCATCTGGCTGAAGCCGAGCAGCTCGTCGATGCGCGCCGCCCGCCCGCGCGCCGGCACGCCGTAGAGGTCAGCGTAGAACTCGATGTTCTCGCTCACCGTGAGATCGCCGTAGAGGCCGAACTGCTGGCTCATGTAGGCGATGTGGTCCTTCACCTGGTCAGCCTGCGTCGCTACGTCGTAGCCCGCCACCCAGGCATGTCCGGCGCTGGGGGTGAGGATGCTGGCGAGCATCCGCAGCGTGGTGCTCTTGCCCGCGCCGTCCGGCCCCACCAGCCCGTAGATCTCCCCCGCCGCCACACGCAGGTTCAGCCCCTCCACCGCCGCGATCTCCCCGAAGCGGCGGGCCAGCCCCTCCGCGCGGATCGCCTCCATCAGGGCGTCTCCGCACCAGGGCGGATCAGCGCGTCGGCGGGCATGCCGGGCTTGAGCTCGTGCTCGGGGTTGGGCAGGCGGATCTTCACGCGGTACACCAGCTTCACGCGCTCCTCCGGCGTCTGCACCGTCTTGGGGGTGAACTCCGCCTCGGGCGAGAGATAGCTCACGAAGCCGCGGTAGACCTTGCCAGGGAAGGTGTCGGTGCGCACCTCCACCTCCTGGCCCAGGCGCACTTTCCCCAAGTCCGACTCGCTGACATAGGCGCGCAGGTAGACCTCGTCGAGGTTGCCGATGGTCACCACCGGCGCCCCCGGCCGCGCGTACTCGCCAACCTCCAGCGACTTGGACAGCACTACGCCCGCCGAAGGCGCATGCAGCTCGGCGCGGCTGAGCGTCGTCTCGGCGAGCGCCATGGCCTGGCGCGCCTGCTCCACCCTCGCCCGCGCTGCATCGATCGTCTCCTTGCGCGGGCCGTTCAGCCGCTCGCGGTAGGCCGCCTCCGCCTGGGCCAGCGCCGCCCGCGCCTGGTCGATCTGCTCCGTCCGCGCGCCTTCCTGCGTCAGGCTCAGCCGCTCCTCAGCCGACTTGAGCGCCGCCGCCGCCGCGTCGCGCGCCTTCTTTGCCACCTCGCATGCCGTGCGCGCACTGTCGTACTGCTGCGCGGGGATCACGCCCGCCTCGAAGAGCTGGCGCGAGCGTTCGAGGTTCGCCTCAGCCAGCTCCACCTGCGACTCGGCCTGCGCCAGAGCGGCCTTGGCCTGCGCGACAGCCTGCTCGGCCTGCGCCACCTCCTGGCTGCGTGCGCCGCTTGTGAGCTCGGCCAGCCGCGCCCGCGCCTGCGCCGCCACGGCGCCCGCCTGGGCGAGCTGCTCGGGGCGCGTGCCGGCTGCGAGCTCGGCCAGGCCTGCCTCCGCCGCGGACATCTCCGCGCGGCGCATCGCCGCCTGCTGGGAATAGTCCTGCGTGTCGAGGCGCGCGATGAGCCCTCCCGCGGACACTTGGTCGCCCTCGGTGACGGGGCGCTCGATGAGCACGCCGGCCACCTGGAAGCTGAGCAGGGCCTCGTCCACCTCGATGTTGCCGGAGAGGCGGACAGCCCCGCGGTCCTCCGCGTTGCGGCGCGCGAAGTAGACGGCCAATGCCGCCACCAGGCACACGACTACGACTACTGCCACGACCGCCAGCCGCCTGTGCATCGGCTCCTCCTCGCGCATGCTCCCGCCTGCCCCCCGGCGTGAAGTTTAGCCGATGCGCGCTGCGGGCTCTGTCACCCCTCGATCTCCTTGAGCATCGCTTGCAGAGTGCTTAGCAGCGGCCGCAGCTCCGCAGTGAGAACAAGCCACAGCAGCTCCTTATCTACGTTGAAGTAGTCGTGCACCAACCTGTGGCGCATCCCGATGATGTCCGCCCAGGCAATCTCACTGTGCGATGCTCTGCGCTCAGGGCTAAGATTGCCCGCTGACTCGCCGATGAGTTCCACGAGCTTCGCCGCCGCAAGCTGGGCAATACGGTTGCGATCGAAGGCAGACCGTGCGAGTCCATCCGCGATGGCAAGCGCCTCTTCCGCACAATCGATCATGTGCCGCAGATAGACGCGTTCTTCATGCCGCATATAGCTCAACCGCCTCGGCCAACACCTGGTCTCTGATCAAGTAGCTCAGCGAGCCGAATGTGACCAGCTGCACTTCCCTCCCATCGAAGAGCTCTCCCAACTCGCGTTCAATCCTGACGATGGCAAACCCCGGCACGTGCTCGGGGTCGAACTCAACCAGCACGTCAATGTCACTCTGCGGAGTAAAGTCGTCGCGCACCACCGAGCCGTACAGCGCCAGGCGCCGGATGTGGTGCTTGCGGCAGAAGCTCGCCACATCCTCGCGCGACACGCCGAACTGCAGGTACGCGGGCTGCATCAGCTCAGAGTATACCCGCGCCCCGCCGCACGTGCGTGGCGGGGTCTTGGGTAGGGGCCGCACTTGTGCG
>Ga0315284_10011105_pt1 | contig 12847 bp, 11 predicted proteins | sample YL17G09_16_MG_FD_203696 | JGI IMG/M metagenome (GOLD analysis project Ga0315284, IMG submission 203696) | Sediment microbial communities from Yellowstone Lake, YNP, Wyoming, USA - YL17G09_16 | ecosystem: Environmental > Aquatic > Freshwater > Lake > Sediment | place: USA: Wyoming | collected... | reverse complement strand
CAGTATGCATACGCAGCTGGTCGAAGGGCATATAAAGAAGGTGAAGATAAGGTACGTCGGCGACCTGGTGAAGTACGACCTGTCGCCTTTTACGGCTACCATAATGAAGGGGATGCTGAAGCCGATACTGCAGGAGACGGTGAACTTCGTCAATTCTCTAATGATAGCGAAAGACCGCGGCATAACGGTCATCGAGGCGAAGACCGCCGAGGTGCAGGACTTCGCGAGCCTTATATGGGTCGAGGTCGAGACCGACAAAGTTAAGAGTTCGATATGCGGGACGCTATTCACCAAAGTCGATCCCAGGATAGTGAAGATAAACGAGTTCTACGTGGACGTCGTTCCTGAAGGCAATATGCTCATAGTATTGAATAAGGACGTGCCCGGCATCATAGGCCACATCGGCACGATATTCGGCAAGAACAATATAAATGTCGCGAGCGTGTCGTTCGGCAGAGAAGAGAAGGGCGGCAAGGCGATCAGCGTATGGAACGTGGATGGCGACGTGCCGAAGAAGGTCTTGGATCAGATCAAGGGTGAGAAGAACGTGTTTGAGGCGAAGCTGGTTAAATTATAAAGGGTAACGGGATGCGGGTAGCGGGTAACGTAACCCGTACACCGTAACCCGTAACCCGAAAAAAGGTGAAGAAATGGCAAAACAGAAGAAGATCTATATAGTTGATGTTACAAATCGGGACGGCGTACAAACTTCCCGGCTTGGACTTGCGAAACTGCAGAAGACGATGATAAATATCTACCTGAACGAGATGGGCATATGCCAGTCCGAGTTCGGCTTCCCCGTCACGCGCCACGAGACGAACTATCTCAATGCTAACCTGGAGCTTGCGCGCATGGGGGTATTGAAGCCGATAATTTTGAGCGGCTGGATAAGAGCCATAAAGGGGGACGTTGAGCGAGCGTGCAAGATGACGAAAGTAGAGAATCTCAATCTTTCGATCTCGACATCCGACCAGATGATAAGCGGTAAATTCCAGGGCAAGTACACACCGAAAGACGTCATAAAAGAGATGGTCGAGGCCGTCCACACCGCCCGTAAGTTCGGCATCAAGTATATCGGCGTGAACGCGGAAGACGCTTCCAGGACGCACATCGACTACCTGATAAAATTTGCGAGGGCCGCGAAGAAGGCGTCGGCCGAGAGGATAAGATACTGCGATACGCTCGGCTACGATGACCCGTTCACCATATATGAAAGGGTGAAGATACTTGCCGAAGAGGTGAGACTCCCGATAGAGCTCCATTGCCATAACGATCTCGGCATGGTCGTCGCCTGTTCGATAGCGGGCGCAAAGGCCGCCATCGACGGCGGCGTCGACGCGTATGTCAATACGACCGTCAACGGCATGGGCGAGCGCGCCGGGAACGCCGATCTCGTGAGCGTTATCCTGGCTCTAAAATATTCGAGCGGCTTTAACGGCAAATATATGCTGGACGAGCGCGTGAAGCTTTCACACGCCTGGAAGATCGCGAAATACGGCGCTTACGCTTTCGGAGTGCCTATACCTATAAATCAACCCGGAGTCGGGGCGAATGCGTTCGCTCACGAATCCGGCATTCACGCTGACGGCGCCCTGAAAGACAGGCGTAACTACGAACTTTACGATTTCGAGGAGCTTGGAAGGGGAGAGCCGGAGATAATCGAGACCGGCAGGCAGATAACCGCCGGAGAATATAGCGGCATAAAAGGTTTCAGGAACGTCTATGACAAGCTCGAGGTGAAGTTCAAGAACGAGAAAGAGGCGACTAAGATACTGGAGCTCGTAAGATACGCCAACGTCCATACCCAGGAACCTCTCACCGAGGACGAGCTTTTATTCATAGCGCGGTATCCCGAGCAGGCGCGTAAAATATTTACGATGGCGCCGTAGTTCGTCGTTCGTATTTCGTAAAAAAGTAGAATATGAAAAAAATAAAAATTGTAACGCTGATATTTGCTTCGGCTTTAATCACTTCGTTCGCATTTTCCGCAGAAAGCAAAGCCAAAAAGCCTGTGCCCGAAGCTGCAAAACCGGTTGTCGAAACGCCAGGATCTGTTGACAAGATGACCAAGGCAGAGATCGCAGATCGTATTACCAAGGTGCTCGACCGCAGGAAAGAGGTATTGAATTTTGTCCAGGGCCTCAGTAAAGAAAAAGACGCCGAAGGAAATGAGTTTTACACATTCCAGGGCATCAGGATAGCGGGCCTTGAAAGAGCAGTGATGGAAAAGCTCTACATACGCGTCAGGCAGGAAGCCGTCCGGATAAATACCGAGCGCTTGACTAAACAGATAGAGTCAATAAACCGCGCCAATCAGCTGTCGCGCGCCGCTCAACAGCTTCCGCAGGTGCCTGGCGTGCCGAGAGTGATTACGGCTCCGCCGAGGCCGCCCGCCCTGCCGCCCGTTGTACAGCAAACGCCGCAAATACCGAAAAGTGTGCCGGCCCCACCTCCGGCTCCTCCGAGGAGATAGGGACTGTCCGATGGAAAATACCGTGATCCTGGGAGCGCAGTGGGGCGATGAAGGCAAGGGCAAGGTGATCGATATATTCGCCCAAAAGGCGGACTATATCGTCAGGTACCAGGGCGGCAACAACGCCGGCCATACCGTAGTGATAGGCGAAGACGAGTTCGTCCTCCATCTCATCCCGTCCGGGATATTGCACAAGAAAAAGATATGCGTCATTGCGAACGGCGTAGTGGTTGATCCGAAAGCCCTCTTAGAAGAGATAAAGATGCTCCAAGGACGCGGGATCAGCGTCGAGGACAGGCTGTTCATCAGCGAAGATGCCCACGTGATATTCCCGTACCACAAACTCCTCGACGAGCTGAAAGAGGAGAAGCGCAAAAAAATAGGCACCACGAAGAGGGGCATAGGCCCTTGTTACGCGGATAAGGTCGCGCGGTCCGGCATACGCATAGCGGATCTTCTCGACGAAATTACGCTGAAAGAGAAATTGCAGGCCAATCTCGACGAGAAGAACGAGATATTGTCAAAGATATACGGCCGAAAAGGATTTTCGTTCGATGAGCTCTATGGCGAATATCGCATATATGCCGGCCAGATCGGCAGGTATGTCGCGAATACTACGGTGATGTTGAATAATGCGATAAGACAGAGGAAAAAGATTCTCTTTGAAGGGGCTCAGGGGACTCTCTTGGACGTTGACCACGGAACGTATCCCTTCGTGACCTCTTCCAATTCAACCGCCGGCGGAGCGTCGACCGGCACCGGCGTGGGGCCGACCAGGATAGGCAAGGTGATAGGGGTGGTAAAGGCGTATACGACCCGAGTGGGCGAAGGGCCTTTCCCGACGGAATTTGACAAGGATCTGATGGAGAAGATAAGGCGCAAAGGAAAAGAGTTCGGGGCCACGACGGGACGGCCGAGGCGCTGCGGCTGGTTCGACAGCGTGATAGTGAAGCACTCCATCACGGTGAACGGCATCGATGAGATAGTCGTTACGAAGCTGGACGTTTTAGATGACCTTGAATCGATAAAGATATGCACGGCTTATAAATTCGGCGGCAGGACATATACCGATTTTCCTTCGAGCATCAGGGTCCTTACCGGATGCGAACCGGTATACGAGGAGTTCCCCGGGTGGAAAGAGGATACGACCGGGGTAACCTCGTATCTGAGATTGCCGAAGAACGCAAAGAATTACCTGAAAAGGATACAGGCCTTATTGAAGACTAAGATAGTGCTGATATCGGTAGGTTCCGATAGAAAACAGACTTTTTCAAAAGAAGTTTGACCTTGACTTTAAGAATTGATGGTGATAGCATCAAGCAAAGATTAGGCTAAGGTAGTCCCTCGGTGCGGGAGTAAGATCGAGGCACCTCGGGACGATTTGTCTAAAGTGAGATTACAACAAATCGGAGGAACGGGAAATGAAGAAAGTCTTGGCGTTTGCTTTGGCGGTTATTTTTGCAGCTTCGATCAGCGGCTGTGCACTGAATTTCTATAAAGGGAAGCCGGAACAGGAGCGTAAGATAAAGCAGCTGACCTCACAGCTCGAAGAGCTCGAACAGGCCAAGCGCGACCTGGAAGAGCGGCTCTCCAAAGAGATAGCCGATAAGCAGGTCCTCCTCGAACAGACGAATAGAGGCCTCATCATAACGATGGCGAACGACATACTGTTCGATTCCGGCAAAGCTAAGCTGAAAACCAACGCCAAGCCGGTCCTCGACAAGATAATCGCCGTTCTGAATGACACGGTTCCGAACAGGGATGTGGGCGTGGAAGGACATACCGACAGCGTTCCGATAAGGCATTCCGGATGGAAGTCTAACTGGGAACTCTCCAGCGCCAGGGCTACGAACGTGCTCCATTATCTTATTGAAAAAGGCGTGGCGCCGCAGCGGCTCTCGGCTATCGGATACGGCGAGTTCAAACCTATAGATACCAATGATACAAAAGCCGGCAGGGCGAAGAACAGGCGCGTTGAGATCATAATACTCCCGAAAGAGATGACGAAGAAATCATACGAGGATATGCAGTCGAAGATATCCGAACAGGCTAAAGCCGCCGAAGAGTCGAAGGGCGACCAGGGTCAGGAGAACGTCAAATAGCCGGATCCTGTAATCAATAATGAGCAAAGGCCAGTAATGGGGGATGAGAAATCCCCCATTACTGTTTAGCATGGACAATCCAACCAGCATACCCCAGCACGTCGCGATAATAATGGACGGCAACGGCCGGTGGGCAAAGATGCGCCACCTTCCTAAAATAGCCGGCCACCGCGCCGGCATTCAATCGGTGCGGCAGGCGATCGAGGCCGCCAAAGAGCTCGGCGTAAAGGTCCTGACCCTTTATACATTCTCAACCGAGAACTGGAAGCGACCCAAGAACGAAGTGGATGCGCTCTTCCGGCTCCTCGAGGAATATCTGGACAAAGAGGAGAAGAAGCTGAAAGAGAATAATATAAGGCTTTCGGTTATAGGCGATACGACCGGGCTGCCGGAAGGCGTGAGGCGGAAACTGGCCCATGCTATCGCCTCGACATCGGACAATACAGGCCTTATCCTGAACATCGCCCTCAATTACGGAAGCCGGTCCGAGATCGTCATGGCCATAAGGTCGATCGCATCCGATCTCGAAGCCGGCAAGATAGCGGCCGGCGCTATTGACGAAGGCCTCTTTTCGAGGTATCTATACACGAAAGATCTGCCTGACCCGGATCTCCTGATAAGGACTTCCGGTGAATTCCGTATTTCAAATTTTTTATTGTGGCAGATAGCGTATGCCGAGCTCTATGTGACAAAAACGTTCTGGCCAGATTTCAAGAAGGGCGATTTTAAAAAAGCCGTTATCGAATACCAGGAGAGGGAGAGAAGATTTGGCGGATAGCTTGAGTTTGACAAAGAGGATCGTCACGAGTTTCCTCATCGTGACATTGGCCGGGCTCATCACTTTCTTCTTCCCGAACTGGGCCTTTTCGCTGCTCGCATCCGTTATGATAGGCATAGCGCTCCTGGAATTTTTCAATCTCGTCGAGCGCAAGGGCATATTTGTCTATAAATATTTCGGGGTGATCATAGGGATGTGCGTTCCCGTGATAATATATTTCCAGATGGGCGGTGAAGGATATTTCACGCTCGAGCCCTTCTTCATAGTGATCGCATGCCTCTTCATATTCGTCCTGCAATTCATAAGGCGCGACAGCTCGCAGGCCCTTGCCAGCATCGCAGTGACGCTCTTCGGCCTTCTTTATATAGCATGGTTCTTCTCGTTCTGCATAAAATTGAAGTTCCTGCCGCGCGGCGCGCTTCTGGTGTCGTTTCTCATACTGGTCACGAAGATGGGGGACGTGGGCGCCTACTTTATAGGTAGCGTCATCGGCAGACACAACCTGATCCCGCGGATAAGCCCGCACAAGACCGTCGAAGGGACTATAGGGGGGCTCGCCTTCAGCGTGACGACCGCCGTGGCCTGCAAAAGTTTTCTTCCCGTTTTCCCGTACAGCCATCTTATAGTTTTAGGATTACTCCTCGGCATACTGGCCCAGGTCGGCGACCTGGCGGAATCGCTTCTGAAACGCGACAGCGGGGTCAAGGATTCAGGCAATGCCCTCTCCGGCTTCGGAGGCATGCTCGATCTGATAGACAGCCTTCTCTTCACTGCGCCGATATTCTACTTCTACATAGTGGTGTTGATGAAGTTATGAAAAAGCGCATCGCAATACTCGGTTCCACAGGCTCGATAGGCACGAACGCCCTCGATGTCATAGAAAGTTTTAAAGATTCTTTTGAGGTGACGGCCCTCTCGGCTGATTCCAATATCGAGCTTCTCGCAAAGCAGGCGCACTCCTTTAGACCCAGGATCGTCTGCATCGGCAGCCGGTCGCTCTTACACGATACGAAGATGCTCGTTCCTTCGGGTGTGAAGATAGTGTCGGGTTCCGCAGGGCTGGAAGAGATAGTCTCCAGGAGCGATGTCGACATGGTCGTCCTCGCGATAAGCGGGACGTCATGCCTCTTGCCGCTCGTCCGTTCTATCGAGAACAGGAAGAAGATAGCTCTTGCCAACAAAGAGGCGCTGGTCAGCGCCGGGCCGCTCGTGAAGGGCCTGGCCCAAAAGAACGGGGTCGAGATCATCCCCGTAGACAGCGAGCATAGCGCTATATTCCAGTGCCTGGAAGGCAGGCGAAGATTTTTATCGAAGGTATATCTTACCGGGTCAGGCGGGCCGCTATTGAATGTATCTAAGTCGAGGTTCGACTCGCTTTCCAAAGAAGAGATACTTAAGCATCCGAAGTGGTCGATGGGCCGGAAGATAACGGTCGATTCGGCGACGATGATGAATAAGGGTCTCGAGATAATAGAGGCGCAGTATCTGTTCGATATAAGCCAAAAAGATATCGAGGTGTTGATCCATCCGGAGGCGATAGTCCACTCGATGGTCGAGTTCATCGACGGCTCTTGTCTTGCGCAACTCTCCATCCCTGACATGCGTATACCGATACAATACGCCCTCACATATCCGGAGAGGCGCCGGGGCTTCTTGAAGAGTGTCGACTTTTCGAAGACGGCGAAACTTTCATTCATGGAGCCGGACCCGGACAAATTCCCGTGCCTGGACATCGCGCGGGAGGCCGCGAGGAAAGGCCGCACATATCCGGCGGTGCTTTGCGCCTCCGACGAAGAGGCCGTGAAGAATTACTTAAGCGGCGGAATAAAATTTTCAGATATAGCTAAAGTTATCGGCAAGGTCATGAAACGCCACAAGAGCTCATCCGAAAAGCGCATGTCTTTAGACGATGTGCTGAATGCCGGCATGTGGGCCAAAGAGGAAGTGAGGTCTATTTGTTATCGTTGATATATTTTTTGATAGTCCTGGGCGTTCTTGTCATCGTCCATGAATTCGGGCACTTCATCGTGGCGAAGCTCATCGGTGTGAGGGTCGAGAAGTTCTCGATAGGGTTCGGCCCGAAACTATGGTCCGTAAAAAAAGGAGAGACCGAATATATCATCGCTCCGATACCATTGGGCGGATACATCAAGATGGGCGGCGAAGAGCCCGGCGAGACGGTAACAGGACAAAAGTGGGAATTCCTTTCGAGGAGTGTTTTCGACCGGTTCAAGATAATAGTCGCAGGGCCGATATTGAATTATGTCTTTGCATTCTGCCTCTTAGTGGCGGTATTTATGGCGGGAACTCCGGTGATAACTACAGAGATAGGGGTCGTCATGAGCGGTTACCCGGCTAAAGAATCCGGGCTTTTGGTGGGCGACAAGATCCTGGCGGTGGACGGCAAGACGGTCAGCCATGGCGATGCCCTCGTCGCTATAATAAATAAGCGCGTGCGAGGGTCGCTCGTATTGACCATTGAACGCGGCGGCAATATTTTCAAGAAAGAGATCAGGCCTGTCGTCGAAAAGCGAAAGGTCGGTTTCGGCCCGCAGGAGAAAGAGATTCAGATCGCGCGCATCGGCATCCAGCCCGCCCAGAAGATAGAAAAGGGCGGATACGGTTTCTTCGGGTCAGTTTACATGGCGCTCGAGACGATATGGCAGATCACGGTCCTCACCTATAAAGCTTTAGGGGCGATGGTGATCGGAAAACTTTCGATGAAAGAGATGGCGGGGCCGGTGGGCATATTCATGATCACCGCCCAGGCGGCCAAGCTGGGCCTCATCTATCTTCTCAACTTCATGGCCATACTGAGCGCGTCGCTCGCCATCTTTAATCTCCTTCCCTTCCCGGTCCTCGACGGAGGGCACATATTGTTCCTCGCGATCGAAAAACTGCGGGGGAGGGCGCTTTCGATGAAGACGCAGGAAGCCGTCATGAATATCGGGTGGAGCTTCCTTATCCTGTTCATGGTATTCGTATTTTATAGCGATATAATGAAGTTCGGGATCGCAGAGAAAGTGGTCAAATTGTTTAAGAAATAAATACGAAATCCGAAATTCAAAACATTCAAGTTTTGAACATTTGGATTTAGAAAATTAGAATTTGTTTCGTATTTCGGATTTAGTATTTCGAATTTATATTGGATGTAAAGAATGATACATCGTAGAAAAACCCGACAGATAAAAGTAGGCGGCGTTCGGATCGGCGGAGGCGCTCCTATCTCGATACAGTCGATGACCAAGGTCGCCACGTCCGACGTCAGGGCAGTAGTCGCGCAAATTAAGGAACTCGAAGCTGCCGGCTGCGAGATCGTCAGGGTCGCGATAAAGGATCTTGATGACGCAAAGGCCGTAAAATCTATAAAGAAGAAGATAAAGATACCTCTTGTCTGCGACATACATTTCAATTACAAGCTGGCGCTCGAGGCGATCAAAAATGGCGCTGATAAGATACGGCTCAATCCGGGTAACATAAAAAGAAGGGAAGAGATAAGGGAAGTTATAAGGGCCGCAAAAAGGGTGAGGGTTCCGATAAGGATCGGAGTAAACTCTGGTTCTGTTTTCACGCAGAACGCACCACGCACAACGCACAACGAACTGGTCAATTCCGCCTTACAATACATCAAACTATTTGAAGAACTGAACTTTCGTGATATAATCGTATCGCTGAAAGCATCGGATGTCGCGGCCACCGTCGAAGCCTACAGGAAAATGTCAGAGCTTTGCGACTATCCTCTGCATCTCGGAGTTACGGCTGCAGGGCCTTACGATTCCGGCGTCGTAAAGTCGTCGATCGGCATAGGTGCGCTTCTTCTCGACGGGATAGGTGATACTGTCAGAGTTTCGCTGACGGCTGATCCTATAGAAGAAGTTATTGCAGCAAAGAGGATCCTTAGTGCTGTTGGTCTGAGACGCTTCGGACCAGAGATCATTGCTTGCCCTACTTGCGGAAGATGTCAGGTTGATCTAGGTGCGATAGTCAGACAACTTGAGCAAAGGGTCAAGGGTCAAGGGTCAAGGGTCAAGGATGTAAAAATAGCCGTGATGGGATGTGAGGTTAATGGACCAGGAGAAGCACGAGAAGCGGATATTGGTGTTGCGTTTGGAAAAGATAGTGGCATGTTATTCAAAAAAGGAAAAGTTTTAAAAAAAGTATCAGCACAGAACGCAGTTAATGAATTGCTAAAAATCATATGAGATGGACTGAAGCACTAATACCTACTCTCAAAGAAGACCCGCAGGACGCGGAGGTTGTGAGTCACAAGCTCATGGTGCGCGGCGGATTTATCCGGAAACTCATATCCGGCGTATATTCATATTTACCGCTCGGCGTCAGGGTCCTGAACAAAATTGAAAGTATAATCAGGGAAGAACTCGATTCCGCCGGCTGCCAGGAAGTGTTGCTGCCCGCGATACATCCGCCGGAAGTTTGGAAAAAGACGGGCCGCTATGATCTGCTCGGCGAAGTCCTTATAAAATTCAAAGACCGCCACGGCAAAGAATGCGTCCTTGGACCTACCCACGAAGAGATAATCACCGACCTTGTCGCGAACAACGTAAAGTCTTATAAAGAACTTCCGCTTATTCTTTACCAGATCCAGACCAAGTTCAGAGATGAGCCGCGACCGCGTTTCGGCGTGATGCGGACGTCAGAATTCATAATGAAGGACGCGTACAGCTTCGATTGCGACGCCGAAGGCCTCGAAAAGAGCTATAAGAAGATGTACGATGCCTATTGCAGGATATTCGAGCGCTGCGGCCTTCCTTACATAGCGGTCGAGGCCGATCCGGGGATCATGGGCGGCAACATATCGCACGAATTCATGGTCCCGACGGAAGCCGGCGAGGACAGGATCGTAGTATGCAGCAAATGTAAATATGCGGCGAGCACACATATCGCGAAGTGCCAGGCGCCCAAGGCAAAAGCCTCGAAAGAGAAGAAGCTTCCTATAGCCGAAGTCGAGACGCCGGGCATTACAACGATCGAGAAGGTGTCCGAGCTCCTTAAAGCCGAGCCAGCCAGACTCGTAAAGACTCTTATCTATAAGGCCGGTGATAAAATAGTCGCCTTTCTTATCCGCGGCGACATTGAAGCGAATGAGGCGAAACTGATGAATTATCTGAAATGCGGACATCTTGAACTTGCCGACCCGAAGACGATAGAGGATGTCACCGGGGCGCCGGTAGGGTTCTCGGGCCCTGTCGGACTAAAAAATATACGCATAGTCGCTGACCACAGCGTTAAAGGCATGGTCAATTTCATTACCGGCGCTAACAAAAAAGACGCGCACCTGATAAACGTCAATTTCGACAGGGATTTTGAGGAATGCGAATTCGGCGACTTCAGGATGATCACCAAGGACGACGGCTGCCCTTCATGCGGAAAGGCGATCGAGATGAAGCAGGCGATCGAGATAGGCCACACGTTCAAGCTCGGCACGAAATATTCCGACGCGCTCGGAGCGAAGTTCCTCGACAAGGACGGAAAAGAGCAGCCTTGCATAATGGGCTGTTACGGTATCGGCGTCAATCGCATCATGGCGAGCCTCATAGAGACGTCCAATGACAAGGACGGCATAATCTGGCCCGCGTCGATCGCGCCGTACAAAGTGATTATCCTGGCGCTAAATGTCGGAGATAAGAAAGTTAAGGCAATTGCCGACGAAGCATACAAGACTCTTTCGAAAGCGGGGATAGACACTCTTTATGATGACAGGGACGAATCCGCAGGAGTGAAATTTAAAGACGCCGACCTCATCGGCATACCCACGAAGGTCCTCGTCGGCCCGAAGAACGCCAAGAAGGATATCGTCGAGATAAAAGACCGCAAGACAGGCCTTATCGAAGCGGTCAAAGCCACAGACCTCAAGTCCCTCCTCACGAAGTAAAGTCTCCTCACAAAGTAAAATTTTCCATATACTATAGAATGTGCTGTGTCGAGTGGTTCGCTCAGGACGCGCAATTTTCAGCCATGTGAAAATTGCGCTCGATAAAATTTCTCGTACGCTGCCTCGAAATTTTAACGCCTGAGCTCACCACATCGCCACAGCACATTCCTAGGCAACGAAAAATTTTCCTTTGCTCGTCTCACGGCGAGACATAAACTTGTTTTTTTTCATACCGATGGTATACTTAATTACATAATACATGGAGGCATAGATGCGTATTTTTAATAGAAGAGGCTTTACATTAATCGAACTTATTATCGTTTTAATAATAATCGGTATCCTGGCTACCGTCGCCGCGCCGATGATGAGCGGGATGAAGATGAAGGCGATCTGTACAGAAGCGGTTACGGGTTTGGGCACGATCAGAACGGCCCTGAGACAATATTATATGGAATATGGAAGGTATCCGGATATTAACTCTACCCCGGGCGGACTTTTTCTCGCTGGCCAGTCCTATAAACTTCCAGGATTGACGTTAACAGATGGGAGTACAAACGTCGGTTCCAGCCTGGATGGAACTTATATCAGTCAGAACTGCTACTTTATATTCAACCTGTCTAATAAACCTTTTCTTACCAGGATAGAATGTTGGCTAGCCGGTAATTATTCCCCCACCGAAAACATTGCAGTCAGGAATGCTGAAATATCAACCGCAGCAGCAACGCTGGATCCTGTAGGGTATCCACTTGTCAGCATACGATTAGACAATGGTAAGATCACCAGCAATATGCCGTCCTCCGGATACCCATCCTCATGATGTGAGCCGGCATTTACTAAACGTAATTAGGGGACGGTTCTGGTGGTGATACCAGAGCCATTTTTTTACCAGCTGAGCGAGGAAATTTTTTGCCAAGTGTTGTTAAATGGAACGAGGCCATGGGGGTCATAGCCGAAAAGATTTTGATAAGGTTTCACTATCCCAAAATATATTGAAGAAGGGTTATCATAAGGGCAAGATAAGGGTAAATAAGGGTCGGTCATAAGGGCTTAAGCATCCTTGATATCAAAATCCGGCGAGACCCCCTGGCCTCGTAAACATTTAATGGTATTAAGGAGAAAAATTTCCGAGTAAAATTTCCTTGACAGAATGACCATATTATAGTATAAATGATCATACTTTCTTGAAAGGGGGAAAGTGGGTTTAGCCAAGGCGAACCCATTTTTTTTTGCTAAATTCGGCGAGATATATGGAAATAGTAGATCGCGTTAAAGCGTTGATCGAAAGCTATTTAGAAGAAAATTCGATCGAACTTGTCGATATTACCTACAAGCGCGGTGAAGGCGGGATGGTACTTTGCATACTCGCCGATACACCAGAAGGTATCACTCTAGGTGAGTGCGAGGGGCTTAATAACTACTTGAGCGAGCGGTTGGATAAAGAGGATTTCATTTCCGACCACTATGTAATAGAGGTCGCTTCTCCCGGGCTCGACAGGCCGCTCGTTACCGACAGGGATTTTGAGCACGTGATGGGTAAGGAGCTGGACGTGAAGAGCTATGAGCCGATCGAGGGCTCGAGAGAGCATCACGGTAAACTGATC
>Ga0315284_10011103_pt1 | contig 12848 bp, 11 predicted proteins | sample YL17G09_16_MG_FD_203696 | JGI IMG/M metagenome (GOLD analysis project Ga0315284, IMG submission 203696) | Sediment microbial communities from Yellowstone Lake, YNP, Wyoming, USA - YL17G09_16 | ecosystem: Environmental > Aquatic > Freshwater > Lake > Sediment | place: USA: Wyoming | collected... | reverse complement strand
GTCGCGAGTGAGCTTGCCGTCGGTGAGGCCGGTGACCACCGCGTCTATCAGCGCGCTCCCCGGGCCGGTGTCGAACGCGACGACCTGCTCCATCTTCGCACCCGAGGGCATGTACGTCACGCTCCCCACTCCGCCGATGCTCTGGACCGCCCGGCTTCGGTTCGCGCTTCGGAAGAGCACGAAATCCGCATACGGCGTGAGAGGCGCTCCACGACCTCCAGCGGCCATGTCCGCCGCCCCGAAGTCCGCCACAACCGTGATCCCGGTGCGCTCAGCGATCTCCGCCGGCTCGCCCATCTGCAGCGTCGAGACGGTCCACATCCCGCCGATCTCGACCTGCTCCGGGGAATGCCGCACGGTATGCCCGTGCGAGCCGATGAGATCAACCTCGGAGATAGCTAATCCGTTGTCCTTCGCGAGGTCAATCGCGGAGGCGGCCAGAAGCTCGCCCAGAGCGAAGTTCAGCGCGCAGACGTCGTCCACGCGACTTGTCTCGGGGTCGGATGCCTCTCGCACCGCATCCCGCATCTTCGCGCCATACGGGAACCGCTCGTATGCAAGCATCCGGACATCCGCGTCCTGACCCGATCCGGCAATCTCCACGAGCGCCGCGTCAACCCCGTCGCCGGAGTCGCCCGACACCAGACCGATGACTTTCAAAGCAACCGGTTCTTCCATGGCTCACTCACCTCTCGAATAGTGATTACGCCTTGCGGGCCGAAGAGGCCCTCTGCTATAATGATGAGTGCTGAAAAACGCCCAGAGAGGTCGTGCTATGCCGACATACGGATACCGGTGCGTCCGGTGCAATCATATGTTCGAAGTCTTCCAGAAGATCACCGACGAGCCGATCAAGGAATGCGAGAAGTGCAAGGGCGAAGTCAAGCGGGTGGTCTTCCCGGTCGGCATCGCGTTCAAAGGTTCGGGTTTTCACGTTAACGACTACCGAAAGCCTGGGAAATCCGACGGCGACGGCCCTAAGGAAACGAAGCCGGAGACTCCAAAGAAGCCCCCGGAGAAGGCCGAAGCCAAAACCTAGCCTCCCTCGACGGACAACGTATGGGAGTGTGGAAGTGTGGGAGTCTGGGAGTACGTGAAACCGAATTTTCCCCCACCCCCATACATCCATACTCCCACACTCCGCTATCTCTCCGGCACCGCCATCCCCAGCGTCCGCGTGACGAACGATTCCGCGACCATCGTGCGACCGGAGCTCAGCATCGCGGGCCTGTCCATCTTCTGCGAGGAACCGTTCACCACCGCGGTCGAGCTTCCGATCTTCAGCATCACATCGCGATCCGGGGAGACCGCGCGAACGGACCGCTTCGTGCCGCCGGTCCAGGTGAGAGTCCCGCCCGCCGCCTCGAAGACCGTCCTCACCGCCACCATTCCCACGCCGCAATCGGGAATTCGGAGCTTCTGCCCGATTCGAATGAGCGCGGGATCCTGAATGTCGTTCAGGGCCACGAGCGCGACTGCCGGGACGCCGAGCTTTCTCGACAGCCGGTCAATCGAGTCGCCCGCGCGCACGACGTAGACATCCCCCGATGCCGCGCAGGTCCCCGACTTCGGGCAGGCCGCGCACGGCGGGCACTTGGGACTCTCGAGCTCGGGCTCGGCCTTCGCGACCAGCGTCGGCGCGGGAGCGGGCATGGGCTTCGTCTCCAGGATCGGCTCGGGCTTCTTTTCGCCAGCCGCCGATGCAGGGATCGTCAACGGAGCGGGAGTCCTTGGTTTCGACGCAGTTGGAGTCTGCTTCATCCTCGTGAGTGGCGTCTGTCCGACCTCGAATGTCTGGGGCACGGCGGATGTCGCCCGGGCGACATCCTTGGATTCACTGGAACTCCGAGTGCCCGCGTTCATCGGCGTCGCGCCTCGCGGCTCAGCAGGGACCGCTGTCGAAGTCGTGGACGCGATCCTCGGCTCCGCGGGCTTTTCGGAAGGCGCCTGGATCATGATCGGCGACTGGCTTCCCGGATTCTGAACGGTCACCCGAACCGCCTTCATGTCGGAGATGTTGCCGGCGTCGTCCTCGGCGTGCGCCTCCACCACGTGCGGTCCGTTCGAGTATCTCGTAGTATCCCAATCGTAGCTGTACGGGCTCCGGTTTCGCACGCAGCGGAGCGACTTGTCTATGTAGATGCTCACGAGCGGCTCGCGCCCGCTGTCATCGGAGGCCGCGACGATGATCGGCGTGACCCCGGAGACGACAACGCCGTCCCTCGGGCTATTGACCGCGACCCTCGGCGGAGCGAGATCGCGCGCCCCGTTCATCACGGTTACCGCGCGGCTGGTCATGCCGAGGTACTGATCGCCGGAGAACAACCTAATATCGAGCTTGTGCGGCCCGTTCGCGGTGCGGGTGGTGTCCCACTTGAACGAGGCCGTGTCCTCGACGTGCGCGGCTTCGTAGGCCATCTCGCTGATGTACTTCCCGTCGAGAAAGACCTGAACCTTAGTGACCGGCTGCTGATTCGTTGAGGCGAAATAGACCGCGATTTCGACCGCAGCGCCGCTGATGGCGGCGTCCTGGGCCGGCGTCATGACCTGCGCGACGGGCAATCCCTGCCCCTGGGCGAAAACCGCTCCTGCCGCCGCGATCATCAGGACCATCGCAGCGGGAAATGAGAGTCCGCGCATCTGGCATCCCTACCATTCTGATTGCGTTTGGAAGAAAAGCAAGGGCTTGATGTAGCAGGCAACTCTATCACGAAGCGCCCGCAAAGTCAATAGCCGCGCGGACAAGGGTTTTCCGGGCGGTTGGTCGAATTAATACAATGCGGGACAGCGCCTGTTCGCCTTGCATGGCATGGATTTCGCCGCGGCCGCGCTCAGTTTGGGCGGATAGCGCGCGGGGTAACCTCTCGAACGGGAAAGGATCGGTGAGGCTGGTGACCGTCAGACTGGGAAAACTGCTCGGCGTGCCGGTAAACGTTGACGTAAGCTGGTTCGTCATTTTCGCACTCATCGTCTACACACTCGCGGTCGGATACTTCCCGCAGGTGAATCCGGGCTTCTCGCCCGCGATGAACTGGCTGGGCGGGGTGCTGGCGGGGCTGATGCTCTTCGCGAGCGTGCTGCTTCACGAGCTCATGCACAGCTACGTCGCGAAGAGGAACGGGATCGGCGTCGGCGGGATCACCCTCTTCATCTTCGGTGGGGTTTCGCGGCTCACGGAGGAGCCCCGGACTCCCGAGGCGGAGATGAAGATGGCGCTCGCGGGACCCGCGACCAGCTTCGCGCTCGCGGCGATCTTCTGGGTGATCGCGATCTTCGGCGGCGCGCGGCTGCTCGGCGAGCTCGGATACCAGGTGATCGGATACCTCGCGCTCATCAACTTCATCCTCGGCGTCTTCAATATGCTCCCCGGCTTCCCGCTCGACGGGGGCCGCGTGCTGAGGGCGATCCTCTGGGGCTCGCTGAACAGCCTCGACCGCGCGACGAGATACGCTTCGTGGGTGGGCCAGTTCTTCGGATACTTGTTCATCTTCTCAGGGTTCGTGGGGATGCTGATGCTGCGCGGCTTCTTCCTGAGCGGACTCTGGCTGGTCTTCATCGGGTGGTTTCTGAACAATGCTGCCCAGCAAAGCTATCAGCAGCTCGCCCTGCGGAAGGCGCTCTCCGGCGTTGACGTGCACAGGGTCATGACGACCGACTTCCCGCATGTAAACCCCGCGATGAACCTGGACGATTTCGTGCATGACTACCTGCTCAAGTATGACTACTCCGCCTTTCCCGTGACGCGGGACGACGATCTGGTGGGGATAGTGACGGTGAACGAGATTCGCGACATCCCGCGCGAGCGATGGCGCGACACGTCCGTGGAGCAGGTGGCCCGGCCCCCGGAGGAGGAGCGCGTCATTGACCAGAACGACGATGCCTTCGACGCGCTGATGCACATGGCGGAGGGGAATCTCGGCAGGCTGCTGGTGATGCACGACGGCAAGCTGACAGGTATGGTCACCCAGGACAGCATTATCAACATCGTCCGCACGAAGCTCCAGCTCGGGATGTAAACAAGGCCGGCCCAGATTCAGACCGGCCTCGCATCCGCTTCAGCGCGGTTTCGTCCTCAGTCCTCCGCGGGCCCTACATTCCCCCAGTGGAACACCCGCTTCAGCCATCGCACCATGGCGCTCCATGTGCCCCCGCTTCGGGAACTCCAGTCAAAGATCAACTCGCCTTCCATACCCCGAACGTGCGGCACCTCGGACATGAAGAAGTTGCGGAGATCGCGCATCAAGCGAACCTTCGTCTCCTCCGGCAACTCCTCCGCCCGCCTCACTTCGCTCGCGCTCAAGTGGCGCTCGACGATCTCAATCGCCTTGTTCGCGACCACCTGCGGCACGTCCGGTACCGACTGGAATATCTTTCGCAATTCAAGGCCTCCGCAGTGAGGCTATACCACCGCGGTCAGGTCCGAAACCATATTCACCCTCTGCTGAGGGCAGAGTCCTGCCGGGTTCAGATCATGCCCCTGGTATATGGACTCATAGTCCAAATGGCGGTCAATCACTTTCGCCATCTCATTGGATTTTGTCACCATGTTGTCCCAGTCCGGGACGACAGACAGCGGGAGTTCGTCGCCTTCAAGCAGCGGAACCCGCATCTCGATCTCTTCAGGAGCGATGCCTATTCTCTCACGCATCGTACTTACCTCCCATTTGGGCGCTACACTTCTGCATCAGGTGTACCCGCTGCCTGTTCATGCTAAACAGTTCAGCCTGAGCCGCGGCGGGACTGCGGAAGTATGGGAGTATGGGCGTGTGGGAGTGTGGGAGTGGGGGGATCTCGGGAGGGCGAGTGTCCTCACGAGCCGGCGCGTCCGCCGGACGCGAGGTGTGGATCAGCGGGCGGGCTCGATGACCGCGATCTCGTTCCAATCCGCGAGCTTCACCGTCACTTCCCAGACCTTCCCCCGGCGGCGCATCTGCACGTTCGGAGTCTTCGCGCGGCCCTTCAGGTCGAAGAGCACGCAGACCGGCTTATCCGGGCGACTCCAGACGAAAGTCCCCGACTTCGCGGTGATGATGCGCTCCTTGCCGACGAGCCAGCCCGCGTGAAGCTCCACCGGCGTGAATGGAAACATGTGGTTCAGCGCGCCATACTCGCCCGCGCCGGGGCCGTCCTTCGGGATGCGGCTGTCGTAGTAATAGTAAAGCTGCCCGTTCTTCAGGCAGGCGATCACCCACTTGTGGATGATCTCGGCGTGATGCTCCCGGCCCGCCTCTCCGAACCGCCCCGGACGGATTCCGAGCCCGATCGGCGTGTCGAGATGACCGGCGGACATGTCGCCCATGATCGGCGGCTCGTCGCCCAGATGATCCACCGGATTCCAGTCGGCCCACTCCGTCTCCTGGAAGTTCAGGCACGCGAGGCCCGTCGTCTCCCGCGAAGCCGAGTGCCCGTTCGTGACGATGACGCCGCCCTTGCTCAGAATGTGCCGGATGATCTCCCGCCTCGCGGGCGCCCCGGCGAGCGACGCATCAGTGTACTTCCGCGCGATCTCCCCGCGCCCGTCGAGGTCAACCGTATGCCCGTCCCATCTGCTGAAATCGAACCGGTCCCTCTGCGAGAAGCCCCGAACGGCCAGGCTGAACTGGTCAATGTATATCCCCCGGAAGCCGACCACGTCCATCAGGTAGTCAATCTCGTCGAGGAGGTACTTGAGCTGATAGTTCCCCGGCGCGGGATAGACCATCAGGTCCAGGAACCCGGCATCGGGATAGTACGTGTCTATGAGGACGCGGCCGTCCGCCGTCTTGAGCATGCAGTCGAACCACGGGCTTTTCTCGAAGAGCTTCGTCTGCTCCGGGGTACACTCGTAGCCGTATGCGCCCGTGCGTGAATCCCTGCTGCTCTCGGGAAGTATCTCGCCGCCGGGCATCGTCTTGCGGTCTACGGCCACGAGGTTCGTCTCGATCATTCCGAGCGAGATCGCGTCGGGCTGAGCGGCGTAGAGCTTCGCGAGCTTCGGCTGGAGGACCTTCTTGAACGCATCTTTGCTCAGTCCCGATCCGGTGGCATACAGGAACCATGGTGGCACCGCGTATACCTTGATCTTCCGCTCCGGGAGCACCTCGCCCTCGCTGAACGCGAACGGCCCCGGGATCGTGAAGTTGACCTTCCAGTCGCGGCGGACTTTGTTCACGAATCCGAAGTAATCGCGGTCGCGCGCGGGATAGATCGTCCACTCGACGGTATGCTTCGCGCGGGGCTCAAGCCCGAAATGCTCCGTGCCGAACTGGATCGAGTTGCCCTTGTTCAACGCGGCCATCTGGACTCGGAGCACGTCATCCTCCGCGAGGACCCCGACGGAACTCCCCGCCTGACGCGCGAAGACGGTCGGGTTCACGGCGCACGCGTCGTAGCTGCGTTCGTCCGGGTTTCCCGCGAGGTAGACATCGCCCGAGAGGAACCGCTTCGGGACGACGACATCGTACCGGATGCCGACGCCGATCGGCTCGTCCGTCTTGTTCTGGATGGTTTCGCGGATGAGAAACTTCCCGCCGCGCGACTCGACAGTTCGAATGACCGAATAGCGCTTCGAGTCGCCGGTCACGATCAGGCGATCTCCAGCGCGCCGGGAGCGGACCGTCCAGTCGGGGTCGGCCTCGCCCGCCCAGGAGAATGAGTGATACGCGATGGTCGTTCCGGGATACGAGTATCCCGTGCCGAATGAGTACTTCTCGTCGCCGATCTTGAGCTGCATCGCGCCGGACGGAGCGACCGTGAGCGCGCAGCCCGACCCACGGAGAACCTCGCCTTTGAGATCAGGAACCGGCTTCGCGGACGGCGGCTGGAGCTTCCGCACCTCCTCCGCGGGGACGAATCCGACGGTAATGTCCTCGATCCGCATCTCGCGGCAGACGGACGTCTCGCCGACGTCCAGGACGCAGTATGTGTTCGTGAACGCGAGTTTGTTCGGCTCGGCGCTCTCGATGCGATCATCCGCGCCGACGACCACGTAGCTCGCCAGGTCGGAGATGTCGAGCACGTACCAGTAGCCTTCCTCGCGCGCGGAGAGCACCCGCGAGTCCATCTCGCCCGTTCCCGGCCCGAAGAAGGTCATGAGCGTCTGGTTCTCCGCGCCGCCCCACCAACCGGCGGTTCCATTATACGTGTTGCGGAATACCTGTCCGCGGTTCAGCAGTCGCTCCGAGCCGTCCGGCATGGTCGGCGCGACCGTCTTGCCGTTCAACGTCAGCCGCAGATACGGATTCCATCCGCCGGGGCTCGGCATCATCAGGAACGCGCGGAATCGCACGCAGAGGGCCTGATTGACCTGCTTCCGAACCGCGAGGAACTCGATCGCGGACTCGCCCGGTTTGGCGGCCACGGGGATGACGACCGGCGACTTCGCCTCGAACACCGGCGCGAACAGCAGGCTCTCCGCGATTCCGGCGCAGAATCCGCCCACGCTCGACAACCCGAGCGCGAGAAGAACAAGACATGAGCGGCACAATCCGGGCATCAGGAACCTCCTCCGAGAGTGTTCGCCCCGGCGCCCGCTCATACCTGCGCGCCCCCGCGAAGGTGAATCGCTCGCATCGGCGAACATTCGGTGGGGGAAGAGATGAACTCGAAAGACATCATGATGAAGGCGCTCTCCGGCGAGCGGGTGATTCCTCCGCCGGTGGTGCTCCACAGCTGGGGAGACTACAAGGTCGAGCTCGCCGGCTTCCACCCGAAGTTTCAGTACTACCAGGGCGGCGCGGAACTCGCGGAGATCGAGCGCGGGTTCTATGAGCGGTTCAAGCCCGACTGGATGCACTTCGGCTCCTCGGCATGGCGGGGATTCTGGGATCGCCCGCGCAAGGTCGAGGACGGCCAGGCGTACATCAGGAGCGCCGATGACACGACATGGATTGGGATTCGGGACGACTACTCGCTTGAAGACTACGATGATGTCCCCTGGTGGGACGGAGGCCCGAAGCTCCGCCTGGAGTCGGAAGCCGCGATAGACGACTACTTCGCCGCGATCGCGTTCCCCTTGGAGAAGATCATCGAGTCCGGGCGGTTCGAGCACATGCGCATCCTCTCACGCGAATTCGGCGACCGGGTGCTCATCGCGATCAACGACGGCGCTCCCGGTTCATGGATTCCGAATCACTCATTCGAGGAATGCATGATCGCCTGCGTGGAGAAGCCGGACCTCGTCGCGCACTTCATCTTCAAGGATTGCGAGCGGTTCCTGACCTCGGTTCGGGCCGCGAAGGAATGCGGCGCGCATGCGTACATCTTCTCCGAGGGCTTCGGCGGGAGTCTGGACTCGATCTCCCCGGAGATGCACGAGCGCATCGAGGGCGAGACGAAACGCTGGTTCTACTCTCAGGTTCGGAAGCTCGGCGTGCTGGGGATCGGCTACTGGCTCGGCGACGTGCGTCCGAACATGCGACTCATCAACAGCATGGAGATGGCCGGTCTGATGATCGAGGAGGACAAGAAGACCTTCGCGCTCGATCCGGTGGAGATTCGGCGGATTCTCCGCCCGGAGGTCTGCCTTCTCGGGAACGTGGACAGCGGGCTCCTTCGGAACGGGAGTCAGGAGGAGATTCGCGCGGCGGTTCGGCGTCAGAAGCGTGCGGCGGAGATCGGCGCGTTCGTGACCGCGAACGGCAGCCCGGTCGTGATCGGCACCCCGCCCGCGAACCTGGACGCCTTCATGACCGAAGCGCGTCATCCGTGAAAAGACCGGCGCTACGGCGCCTCGCCGATTGGGAGGATCTCCTCCGGGCGGCCGTGCTGCGCGATCTTCACGACTTTCATCTCCACCTTGTCGCCGGAGATCGTCACCAGCACGAAATGATGGAAGTCGCCCGTGCCCTCCGCCGACGGATATACCCCCGCGCCTCCGCCGCCGGTGATGATGTACCGGACGCCGTTCCGAACCTCCTCATGGAACAGGTGCTCGTGCCCCACGAAGACCGCCGTGATCCTGTTCCGCACGAAGAGGCTGTGGAGCGCGTCCCGGTCCTTCGGATACTGGTCGAGCGAGCTTCCCTTGTGGCCGTCAACGGGGTAGAGCGGCTCGTGGAGGAATACGAACTTGTGCGCGGCGGCGCGGGATTTCTCCAGGTCCTTCTTCAGCCAGTCGAGCTGGTCGCCGGTGATGCGCCCGGACTCGCCGGGGATGTTGCTGTGCAGCGCGATGAAGTGCGAGTTGCCGGAGTCGAATGAATAATACGGCGCGCCGGTCTCGCGCGCGAAGAACTCGAACGCGTCCTTCCCGCCCTTCATCTCGTGATTTCCGACGGCGAGGTAGATCTTCGGCGTGAAGAGCGGCTCGACGGTCTTCACATAGCCCGCGTACTGCGCCTTCGTCTTTACGAGGCTGGACGACCCGAGGATGCAGTCGCCTGTGTTCAGCGCGAATGCGGGCTGCATCTCGCTCATCTTCGCGAGGATGGCCTTGAACGCCTCGGGCTGGTCGTCGTTCGCTCCCCCGGGCCGGTTGTCGCCGAAAACGGCGAATGTGAACGGCGTCTCCCCGCCTGAGGCGGGCGGGTGATCCACCTGGGCGACGACGCCGAGAACCGCGCCGAGCAGGAGAAGTATGGCCAAGATATAGAGTCGCTTGTTCATCTTGTGCCCTCCTTGATCTCCTCAATTATACCAGAGGCGCGCGCTGAGCGGAATAGGCTTTTGACTGAGCGTTCCCCCGGTGGTATAATCCATCGGGGAATGGTTGATGGTTCATGGCTAATGGGGAACACCGATCCGGCCATCAACCATCAGCCATCAACCATTAACCATTCCGAGGAGATCGTATGGAAAACCTGATGAAGATTGCTGAGGATATCCGCGCGGACCTGGACGCGAAGAACGCCGTCCGCGACAAGGCGCTCGTTACCTCGCGCGAGGCCATCCGCTTCTGCGCGAACTCGATCCGCGGAGTTCATCGAGCGCAGTTCGACGAAGCCGCCGAGCTTCTGAAGCAGGCGCGCAACCGCGTACACGAAACCGCCGACGAGCTGAAGGACTATCTCGACATCTACCATGCCGGGTACGTCCAGGACGCGCAGAAGGAGTACGTCGAGGCGGAGGTCGTCCGCGCGATCATGCTCGATCTCCCGCTCCCGAGCCATCAGGAGCTCGGCGTCGAGGAGGCGCCGTACCTGAACGGCCTCGCGGAGGCGGTGAGCGAGTGCCGGCGCGATGTTCTGGACCTCATGCGCCACGGCGAGATCGAGCGCGCGGAGCAGGTCATGAAGGTGATGGACGACGTCTACGGCGTGCTGATGACCTTCGATTATCCGGATGCCATCACCGGCGGCCTGCGCCGCACGATGGACGCGACCCGTGCGGTCCTCGAGCGCACACGTGGCGACCTCACCGTGACGATGCGCCAGTGCGAGCTCGAGAAGGCGCTGAACAAGGCCGTGGACGTATTCCAGCGAAAGTAGTGATGGGAGAACAAGCATGTCCGCGAAACTGCGACTCGGCGTGATCACGCATCTCGGCAAGGAGCCCGAGGTCGAGTTCGGGAAGATCCGCGATCTGGGGCTGCCGACCTGCCAGGTTTCGATGTGGAATCCCGATCAGTACACGGATGAGAACGTCCGGCTTCTGCGGGCCGCGAGCGAGAAATGCGGCGTCGAGGTCACGACGATTTGGACCGGCTATCCCGGCCCGGCGGTCTGGAACTGCACCGAGGGGCCGAGCACAATCGGACTCGTGCCGCCGGAGTATCGGGCGATGCGCGTCGAGGCGTTGAAGAAGGGCGCGAGTTTCGCGGCGGCGTGCGGAATCCCATGCATAACCACTCACGCGGGATTCATCCCCGAAAGCCCGACCGATCCGCTCTACAGAGGCTCGGTTGACGCCCTGGCGGAGGTCGCCCGGCACTGCAAGAAGGTCGGCATCTACTTCTGCTTCGAGACCGGCCAGGAGACGCCGATCACTCTGCTCCGCGTGATGACGGACATCGGCACGAATAACCTCGGCGTGAACCTCGATCCGGCGAACCTGCTTATGTATGGGAAGGCGAATCCCATTGACGCGCTGGATATCCTCGGGCCGTTCGTGCGCGGCGTCCATGCGAAGGACGGCGAGTACCCCACGGAGCCGGGCAAGCTCGGCGTCGAGAAGCCGCTCGGCGATGGACGGGTGAACTTCCCGGTCTTGATCCCGAAGCTGAAAGGCTTCGGGTTCTCCGGCGCGCTCACGATCGAGCGGGAGATCTCCGGGCCTCAGCAGGTCGTGGACATCAAGCGCGCGATAGAGATACTGGGGCCGCTTTGCTAGATGCTCGACTTGTCCGCCGTAGTCCGCCGTAGGCGGACGAAGGAGGATGCTCGATACTCGATAGGAGGAATAGACCGTGAACGAACCGATTGCCAAGTATTTCCATGTCGGCTTGATACATCCGATGGCCTATCCGGAGGTCATCAGGGGCGAAGGCCCGATACTCGAGACCCTGAAGAAGATCCTCGATGACGAGTACTTCGGTGCGGTGGAGGTCACATGGATCAAGGACCCCGCCGTGCGCGCGGAAGCCGCGAAGATGCTCGCGACCGCGCACGTGGATGTCATCTTCGCGGGCCAGCCGCCGCTCCTCACGCAGAAGCTCGACATCAACGCCGCCGACCCCGCCGAGCGCCGGGAGGCGATTGACCAGTGCAAGGATTCCGTGGACCAGGCATACGAGCTTGGGGCGAAGATACTTGCTCTCCTCAGCGGCCCGATGCCCGCCGACGGAGATAAGAGAGGCGCGACCGACCGTCTTGTGGACTCGCTCATTCAGGTCTGCAAGTACGCGGCTTCGAAGGGCGACCTGGCCGTCTCGCTGGAGACGTTCGATTTCGACATTGACAAGAAGTGCCTCGTCGGCCCGACGGTCGAGGCGATCGAGATCGCCCGGCGCGTGAAGGCCGAGTGCCCGAACTTCGGCCTCACCGTTGACCTGAGCCACCAGCCGATGCTGAACGAAAGCATCAAGCAGATGGTCTCGACCGCCGCGCCGCATCTCATTCACGCGCACATGGGGAACTGCGTGCTGGAGCAGTCCGCCGGCCCGGCATATGGCGACCAGCATCCGGCGTTCGGATGCGCGTGCGGCCTGAACGACGTGGACGAGGTCGTGGAGTTCCTGGGCGAGCTGATGGGGATCGGCTACTTCAAGAAGGCGCTGCCGACCTCGATGCCGGTGGTGAGCTTCGAGGTGAAGCCGCTTCCGGGCGAGGATTCCGATCTCGTCGTCGCGGGGGCGAAGCGGGTACTCAACCAGGCATGGGCGAAGGTCTAGTTGAAGGTTGCAGGTTCAAGGTTCAAGGTGGGGAGACCGACCGGCTTCGCCAACCTTGAACTTTGAACCTTGAACCTTGAACCCCAAAAACTATGAGCGGAATTCGAGAGCATAAGGGTAATCTGCTTCTGAAGACGAAGCCCCGGCCGGAGGGGTATTCGAAACTCGTCGGGCGCGGGGAGATGGGCCTGAAACACCTGGAGTTCGGGCTGCTCCGGCTCTCGTCCGGCGCGCGCTCCGGGAAGACCGGCAAGTGCGAGCAGGCACTCGATATCCTCTCCGGCGTCGTTGAGATCGAGGCCGGCGGTCGGCCGCTCGGTCGGCTCGGCGGACGAAAGGATATCTTCTCGGGAGCGCCCTCACTCATCTATCTGCCGCCGAAGACCCCCTACCGCATCGCGGTCGTCGAAGGCCCCGTGGAGATCGCCGTATTCTCCGCGTCCGCGCCGGACTTCGAGGGCGAGCCGGCGGTCGCGGGCCCGGCGATTGGGGAGGAGTTTTCCGCCGGGAAGCTCCTCGTTGGGGAGGCTTCGATCCTGCCCGGAAGGTGGAGCGACTTCCCGCCCCGAAAGCACGACGCCTTCGCGCCGCCGAACGAAGT
>Ga0315284_10011102_pt1 | contig 12849 bp, 12 predicted proteins | sample YL17G09_16_MG_FD_203696 | JGI IMG/M metagenome (GOLD analysis project Ga0315284, IMG submission 203696) | Sediment microbial communities from Yellowstone Lake, YNP, Wyoming, USA - YL17G09_16 | ecosystem: Environmental > Aquatic > Freshwater > Lake > Sediment | place: USA: Wyoming | collected... | reverse complement strand
ACGTCGAAGCGGACGCGGCCGCGGCTCAGGCCGCATCGGACCGAGACGGTCCCGCCCTCCGGCGTGTAGCGGATGGCGTTCGACACGAGGTTGGTCACCAGGTCGGCCAGGCCGTCGCGCATGCCGCGCATCGTCACCAGCCCGGCCTGGACCTCGAGGCGGATTTTCTTCTCTTCGGCGCGGGGGCGAAGGAGGTCGGCGGCGGCGCGGACGATCTCGGCAAGTTCGACGGGCTCGAACGTCACGGCGGCGATGGTCGCGCGGAGGCGGCTGTACTTCAGGAGGTCGTCGATGAGGTCGAGCATGTGCTCGGTCCGGTGGACGGCCCGGGCCACCAGGTCGCGGCCCTCGGCCGACTCGGGGATCTGGAGCATGGCGGCCTTGAGGAGGCTCTGGAGGGCGCCGACCGGGGCGCGGAGTTCGTGGCTCGTCTTTCGCATGAAGGTGGACTTGACCTTTTCGAGCGACTGAAGGTCCTGGTAGGCGGCTTCGAGTTCGTCCTCGCGCTGGCGGAGGCGGCCGGCGATGCTCGAGGCGACGAAGACCGTCGCGAAGACGGCAAACGTGATCACGAAACAGACCTGGAGGACGAAGACCCAGTGCTGGCCGGCTTTCGGGGCGACCAGCATCTCGAAGATGGCGGGGTTCCTGGACGCGAGGACCTGGAGCGGATAGTGAGCCGTCGAGTAGAAGAAGTACTCGCCCCAGCCGATGAGGTTCACGAGGGCGGCGGCGAGGGCCGCGTACCCGTAGGCGATCCGGGGCGGGAAGAACTCGCTCGCGACCACCATCGGGAAGATGAAGAGGATGATGAAGTGGTTCTCGACGCCGCCGATGGTGTGGACGAGCGCCGCCACGGCCACGAGGTCGCAGGCGATCTGGCCGTGGGCGAGCGCGCGGATCCGCTTCTTCGAGACCTTCGGGCTCTGATAGAGCGCCCGCGCACACATCGAGAAAAACGCATTATAGAAAAACAGGGCGCCGACGACGATCACGGCCGGCAGCGCCGCAAACCGGACGTGGAACACGTGCCACCCCATCGCCATGAACACCAGCGCCAGCCCGCCGGCCACCCACCGGACCTCGACGAACCAGCCCATCCGCTCGAAGAGCACCCGCTCGGTGAGCTTGAGTTCGCGGGCGGGAACGTGCGACGCTTCCGACATCGCGGCCACCCTTTCCTCGCAGTACGGACCCACGAGTCTACTGTGCCGAAGGCGCCTCGGCAAACGCTTTAATCCCTGCGGCGGCCAGCCGGGCGCATCACGGTCCTCCGGCGTTCGCCGGATATGGGAAAAAAGATTCCTGACACCTTTTTCACTTCGCGAGCAGGGCGTCGCGGGCCGGGCCGCTCAGGAACGCAAAGTACACCGCCCCCACGATCAGGGCGAAAGCGACCAGGTGGTTCCAGCGCGGCAGTTCCTTGAGATAGACGGCGGCGAAACCCACGAAGATGACCAGCGTGATGACTTCCTGGATGATCTTGAGTTGCGTCGCGCTGAACATGCCGTACCCGATCCGGTTGGCGGGCACCTGGAGGCAGTATTCGAAGAACGCAATCCCCCACGCCAGGAGGATCACCTTCCAGAGGGCCACGTGTCTGAACCGGAGGTGGCCGTACCACGCGGCCGTCATAAAACAGTTGCTCGCGATCAGCAAAAGGACGGTTTTCATCCTCCGGTCTCCGGCGAGCCGGCCCGACGGGCCCCCTGGACGCGCGGCCGCGGCACCGATTCGGAGGAAAATCCTAGCGTCCCTTTCGGGTTTCGCAAGGGGCGAGACGCGCCGGTCAGCCTCCCTGCTCTGCGAAACACGCTACTCAGGGCGAAGCAGAGCCCCCGGCCACTTTCATCGCGAGGTCGTAGCAGAAGAGCGTCTTGGAGTCGCGGACGTAGAGTTTCCCGTAGGCGAGCGCGGGATGGACCCACGTGCGGCCGCAGAGTTTTTCCTTGCCGAGGATCCTGGCCTCGGCCCGGTCGAAGGCCAGGAGGAGCATGATGCCGTTGTCGCAGAAGGCGATGGCGCGGTCCTTCGACACGATGAAGTGGACGAGGCCGCCCACCGACGGGTCCTCATCGTATCGCCACAGGGTCTTCAGGCCGTCCTTGGGGTCGAGGAGCACCAGGCCCTCGGTGGCGCCGAGGATCGTGTCGCCCCAGACGACGGGCGTGGAGATCTCGGGATAGAGGTCCTTGTTCCCGCCCTCGGGGGCCTGGACGATCCGGCCGCCGGACTCGAAAGCATAGAGATGCGTGTCTCCCTGCTCGGTCGCCAGGAGAACCTTGTCGCCGACCTTGACCGGCGCCGGGACGATGTACCCGTCGCCGGGATTGACGGGCAGCGAGAAGAGGCGGCGGCCGGTGGCCAGGTCCCATCCGCCGAGCGAGGTCTCGTCGTAGCCGATCACCTGCTCGACGCCGCCGAACGCGCCGGCGATGAAACTGGCGTAGTTGGGCCGCCCCTCCTGGGCGGTCCAAAGGACCTTGCCGGAGTCGGGGTCGAGCGCCGCCGCGGCGCCGCCCGTGCCGCCCGGATTCACGATCAGTTTTCCCCCCGCCAGGAGCGGCGAGGAACAGTAGCCCCACGTGGCCGGTTCGCCGGCCTTGAAGTCCTTCAGGAAGTCCTTCTTCCAGAGGACCGTGCCCTTCTTCAGGTCCAGCGCGCGAAGCGTCCCGAACGCGTCGAGCAGGTACGCCTTGCCTTGGTGGATGAGCGGCGTGGCGCGCGGCGCGGAGCCCGAATCCATCTCATGCGTGTTTTCGTAGGAGCAGTCCCACAGGGGCGTGCCCTTTTCGGCGTCGAAACACCGCCAGTGGTCCTTCGCGTCGCCGTAGTCGGCGGCAATGACGACCCCTTCGGCGCAGGCGAGCGGCGCGTTGCACTCGCCGGACATCGCCTGGCTCCAGAGGAGTTTCTTGGCGGGCATCTGGCGGGGCACGTCGGGCGAGAAGGCCGTGCCGTCCGGTCCGCGCCAGCCCGGCCACTCGGACGCCGCCGCCCCCGCCGCGGGCGGCTGCCCGACCGGGGCCTTTGGCGACGGCGGCTCCTCCACCGATTCGATCTTGCATCCGGCCACCAGCGCCAGGACCAGCCCCAGCGCCGCCAATCCGATGAGTCCTGCGCTTCGCTTCACGATGCCTCCCGGTCTTTTGCTCGATCCGATGGGTTTTCCCGCGCCCCGCGGCGCGGGCCGCCGCGTCAGCCGAGCAGGTCGCGGACGCGGGCGCAATCGTCAGCCATCTGCTTTTGAAGCGCCTCGGGGCTCGCGAAGGCCTCCTGCGGCCGGAGGTACTCGTGGAACTCCAGGGCCAATTGCTCGCCGTAGAGTTCGCCGTCGAAGTCCAGCAGGAACGCCTCGACCATCGGCGGATGCCGGTTGTGGAAGGTCGGCGCGCGGCCGACGCTGACGGCGGCAAGGTGCGCCTTTCCGCGGACTTTAGTCCGCCCGGCGTAGACGCCCTCGGCCGGCAGCAGGAACTCCGGCGCCTCGATGTTGACCGTCGGATAGCCCAACCGCTCGCCGCGATGGCGCCCTTCGACGACCGTCCCGACGTAGGCATACGGCCGGCCGAGGCAGCGGGCGGCCTCGGCGACGCGGCCGGCGGTGATGAGGCGGCGGATGCGCGTGCTCGAAACGCGCTCGCCGTCCACCAGGACGTCCTCGACGGACTCGACCTCGATGCCGCACTCATGGGCGATCGCCGTCAGGTGTGCCATGTCGCCCCCGGCGCCGGACCCGAAATGGAAGTCCGACCCCTCGACGACGCATCGGGCCGCCAGCCGGCTGCACAGGCAATCGCGGACGAACGCCTCGGGCGTCATCTCGAGGAACTCCCGGAGCCGCTCGGGCCAGACAGCCGCATCGAAGCCGAACTGGCGGAGGATCTCCAGTTTCTGGCCGAACGTCTGGATGAGCGGCGGGGCATCGCCCGGACGCAGCACCTCGAGCGGGTGCGGGTGGAACGTGAAGACGACGGCCGCAGCGCCGATTTGGCGGGCCCGCTCGACCGTGCGGCCAAGGACGCGCCGGTGCCCGACGTGGACGCCGTCGAAGACGCCCACCGAAAGCACCCCGCCCTTGAAACGCGGGTCAACGTGCTCCAGGTCGCGAATCAGATCCATGCTTCAGCCTCAGGGCGCGCCTCGCCCCCACGACCGCAGTCGTGGGGCGTTAGGCGCTCGGCAAGATCCAAACGTAATAAATCGCCACGGCGACCTGGACGGCCAGGACCGCGCAGGCCGTGTAGTTCAGGACCATGTGGGCGCGGGGCCAGAACCGCTGCTTGCCCGCGGGCCGCCGGACGAGCAGGCCGCCGATGAGCCACGCGCCGGCGTAGAGCGACCCGATCGAGATGCCAAGGACCTCGTGGAGTTCGGCGATGTTGGGCGGCATGTAATCGCCCGGCAGGAGCACCCCCGCCATCACGAGCCCGTACACGATGCCCACCAGGATCATCACCACAAAGACCGTGCCCCACCAGACGTGCTTCGGCAGGCGGAAATGGCCCGGCAGCGGGCTGCCGACGCCCGGCCGGACCGTCACCCGCACCAGGCCCTGGTACCCCGCCACGCACCCGACGGCCACGGCCAGGAGCATCCATGCCGCGTGAATGGCGATGTAGACCATGCCTGCCCCCTTCCTGCGCGCGGCACCCCGCCGCCCTGCCGCGCAGGAACTATGCTACCGACTGGCGGCCGGGCGCGCAAGCAATAAATCGGGCGGGGGGCACAACACTATCCAACAAGGAACATCCAACATCCAATGCCCAAGGGCGCGCGGGCGACACGCCGCGGCCGGCGCCGCCGCGCGCGGACTTTGAGTGTTGATTATTGAGTGTGGAATGTTGGCTATTGTTGTTACGCCCCAAGGAGCGGGTGAGCCGGAAAATGGTTTCTGCGCCCCTCCACCGCGCGGTATACTTGCGGCATGATCAAGAAGCGCGTCTCGAAGCACGACCTCGGCGACCCGGCGGCGGCGAAGCGGGACCTTGCGTACTGGCTCAGCCGGCCGCCGGCCGAGCGCCTCGCGGCAGTGGATTTCTACCGGAAACAATACTATGGACCTCTACCCCGACTTCAAAGAGTTGCTCGCGTTGTTGAACAAACACGGGGTTGAGTACCTCGTGGTCGGAGGCTACGCGCTGGCCTTCCACGGGTCGCCCCGGTTCACAGGCGACATGGACGTCTACGTGCGCCCCCGGAAGGATAATGCGCGGCGGGTCCTGAAGGCGCTTGAGGAGTTCGGGTTCGGCTCGCTCGACCTGGCGGAGGATGAGTTCTCTTCGCCCGGCAAGGTCGTGCAACTCGGCGTTCCACCCGTCCGGGTGGATCTGATCACTTCGCTGACCGGCGTCTCCTGGGAGAAGGCCGAAGCCTCAAAGGTTACAGGAACCTACGGGGACGTTCCCGTGCCGTTCATCGGGCGAGAACCGTTCATCGCCAACAAGCGGGCGGTCGGCCGGCCGAAGGACCTGGCGGACATCGAGGCGCTGGGCAGGCGCGGTCCGTAGCCCGATTCCCGACTCGATCAGCCCGGCGGCCCGAGGTACGCCGTTACGGAGTTACTCAGTTACGGAGTTACCCAGTCACTTGTTTCTCGGCTTCCTTGGCGAAGTCGGGGACGGCCTCGTCGCCCCAGAACTTTCGGATGTTGGCGGCGGAGAGGGCCTGGACGCGGGCGATCTGAAGTTCGCCGTCGGCCGCGCGAAAGAGGTGCCGGAACCGGCCCTGGGGCTTCAGGTACTCTTCGACCTTCTTCCACCCGTCCTTGGGCGGCTTGTGGGCGACGACCTTGCCCTCGATGATCTCGTACAGCGGGTAGCAGCCCGTCTCGAACGCCAGCGTCGCCAGGACCCGCGACTGGGCCGGGGCGCTCCGCCACCCGAGCGGGCAGACCGCATGGACCTGGAGGTACTTCGGCCCGCGGTACGAGAGCGCCTTTTTGACGAGGCGCGGAAGTTCCCTGAAGAACCCGCACGACCCGACCGCGATGTACGGGATGTTGTGCGCGGCCATGATCATCGGGACGTCTTTTTTGGGCCGGTCGTTGCCCCAGGAGGCCTTGCCGGCGGGACTCGTCGTCGTCGAGGCGTCCAACGGCGTCAGGCTCGACCGCTGGATGCCGGTGTTCATGTAGGCCTCGTTGTCCCAGCAGACGTAGAGCATGTCGTCGCCGCGCTCGAACGCCCCGCTGAGGCACTGAAGGCCGATGTCGGCGGTGCCGCCGTCGCCGCCGGTGGCGATGACGTTGGTGCCTTCGAGTTTGCCCTTGTGCTTGAGGGCCGCCAGGATGCCCGAGGCGACGGCCGCCGAGTTCTCAAACAGGCTGTGGATCCACGGGACGGACCACGAGGACTGGGGATAGCGCGAGGTGAAGATCTCGGAGCAGCCGGTCGCGTTGGTGAAGATGGAGTTGGGGCCGGCGGCCTGGGCGACGATCCGCATCGAGAGGGCCTCGCCGCACCCCAGGCACGAGGTGTACCCCGGTTTCAGGACGCGATCCGAGTAGTCGAACGGTACGGGTGATGCCACGTTAGGTCCTCCGTTCCTGTCAATTGCACAACAACGATCTCACCGCAGAGATCGCAGAGACCGCGGAGACGACCGGCCATTTCGGATTCCGGATTCAACAGCGCGCCGGTTGACTGCCCCCTCCTCCGCTCCTCAGTTCCTCAGTTCCTCAGTCCTTTCTCTGCGTTCTCTGCGTGCTCTGCGGTGAACGTTGTCTTACGCCCCCGGTACGAGGTCCGGGAGGAGTTCTTTCTTCAGGCGGAAGTATTCGTACGCCTTCTGCTTTTCGCCCTTCGAGACGCGCTCGATGATCTCGCGGATGCCGTCGGGCCGGACTTCGCGGCCGCCCAACTGGACGCAGAAGCCGCTCACGGGAACCAGCACGCCCGCATCGAAAAGCGTTTCCTTGATCTCGGGTGTCAGGATGCCGCCCGCGCCGAAGGAGCCGCCTTTCTCGATGACGGCAATCTGGCGGGCGCCGCGGATCGCCTTGAGGATCGCCGCCTTCGGCCACGGCCGGAAGACCTTGATCCGGACGAGGCCGACTTTCTTGCCCTCGCCGCGCATCTCGTCAACGACGTCCTTGATCGTCCCCGAGATCGAGCCTTTGGCCACGAGGATCGTCTCGGCGTCCTTGCTCTTGTATTCCTCGATAAGCCCGCCCGAAGGCCGGCCGAAAAGTTTCTCGAATGCCGCCGAGACCTCTTCGATGACCCCGAGGCTCCTCAAGGCAGCGTCGTGGATCATCCACCGGCCTTCCATGCACTTGTCGGGTTCGGTGAACGCGCCGAACGACGCGGGGTTCTGGACGTCGAGTTTGAGGACGGCCTGGTAGGGCCCGAGGAACTTATCGCACAGGGCCTGGTCCGGGATTTCGGTCGGCTCGAAGACGTGCGTCAGGAGGAACCCGTCGAGGTTGACCATCACCGGCAAGAGGACCCGCCGGTCCTCGGCCACTTTGAAGGCGATGACGTGCTGGTCGCAGGCTTCCTGCGAGTCCTCGGCATAGAGTTGGAGGATGCCGCAGTCGCGGACGGCCTCGGCGTCCTGGTGATCGCACCAGATCGAGAGGGGGGCCGAGAGCGAGCGGTTCGCGCACCCGAGGACAACGGGGAGGCGCATGCCGGCCATGTTCCAGAGGACCTCGTTCATGAGGAGCAGGCCCTGGCTGGAGGTGGCCGTGTAGGCCCGGGCGCCGGCGGCGCTCGCCCCGAGGACGACGCTCGCAGCCCCGAACTCGCTCTCGACCTTGACGAACTCGGCATCGAGTTCGCCGTCGGCGACGATCTGCGAGAGTTCCTCGGAGATGTGGGTCTGCGGCGTGATCGGATAGGCCGCGACGACCTCCGGGCGGCATCGGGCGACCGCGTGGGCCACCGCCATCGCGCCCTCGAGGATCTCGCGCTTCGGGGTCTCGGGCATCACTTCTCCTCCATGATCATGTCAATGTCGTCCACGGGGCACTCGACCGCGCACATCCCGCACCCCTTGCAATAGTCGGGATCGAAGTCGAACTGCTTCTTCTTCGGGTCGCCGAAGATGCAGCCCTCGGGGCACACCAGTTCGCACCCGCGACAGCCGGTGCAGTCTTTCTGCTTGAAGACGGGCCGCATCGTCCGCCAGGCGCCGGTCTTGTTGGCGAGGCTCTCGCCGGGCGGGGCGACGCATCCGATGGAGAGTTTTTGAGTGCTGAGCAATTTGTTGGCCATGGTTGATCCTTGCATAAACACGCGCCCGGCAAGTTTACCCGCCTCAGGCGGGCCGGGCGGCTAACCCGAGGCTACTTGGCTTGTTTGGCGGCGGCGTAGGCCTTTTCGACGGCCTCGGCGTTCAAATCGCCGACCTTGCCGCCGAACCGCTCGCGGACCGCCGCCTTGAGCGACTCAAGGGTAATCAGGCCGGTCGTCCCGGCGAACGCGCCGACCATCACCATGTTCGGGATCGGCCGGCCGATGACGTCCATGGCGATCCGCGTCCCGGCGACGGCCTTCATCTGCACACCGGCCGGCACCTCGACGTCGCCAGGCTTCTCGGTGTTGACGACTGCAATGCCACCCTTCTTGAGGCCCCCGAAGACGTTCACCTGGCCGAAGAGCGTCGGGTCCTGGACCACGAGGTAATCGGGCTCCTCGATGACCGCCCGCGTCCGGATCGGTTTGTCCGACAGGCGGCAATAGGCGACCACCGGGGCGCCCATCCGCTCGGACCCGAACGACGGAAACGCCTGGCTCGTGATGCCGTCCTTGAAGGCGGCCTTGGCGAGGACCTCGGCGGCCGTGACGCTCCCCTGCCCGCCGCGCCCGTGGATGCGGATCTCCTTGAGCATGCCGAATCTCTCCTGCTTTGGAAGTCTTAAACCTGCCCACCTGGAGGAAGGCAAGGAAGGACGATTCTAGGACCGTGCGCCAGGAGCGTCAAGGGTTTTGTGCGCGCGGCAAATCCCGGGCGACAAAACCACACGCTATGGCCGTTTCATTCCGCGTTCCGCATTCTGGTCAATCCTCAGACCCTGGATGCCAGACCCCGGACCCTGGCCTTCGTACACTTTAAGAACTCGCCTTTTTCAAAAACTGGTGAAAAGTTGGTGTTTTTGCGCGCTTTTTTTGTGTCAATTGCCGTTTTCGATAGCGCCAATGCGGTTTTGGGCCGAAAATGTTAAGCTGGGCAAGCGCAGACTTGCGCGCTTTTGCGCGCTCATGCCCCTTTTTGACCCCGAAAACGGGGGTGCGTGGCAGGTTTTGCGCACCAAGGACAGTCCATATCTGGATGCGGCGATAACAACTATAGTATAGATCGGCTGTCGCAGAAAGAGAAGAGAGTTCTCCGTTAACGACAGGTGGCACGGGGGGGAGGGAACGCAGGAATGCAGAAACTGAGGCGTCCGGGGCGCCGGCCGCACGGGTTGCCAAGACCCGCGCCGGGGGGCCAGGCATGCGCTCACGACTCGGCTCGGAGCGACTGGATAGGTTCGAGGCGTGCGGCCTGCCTGGCCGGGTAGAGGCCAAACACGACTCCCACGACCACCGAGAACGAGAAGGCCACCGCCACGGCAGACCACGAGATGATCGCCGCCCAGTAACCCGAGTACGAAAGCATCATGGCCGCACCCACGCCGGCGGCCACGCCCATGAGTCCGCCGAGTCCGGCCAGAAGACCCGACTCCAGTAGGAATTGGGCGGTAATGTCGCGGCGCCGGGCGCCCACCGCCCGACGCAGGCCGATCTCGCGCCTTCGTTCGCGCACGGCCATGAGCATCACGGCCAGGATTCCCACGCCGCCCACGGCGAGCGAGATTCCGGCGGCGGAGCCGGTCAGAAAGGTCAGTGATCGGCCGGTATCCCGCTCGGCCTTAAGCAGGGCATTCTGGTTCTGTATCGTGAAGTCATCGTCCTTGGCGCCCAGGCGGTGTCTCAGGTGCAGGAGTTCGTCGATCTCACGTTCCGCTCGGTCCATGGCATCCGCGCTAGCGGCCTGCACGTAGATGGACTGGACGTAGGTGACATTCAGGAGCCGATGCATGGCGGTCTCGAGGGGAATGATGACAAGATCGTCCTGGTCGGCGCCATTGGGGTCGGCTCCCTTGGGCGCCAGGACGCCAACGACCTCAAACGGCACCTTGCCTATCCGCAGTTCCTGGCCCACGGGGTCGGCGCCCTCGAAGAGGTTCCTTGCCACGGTCCGCCCGACCAGCGCGACTCGCCGGGCCGCATGGCTTTCCTCGGCTTCAAAGGGACGGCCGGCGCCGACCTCCAACCCGCGGATCTGCAGTCCTTCCGGCGCGAGCCCGATGATGGTAGTCGTGGTTGCCAGGTCCTCGTGGTAGGCCGACATCTTGCGGATGGCGGCCGGCGACGCCAGGGCCACCGACGGGCACTCCTTGCGAATGGCATCCGCGTCGGCCGGCAGGAGCGTCTTGACGACCGTGAGTTGTCGCGCCCGGCCGCCCGAGAGGACCGTCTGTCCGGCGCTGACGACGATCACGTTGTTGCCCATCGAGCGGAGGCGCGCGAGGATATTCTCCTCGGCCCCCCGGCCGGCCGAAACGGTCAGGATGACGGCCGCCACGCCGACGATGACGCCGGTCACCGCCAGGAGGCTGCGCAGTTTGTGGGCCGCCAGGATCTCGCACGAGAGCCAGAGGTTGCGGCTGATTCTCATGACCGCAGCGCATCCACCGGCCTGAGGCGGGCCGCGCGCCGGGCAGGCTGGATGCCGAACACCAGGCCCACCGCAATCGCCAGCACCACCCCCATCGCAAACGGTTCCCAAGACATCTCGACTCGCACCACCGTGGTCAGGTAGGGCAGAGCCACAGTCACGCCATAGCCGATGGCCATGCCGATGACCGCGCCGATGAGGGTGACCGCGAGCGTCTCGGCCAGGAACTGGGTGAAGATGGCCCCGTGCGTGGCCCCGATCGCCCGCCGCAGCCCGATCTCCTGGGTCCGCTGCGTCACCGAGACGAGCATGATGTTCATCATGACGACGCCGCCGACGAGGAAGGCCAGTCCCGTTAGGGCCGCCAAGAGGGCGGTCAATGTGCCGGAGATGCCGCGGGCCGCCTCGGCCACGTCGGCCGCCGTCACGATGGAGAAGTCGTCCTGCGCCGGCGGCGTGATCTGGTGGCGCTCGTGCAGGAGCCCGCGAATCTCGTCGGCGGTCCTGGCGATCAGGCCCGGATCTTTTCGGGCGGCCTCGGCCGGCAGACGCACCCGGATGTACGAGATGTGCTGCTGGTTGAAGACGCGTTTCATGCCGGTCGTCAGCGGAATGACGGCCCGGCTGTTCTCGTCTTCGCCGCCGGGACTGGCGGCCTTGAACTCCAGGACGCCCTTGATGCGGAACCGGTTGTTGCCAATCTGAAGTTCCTGGCCGATGGGGTCGTCTTTGCCGAAGAGGGCCTCCGCGGTCCGCGATCCGAGGACAGCGATGCGGGCGTTGGTCGCCACGTCGGCGTCGGCAATCTCCAGCGTCTGGGCCGCCTCGATATCTGCCTTACCGTCTTTGCGGACGCCGCTGGCGTGCCAGTTCATGGCGTTGTGCCAATCGGAATCGACGGCATACACGCCGGCCTGGCACTCATTGGTGCCGGCTTTCATCGAGACTTTGCCCTTCTGGGCCACGCTGGTCACGATCTCGGCCCGGTCGCCCAGGAGTTGGCGGATGGCGTCGGCATCGGCGGGCTTGAGGGTCACGACATCGGGGGACGACTTGGTGTATCCCTTGCCGCCGCCAGCATTGATCTTGATGATGTTGAACTGGAAGTCGCCCACGCGGCTATTGACCTCGCGCTCCGTGGCCTTGCTAATGGCCACAACGACCACCAGCGAGGCGATGCCGAGGATCGTGCCGAGCATCATCAGGAATGTGCGGAGTTTGTGGGCGGCGAGGGCCCGCAGCCCCGCGCGACTGATCTGGAGGGCGCTCATGCCTGGGCCTCCTTCTGCACGGCGGCTAGTTCGGCCTCGGCGTCGCGGGGCGAGGCCACCGGCCGGTCCTCGGCCACGCGGCCGTCCTTGAGGACGATGACGCGCTGGGCGTGTTCGGCCACCTGAGCATCGTGGGTTACCAGGATGATGGTGCGACCCTGGCGGTGCAGGCGACGAAAGATGGCAAGGACCTCCAGGCCGCTGGTGCGGTCCAGGTTGCCGGTGGGCTCATCGGCCAGGAGGATGGCGGGGTCCATGATGAGCGCGCGGGCAATGGCCACGCGTTGCTGCTGGCCGCCGGAGAGTTTGTTGGGCGTGTAATCGCGGCGATCCGACAGACCCACGGCGTCCAGGGCCTTCTCGGCCCGCTGCCGGGCGTCGCCCGGGTACGACTCCGCATAGATGAGCGGCAGGGAGACGTTCTGGAGGGCGCTGGCGCGGTCCAGCAGGTGGAACTGCTGGAACACGAAGCCGATCTTGCGGTTCCTCAGGTGCGACAGGGCGTCGTCATCCAGGGCGCCCACGTCGGTGCCATCCAGACTGTAGCGCCCGCCCGTGGGCAGGTCCAGGCAGCCCAGGATGTTCATCAGTGTGGTCTTACCGGTGCCCGACGTGCCCATGATGGCCACATACTGGCCGGCCTGGATACTGAAGGTTATCCCCTTCAGCACCGTGGGGGCCTGGGCTGCGCCAGGGTACGTCTTCTCGATTTCCTTCAGCTCTATCATCGTTGCACCTCGTCACCCTAGTGCTCCGTCGCACGTGAATTGATGCATGTCGTGAGGTCTCTTTGCCGATGGGGTAACCATACCCGAGGCAAGGAGGCCTGCCATGAAAAAGAAGTATATCGTGACGCTGACGGAAGAGGAACGGGAAATGTTGGGGGAGATGGTCTCTCGCGGCAAAGCGG
>Ga0315284_10011101_pt1 | contig 12850 bp, 12 predicted proteins | sample YL17G09_16_MG_FD_203696 | JGI IMG/M metagenome (GOLD analysis project Ga0315284, IMG submission 203696) | Sediment microbial communities from Yellowstone Lake, YNP, Wyoming, USA - YL17G09_16 | ecosystem: Environmental > Aquatic > Freshwater > Lake > Sediment | place: USA: Wyoming | collected... | reverse complement strand
GCTTTAAAGCGGAGGTTTGATTTTATTCCCTTGTCTTTACCCTGTTAAATAGCCAAAATTTTTCATTTTCTTTAATTTATTAAAGGGAAATTTTGGCTAAGATTTAAATACAAAATTAAATTAAAACAATGTTTTTAAATCTTATTTAACAGGGTAAATAATCCTTGACAGTAAATTCCCGGCAAATCCTACTCTCCCAACCGTGTTCGGGCTAGTACCATTGGCATCCACCGCTTTTACTACCGTGTTCGGAATGGGAACGGGTAGGACACGATGGACTAAATCACCAGGAAATTACTGCCAACGATCAAATTATGGTTCACCCTGTTAAATAAAAATCCCAGTGGATTTTTAATTCGCAAAGCGAATTATTTCACAGGGTAAATTGAACATTTTTTATCGGGGTGAATGACCACTCGATTAGTACTTCTCGGCTGAAACCCTTGCGGGTCTTACACCTGAAGCCTATCAACCTCGTCATCTCCGAGGGAGTGAAGATACCTAATCTTGGGGTGGGCTTCGCGCTTAGATGCTTTCAGCGCTTATCCCGACCGAACATAGCTACTCGGCGGTTCCCCGGGTGGGAAAGCCGATAGACCAGAGGTTCGTTCAACTCGGTCCTCTCGTACTAGAGTCAACCTCCCTCAAGTATCTTACGCCTGCGATAGATAGAGACCAACCTGTCTCACGCATATTAGTCAACGATTACTCGTTGTATGGACTATACCATTACCCCGCATTGCGGGGCAATCGACGTATTAGCTGCTTTCGCAACTCCTGCTATAAATAGCAAAGTCTCTACGGGGTTAACCCACTCACTTTAAATAAAAAATGAGGGGCAACTTCCCTCGGTATTATCCTAACATACGACAGGTTACTATTCAAGTATTATTAGGACTTCACCGATATGAGTCGATTTGTCATTCTGATATTACTATCAGAAGCCGCCAAACTTGCTAACAGCAACAAGTTTAGTTGACGGTTTAAACCCAGCTCACGTATCCTTTTAATTGGCGAACAGCCAAACGCTTGGGACCTTCTCCGGCCCCGCGCTAGGATGAGCCGACATCGAGGTGCCGAACCGGACCGTCGATAGGAACTCTCGGGTCCGACTAGCCTGTTATCCCTGGGGTAGCTTTTGTCCGAAGTCTCCGGCCTTTCTATAAAGAGCCGTCGGGTCACTAAGTTCTGCTTTCGCATCTCAACTCACAATTGAAAACCATGAGTCGTTCTTTGTAGTGAAACAAAGAAGTTTGGCTTGTCAGCCTCACAGTTAAGCCGGCTTATGCCTTTACACATCCAGCGCGATTTCCATCCGCGCCAAGCCGACCTTATAAACTCCTCCGTTACTTTTTAGGAGGATTCCGCCCCAGAAAAACTGCCCACCAAGCACTGTCCCCCGCTGTTTTTGCCAGTAAGGTTAGAACTTAAATTGTTAAAGGGTGGTATTTCACTGACGACTCCATCCCGACCGAAGTCGGGACTTCAAAGTCTCCCACTTATGCTACGCATCAACAATTTAAGACCAATACCAAGCTACAGTAAAGCTCCCAGGGTCTTTTCGTCTTATCGCAGGTACCCAGCGTCTTCGCTGGAATCGCATTTTCACCGGGCTTGCCGTTGAGACAGTCCCCTGATCGTTACGCCATTCATGCACGTCGGAACTTACCCGACAAGGAATTGCGCTACCTTTGGACGATTATAGTTATCGCCGACATTGACGAGGGCTTCAGCCGCTCAGCTAATCTACCTTGCGGCAAATTAACCGGCAGCCTTGACCTTCTCGCATCGGTCAGGCGTCAGCCCCTATACATCCTCTTGCGAGTTAGCAGGGACCTGTGTTTTTATTAAACAGTCGCCAGGGGTTCTTTCACTGCGGGCCGCCTTGCGGCGGCCAGGCCTTATCGCGAACTTACGGCCGCTTTTTTGCCGAGTTCCTTAACGGCAAATCACCCGTTCGCCTTGGTGTACTCCACCTATCCACCTGTGTCGGTTTACGGTACGAGTCCCTCACTTTTAATTTTAGAAGATTTTCTCGGAAGCCTGCTCACCCGAATTGACTAATCCGAAGATTAATCTTTTCTCTGCTCTTGGATTTAATGCCTATCGGATTTACCTAATAGACATCCTCAAGCCGAGAACGACAAACCAATAAGTCGCTCGGACTACTAAACTTCGTCCCTCCATCAAAAAGTAAGAGAGGGCTGGAATATTAACCAGCTATCCATCAGCTGCGGCTTTCGCCATTGCCTTAGGCTCGCCTAACCCGTGGTTGATTGCCATTGCCACGGAAACCTTGGATTTTCGGCGATCCGGTTTCTCACCGGATTTGGGGTTACTCATGCCAACATTCTCTCTTCCGTATCCTCGACTCCGCCTCGCGGCTAGAGCTTCAACGAATACGAAATGCTCCTCTACCCCGTCCCGACTTTACGTCGGGACAGTCGCGTCTTCGGTGTTAGATTTAGCCCCGTTACATTTTCGGCGCAGTCAACCAATCCCGACCGAAGTCGGGATATGATAGTGAGTTGTTACACACTCTTTAAATGATGGCTACCTCTAAGCCAACATCCTATCTGTCTTCGGTTAACCACTACCTTTTCTACACTTAATCTAAACTTAGGGACCTTAGACGGCGATCTGGGTTCTTGCCCTTTTGACCATGAAGCTTAGCCCCCATAGTCTTACTGGTCGCCCAAATTTTCCGGTATTCGGAGTTTGACTCGACGGCTGAGCTTTCGCCCTTTACCGCTGAACCAGTATCTCTACCCCCGGAAAAATATTGACGACCGCTAGCCCTAAAGCTATTTCGAGGAGAACCAGCTATTACCAGGCTCGATTAGCTTTTCACTTCTTACCACAGCTCATCCGAAGATTTTGCACAATCAACCGGTTCGGTCCTCCAGCCGATTTTCATCGGCCTTCAACCTGGCCATGGTAAGCTCGCACTGGCTTCGGGTCGTATAAATGCTACTTATGCATCCCCTCTGATTTGATGCCAAAAAATTCAGCACCAAACAATGAGATGCAAAAAACGCGCTTTTAACACTCGGTTTCCCTATGGCTTCCCCCGCAAGCGGGGTTAACCAAAGCAGCATTCATACAGTCGTTGGCTCATTCTTCAATAGGCACGCCGTTGTCCATCCAGCTTGCGCTGGATACGGACTTCGACTCCTTGTAAACGTATGGTTTCAGGTTCTATTTCATCGGCCTCACTGGCCTGCTTTTCACCTTTCCCTCGCGGTACTAGTTCACTATCGATCACCAGATGTATTTAGCCTTGGCTGATAGTTCAGCCTACTTCCTTCAAGGTTATCTTTTCTTGAAGTACTCAAGAATAATAAGACAAGGGAGTAAAGACCGTTTTCACCTACAGGACTATCACCTGCTTTGGTTTCTCTTTCCAGAGAATTCGGTTAACGAAGTCTTTGTTTGTAGACTCCCTCTCCAAAATGGAGGCATATTACCTTTATGACCCCCGCCCCGTGCAAAGCACAGGGAAGGTTTAGGCTCTTCCCGTTTCGCTCGCCGCTACTTAGGGAATATCATCGCATCTCACTTATGCCCGTAAGTTCGGGCAAAAGTGAAATACGATTCTTGTTTTCTTTTCCTCCGCTTACTGAGATGTTTCACTTCAGCGGGTTCGCTACTCCGTCATTCAACGGAGCTGTCCCGACTTTACTCGGGACGGGTTTCCCCATTCGGACATCCCCGGATCAAAGCTTGCTAAGCAGCTCCCCGAGGCTTATCGCAGCCACGCCGCGTCCTTCATCGCCATCTGATGTCAAGGCATCCACCATACGCCCTTAATATTCACCCCGATAAAAAATGCTCAATATTTACCCTGTTTAAATAATTATTTGACAGGGTGTACCCTATTTATCCCGTTAAATAAAATTCTTTAACGGGATAAATTTTATTATTTAATTTTCAAACTGCTGGCCATTGATTGTCAGTGAATAATTGGAAAATTTTTTCTAATCATTCACCGAATATCAATTCCTTCGACTTCGCTCCCGCCACGGGCGAGGCTCGCTCTCTGGAGCGGCAGGATAAATAAAAACCGCTTCCTTCAAGGAAGCGGTCATTTCTGACGCAAAAAAAGATTAGCCGCCGCCTCCTTGAGTGATAAATATTTGAGAAGTTTTACGCATGAGTGATTAGTTATATCTTAAACGTTAATCTTAGAAAATGCAAGTGTATTATATCCGCTTCGCGGATGTAATCTCGTTCGGTCGAAAAGTGAAAATTAATATTTTCCCTTTTCTCCCTCGCTTCCATTATATACGCTTCGCTATGTAATGTCGCTCGGATAAAATGATAAAACTGATGTTTTCTCATTTTCTCCCTCACTTCCATTATACTCTATTAATTTAGTGTTTGTCAATACCTCCCCCCACCGCTTTCATAGATATAAAAGCGGTGGGGGGCCTCCCTTATTCTTAAGAGAAGCCTTGAAATCTTATTTATCTTTCCTCTACTTTCTCGCGAAACCGCTCGATGAGATGAGTGGCGTATTCTTTGCCGCCCAGACCAAAAGCAATGCCGCCAGCAATAGCCAACATGGCAATAAAGCCGGTAATCAAGGCATTGATAATAGAAACGGCCACGCCCAACTGGAGGAGAGCAGCAAAGAAACCGAAAATCAAAACTGCCCACCAAGTGACAGCGGCTGCTGCTTTTGCGGCGTAGAGTTTAGCGCCCTTAGCCCCGCCCAAAACGAGCCCCCGCAGGAAACTACCAAGCAGAACTGCAGCGAGTATTATCAAGACGGCAATAATGATGTTCGGGATATAAAGCAGGATGCTTTGCAAGAAAGCGGTTAAGCCGTAGAGTTTCAAAATATCAACTGCCGCCAGCAAGAAAACGATGATAAAGAACCACTTAACGAGTTCGCCCAAGAATTTCCCGGAACTCAATTTCCAACCCGCTTTTTCAACAAATTTCCCGAAGCCGACTTTCTCCAAAAGCCTGTCTAATTTAAGGGCATTAATCAATTGCGCAACTAATGCGCCCAAGCCGTTGGCAATAATAAGGCCGACCAAAAAAACAATTAAAGCACCGATAAATTTTGGTAAAAATCCGATAAAGCCGCCCCAAATAGTTTGGAACGAACCCACCAAAACATCGGCCCAAGATTGAACAACCATATCTTAAATCTTATTTTGGTTTAAAATTCGACCTTTTCATTGTTTATTATATCCGCTTCGCGGATGTAATCTCGTTCGGTCGTAAAGCAAAAATTGCGATTTTTGCTTTCCTTCCTCATTTCAATTATATCACAAAACCCTTCTCTCTCAAACAAAATTGTGGATAACTGCTATTTTACCAAATTCGGCGGCGTTTTAGCGTTTAAAGCAGCAATAATATTTTTTGCTGCCATCTCGGACATTTTCGAGCGGGTTTCAACGCTGGCCGAGGCAATATGGGGGGTTAAAACGGTGTTTTCCAATTTTGTTAAACCCGGCATTAACCTCGGTTCATTTTCAAAAACATCCAAAGCAGCGCCGGCAATAATTTTTTGTTTTAAAGCCTTGACCAGCGCTCTTTCGTCAATCACCGGCCCTCGGGAAGTATTAATCAAATAAGCGGTTTTCTTCATCATTTTCAATGCTGACCAACCGATTAAATGTCTTGTCTGAGGTAAAAGAGGGACATGAACGCTGACAAAATCAGAAGTTCTTAAAAGAGTTCGCAGAGGCAAATAATGAATTTTGTATTTTTTCTCTAAAGTCGGGCTGCGCTTGATATCATAATAGACAATTTTTAAATCAAAACCATCCGCCATCCTTCTGGCCACTTCCACTCCGATTCTCCCCAAACCGATAATTCCCAAGGTTTTCTCTCTGACATCGCTTCCCAAAAACATCATCGGCGCCCAGCCGTTAAATTTCCCTCTCCTCGTAAATTCATCAGCTTCGACAATTCTTTGACTGATGGCGAACAATAAACCGATGGCGTGCTCGGCAACGGTTTCCGTCAAAATGCCGGGGGTATTGGTTACCATAACTTTTCTTTTCCGGCAATCTTCTAATTTGATGTTATCATAGCCGACGGCATAATTGGCAACTATTTTTAACTCTGGTCCGGCTGCCTCTAAAATTTCCGCATCAATTTTGTCAGTCAAAAGAGATAAAATAGCATCAGTGCCTTTGACGAATTTCTTCAGTTCCTCCTTTTTTAAAACCCGATCTTTGGGGTTGACTTTAACGTCGAAACCGGCTTGTTTAAGCAGACTAATTCCTGAGATGGGAATTTGCCGCGTCACCACGACTTGATATCTTTTATTTTTTTTCATCATAATTTTTTTGTTTTTTATAAGCGACTTTTGAATAGATATAATAAAAAACTAAACCGACTAAAACGATTAAAATTACATAATCGAATTTGCGGAAATACTGTTGGATGAATTGCCAATTTTCGCCCAATTCTAAGCCGATAAAAGCCAGAAACGCTGACCAGATAAATGAGCCGGAGAAAGTCAAAAGAGAAAATCGGCCGAAGGGAATCCGGAAAATGCCAGCCGGAAAAGAAATAAACGTCCTGATAATCGGCAGCAGTCTTCCCCAGAAAACTGAAGCCGAGCCGTGTTTTTGAAAAAATCTTTCCGCCTTATAATAATCATCTTCAAAAAAGGGAATTTTTTTAATCCATTGCTTTAACGGTTGACCGGCAAAAAACGCCAAAAAATAAGAAAGCCAGGAACCGAAAAGATTGCCCAAAGAGCCGATAAGTATCAACAGCCAAAAACTAAACCGACCGCTGGCTACCAAAAAACCCGAGAAAGGCATAATAATTTCCGAAGGAATAGGGATATTGGCGCTCTCTAACGCCATCAAAAAGAAAACGCCGAAATATCCAATTTTGCTGATAATACCGAGAATGAAAAGTGAGATGGCGGACAAAATTTGGGAAAACATATTACTGTTTCAGAAATTTGGCTCCCTCCTCGGGATCAATCGTCGTAATTTCAATGCCCGTGCCGAGTTCAAACCCGGCGGAAACGCTGATTTTGGGAAAAATCTCAATGTGCCAGTGATAATGGCGGTGTTTCTTTTTGTCAATCGTTGGAGCGGTATGAATAAAAAAATTCAAATCAGGGTCGTCCAATTTTGTTTTTAATAATTTCAAACTGATTCTCAAAGCTTCGGCAATATCCTGATTCAATTTCGGAGTTGTTTCTTCAAAATACGGAAAATGTTTTTTGGGAAAAATCCTGATTTCAAACGGCTCGCGCGAAACAAAAGGCGAAAAGGCGACGGCGCCGCTGTTTTGGAAAATAATGCGTTTCTTTTCTTTAAGTTCAAACTTAACCATTTCGCAGTGAACGCATTTTTTATGGCGATGGTAATAGCGCAAAGAGCCACTCAAAGAATGCTGAATGTCCGGCGGAATCACCGGAATGGCGATAATTTGCCAATGAGGATGATAAATCGAGGCGCCGGCGGCACTGCCCCAGTTATGAAAAATAGAAATGTATTTTATCTTTTTGTCTTGGCTTATTTCTTCGTAACGTTTTTGAAGGGCTCTTAACATTAAAGCGATCTCTTGAGTAGAATAATCGCTTAAGGACCTAAAGTGGTCCTTTAAAATCAAAAGATCGTGATAGCCGCGACCGTGAACCGTCTGGTAGGGACCAACTTTTATTTCTTGAATAGAGACATTCTCCGGTTCAAAAGCCGGATATTTATTCTCGACAATCTGCAAAAACCAATCTTTTTTATCCGGTGAAAATTCAATTAATTCCGGCGGTTTATGACCGGAATCTTGAGGATTTTCAAAAGGACAGGTGCTTTTCGGCGGCACCTCCCGCGGTTCTTTTTTGACAATCAAATCATAAGGCCGCTTGCCCCGCAAAATGGCAATAACAATCCAGTCGCCCGAAACCGGGTCCTGCCGTAATTCGGAGATGTATTCCAACTGGTTATTCTGTTTGTTTTTTTTCGGCATTTTTTAGAAATTATTGGTATTTTTTCCGCCAAATATTGAGACGGACTTTTAAAACTTCAATGAGGGTCTTTAAATAAGCTGAACCTCTAACCAGAGAAAGAGGATCATTAATCCACCTGATTCCAACCTCTTTAATTTTATAACCCAAGATTCTCGCAATTGCCAAAACTTCAACATCAAACCCCCATCGTTTAATTGTCAAGCGTGAAAAAATTTCTCTGGCCGCTCCTTCGGTAAAGGCCTTGAAGCCGCATTGGGTATCTTTAATTTCTGGCACCGCCATTAACCGGATAAATAAATTGCCGACCTTTCCTATAATTTGGCGATAGAGGGGTTGTTTTACGGCAATTTCCGCGCCTTTCGCCTGCCGCGAGCCGATAACTACCTGATAGCCTTCTTTAAAATAAGGCAAGAGTTTACTGAATTGATCGATAGTGGTGGAATTATCGGCATCGGTAAAAAGACGGATTGTTCCTTTGGCCTCAAGCATTCCCTGAGCCACTACTCCGCCCTTTCCTTTGTTTTCTTCATTATCAATAAGGTAAAGATTTTTAATGACCGAGGTTAATTTTTCCACCACTTCAGCGGTATTGTCCTTAGAACCGTCATCAACCACAATAATCTCGTAAGAATAATCCATTTGAGACAAATTCTTATCAATATCAAAAAGCGTCATCGGCAAACGCTCCGATTCGTTATAAGCAGGGATAATCACTGATAAATAAGGCTTGGCCATGGATGGAATTTTAGAAAATAGAATCGAGAACTTGAGTATTTATATTATATAATTATATACGAAAATTAAAGAAAGTAAAAATATGGTAGAGATCTATAATATTTTGGAAAATTGGAAAATTTCCTCTCAAAACCCAAATTTCACATTAATTCGCGATCGCGAATTAATGTGAAAATCTTAAGAGCTGGGACTAAAAATCCTCTTCAATTCTCTTTGCAACTCAATATAAGATAAACCTTTTTGACGATCGGCATTTTGTCTTAATATCTTATTGTTTTAGTATCTTAATTTTCCAAACGCTATAAGTGCGATCGCAGCTTTTGAAGAAAAAAAGGACGGCTGACGTCCTTTTTTTTCTAAATCTCTTTTTTAGAGCTTCTCATTAAATTTTTCTTGAATGATCTTTTTGATTTCTTCTAAATCAGAAGCGGAAACTTCCTGAAAATCCCATTTCTCTCTGAATTTATCAAATTCCTTGATTTTTTTGGTGAAAAACCTTATTTCTTCAACGGCATACTCTTGATTTTCGACATAAACTTCGATGCGACCGCCGACATATCCTTGATAATTCGGATTTAAAACCATTTCCTCAACGAACGAAAGAAAATATTTCTTCATCGCCGACTCCTTTAATATAATTTTTAAAGAACAAAGGCGAGGCCGGGAGTTGCACCCGGATCTCGGGTTTTGCAGACCCGCGCCTGACTACTCAGCCACCTCGCCTGGTTGCTTCTTTAAATAACTATCTAAAATAATTGCCGCTGCTTGGCTGTCTAAATCAATCTCCTTTTTCGGCGACCGGCTCTTTATTTTCCGAAAAACCGCGCTTCGCTCCGATTCGGCTTCTTTAGACGACAAAATTTCATTTTCAAATTCAATCGCAACAGCCACGTTCTTTTTCAATTCTTCCACAAATCCCCGAACTTCTCCGGAAATAGTCGTTTCCTGAAAAGAAAAAGAAAGGGGCAGACCGACCACTATTTTTCCAATCCCCTCTTTTTCAACAATTTTCTTGATTTCTTCCAATAATTTTTGACGGTCGCTATAATAAATCGCTGGCCGCGGCACGGCGATTTTCAACTCCGAATCAGCGGTCGCCAGACCAATTTTTTTTGAACCGTAGTCAATACCCAAAAATCTCATAATTTTGTTAAAACAATCGGCCCTTTCTCTGTAATCGCTATTGTGTGCTCGAAATGGCTAGCCAGACACCCCTCTTTGGTGCTGAAACTACCGTCAAGTTGTTCCGCCACTTCGCCGGATTTTTCGGAAACCATCGGTTCAATCGCAATCACTAATCCTTCCTGAAGCCGCAACCCTTTCTTGGGCTCGCCGTAATTTAAAACATCGGGGTTTTCATGGGGCTGATATCCGAGGCCGTGGCCGGTTAAAACTCTAATTTCATAAAAACCTCGGGATCTCACATAATTTTGAATAGTCCAGCCGATATCGCCCAAAGTGGCGCCTGGTTGCGCCGCTTCAATGGCCAAATCAAGCGCTTTTTTAGCAGTTTGAATCAATTTCTTGGCTTCTTTAGAAATTTTGCCGATGCCAATGGTAATGGCCATATCCGTATAAAGCCCTTTATATTCCATTCCCAAATCCAAACCCAAAATATCCCCTTCTTTTAGAAGTCGGCTATCGGGAAGGCCGTGAACCACAACATTGTTTACCGAAGTGCATAAAGTAGCAGGAAATGCTCGGGCCGCGCATTCCGGCTGATAATTTTTGAAGGCTGGATGACCGCCGGCTTTCTTAATCAAATTTTCTGCCAGCCAGTCCAATTCTTTGGTGGCGACGCCGACTTCTACCTTTTTTGCCACTTCTTTCAAAATTCCATTTAATATCCGGCCGCCTTCTCTTAAAATTTTAATTTCTTCGGCGGATTTCAGTTTAACCATAATATTTTTAAAAACCGGATTTTTCTAATTTTTCAAAAATTTGTTTTGTCACTGCGTCCGGCAGCGGCTCGCCGTCAATTTCTATAATTTTATAATGACGTTTTTTAAGAAATTTTAAAACTGGCATTGTTCTTTTTTTGTATTCCTTCAATCTTTTTCTGGTGATTACTGCCGTATCAATTTTTCTGGATATAATTTTACCGCCGCACTTGGGACATTTTTTTAAAGATTTATTTATAGGCGAATAAACGATGGTGTGTTTGCATTTTTCACAAAATCGGCGGTGGATAATCCTAAAAATTGCAGATTTGTCTTTTAGGACAATTTTTAACACATAAATATTCTCTTGCCCATAAAGAGATTCCAAAAAAGGAATTAGCCCCCTTGCTTCAAAAAGCGTCCGAGGAGAAGCAGTAAAGACCATCCCCCTCCCTCTTTTTGAAATCTCTTTAACTTTCTTTTTAACAAGAGTTAATACCCAAGCTGGACCGCACCATATACCTGATTGATATAGTTTTAATTGTTTCCGAATAATCGGATTTTTTTGAAGGCGCGGATTAAAAATAATTTGCTGGATGAAAGAAGAAGTTATAAAATGAAACAAATTAAATCTTTTAGCCAAACGTTCGGCTTGGGTGTCCTTACCCGCTCCCGGAGGACCAAACATAAGAATAACTTTATTTTTTATAGTTTTCGCCATATAGTCCAATTTTAATACAAAATTTGATTTTTGGATACAGACAAAAAGTGCTCCGCCAAGTTGGCGGAGCACTGATAATCATCTTAAATTTGCTAAAATCCTTCGTATTCCCTCATTACCAATTGCGATTCCACCTGCTTCATAGTTTCTAAGGCAACTGAGACAACGATGAGCAAGGCCGTGCCGCCGATAGTCAAAAAGGCGCTCCCGGTTATACCCCTCATCATTGACGGCAAAACCGCAATTAATCCCAAAGCCAACGCTCCAATAAAAGTAATGCGATTGAGAACTTGTTTCAAAAATTGAGAAGTGGGCTGGCCCGGTCTGATTCCCGGAACAAAACCGCCGTTTCGCTGCAAATTCAAAGAAATTTCTTTGGGGTCAAAAGTGACCATCGTGTAAAAATAAGTAAAGATTATAACGAGCAGGAAATACAAAACAGAATAGAGCACCTGATTGTTAAACAGCTGAAGCATAAAATTAGAAATATTCAAAGCCAAAGGAGTTTTAAACGCCGCTAATATTTGTCCCAGAAACTGGGGGAAAAGCATGATGGAAATGGCGAAAATGATGGGGATAACGCCGGCTTGGTTGACTCTTAAGGGCAAATAACTTGAAACGCCGCCGTACATTTTCATTCCCCTCACCCGTTTGGCATAGGACACCGGCACTTTTCTTTCGGCTTCGTTAATAATAACCACGCCCGCGATAATTATCGCTGCCACCGCCAAAAATACCAAATAACCCGGCAACACTGAAGGATTATAGGAAATAGCCGCCGATCTGACGCCGGCTGGGATGCGGCTGATAATGCCGGCAAAAATAATAAGGGAAATGCCATTGCCTATTTTATACTCGCTGATTAATTCTCCAATCCACATCAGAAACATTGTGCCGGCAGTCACTAAAATGGCATTTCTGATTAACGCCAGGGGACTTAAAGGATTAATGACTTTTTGGGAAATTAATAAATTCAAAAAGCTGTAGCCCTGCAGAGCGGCCAAGGGCACTGACAACAAACGAGAATACTGGTTGAATTTCTGGCGGCCTGCTTCGCCCTCCTCATAATAAATTTCCTTCATCCGAGGAAAAACCATTGTCAAAAGCTGCATAATAATGGTGGCGGTAATATAAGGCCCAACGCCCAACATCACGATTGACAAGTGATCCAGGGTGCCGCCGGAGAAAATATTTAAAATACCGAGAAGTTGGTTGGAAGAAAAAATGGATTTTAATCTTTCTAAATCAACTCCCGGAACCGGCACCGCCGCGAAAATTCTGAAAATCACCAATAATGCCAAAACCACCAAAATTTTCTTGCGCAAATCGGGAATACTAAAAATTTGAATAATTTTGCTGAAAACTTTGTTCATTATTTTTTAATTAAATCATTATTTAAACTTTTGCGATTTTTTCTCGGGCTTTTTGGGAAACTAAACAATCTTTGATAATCACTTTGTGTTTTAATTCACCGCCGCCCAAAATTTTAACTTTCGGCAATTTATTATGCTCTTTAGTAATTAAACCCTTCTGAAATAAAGCGGCCGGCGAAACAACCTCTCC
>Ga0315284_10011100_pt1 | contig 12850 bp, 25 predicted proteins | sample YL17G09_16_MG_FD_203696 | JGI IMG/M metagenome (GOLD analysis project Ga0315284, IMG submission 203696) | Sediment microbial communities from Yellowstone Lake, YNP, Wyoming, USA - YL17G09_16 | ecosystem: Environmental > Aquatic > Freshwater > Lake > Sediment | place: USA: Wyoming | collected... | reverse complement strand
GCAAGATACTTTAATACAGCGCAAACATTGTTAGATCAAATACAAAAAGATAATCTTCTCCGGTCAAACGTAACAGTACAAGAAACTAGAGAGAGAATACAGAAACCTGTGTACGGTGCTCTAATGGATTGGACTAGGAGTAATTTAAACAATCGCCAGTTGCAAAAGGTTATTGAAGAAACTCCATTAAGCACTAATGATAGTTGGGGACCACGAGGGTTAGTGCCAATTGCAGCTGGATTTGCTCCAGAAGAATTTGGCGTTAAGCTTACACCAGAAGCTGCGAGAGAAGACGCACGATCAATGCAAGAGTACAAAAAAAGAAAAGCTTGGGAAATGTCTCCAGAAGGACAAAGAACAATGGCAATAGACAGAAAAAACGCCGAAGAGTTTCGCAAAAGCTTAAAGAGGTTAGGAAATAACTAAGCCGTGTAGATAGAAACACGAATTGTGTTTTGAAATGCTAACATAAGAGAGATGATAAAAATGAATGACTGTTTTTACTGATAACGCTGAGGGACTTACAGCTCAAGAGTGGGATGAACTGGTGTCTTTGAAAGATGCCATAAGTTACCGCCCTTCTTCGGTTTCCACACAAAAAATGGAACTCTTCACACAATTGTTTGTTAGGTCGATTAAAAATAAGAGTGATTGCTGTATAATTAATCGTTAATTTCATTTTCATTGAAGCTGAAATATTCTAAAATTTGACTCATTACAGCATTGATGAGATTGTCTACTACAACTTCATCGGAAGGGTTAGGGTCATGTTTTTTTGAGCGAGAAACTCCGTACCGCACACCCTCTTCAACAGCCATAAGCAGAATACGGTAGTTTTTTGTCTTCATGATTAAGACCTTATAGATTTTTGAATGCTATCGATTGTTTCGTCGGGATTTGAAATATCCACAGAATATACAAAATCCGAGAATTCATGCAGAGCGTTGGCTACTGCGTTGCCTAAGCATAAAGTAGTCCACTGAAACCCCTCAGTTTCTTTGTTTTTATTTAATCTACGCACAATATCGGTATCCAGAGAAGAGAAACCATCAGTGATCATAAGAATATCCGCGTTCTTTATTTCTTTAATAGCACTCAACGTATGAAGTAACACAGCATTAAATGAAGTGCCTCCGCCCAATCTCCACGAAGAGATGAAATCTATAAGAGCAAGATTGTTGTTTTTTGGTTTTAAAACACAAGACTCGCCGACACGATTGTCAAACAGATGTATATGTACCTCGCGAGAATCTTTGCTCGCGTGGGCGGCAATTGTCATTGTTATAGCTTTTGCCCAGATGTCGAAACTTCCAGACATTGATCCAGAGGTGTCAACATAAACAATTATCGGACCGAGACCTAAATCTTTTCTATGTGCCTCATAGTCTTTAGTGAGTATGGTCTTGTGCATGTGTTTAAGAGCAAATAATGCTCGGCCCTTTTCCGTACCAGCCAGGGCAAGCTCTACGGGGAAAGCCTTTGTAATATCGTTACTAAAACAAGCACCGTTAATTGCTTCGTAATTTGCTCGTGATCTTTTAGCGCGTTTTCTTTCTGTCCAAACTTTTTTTAAAGACCCCAACTGTTTAGCAACTTGTTTAAGTGTTTTGTTATTTTGTAATTTTGATGCTAACTCTTTCTTTGTTTTTAAATCTTGAGCGTCAAAGCCTTCACCATCCGTGTTACCCCACAATGTCGACAAACCATTATTCTCGTTTTTACATGAGCGCAAAGCAGCATCTACCGCATTATTTACCTCTGCTTCTATTGTAGATTTTAATAATTCTAGTTCGTTTTGAATTGCCTGCGCAAGTGTTTTTCCTTTTGTTCGAGCGGTTTCAGCACTCTGACTATCACCCTTTGCTTTAGCTTGTTTAAATTGTTCTCGCAAACCTTCAAGTGTTTCCCCTGCTTTTAACATAGTATCTACGTCAATCTGGGTATCTTCTATCAATTTTTGAACAAAGTCAGCCAAGTCATTAATAAGCCTGACGGCATTATTACCGGCGTTAAATTGATTTCCAACACTTTTCTGTAATAAATGTGGCCACGCAGACGCAGAGGACAGCGAACTCATGACTAAATACCAAAACGCATTCTCAGGCTTATAATTCTTTAAAATTGCCGTGGAATTTCCATCTTGTTTTGCTCGAAAATAGTTTTCGTAATCTTCGAGAGTTACTAACCAAGTAACTGAGTCACCTTGATAAAGTCGTTCAAAGATTTCTTTGCCGAATCTAGAAATCTGTGTGATGTTATGTGTGCTTGAAATATAAGAGACAGAGGAGCGAGACTCACGAATAAAATCTTCCCACAGAAAATCAACTAATGCAGAGCAAATCAGTGTTAATGGAGCGTTGTGTGTGAGCCGAATGAAGTCAGATGTTTTGTTGAAGTTGGTGTTCATGTTTTTTGAAATCGATGAGTTTACGATCTAAACTGATTAAAAGTTTTACCAAAGGTTCGAAAGCTTGCGAAGGTTTTATTTCTTCAACAGTATCGAGAAATGTCGCTAGCTCAGTGCGTACTGCAAGTAGTGTCTCATGTGGGTCAAGCATACAATTGTTTAGATGTGCTTTATCTTACTTGGAGAAGTCTGAAATCGCAACAGCTAGTGTGTCGAGGTATCCCTGGAGTTGTTGCTCCAGTTTAACCCCTTGCACCCGAGTAAGAATGTTCTTTCGAAATTTGCACGTATCTAGAATTTCTGCAACTTTATTTCTTACTGTTTGCATATCTTTATGATATTTCCGTAGGTTGCCGACAAATTCATTAAGCTCAGAAATTCCCTGCTTCGACTTTTGCTTAGTGGAACAGACATTATATTCCGTCATAATCCCAGTAGCCGCTCGCTTTGCATCAGCAAACATTCGGCTTGCTGTAGGTACAACGTGCTCTAAGACTTCTGTAATAGTTTCTTGATCTTCCTGAGTCTGATAGACAACGTTAATCATAGAGTCGTGCATGTGTTCAGGGTATAGCTCCTCATCACCCTGCACAACAGCCCAAGCCTTGAGAAACTTGAGGATTTGAACCCGACGTCGATCGCTGATTACAATCGCCCTCGTGGCCAACATTTCCCACAGCTCCACAAATTTGTCTAAGAAATCTTCGGAAACTTTTATGTTTTTAGCTTCTTCTTGCAGTAATTTAAGTTCTGGCAATGTAAGGTGTACACCAACTTCAGGTCTTGCTTCGTTTCCAACAGCCCACGAATCTAAGAGACGTTTAGACGCTGGTTTTTTTAAGAATTCGACCGTTGGTCGAAATAAAAATCTATCTGCAAATGCTTGCAAAGATTCTTCGTCAGGCCAGCTGTTTGTTGCTGCAACAATTGATTGAATCGGAGTGTTAATCACTTCCTTACCATTATTAAAAGTGCGTTCGTTCAACAAGGTAAGCAAAGAGTTTAAGATTGCGGATGAGCCACGAAATAGTTCGTCTGTAAAAGCAATGTGGGCATCAGGTAGATAACCTTGAACATCACGAGTGTATTCATCGTTTAACAGTTTGCTTACAGCGACGGGTCCAAAGATTTCCGATGGATCCGTCGTGGGTGTGAGCAGGTAGCCAAAGTAGTTGGCGCCGGAAATACCATTGCAGATGGTACGCACTAAATCAGATTTTCCGGTTCCCGGAGCACCGAGTAGGAAAGCGTTTTGTTGTGACAGTAATGTTGCAAGTAACCCGTCAATTACATGTTCCCGTTCAAGTGAAGAAGCGTTGAGGGAACCACGGAAATTTTGAAGCTTAGCAAAGAGGGTGTCGTTCATGATGAATGATGTGATGTGATGTAGATTATAGCAGATGGTGAGAGCTGCTCCGAGCGGAGACTCAGAATGGAACGATTTGTTTATAATTATCTAAAATTTGTTGAATGTCACCAAGATCTGATTTATTGTTGCTGTTAAGTGGAAAGCGCTTATTATAAATTTCATTGTAAGTTGCTGTCCACTCCATCTCAAACTTCTGTAATACAGTTAACAACTTTTCAGTATAGTCCTGACGAAGTTTTGACGTTTTATTCAAAAAAATACAATCTTTATCTTCGTCTACGAGTACAAACGTAGAGGGAATTGTTTCTTCTTTATAAAAAGAAGGAAGACTCACAGATTGTGTTGTAGCATTTTTAGAATACCAATATCCTGTGACTTCATCTTTACCAAAATAATGTTTCTTATAGTTTAAAGAACGCTGTAAAAAATCTGGTTCAAAAATATAAATTAGTTTGCCAGAGTGAACAGGAACTTTAAATTCTTCATTGTCTCGATAAGCGTTAAATGTAATTTTTTTAATCGGTAGGTTAGCTTCAATAAACTGCATTAAATCGTCAACCGCGTGTTTAGGGCACGTAAATGTAAAACGTGAGAAGTGTTCAGTTGTCACTGTAGAGTTGTCGGCGTAAACAATAACCAAAGGTTTAATAGAGAATTCACCCAGGGTGTTGGCGCGTTTAGAGTAATACAGGTCAACTGTGTTAGGTGATGTAACACCTAACGGAAGCTTCAACTCTACAGTTTGAAAGAATCTAGTGCTTGTTCGAGTAGCCATTGAGTATAAAAGGTTTTGTTAGGGGGAAGGGAATGTGCACTTCAGTGACTCGACAACTGTTTTTTAATAACGGTCGCAAAGTATTAAGTTTTTGAACAGCAACATCAAAGCAGCTGAAAGTAACAGCTTCTTCGGGATCGCTAACATAGTTTTCAATATCAGAAAGATAACCCTTTGTTGAACAAAGGGCGTAACGAATTCTGCTCATTAGAAATCAAGGGTTTCGGAATCTTCAGCAGTGGTAGCCACTGTTGATATAAGTGTATCGAGGTTTTCGCCTGCAGCTCCAATCAATTCCCTTCTTTGTGAGATAAGTTTATTTAACTGTTTGGAGCGCTGACGGTAGATATCTTGTTCGATATTTGATTCAGAAATCAACAAGTTAAGAGCATTTGTATTCTCAACTTTCTTTATGCGGTCACATAAAGACTTATAAGTATTTGAAAGCGCTAAGGACTGCTGCAGCATTTCCAAGCCTTTAGTTTTGTCCCGCGTGGATACAATAGATTCTAACTCTGTACGAATTTCTGTTTGCAGTTCTTGAAATGTAACTGCACCTTGGTCTCGTTCCGTACGATAAGCAGATTGGATTGCGTCTCCCGCAATCAATAGTTTTTCAGATAATTCGGAAAGATGATCGAACCCTGAGACGGAATCACTAATTAACTTAAGCTTCGCTGCTGTTATCTCCCACGAACCTCGTTTCTTATCTCCGCCAGTTTGCTGACGGCCAATCTTAGTAACAGTTCGTGTATCTAGATCATCTAGAAGTTCTGCACTAATTTGTAAAGCTCTGTCAGCCGCACTGGCGTGGGCAGCATCAAGCACTTCCTTAGTGTTAATGTAGTTACTGTGTGCTAATACAGAATCAAACGGTGCTCCCTCAACAGGTGTTGAGATGGCTTCTAAACTAATCGGCAGTGGGCCAACAACAAAAACTCGAATCGGATTTCTGTATTCTTCTTGAGTTGGGAAGACTCTCATGTAAGCATCACAAGCAAGTTTATATTCCTCGTCTGTAGGAAACAAAGGTCGAAGAAATTCTTCAACTGTTTGATTCCATTTAGAAAACTCCTGTTCCCATATTTTGTATAGTTTTTCGTTAGCAATTCCCGCTTGTGCACGAATTCTTGCAATAATATCATTCGCACCATCGAAGTATTTCGCTGTTACGAAGTGAGTGTCTCCAAAATGTAAACAGTAATTATCATATAGTTCACGCTGTAAAACACGGAGATCATCTAGTTCTCCTTTAAGAGCGTTAGATAAATTAGGACGAAGGCTTACAGTGTTCTGTCGTTCCAGCGTGGTAATAACTGAGGCTGGCAGTTTCAAATCATCAAATTTGATTTGAATTGATTGTCTGACGTTTGCAGAGATGGAGCAAGAAAGGAGGTAAGAGTTCATTTCAAAAAGTTAAAGAAGTTTGTAGGGAGAATAAAAAGAAGCGCCTCCCGCAGACGCTTCGGCAAGTTTATCGGGATTAGCAACCAGGGCCATAGACTTTAGGGTCTTTACAGAATCCCTTAAGGAGCGAGGAGCTTTCGCGTTTAGGTTCCAACAGGTCGTAACCCATAGATGCGCAGGCGATAACTGCAAACATAAAAGTAAGCAGCAGAAGGGTTGTGAGTCTCACCATTACTTGAGCCTCGTGAATGCTAGGCCGATATTGTCGGTTACCTGATCTACTGCGCCGGTAACAACCAGCTGCTCGATCAAGCTTTTCCGTTCAATTTTTGCAGCCTTTAGCTGAAGCTCCAGCTTCTCGATTTTGGCGTTGATCTTATCAATGTTCTTGTGCCCCGTGGGTTTTCTGGTAACCCGCACAACTATGTGCGCACTAAGATCAGGGAATTTAAAAGAAGATTCAGTGCCTTGGAAAGGGGCTAAATCAACCCCACGAGCCTCAGCCACATTGATGTCTGTGGTGAGAATGCCCTTGGCTGCATTGAAGGGTGTGCCAAACGCTTGCTCGCAATGCATCTGCGCTATATCGAATTCGTTCCAGCACTCGGCAGCGGTGCGTCCAATTGCCACTAGATCGCGAAAGGAAGGGGTGTCCATGTGATTTTCATAAGATAGAGGAAGGGTGCGCCACGTTAAATAGGCCGGTGCCGCCTGTAAACAAGATAGCTAAGCAAGAGCCCCCTGTCAATAGGTAATGTAACTAAAGGAGCATGAGCAGGAAACCTATGAGAGATAACAGTACAGCGTGATCACTGGTTGTAAAAAACCAAGTAACTAAGCCTAGAGTCCAATAAGTTTTACCCATTACATTCAACAGTTTCATGTAATCCTCTGCGGTTTATTTAATGTTATAAGGATACAGCATCGCCAACATCACTATTTATTAAAACTTTTTCTACTTAATAGAAGTTTACCACAATTTGCACATGTTCTTAGAAAGTTATTTATTTCTAAGCAGTGATGAATAACTTAACTTGTCAAAGGCGTAATTTTTGAACCTAAAATAACTCCGTCGACAGTAACTGCGCTGCCGTCAGCAAATCCCGCAACATAAAAATCTAATTCTTTTGTGTGGGAGAAAACTCTGGTAATTGTATTACACTTACGTTTTCCTTCGTTAGTTTCGATAAATACACGAATTTTGTAGCGCATGTTAGTACTCTTCATAGTGAATAAAAGAAGTAAAAGCAGTAATGATAAAGTTCAAAGGCATCCGCGTGGTTACAATATCAATTACATTTGTGTGCCCACGAGTTGCTAGATAGCGAGCTGTAGTTTTTGCTGGACTCCAATTTAACGGTGTGCGTATGTAATTTTCATATGTTTTCTTAGGGGTTGTTGTTGTTACTTTGAAATAGCGAAACACTGGTCCTGTCTTCGTTGCAGTTCTCTTCTTCGGTATCATCAAGTTTCTCAAAATTGATTGATTTAATTGATAAGGAACTGATTGTATATCCCGATTCGTCAGTAATGGCCTCGACAACTGTGTTTAAAGAGTCCGCTATCCAAGTGCTGTTTCTGTATCGGGCTAATAAACTATTGCTTAAATTTGCTTGATCCTCTTGAGTTAGAGCATCGTCATAAACATCAAAGCTGATCGAGATTACTTCGTAGCCTGTGAGTTCAGTATCCACTAGAAAGTTACAGGAGGTGTGTGTGGCGCCCCGCAGCGGCGAAGCAGCGAGGACTTGGTAATAATATCAGAGCGTGGCTCCCGTATTGTCAAATTGTGTTAAGTCGATTAAATAGGAAGGATCTGATTTACTTAACTGAATCCAAATGTTACATATTTGAGCGTTAAGTTTATGATACTCATTTAGATCTGTGATTCCTCGGAGTTTTGCCACAGTGTTTATGTTGCACAGATCGGGTCTGTCGTTATATACTGCGCAAGTATTATCTGCTTGCAGCATTTCGCATACACCATCATTAGTTTTATAGGGAAATGTGCTGACTAAATGTTTATGTAAAGGGTCTTTACTTTCATCAAGGTTGGGCAAAAGATAACCAACAATGCGACAACAAAGGCCGCAACTTGTGCAAGGGAATTGACTCATAATGCTAAAGTTTCCTATAGTTAAGGTTGTTTGATTCTTGCATCATGGCTCACATGAAAGGCGCTGCTGGTTCTAAAGGCGGTAAAGCTGGTGCTAAAGAAGGCACAAAGAAAGGTGGAATGAAGAAGTAATTTGTCATGTGAACATCATAACTGGCGTTAAACCAGGATTTTGATTGATTTGTGACAGTGGATTCTCTACTTCTTTGACTATTGCGTACCTAAGAGTACGCTTCATAGACAAATGTAATCCTTTATCTATGGGTGTTGCATGAATGTGACACCCTTTCCAACCTAAGGTTTTCTTAACTTCTCGCTGTAACTTACACGGCGTGGTTGCAAGTAATAATGTGCGAAGGTGAGTTGATTCACCTGTAGGTTCAATCTGAGACTCATCGATTGAGTAAATCATGGCTGAGATAACAAGAAGGGTTGATTCTTACAAGGTAACTGAGGGTTATGTTGTTGCATGTGAACGCAAGCAGCTTTATGAGCATCGTAAGCATCTACAAAGTAGCCTACTAAAAAGAATTCCCAGGTGACCGGATCGAAATAACTAGCTTTATATTTCTCTATTGTTTTATCCCACGAAGTGTAGTTGTACATGATCTTATTCCGATGTCTGTTGTTATAAATTTGTTTCTTCTGGTTAACAAGCTGAAGATTATCAATAGAGTTATTTAACTTGTTGCCATCAATGTGACCGCCTGTTTCGCCCTCCTTAAAGGTAACATCGTGAAGAATTAGGACGATATTATGAGCTTTGTATAGTTTGTTATTAATCGATAGGCGATATATGCCGCACGTAACATCTAAGCCGCCAGCCATCTGGCCGACCTTCACTTTACCATTACCTACGCATAGTTTCCATACTAAGCCACTAGATTTAGTAGGGTCATACTTTAACCGTTCTTTAACAAGAACCCTTAGTTCGGGATTGTTATAGAGAAGAGCATCATTTACCATGATTTGAGTTAGTTAAAGTGTTGAAATGCGCCCCGCAGTCACAAAGTGGCGAGGATGTTTTAGTGGCAGGCAATGCCTTATCGGCGTGGGCATTGTTTGAATGGTGATGATTGTGCCATCGCAAGTACGGTCAGTGTGTTTGTTAATCTGATTTTGCAGTAGAACTACGCCACAGAAACCTAAAGCTGAGCCTAGTAGAATTGCAGAAAAAGCAGTGAGAGGGACTTTATCAAGAAAGGTTTTCATAGGATAAGATCGAGTGGGTTTGAGTTGATGAGGGAGAGTTAGAAATAGGAGACGAACAGTAAATCTACCACATCACAGGGTAGAACTCCATACTCTGTAGCATCATGTACCGGAGCAAAGTACGACTCACTCTCTTCTGCAACTGTAAAGTAGCCAAGATGCAGATGTTCTTGAGTGAATTGTTTGTACGCTGCGAGATCTTTAGTATCTCCGTAATGATAAAACGAAGATTCATCATCGTTAATTAATGCTGTAGCCCAATGTGCGGGTAGCTTAAACTCTTCAGAGTTCATGTGTAACTTCCTCCATGTTGAATGATTTAAGATCTTCACCGTTGCTTAAGTCGATGTTTTCATAGATGCTTTTAGACAGCCACACTAAAGGGCTAGCTTTATCTGCATCAACATCGATAACTAATTCAATTTTGTACTGCCGCGTGGTTACATTGTCGGCCACGGATTAGCTCTATATTTCATAGACAGTGTACATCATGAGATTCATTTGGGCTACACTGCCGCCACAAAGTTAGAAGCGCCAGTACCATGTACTTCTACAAATATATCTGTTTTAGCGCCATCACATAAGCTGCATGTTATGCACTGCGCTTGGCTATTATCTACTGTAGCTGGGCATTGTTTACCACTGAACGCTACAGAGTTCTTTGCTACAACTGCAAAGGTTTTCCAGCTATGGGAAGACGCCTCTATGTAATCCTGTAATCCGTCACATGATGCCATAAAGATACCTTTGCACCATTGAGCAAATGGTTCTCGCCATTGGTGAGTATATCCTGTGTGAGATATACAAAGGTCGTTGAAATATGTAACTAACTCAGCGGGCAACATAGCGCCATCGCCATAAGTACCCCAGCGAATCTTGCGTGTTTTGAAATACTTAGAGTGTACATCTGCGTTGTACTCAGGGTATACGAGGCGGGCATATGCGTCCCATACTTTGTTAGGCGCTTGACCCACATTTACATAGCAAGATCTTTTCCTGCGTGGTTTGGTAGTCTCTCCAAAACCTGAGCCTCGGTGATAACAATTACCGCAGATTGCTAAATCATCGCCGCTCTTAAGTGCAGCCACAGGATTAATATCCTGCCGCAATACGAATGTTTGGATCATGTTACCAGTCTTGCGATTGACTGATTTCATTGTTGCAATACATACGATTGGGGATCCATCGAGAGGAGATAATCCCTCCCACAAAATAAAGCCGCGTGGAGCTTTTCCCTTAATAGTTGATTTCATGATTTTGATGTTGTTGTGGTGTTAGTTTCTTCAATAGATTTCATTTGACTATTACCATTCGTAAGATTTGTAATTATCATCCACATTTGCGTCAGGATCGAACAAAACATAATCTGCTATATCTTTGAGTTGTTCCAACAATTCAGATAAGCAGACAAGCCCAGCATCCTTATAAAACTCTCTCATTCCAATATCTGTGGAGAAGAGAGAACACGCAGCGTTAGCAACGTAGGCGTTTTTAATGCCGTGTTTTGCTTCTAATGGGTGCAAGTGAGCAGTTGAAAGAATTGCAAGTTTGTTGAGTTCCATTGTGATTAGATGTTTGGGTTAAGAACGAACAAGTCTGTAATCAAGAGAGTTAATACACCAACCGCATTCATCAGATATTAAGTCTGAGATGCTAGTTTCTTCATCTTCCTCTACAATCCATTCACTGTGAATGTATCGTTCCTGTAGTAATTCATTGATACGATTTACATCGTATGTAGTAAGATCTTCATCGTCTATGTTGAAATCAATTTGTGTAATCCTATAGGTTTCCATGTTAGGTAGTGTGTGTGTTAAGTTAGTGTGTGCTTTGGTGTCATTTAGCTCTGCTTCTTCTACAGATTGTAGAAACTCAGCAACAGTTTTCTCATCGTAACGTTCGTTTAGTTCATTAAGTATGCATGAATGTATGAAGTTAACATCGTACTTTTCATAGTCTTTGAGCATAAAATCAGAGACCATACGAAACATATCGTTAGCATCCATTTCAGTTACAATCTTCTGGACATAAAGCTCTTTGAGTTTTGAAGTTTTCATTTTAGAAACAGGAAGATTGTTGAACATCTGCGTGGTAAGTATGCGCAGCCCACTAACACTTTGTATCTACTGTAAGTAAGTTATACCTCCTCAAACATTGCATCATAAAGATCATCTTCGAGTGCATCTCGCATATCAACTAACATGGCTTGTTGCATACGTAACTTAAGAATTTGATCACCTAAGTAATGCAACTTGTTGTTAAGTTCATCTCTGGTCAGTTTGTGAGTGACAGTAAACATTGTTAAGCCTCAGGGTGTGGGATAAGATTTAATTTATCAAGTATCGCTCCCATAGTTGAGTATGGGAACTTAATACTTAGGAGGCCACAGAATGACCACGAATGAAAAGTTGGTGACCAAAATAGATCATCTTCATCGACACCTACTGATAACAATTGAGCACCAGTTACAGGCGGAACTTGTCTATTTCTAAAGTGAGTTTGCATGATCTACCATGAACTAAGAGAACTTTTTGTGCAGCATAGCTGCTAATCTATCGTTGAAGTGTTCATCAATAGCAGCACTAATTGTGGTGCCTTGGTTAACACTTTCAACAATACGTTCCGCCTGCCTTAAGTAAATACCTAAGGCAAACGGATTGTAATAACGTTTAGCAGATTGTTTGATATCCCACTGAGTAAGTAGGTGATCAAGTTGAGCGTGAAGATCCATTGTTAGTGTGATTTTGGTGTGGTTTAGTAATACTTTCTACGTACATCCCGATCCATATTCCAATCGGGATTACATGCGTCGGCGCCTACTTTATCAGGAAAACAAGGTCTTACATCATCCTTGTATATGTAACCATATCCGTTATAGTTTCCAGTTTCATGTAGTGCATATTCAAGTGCAATGATCAAACCATACTTTTCATCCTTTGATAAAGTATCGAGAACAAGTTTAGAGTTAACGTAGTCCTTGAAGTGTAGAACGTCAAATGTTTTGCGGGCCATGATTAGATAGTCTCCTTGATAAGTTTGCGGGCTTTGTTAGGCGTGGTAGTCCATACAATCTTGTTAGTTAGGGGCGATTGAAAGTAGAACAAATCGCCGCCTAATCTACGTGATGGATCAATACAATTAACCTGCACACCTTTATATACAAAGGTGCCAGCGAAAGGTTTAAGGCCGGTCATAATGTTGAAGTGCAAGTGGATAATAAAGTGGAAAAGTTGTTACTCCCAGAAGTTACCTAATCTAAACTCATCTAAGAACTCCATTAAGATCTTTTCCGTAACATACTTACGCTCTGGAATAGGAAACATCCCAGACCAAGATTGTGTTAGTGACCCACATAGACTGTGGTAGTCTTTAGCAGCTGGAATAGTTAGGCTACGATATATGTAACCAGATGCGCGTTCGTAATCAAAAGAACCCTTGCGCCAGAATTTACTTAAGGTCTTACCTACACTGTTAAAGTGCGCACTTAAATTGTCTGCATGAAGCTTTAATTCATGGGCCAAATCATAATCAAAATCAGTCATGATGTACACCTGGTTTGATGAT
>Ga0315284_10011099_pt1 | contig 12851 bp, 9 predicted proteins | sample YL17G09_16_MG_FD_203696 | JGI IMG/M metagenome (GOLD analysis project Ga0315284, IMG submission 203696) | Sediment microbial communities from Yellowstone Lake, YNP, Wyoming, USA - YL17G09_16 | ecosystem: Environmental > Aquatic > Freshwater > Lake > Sediment | place: USA: Wyoming | collected... | reverse complement strand
TAGCGAGAGAGCGCGCAGCTTGCCGTCTCGACAGCCGAAAAAGACCGTGCCACCGGACGTCACAGCCGCCGATGATACGATCTCCCCTCCGGCCATCGCGCGCCATTTCTGTGTGCCGTTGCTTCGGATCGCGTAGAAGTAGCCGAACGACGAGCCGATGTAGACACTGCCGTCCGAGCCGATTGCCGGCGAGGCGCTGAATGCTCCGCCTTCGGCTGGAGTAAACTTCCACTTGAGAGCGCCGGCTGAGCTGAGCGCGTAGACGCCCCCGCTCTGGCTGCCCACATACACCGTCCCGTCCGAGGCGACGGCCGGAGTCGATGTTACCGAGCCGCCCACGGCGTAGGTCCACTTCGGGGCGCCGTCCGTGCCGAAGGCGTAAAGAGTCCCGTTCGAGCAGCCGAGGTAGAGCGTGCCGCTCGAAGAGATGTTGATCGAGGACATCACCCTTGCGGCAGTGGCCCTGCGCCATTTCTGCGTGCCGTTGGCGTTGAAGGCGTAGACGTAGGGATCGGCGGACCCGACGTAGATCGTGCCGTCCGAGCCTACCGCCGGCGACGACGCTCCCAGGCAGTTGCACCGCGCGGTCCAGATCAGGGACCCGCCGCCGGTGAGCGCGTAGAGATTGCCGTCGTTGCAGGAGAAGTAGACGCTCCCGTCAGCCCCCAGGACAGGCGCGGATGATATCGCGCCGGGCGAGGCGTAGGTCCAGCTAAGTTCGGAGCCCGGCCCTCCGTAGACGCCCTGGCCGGAGTTGGCGGGGTCATGGTGAAACTTGGGCCATGCGGACGAGGCAAGTTGGGCGGAGGCCGGCCGCGCAAGCAGGGCGGCCGCGAGCGCAAGCAAGCATGCATACTTTACGCGGTTCATTTTCCTGTTATCCCTCCCGGTAGTGGTGTGCCCACAGGGTCTGGAGCGATACTTGCCCGGTTTCCCCACCCGGACAGATAGCCTGCTCGGCGCGGAGTTGAGCAGGCAGGCGTTTAATACCCTGTGCTTGGCTGCTTCAAACATGTCACACCTCTGCAATACATAATGCTGAGATGGCTGGCCTTGAGGCTGTTTTCGCCGCTCATCCACGCGATCTACCTGGTCATTATGTGACGGGAATGGTAGAGTTGTGGATACGAGCTCAGCGGGAGAAGAGACATCGCGAAAGCACGGAAGGGATTCCAATGAATCCCACGGATCGTAGGGTCTGACCACAGGGGGTTTGTCGTCCGCGATTCCCGCGCGCGGTCTTTTGCAGACGAGCCCTCGCGAGCAGCCATCAGGCGCGCCCCCGCCGAAAGCCCTCGGACCGAAGAGAACAAACCCCCTTTACGAAAGACCCTCCGATCCCCGCTTAGCTGGAAAGACGGCCTGATGGGTGGTGATTCCGAGATCACCACCCATCATACGGCCGTCGTGTATGTCTCCACCTGTGTTGTGATACAATATACCGACGGAGGCCGTAAGCTATGCGAACCTGGGAATTGCTCGAAAGCAAGAAAGATGAGATTCTGCGAATCGCGGCCAATCACGGAGCCGGAGATATTCGTGTGTTCGGTTCGACTGCTAGGCGAGAGGACGACGAAGCCAGCGACATCGACATGCTTGTTCGACTCGAACCCGGGGTCGGACTATTGCAGCACGCAGCCATGGTCAGGGAACTTGAGGAACTGCTTGGCCGAAAGGTTGACGTGCTAAGCGACAGGGGCCTTCGCCCACGTGTAAGGGATCGAGTCCTGCGAGAGGCCGTCCCTCTATGAGAGACGACATCCGCGCCGCGGTCGAGGAACGGGCCGGCCAGGCGCGCGAGTTCCTGACTGATCTGATTGGTCTGGAGAGCGTTTCCGGCAGCGAGTCCGAGGCAATAAGCTTGTGCCTGGGCAAGTTCGCTGGGGCCGGTTGCGAGTGCACGCTTGCGGCGCTCTCCGACGACATCAAGCAGGACCCCGAATACAGCCATCCCACCGACCCCGTATCCTACGACGGCCGCGCGAACCTGGTCGCGCTCAGGCAAGGCAGCGGCGGCGGCAGGAGCGTCATCCTCCAGACTCACATCGACATTGTGCCGGCGGGCGACTGGCACGACGCCTTTGCCCCGCGCGAGGAAGGCGATCTGATCTACGGCAGGGGCGCGTGCGACGCCAAAGGCCATATCGCGGCGATCTGGCTCGCGCTTTCGGCATTGGAAGATATGGGCGTCCGGCTTGCGGGCGATGTGCAGGCTCAGATCGTCGTCGAAGAAGAGTTCGGCGGCAACGGCGCGCTGGCGCTGATAAGGCAGGGCTATAAGGCGGACGCGGTCATTGTCTGCGAGAGCACGGAGCTGCAAATCCACCCCGCCAACAGGGGCGCGATCTGGTTTCGAATCGAGATCGAGGGCCTGCCGCGCCACATGGGATGCAAGCACGAGGGAATCTCCGCCATCGATCTATCCTACAAGGTGATCCAGGCGCTTTATGACTACGAAAAGCGCATCATCGCAGACAGCGCCAACTACCCCGGCTTCGAGCGATATACCAACCCTGTCCAAGTTAACGTCGGAATGTTGCACTCCGGCGAGTGGCCGTCGATGGTCGCCGCCAATGCGACGATCGAGGGCGGGGTCGGATTCCTGCCGAATAGATCCATGGAGCAGGTGAAGCTCGAAGTGGGAGAGGTGATCGAAGCCATCGACGACGCCTGGCTCCGCGAGCACTACAGGCTGTCGTTCCCCAGGCTCCACAACGATTCCTACGAGATCGACTACTCCCACCCCGCGGTTCTCGCGCTGCACGAGGCGTGCGGACAGACCGGTCTGAACTCGGAGATCCTCGGATGGAACGTGAGCTGCGACGCGCGCTTATACGCCAAGGTCGGCAAGATGCCAACGATGGTCTTCGGCGCGGGGTCGATACTCGACGCGCACGCGCGCGAGGAGAAGATCGACTTCCGCGACATCCTCAAGGCATCCGAAGCCATCGCCAGGTTCGTGATGGACTGGTGCGGGTAGCCTACTGCTTCAGCACAAGCGACACGTTGTCTATGTAGGCGCTGTTCCAGGTGCCCTCCAGCCGAGTGCAAATCATGCGCACTCTTATCTTCCGCGTTCCCGTCGGCGCCGGCGCGGAGTTCTGGTGCAGAATCATGTGCTGGTTGGACCCAGCCTGCGGCCCGACCTGGAACTGGCTGATAACGGCATCGAACGAGTCGAGGAACGCCGCTACGACCTTGCCGTTATCCCCCTGCGATTGGTAACCGCCCATGTACGCCGACAGGTCCGCGGTCAGAGACCCCGAGTCGATTGAGAGCGCCAGAGGCGACACGTCCACATACTGCGTCGCATCCGAGTATGCGCCGTAGCCCCCATAGAAATGGCTTCTGCCGCCCCCAATGGCGGTGCTCTCGGAAACCGGGACTTCGCCGCCGTAGACGTAGGCCGTCACGTTTCCAGTCGGCGTCCAGCCTGGAATTGGCAGCACCGCGTAGCCGTCAGTCGAGCACGGTCCCTCTTCCGACCCGGAGTTTCGAACCAGGTTGGCGTTCAACGGCAGTGCGAGAACCGTGAGGTTGCGCGCGCCTGCAACCGTGGGGCAAAACGGCCCACTTCCGCCGCTGGACGACGCGCCGCTCAGCGCGACAAATGACTGCACTACCGGCAAGGCTTCGGATGGATCCCATACCACCCCGGCTGACTTCCCGGCGTGGTCAAGCGTCATCTGACCGTTCGGGTTGACACTGCTGACCGTACCCTGAGTGCGAATCAGCAACCCGGTTTCCTTGAGAGTGGGCGAGTCCCCAAGCTGCGGGTCGGCGCTGGTCGCGCCTTTGCCTCCGAGCTCGCCGAGGTTCACGTGAAGAGGCCGAGGAGCGCTGGTACCCGGCGTTGACGAAAGAACGACCGCGTTCTCCAGATAGCGTTCGTTGCATGCGGTCGCCAGGCGGCCCTGGACCGTCACCTGATCGCCTTCGTTCCGGGCGAACGAGTTCTTGACCCGTATACCGGCCGCGCGGTCCGTTTGTTGGATATACATGGCGTCCGACATGACGCGGCTGGCCACGCCCTGCACCGTTACGCACTGCCCATCGGGCATCTGCTTGGCAAGGCCGATGGTCGTCTCCGGACAATCGCCGGTCAGAGCCACGTTGTCCAGACCGTTGGTCTCCGCGCCAGTGATGAACTCCAGCGTGATCTTGAGATCGGTGACGTTGTCCAGCAGCGCGTCCCAACTCCCCGAATTCCGCGTCCAGAGCGATTCGACCAGGGAAACGCCGTAGGTGCGCCACGCCCCGAGGGGAGGGCGTTCCCCAAATGTGTAGGAATACTGGCCGCCCGGACCCGATACTACGAACTGCACCGTGCAGAACTGAGACCCGCTGAACGACACTTGAGTAAGATCGGCCGAGAGCGCGGTCATGCCGTGCCAGTTGCCGTGGTAGACCGCCGGCGCGAGCACCCAACAGACCTTGCCGATCGCTTCATCGACCATTCGCAGAAATCCGCCGGGGTTCCCGCCCGTGCCGGGGTTAGTCACACCCGCAACGTCCCCGATGGCCACCCAGCCCTGCATGGTACCATCTTCGAAGTCCGAGATGATAGCATCCGCGCAGACCACTCCGGTGACGGCAGCCAGCCACAGGAGCACACAGGGAAACAGCACCCTCTTCATGCTTTTCTCTCTCCTCTCTCTCCTCAACAGGCAAGCATGTGCATTCTGCCTCAGGAATTCCGGTTTGTCAATGCCGAGGGGCGCGGTTTTACCGCCAGGCGTCGGCAAATGAGGCGAGGCGGATGTTGTTTTCCCCGATAAAGAGGCGCACGGAATCGGACTGCAGCGCGGCGAGTTCGTCGTCCCACGAGTAGCCCCACGGGTAGCGCTGGGCAGTTTCGGGATCGCTTATGCCGGGGTGGCACATGATCTCGTTCACGCCGGGCTGCAGGCGCTGTAGCGTCGCCATCAGATTGGCCTCGTTCATCTGTCCCGAAACACCGAGCCCCCAGAACCAATCAGCCGTTCGCAGTCCCGCCCGACGCACCTGGCCGAGACGCGATCTGCATATCCTGGCGAGCACCCAGGTCCCAATGAGACGCGCGCTTATGCCGCGTGGGCCCGGCCCGCCGCGCTCCAGCGGGACACGAATCACGGGTATGCCTGCCCCGAGGGCAGCTTCCACCACGATCTCGAAGATGCCGTGGAGCATGTGCAGGTGCTGGTGTGAGTCGATGTGGGTGGGCGCAATCCCGGCCGATAGCACGCGGGCAATCTGCGCGCCGATCTCCACGCGGACCTCGCGAGCGCCGAACCGCTTGCCGAGAAACTGTCTCGCGAATGCGGTGTACGATGCAGGCAGTGATCCGTCATCCGTCACCATCCCGCCCAGGTCGCCGACCGGCGCCACGCATTTCTCTCCGACAAGGCAAAGATGAATGCCCACCCCGAGAGTCGGTGTTTCGAGCGCGGTTCCAACCGCGTCCTCGAACGCATTCCCGTTGGGCATCAGGCTGGCGCTACTCGCGATCCCGTGTTGATGCGCCGACAGCATCCCGCGGTTGATCGACTCGCTCAGACCAAAGTCGTCCGCGTTCACCACCAAGGTTTTCGCTTGTCCTGCCATACGCCTCCAGACGGTAGCGCAGCATCTCGCGCAGGATCACCAGCACCACGCGATTGCTCGCCAGCGTCGAGACTCCCGCCACGCGCGGGTAGTAGTCCATTCCGATCTCGGCGAACCGCGCGCCCGCTCGCTGCATTTCCAGCAGAAGCTCGGCATCTATAAACGAGCCTTCGGATGTGAGGATGATTCGATCCAACAGCTCGCGCCTGAAGAGCTTGAATGCGAAATTGACATCTCTTACTCGCAGCTTGAAAACCGCGCGGATCAGGCGATTGTAGATCTTGCTCATCATCTCGCGCCGCCGGCTTTCCGCGCGAGACCTGCGCCAGCCGATCACGATGTCGGCATCTTCGGCCAGGGGCAGGGCTTCGAGCGCGTCGTCCATCCGGATCGGAAGATCGCTGTCCATGTAGAGGACCCACTCGTTAGACGCGGCGGCAAAACCGGTCTTGAGCGACCCGCCCAGCTTACGGTTGCGATTGTGGTGGATCACGCGCACTTCCGGATGCGACTGGGCAAGCCTGTCGGCAATCGCGCCGCTGCCGTCGGTGCTGGCGTCGTCAACCACGATGATCTCCATCTCCGGCGCGATCTTGTAGCCGACGCGAAGCGCCTCGCCGACGGCTATCGGGATGTTGTCCTTCTCGTTATACATCGGAAAGACGATGCTGAGCGAGTTGATCACCTGGGCCAAAGTCCTTTCCTGTTGACGGCGGGCGCGTTGCCTATAACCGCAAGGCCGCCCATCCGCACGGTCTCGACACTGTCGGGCACGCGAAGCAAGGGAGCCTCTCTATCCTTACATAATACCCATGTCGATACCTTCCCGCCAAGCAGACGTTTTGTCTCTGAGATCGTCGTCAAACGCTGTGGCGTAAAGCCGAGGTAGAAGAGCAGGCTGGGTTTGCGCACGTTATATTCGGCCACGCGATCGCCCGGCAAGAGCGGTATCGCGCGCACGATGTCCCGCGTGCTGATGGCAGGCGTGACGCTGGGAACGACAGCGAGTGTCAGAAACACGATGAAGATCGCCATTCCCGATGCGATTGCGACAACCGATACCGTTGGATTGCGTCTGCCCAGAAACATCCACCAGAGCAGAGCCAGCAGGAGGGCTATGTTCAGAGACGAATACAACGGCGCGAGGTTGCGTGCGTCGGGATACCTCTCGTGCAGGCGCACTAGTCCGGCCGCCATAAGCAGCACCAGAATCCAATCGACCACAAGACCCGCCGTGACGACCCTCGCAAGCCCAGTATCCCCCGACTCAGCACGATCGAGCAGAACGCCTACAAACAGCGCCGCCGCCGGATAGAGCGGGAAGATATATGTTACAAGCTGAGTCTTCGAAAGCGAGAAAAAGACGAATACTACCCCAAACCAGATCGCCGCGAGCCGCGAGCCGTCGTTTGCCGCCCGGAACCTCAGAATACCCGACGGCAGAAACACGCTCCACGGAAAGAAGAACACAAATAGCACCGGGATGTTGAGCAGATACGAATACCAGCCGCCGGTGGTCCCCGCGTGCTCGGGTTTGACGAATCGCGCGAGGTTGTTCGCCACGACAAAGCCCTGCACGAACGCATCGCGGTGGATCAGATACATCGCCGCGTACCAGGGCAAACCCACGATCAGAGCCGCCGCGACGCCCGTGAGCGCGTCGAAGCTCGCCAGACGCCTGAGCCTGCCGCTCCGCCAGAGGTGTATGGCGAACGTCACGAATAGAAGAAACGGCGCGACCGGCCCTTTGGCAAGCATTCCGAGGCCGCTCATTGCTCCACAAAGCGCCATCCATCTGAGGGAATAGGGAATAGGGAATAGGGAATAGAAGGGACGGGACTTCGCTTCCTGGCTTTCCACTTTCCACTTTCCACTTTCCACTTCATCGAACCAACGGCGGTAGGCGTAGAGCGCCCCGGTCAGACAGAACACGAACGTCATGTCGGTAACCGCAGCGCGGGCCAGCACGAATTGCTGGATGCACGTCGCCATCACCACAGCGGCCAGCAGCGCCGCTCGCCTGCCGAAATCGTGTCTGACCAGAAAGTAGAGCCACAGCAGAACCCCCACCGCAAGAATCGCCGACGGCAGCCTGCACGCGAGTTCGGTCGGGCCGAGCAGCTTCGTGGATATGGCCGAGAGCCAGTAGAACAGCGGGGGTTTGTCGAACCAGGGCTTGCCGTCGTAGTGAGGTGTCAACCAGCCCGCGCCCGCCGCCATCTCCTTGGCCACCTGCCCGTAGACCGGTTCGTTTGGATCAACGAGCGGATAGCGGCCCAGCCCGGCGAAGTAGAGCACATACAGCCCAATCGCCGCCACAAACAGGCCAACAACGAATGGTTGTCGAGTTCCGTTGGCGTGCACCCGTCAATGTTACCACAAACGACCAGCCGGCGGACAGGTCAGCGCACTAGCGTCTTGCGCATCCAGGCGAATCGGAAATCGCGCCTGACGATGTCGAGCGCAGTCTCGTTGAGTGGTATCTCGCTAGGACAGGGCAGTGGAATCTGTCTCGCTCGCTCCTTGCCGGCTATGGCAGCGGCGGCGCTGAGGATGCGGTTCATCAACTCCGGTGAGGTCAGCACCGCCGGAGCCGCGAACAGTTCGCAATCGATCGGACTCGTGTGCCCCGGCTCCCAGAGGCGGTAGAAGTCGGCCAGCACCCTTTGCCCATCGACAGCGAACTCGTGAATGCCTGGCCTGCCGGGCTCGCCCGCATAGTCGAAGTCGCTTGCCGACCAGTGGCAGATCTTTATCAACCCGGACGTGTCCGCCTGATCCACCGGGACGATGCGGAAGTCGGGACACTGGGCACGGGCATCGCAGCGGCAGACCACTGCGTCATACTCATAGAAGACCTTGAGCCCGAACGCGCGCAGGGATTGATAGCAGCCGCTTGAGCCATTCGTGCCGGTATCCAGCGCGGGCAGCCCCGCCGACCGGGCGACCCTCTCAGCCTGTTCGAGGAAGATCGTCTCGAAACCGAGGTGATAGTACTCCCAAAGAAAGTCAATGCACTGGGCGGTCAGACTCCTGCCGAACGGCTCGGGCTCGTCCGCGGCCCACAGGTCCGCGAACCCGATCAGCTTGCCTTCATCGTTCTCGGCGAGCAGCGTAATGTTGCCGCGCGACGCATACTGCTCAAAGTGCTCGACCAGCCACTCATCGCTCGACCATGGCCCGCCGACGCCGCTCTCGTTACCCGGCGCCCGTTGGGCATTGGCGAAGTCGATCTCCGCCGCCACCTCGTCGTCGAGTCTGCGCATGGCCGGGATGTCCGCGCGAGTCATCGTTCGTATGACAACATCGACGTCACCTTTCAGCAGCCTGCGTCGCGTCTTGCAGTGCTTGAGTTGCATGGTCTTCTCCTTTGGCAGAAACGTTTGCATGGGCATATTGTACCGCGAAACCGCTGGTAAGGTCGAGTTTGAGCGTCTGCGTGTTTGGGTATCAGACGCGCGGCAATCTCAATCCACCTCGGCGGGAGGCGTTCGCTTGAACGAAAAGCGTTTCCGGCTGCTTTCCATTCGATCCGGCAATCCGCCGCAGTTTGCAGGCCCGCTAGCGCGCGTGCTGGGACCCAGGATGAAGGATCTCGCGGTCACCAGGGCGCTTGGGGCTCTGAGCAGGCTGTCGCGGTCCGGCGAGATGGAGCTTCTTGGCATGACAACGCAGGTCACCTCGGAAGGCAGGTTTTCCGCTCGCGCCACCGGGCCCCTCGGCAGGCTGCCGGATGCCCGAAAAGCCGTGGAGGGTGTGCAGAAAGCCGTGCAAGCAAGGGGCAAGCCTATCATCCGCCGCGGGGACACTCTCATCTACACTTCCTATCAGCCGCCGATCCCTACCAAAGCGTCGATGAAGCTGCTTGCCAGCAGGTTGGCGCTTGAGATGGAGGGCCATCCACAGCCGACCGTCTGCACCCTCCAACTCACCACGCGCTGCCAGGCCGATTGCGTTCACTGCAGCGCGGCCAGGTACAAGCGTCCGGGCGAACAGGAGCTGACGACAGACGAATGGAAGCGCATCATCCGAGAGTCCGAGGCGCTGGGATCGGTGACCGTCATCTTCACCGGCGGCGAACCGCTTCTGCGACGGGACATATTCGACCTGATCGAATGGGTGGACAAGGACGAGGCCGTGGCGCTCATATTCTGCAACGGGCTGCTGCTTGACGAAACGAACGTCCGCAAGCTCGCCGACGCGGGTCTCTGGGCCATTCATATCTCCATAGACTCGCCCAATCCCGCCGCCCATGACGAAATGCGGCACGTGCGGGGCTGCTTCGACAAGGCGATAGAAGGCCTGAAGCGGTGCAAGGACGCGGGGCTGCTCGCGGGAATCTCGACCTATGCAACCCCGGAGCGGCTTCGAAACGGGCAGGTCGTCGAGATGATCGAGCTTGCCGGCAGCGTGGGCGCCGACGAGATCACGATCTTCGACGTCGTGCCGACCGGAAGGCTGCTTCACCAGGACAGGCGGTATCTTCTGACCGATGAGGACAAGGAGGAGCTCTGCAGGATCGAGGCTCGCTGCAATGAGGGGCATCCCCTGCCCTCGGTCATAACCCAGGCGCATATCAACGGCCCCACCGGCAACGGCTGCTACGCGGGATGGTGCCAGTTCTACATGACCGCCTACGGCGAGATGACCCCATGCGATTTCACCCCGCTCGCGTTTGGCAATGCGCGCGAGGAAAGCGTCGAAGCGATCTGGAATCGGATAGCCCATCACGAAGGCTACCGCGGGCATAAGAGCAGTTGCCGAATGCAGGATCAGCATTTCCGGGCGCAGTGGGTCGATAGAATCCCGTCGGCCGGCCCGTTCCCCTACCCCATCGACAGCCTCGACCAGCTCGACCTGGACCTCGAGGAAGACGAGCGCGCGGAGCAAGGCTCTTCCATCGGCATCAAAGGATAGCAGTCCGCGGCCCGCCCACTCCTGCCTCTCGACTCCCGACTTTCGACTTTTGACTTTGGACTTTCGACTGGCGTCGATTGACTTTTGCCCCCGCGTATGGTAGAGTTTGCCTGAAGAACGGGCGTAACGGGGGTGCTCGATGAGACGCTGGATAGCTTTGATGGTGGCCGCGGCGATGTTCGCGCCTGGGGTGGCTTGCGCCGCTGAGGGAGTCATGGCGACGTGGCTTTGGCCTCAGCCGGGGCAGATCGTGTCGGGCGGGCGTGTTGAGATAGCGATTGGCTACAACACTCAATCGAAACTGAAAGTAAGCACGCTCGAACTCTACGTAGACGGCCAGTTCCACTCCCGCAAAGTGCTCCAAACCCCCCAGTCCAGAGGCGTGTGCTCGTTCTTCTGGGACACGACTCGACTTGGGCAGGGCACGCACAACCTGGTCGTGAAGGTCTTTGCGGGCGACCAGATGATAAGCAAAGTCTTCGGCACCGGCACGGTCGGCCCGAACCCAAGCAGCAGAGGTCTCGTCGATGTGCGGCCGCCGGTTGTAACGTTCGCAAACATCAAGTCGGGCGACGTGCTCAAGGGCACGTCCACGGTGAAGATGAACGCGGCCGATGACAGCGGGCAGTCGCCGATGGTGAGCCTGCTCGTGGACAACGTGCTTAAGCTGCTCAAGAATATCCCGCCGTATCGATACGATCTGGATACCACGACCTATCCAGACGGCGATCACTCCCTCAAGACCTACGCCTACGACGCCGCGGGCAATCGCAGCGACCCGGCTGTGGCCAACGTTACGTTCAGAAACGGCGCGGACAAGCCGGTCGTCACCACGCTGCACGTGAACCGCGAGGTCGCGCCGGACGCGTCGTCGGCAAGCATGTCCACAAGCATTCCGCCGGCGATCGGCGTTGACGCCAAGCCGTCGATCAGGGAGAGCGGCCGAACCGAGGCGCGCGTTGAGCCTTCGCATTCCGCCGTGGCGCCGACCGTTGCCGAGCCAAAGCCCAGTAAGCCCAAGCTCATGGCCGTTGCGCCGAAGCCCCAAGCGACCGCAAAGCCCGCTCCGGCGGCGGCTAAGCTGGAATCCAAGCTCAAGCCGGCGCCGGTTGTCGCAAGCGCCGACATCAAGCCGTCCCACGCCGCGCCCAAGCCGGATACGCGAATAGCCGCGGCGGCGCCCGATGTGAAGGCCGTCGCTCCGGCGACAAGGCCCACGCCTCCCGCGCTCGCATCGAAGCCGGTCAGGATGGCGTCGGCGGCGTCCGTTCCGGATGTGCGCAAGACGACCGCTCAGCCCACTCCGAGCGCAACACCGGCCGCGGCGAGGCCCGCAATCGTCGATAGTCCTCAGTTGAGCGGAATCCGTTCAGCGAGCGCGGCGCGCTTGCCGGAAGCCAGGGCGATGGCCAGGCCGGCTCCCGCGCCCACCGCCGCCGTACAGTCGGCCGCGCCGCGCCTTACCGAGCCCAAGATTGCTGCCATGGCGCCCACGCCCAAGCCGGCTGCGCCGAAGCCCGTTCCGGCCGCGCCAACACCGAGCGGTTTGACTCGAATGGCTATGACGCCCGCGCCTCTTGCGCCGCGCGCCACCGGCCACGCTTCCAGTCCCGCCACGGGCACGGCTGCGGCCCCGATCATCGTAGACAAGCCAGTCAGCTCCTCCACCAGAAACGCTGTCGTCGAGCATAAGACGGGCGTTGTCAAGAGCGCGAAGCTCGCGTCCGGCAAGGCTAGCGGACTTGCGTCGGCTGCCCCGAAGATCGTTGGGCCGGCGGCGCTGTCGAAGCCGGCGCTCAAGCAGGTTCGGGTTGCGATGGCTCCGAACGTGCGAGGCGCAGGCCGGCAAGCCTGCCCGAGTCCCGCGATTGCCTCCCCGCCCGCCGTGCCCAAGTCGGCGAAGGCGAAGCTCCAAAGGCCGGTGGTTCCCGCATCCGGCAAGGTCAAGGCAAGGACCTTCTTCGAAAACATGGGCGGAGTGCTCTTCTGGGATCCGAGCACGCACACGGTTACGGTGTGCGTGAAGGACATGGTCCTCGAGATGCGGATCGGCAGCAAGCTCGCCAGGGTCAACGGGCACGACATGGTGATGGGGTCGGCGCCATATCTGGTCAACGACCGTACCATTTTCGAGTCCCGCACGTTCTCTAAGGCATGCGCTCTGATGGAGGGCCTCAGGACCGTGGGCAAGGCCGAAATCGAGTAGCTGGCGCTATCTCACGATCTGACCAGGCTTCCCGCACACTGTCATTCTGAGCGCAGCGAAGAATCTCGCTAAGAAAAGCAGATTCTTCGCTGCGCTCAGAATGGCATGGGTAGTGCAGGATAGAGGGCAAATCCTTAGCTCTTCG
>Ga0315284_10011098_pt1 | contig 12851 bp, 8 predicted proteins | sample YL17G09_16_MG_FD_203696 | JGI IMG/M metagenome (GOLD analysis project Ga0315284, IMG submission 203696) | Sediment microbial communities from Yellowstone Lake, YNP, Wyoming, USA - YL17G09_16 | ecosystem: Environmental > Aquatic > Freshwater > Lake > Sediment | place: USA: Wyoming | collected... | reverse complement strand
AGATCGTCCTGAGGCTGCCCTGCACGTTGTCGCATACGTGTACGAGCCCTTCACCGGTCGCGTCCTTCAATATCTGCAATGCCTCGTCCCTGTTTATTTGGCGTCCCATACCCATCTCCACGATGTACCTGCCCATGCTCCCGAAGTGCATGCACCTCTCGGTCGGGCGCTCGCAGCCTTCTCCCACGTACGTCTTCATCTGCCGGCAGGGGCAGTGGGCCACCGCCATGAACGACGCCTCATCGAGTTTGTCCTTGAGTGCATCGAAAGGGAGCACCTCGGACTCGTCCTCGAGCGATTCCGCTATAGGAACAACCCTGATGAGCGGTACTTCACGCGCCATCTCGCGCCCGAACTCCCCCATGACGTACTTCACCCAAAGCGGCGCAAGCGCCCGCTTATCGGGCGTGTCTTCCCCTGAAAGGAAAGGGGCCTCGGCGAAACCTACCACGCTGGGAAGAAGCCTGTATATCCTCTCCCGTCCCGGCTTCTGTTCTGTCAAAACAGTACCCCGGTGGGCCATGCGGTTCAGTACCTCTTCCAGTCTGCCAGCCCTGTCGGGCATGACCGCCTCACAATCAGCAAGGGTCTTGTTCTCGTAGATCTCGAGCTTCAAGGCGACCCAGGCTTCCTCGTCCGGGTACAGTATCTTCAAGATCTCGATCAACGTCGGCGACATCGGGGCGCCGGCCACGGCCCTGTCGAGGTGCCTCGCTAGTTCCTCGTACACATCCTCACCCATAGCTACCTCCCGCTTCTACATTCATACGGTGATTTGAGCATACTCAGAACTCCAAGTCCATGTCGAGAGTCAACCGGGTGCCCGACGAGACGTTGGTTTCTGATGCTTACGTTTGTCCTTGATGATACGGCATAATATGACGTGATACGAGGTATCCGCGTCCACGGCTGGAAAGGAGTCGGCGCCATGTCCTCATCGCACAAGCGAGTGCTGGCCGCGCTGGAACTGCGCGAGCCCGATACGGTCCCGATCTTCGACCTCATGATGGAGACAACCCTTGTCTACTCGATCTTAGGAGAGAAGCCCGGCTTCACTGACAGGCTGATCGCAGACCCGCGCAGCGCGAGAGTACTGGACCGCCTGCTCCCGCTTGCCAGCAGGAACAGCTACATCAAAGCCGGTCTTCTCGACAGGCTGGCGGACGACGTGGTCGTGAGGTTCTGCCACGCGGTGGTCGAGGCAGGGGTGAAGATGGGTTACGACGCAGTCGGCATCCTCTGCGCGCCCATGTTCCGGATCAAGGACTCGAGGCACTTCGATGACATCTACGGACGCAGCTACGAGGCTTTAATCGGCCCGGGCGGCTTCCTCAGCGACCCTGTCTACAGGGGCGGCCTCATCGACGGACCGGATTCCTGGAAGGCCCTGGACAAGAGGCCGTTCTTCAAAATGCCTGCCATGGCCAGCAGAGTGTTAACAGACATCCATAGGGAGAACGATGGGCGCCTCTTCACCTTCGGCATGATCTCCACCGGTCTCTTCGAGACCATCTGGCAGATGATGGGCTTCGAGCGCTTCGCGGTCGCGGTCCGCAGGGAGAGGCAGTTCGTGGACCGGCTGGTCAAGTTCCTGGAGGACTACATCTGTATGACCATCGAGGTGATGGCCGACGCCGGCATGCCCGGTTTTCTCTATTCGGACGATCTGGCCTACAAGTCAGGCCCGATGGTGAACCCGAAGCTCTTGAAGGAGCTGTTCGAGGACTCGTACCGCCGCTTCGTCGAGACCGCCCGCGCGCTCGGCATGAAGACGATGATACACTCCTGCGGCAACATCACGGAGTTGCTCCCGTGGATAGCCGACTGCGGCTTCGACGGTGTCAACCCGCTCGAGCCCTCCGCCGGCGTCGACCTCGCTGCTGCGAAGCAGTCGGTCGGCGACAGGATCTGCCTCATGGGTAATATCGACGTGACACACATCCTGGTGGACGCGGACAAGGACGAGGTCTTCGAGGAGGTCAGGCAGGCCATCGCGGACGCCGGCAGGAGCGGCGGCTACATACTGGCGCCCGACCACGACCACGCGACCATGTCGGTGGAGCGGATGCGCTGGATGGTGGAGGCCTGCCGCGAGTACGGCCGCTATCCACTCGCTACCTGACACCGTGCGTCTAACAATGACCAGGGAGCTCTTGATAGCAAAGGAAATAAAAGATTAGGGTACATTATCTGAACTGCGGCACGATGAAACCTCGGGGCGCAAAGTATCTCGTGCCGCACCTCGCGGTTGTCCCCTGTAACTGCCTGCTCATCGAGGCGGAAGGGCACCTCGTACTCGTGGATGCCGGTCTTGGAACCAGGGACATGGAGGACCCGAGCCGCCTGGGCCCATCCAACCTGATACTGAACGCTCGCCCCGACCCCGGACAAACGGCTGTCCGCCAGGTTGAGGGGCTGGGGTTCCGGCCCGAAGACGTCAGACATATCATCTGCACTCACCTGGACCGGGACCATGCCGGAGGGCTGTCCGACTTCCCCCACGCCAGCGTTCACGTGACACGGGTCGAACAGGAGGCGGCCTTGAGCCCTCAAAGCCGGCGCGAGCGTGACAGGTACAGGGAGTGCCATTTCGAGCACGGACCCGGGTGGGTCACCCACGATACCATCCCGGCAGAAGCCTGGTTCGGCATGGAATGCATCCGTGGACTCGACGGACTGCCGCCCGGGATCCTGCTTGTACCCCTCCACGGTCATACGCGCGGCCACTGCGGCGTGGCCATCGATACCGGGAAAGGATGGCTCCTCCACTGCGGAGACGCCTATTACATCAGGACGGAACTTGAGGAAGGCAGGCGAGTGCCTTCAGGCGTCCGCTGTTTCCGGCGTATCGCCCATGTCGATCATTCAAAGGCCCTGCTCCAGATAGACCGACTCAAAAGGGCCCTGGTCGAAAGCAACGGCGAAATAACCCTGCTCGCGTCCCACGACCCGACGCACCAGACAGACTGATACTGTATCCCTGCCCGCGATACGACCATCATTTTCATAAACAAATGCCTGTTATCGGAATATCGATTTGCGGTCCCTCATGGCGTTCTTGTACTATCATGAATCACGGGCGCATCTGCCCGGGTGAAAGGAAAAGAAATGAAAGGCCCGAGGAGTTGGATAATTGAAAGCGGAGTACTGGCGGCGGTGGTCGTCTCGGCTCTGCTCGCCGGTATGTTTGCCCTGTCGGGGTGCGGTGCCGGCACAATGACCCTGGGGACCACCAGGAGCCTCCAGCAGTCGGGGCTGCTCGCGCAAATCCTCCCGCAGTTCGAGAAGAAGTACAACGTGAAGGTGACCGTCGTGGCGAAGGACACCGCGGCGGAGGTGCTGAAGCTCGGCGAGGAAGGCAGCGTGGACGTACTGCTGGTTAACTCCATGGAGGGAGTATACAACCTCGTGAAGAACGGGTTCGGGTCGGACAACAAAGACGTGATGTACGGAGACCTTGTTGTCGTCGGGCCTTCAACGGACCCCGCGCAGATCAAGGGGCTCGACTGCCCGGGCAAGTCATGCAAAAAGATAGGGACCGCAGGCGAAACGTTCGTATGCAGGGGCGATGGCTCCGATATCAACGCCAGGGTCATGGGCTACTGGAAGAAGACCGGCATCGACCCAACGGGCAAGGCGTGGTTCGCGGTGACGGGCGAGGGTATGGTACCGACACTTAAGGCTGCAAGCGAGAAGCAGGGTTACGCCATCACCGATATGCTGACCTGGCTTCAGAACGAGAAGGAGTTGAACCTTGTCAAGCTCGTAGAGGGCTGCACCATGCTCTTCGACCAGTACACGGTCGTGGTCGTGAACCCCGACAAGCATCCTGACAAGAAACTTGATACAAAGCAGGCTGATAACTTCGCGAATTATCTTTCCGGAAGCGAGGGGCAGCAGAAGATCGGAGGGTACAAGAAATACAGCGTGGTGCTCTACCACCCTAACGCGCCGAAGCCGGGGCAGGTCACGCCTCCGGGCTCGAGCGGCACGCAATCGACGACGACCATGTAGTGGTTCTGCGAACACGTTCAGCTCAACGGGCGGGAGGCTCCGGAGATGAAGAGATACACAGCGCTGATCCTCACCTCGACTGCCGTGCTGCTGGTGTCACTGGTTGTCGCTGGCGGCTGCGGCGGGGGGAAATCCACACCAAAGGCATCCCAGTCCGCGAATCAGAGCACTTCAGCAACAAAGGTAACGGTTCAGCAGGTGTCCACTAACCCTTCCAACTACGACGGCCAGGAAATCGCGACCGAAGGCGACTACGCAGTGGGGTACTGCTCGGCCTGCTTCCTGTTGAAAGACGGGGTCTCATCGTTGCGCGTAGAGGTTACCGACCTGGCGCCGATGCCACCGGAGTCCAAGCTGAACTCCCGCATGGAAGTGACCGGAAAGATCTATATAGCTCAAGGCTCGCCCAACCTGGTAGCGAACAAGATAGTCTACAAATGACATGAAACTCGTCACACTCGCCTGGAAGAACCTCTGGCGGCACAGGACACGTTCGCTCCTCACCTGCCTGGGCATTGCCGTTTCCACGATGACGCTGTTCGCGATACTCGCGTTCAACGGGGGATACGACAAGGCGCTCACGGAAGAGATGAAATCCTCGGGGGTGCACCTGTACATATCCATGGAGGGCTGCCCCATGCAGGCGGCGACGCTCATCCTCCACGGGGGTGAGATCCTTTCCTACCTCGACCAGCAGATGCTCAGCGATGTGCAGAAGATGGCGGACGTCCGGGTCGCCGGCGGCATGCTCATCTCGACGGTCATCAACAGCGGCAGGGCCGACCTCTTCTACGGTATCACCGATCAGGTGAAAAACCTGAAGCCGAACTGGAAGCTGGAGGGTTCCTGGTTCAAGGACGCCAACTCGGTGATCCTCGGCTACGACGTGGCAAGGGACAACAGAAAGAAGCCGGGCGATAAGATACTCATAAAAAGCCTCGGCAGAGAATTCGCGGTCAGCGGCATACTGGGCAAGACCAGCAACGAGGACGACGGATTCTACTTCCTGCCGCTGAAAACGGCGCAGGAGATCTTCTCGAAGCAAAGGAAGCTTACCGTCATCGGGGTTCAACTCAACGATGCATCGCGCGTACAACAGGTAAAGACCGAGCTCGAGCACCGCGGTGCGTACGTAGTACCCGCTTCCGATATCACGAAACTGATAACCGGCCTAGTTGGAAGTACCAAGTCGATGCTGTTCGCCATCGTGGCAATCGTGCTGTTCGTCACCGGGCTCGGAGTCTTCAACACCGTCATGATGGCAACGTTCGAACGAAATGAGGAGCTGGGTTATCTCCGCTGCGTCGGCGCCCAGAGGACCCACATATTCGAGCTGATATTCTTTGAGACCATGCTGTTGTGCGCCGTCGGCTTGATAGTCGGGTCTGTGGCCGGTTTCGGGCTGTCGTACGTGCTGGATGGCTGGATACGACCATTGCTGCCGTACGCTCCCGCTGGTAAGCTCCTGCGCCCCGACGTGCAGGGAGTCCTCATCACAATTGGCGTCGTCCTGGCAATGGGAGCGATCGCGGGGATCTACCCCGGCTACAGGGCCTCGAATGTCTCGCCCATTGAAGCGGTGCACAATGAGTGAAATCGTGGTTGTTGAGGAGGCTGTAAAGATATTCCAGCGCGGGTCAGAAGAAGTCCGGGCGATAGACGGCGTGAGCTTGAGGATATCGAAAGGGGAGTTCCTGGCGGTTGTAGGACCTTCGGGGTCAGGAAAGACTACACTGCTCAACCTCATCGGGTGCGTGGACAGGCCGACGACCGGCCGGGTGAACGTTCACGGCATGGAGACCGGGGAACTCACGGAAAGGGCGCTTGCGACTATCCGTTCTACGACCATTGGTTTCGTCTTCCAGCAGTTCTTCCTTATCCCGACCTTGACCGCGGTCGAGAACGTGATGGTACCCGGGCGGTTCTGCGCGAAGAGGACCAACAACCTCGCGTTAAGGGCGCAAGATCTCCTGGACCTTGTAGGGCTCGCGAACCGTGCCGACCACCTGCCTCACGAGCTTTCCGGCGGAGAGATGCAGAGGGTGGCTCTCGCCAGGGCGCTCATAAACGAGCCCGAGATACTCCTGGCGGACGAACCGACGGGCAACCTCGACACGAAGAGCGCGGAAGTCGTCGCTTCTATATTCAAGGAGTTGAACGAAGGCGGCCTCACCATCGTTGTCGTCACCCACAACCCGGATATCGCCGCTAACGCCACTCGTGCAGTGCACCTGCACGACGGCACAATTGTCAGGGAGCAGCAGGTGAGACCGGCCCCCGTCCGGGCGCAGGAGACCGGGACCGCACCCGAGCCAATCTCGGCTCCGGAGTACATGCCCGCCTCTCTGAAGAAGAGAAAGTGGGGGCCGCCGCGCCTGGCGGGTCTCCTGGCGCTGCTCGGCGCCGCGATGTTCGCGGTCGTGTTCATGCCTTTCCTGCAGCAACAGCCGGGCCAGTGGTCTACCAGTCCAAACATGTTCACAGTCTCCATCTACCGGGGTAACAACCTTGCCAAGACGTATTACGGCAGGCCGGCCGTCCTTCTGACCGGGAGATGGCCAATGGTGCTGGGCTTGCTTCTTATAGCAGGGGGCATCCTCTTGCTCTTCCGACAGAAACGGATCGGCGGATGGTCAGCGATAGTCATCGGTTCTCTGGGCACATTTATCGCGGCATTCAACCTTGTAATGATAAACGCTAGACTGGGCGCCAACGCCGCCCAGGGCTTGATAAGAACGAGCCCCGGATACGGCACGTGGGCGCTTCTTGGCATCTCCCTGGCGACGATCGCCTCCGGTGTTCTGATCGTCTCGTTGCTGCGATCACGCCCCGCGGTTCAAAACAGAGGCGTAGCAGAATAGAATAAGGCACCCGCCCATCAGAAGCGGGTGCCCTTATCGTTACTCTATCTTACGTTCTGGTCAGGGACCGGTAGTAACAGAAGCCGTGCCGGAAGGTGGCGAGTCCGTGGACGGGTGAGGATATCCTATCACCGGCAGGGTGTAGGTCTTCGTGTAGCCTATCACGTTGCTCGCCAGTACCCTGTAGGTATACTCAGTGGAGGGAAGGAACGTCGTATCGTTGTAAGTCTCCGTCCCGCCCGTGCCGACCTCATCGCTCGTTGTCTTTGTTCCCACAGTAGTCCAGCCGGTACCAGCGTCCATTCTCTGGATAGTCCAGTTGGTCTCGTTTTTCGAGTTGTCAGTCCAGGTCACTGTTACCGGTGTTGGCGTGTTCAGGGCGGACACGATAGTCGGGGCAGCCGGTGCCACCGCGATACCCATCGGGCGCATCATGTCATTCTCCTCATGGCCCAGCAGGTGGCAGTGCCAGATGTACTCCCAGCCCAAGTTTATGACGTCGTTGGTGACCGGAGCGGGTTGGTTTATCGGGTCGACGTTGCTGAACCCCGTAGAGTCGCCCAGAGCATTCGCCGGGGCCATACGCCGGTGGCTGTTCAGAAGGTCGAAGGGCAGGCTCGTTGGGATGATCGGCCGCAGCGCCACGATGGCGTCCTCGAGCGGGTTCATCCTTACGGTTTCCTTCCAGCCCAGCTCGTTGGGATCTGGCGGCGTTACCGCCCCGTCCCAGCCGACCCTGTTGATGAGCTGCACGTTGAACATGTGCCAGTGGATGGCGTGGGTATCGACTCCGTTATGGGTGATCTTCCAGATCTGCGTCCCGTCCCCCAGCGTTCCGATGGAAGTCAACGCGTCCGAGGTCTTCACGATCTCGGTGGGCGGATCAATCATGGAGTAAGGGATAGTCGTCTGGTTGATGCCGGTGGTATTCGGGATCTCGACACCCAGTATGGCGTTCATCCGTCCGTAGTTGGGCTCAAAAAGCTCCTGGATGGCCTTCGGCTGCATCGCCATCGTCATGGCCGTGGCCGTAGCGGCCGCGCCTGCTCCGCCACCACCCCCCGAGAAGCTGACCGTCGGGTTGGACGAGTAACCGGAGCCCTGGTTGGTAAGCGTGAGACCGGTGACGGCATCAGTTGTGATTGTGGTTGATGCGGTAGCGGCCAAAGTAGGGCTCCCGCCCGTAAGGTGCACCGTGGTTGGATTGGCATAACCACTGCCACCGTTCGTCACGGTCACGGTGGTGACTGCACCATTAGCAATCGTTGCGACCGCAGTAGCGCCACTGCCGCTCGCACTCGTAAAGCTGACGACGGGAGGAACAGAGATATAACCCGTGCCGCCGCCTCCAGGCGGCACCGTAACGGCGGTAACACCCGAAATCTGCGCAGTAGCAGCGGCCCCCGAGCCGCCTCCACCGGAGAAGTTGACAGAAGGAGCGGAGGTATAACTGCCGCCTCCAGCAGTCAGCGTCAGAGCCGTCAACGGGCCGGTGAAGCTCATGGTCGTATCCTGGATCCTCGCGTACGCATCGGCGGGATAGTTGGCGTTGAATGCGGCATTGTACTCGGCCTGCGGCACGATCGGCTTTGGCTGGTACTGCGCGTAGGCTGCGGGCAGCGCCGCTTTCAGCGCGTCCAGGCTGAACCCGGAAAGACCGCCTGGCGTGCTCGAAGATACCTGGAACTGCATGATAGTCCGGGTGTTCGGACCGTAGCCCGCCAGCGTTGTGGGTGCGCCGCCCGTTGACGTCTGATCCGGGTCGCCCGTGTAGTAGTCGTAGCGCGTGTCGAACGCCGGTACAGGCGCGGGTGAATCGTTGTAGAGGATGATCCTGGAGCCTTCAGGGACCTTCGAGAAATCGACTATCACATCGGCCCGCTCTGCAGGCCCCAGGAAGAGCGTCTTGTTTGTGACGTTCAGGACCACGATATTTCTGCGGTTGTACAAATAGCCTATAGGCGTGTTGGGAAGCTCAGCCGCCTGCGGCATGAAGCCGCCTTCATTCCCGATCTGTACCATATTCGGACCAACCGCATTTGGATCAGGCACACCGCCGTCCCTGCCGTCTGTCGGCCAGGTCGCGGGCAGTCCGGTGTTCGGGGTCGCGGGAACCATGTTGACCTCGCCTGCATCCCCGTCCCTCAGTACGCCGACCGTAGGGTCCCACATATCGCCGTTGGACTTGGCGAAGTAGAGCTGCAGGTTGAGGTTGCGGTCGTTGCACGCGTTCAGGATCCTGAACCGGTAGGCCTTCGGTCCCACCTTGACGTACGGGTAGGCGGTCCCGTTGACCAGCGGCGTGTCCATGAAAGCTTCAGGGACTATTGAAGGGTTGGGCGTCCCGGGGATCTTTGGAGGCTCCCAGGGCGCATTGACCGGGTCGTAGTACGGGTTGTCGACTGCCCCGTGCACCAGGCCGGTGAACGGCGGCCAGAACCAGGGGCCGTAGTCCCACCGGCCCATGGCGCTGGCGCCGGAGATGTCGTAAGGGTTCTGGTTCGGCATGTAAACGTGCGGTAACCACAGGTTGCCCTTTCCTCCGTACTTGGCCTTGTCCCAGGTCGGGTCCTCGGCCGCAAGCTGGGCGTCGTCGGGCACGAAGGTCTTGTCCTGGATGATCAGAGGAACCTGGTCAGAGGGGATGATGCCGGAGTCGACAAGACCCTTTTCCGCGGAATCCTGCAGGATGTAACCCGCGGCCTCACCCGCATAGACGTTGAGGCGGGTTATCCCGTATGCGTGGTCGTGGTAGAACATCAGCCTCGCGCTCTGCTGGTTAGTGTAGTAGAACGTCAGCGTCCCCTGGGGCTCAACGCCGCCGTCCATGTCCGGGACGTTCTTCACGCTTACGCCATTGGGGTACGAAGTGCTTTCACCTGCCGGCGTCGTCCACTGGTGCATCGTCCCGTCGCTGATCCACGGCGTATTGCCTCCGTGGAGGTGGACCGCAGCGCGGTTCTCCGTGTACTTTTCGTCGCCACCATTGGGACCTACGCCCGCCCCCATGACAGATGTGTCCACAGGTACAAAGAGATCTCCCCCGGCACCCGTTGACAGCTTGTTTGTGAACTTGACACGCACGGGACGGTTTCTCTGAGCGACAACCATGGGTCCCAGATAGCTGAAACTGCTCACGGTGGGATCCGAGGTGTTGGTCTGCCTGTAACCACGCAGTACGGTCGGCGGCAGGTCCTTGTGCAGCTGCTCGGCGTATTGTCCGAGCTCGATCTCGTAATAATCGCATCCCGGATACGTGCCCGTATCCGGAACAGCCACGGGTATGTACTGCCCTAGATCGTTCGCGTTTGCCGCGCCCAGTCCCGGCAGCGAGTCGACGAACTTCCTTATTCCAGTATTTGGTACCACGTCTGTCGTGCTCGGGCTGAACGTGAATCCTACCGCGTCGGAACCACCGGTCCAGACCCCCCGGTAGTTGAAGTACATGGGCCGCTCGGCGATGATCTTCTGCCCGTTGGTGCACTCCACTTTCGCGGAGAAGTCGTGGGCCGCGTCGTCACCCGTGCCGAGCACATCTGCGGGGTGAATGGTACCCCGGGAATTGGCCTGTATTCTGATGTCTTGCGACTTGGTGGTGCTGTCTCCCTTCATATAGGTGACTGCCACGTCGGCGTCAACCAGGCCCGGGTTCTGGATGGTGATGTAAGGTTCGAAGTCGGGACGGCAGGTGCCCTCTGCGAAGTAGAAGGTGGAAGCCGGCGCCAGCGCTCCGACAGCGTCGTGCCCACCGGTCCAGACACCGTGGTAGTTGAAGTACATGGGCCGCTCGGCGATGATATTCTGCCCGTTGGTACACTCCACCTTCGCGGAGAAGTCGTGGGCGGCATCGTCACCGGTTCCGAGCTTCGCCCTCGGCGAGACCGTCGATCGAGAATTCTTGGCAACGGTAAGCTTGTCGGTGGTTATGGTGCCGTCCACCTTCATGTAGGTGACGGTCACGTCTGCGTCGTTCCTTCCCGGGTTCTGTATGCAGATGTACGGGTCGAAGTCTGGACGGGTAGTGCCCTCCGCGAAGTAGAAGGTCGAGGCCGGTGTAGTCACCCCGACCGCGTCGTGACCACCGGTCCAGACCCCGTGGTAGTTGAAGTACATGGGACGCTCTGCGATTATCTTCTGCCCGCTCGTGCACTCCACCTTCGCGGAGAAGTCGTGGGCGGCATCTTCACCTGTTCCGAGCTTCAACCTGGGCGCGACCGTCGATCGAGAGTTCCTGGCAACTCTCAGGGCCTCGGTCACTGTATTCCCGTCCCCCTTCATGTAGGTTATCGTCACGTCTGCGTCGGTGCCTTCCGGGTTCTGTATGCAGATGTACAGGTCGAAGTCTGGACGGGTAGTGCCCTCCGCAAAGTAGAAGGTAGAGGCAGGTGTAGTTGCTCCGACCGCGTCGTGACCGCCGGTCCACACCCCGTGGTAGTTGAAGTACATGGGCCTCTCGACGACGATCTGTTGACTGTTGGTGCACTCCACCTTTGCGGAAAAGTCGTGGGCGGCATCTTCACCTATTCCGAGCACGTCCGGAGGGTGCACGGTGCCGCGGGAACTGGCGGGAACTCTGATGTACTGCAATTTATTGGTGCCGTCCCCGGTCATGTAGGTTATCTTCACATCGGCGTCACTGCTTCCCGGGTTCTGTATGGTGATGTAGGGGTCGAAGTCGGGGCGGCAGGTGCCCTCTGCAAAGTAGAAGACGGGAATGAAGCTGGTGATATTCACCGAAGGCAGAGGGCTGTTAGCGTAATTCGGGTACGGGCCGAAGTAGTCCGGCGTCCCTCCCGGTGTAGGAACAGCCGTCCCCTTCCTGGCCGTCCCTGGTGTCAGCCCGACCGCTTCGTTACGTGCAGCCGCCGCTTCCCTTTCGGCCTGTGTCACGCGTTTCATTTCGCCCTGGTTCTGAGTGCCGCTGCCTCCCTGCATCTGAGCGCTGACCGGGCTTATTGTGATGACAAGTGCAGCCACCATTAACAAAGACACAAGAACTGCTGTCTTCCGCCCCTTCATCCCACACCTCCGACGGCTGGCTTTCCCTGATATGTACTATTTCTCCTCGACTCTGCCAAAATACTATATAAAGAACCTATTCCTTTCCTTGAGCGATATCAACCTATTCTAAAGAAGAGGTTCCTGTACATGGCCCTCTCCACCGTTGATTAGACCCGGCGTATCCCCTTTGCAGGTTGAGCTTGCGGTGATTAAAAACTAAAATACCGTCATGAAGACGTTCATCATCGCATATTTATCATCCATACTGCCGATGCTCGCGATTGACGGAGTATGGCTCGCGACCATGTCAAAGAGGTTCTACGCGGCGCGTCTCGGCTCGCTCATGACGGCGTCTCCAAGGCTTGCTCCGGCGGGCCTCTTCTACCTCCTTTACAATCTGGGCGTCGCACTCCTTGTCGTGGTTCCTGCAGTGGACGGCGGTACCTCGATGGTCAAGGTGTTCGCATACGGCGCGCTTCTGGGCCTGGTAGCGTACGGCACCTACGACCTCACCAACCAGGCGACGCTGAAGGACTGGCCGGTGGTGGTGACCGTTGTCGACCTCGTGTGGGGCGCTCTCCTCACCGGGGTGGTAAGTATCATCTCGGTGGCCCTCACGCGCCTCATCAACTGGTAAAAGTCAGGGCAGCAGTTGCTGTCTCGGAGGCAGACATGGATGTCGAGGAGGCAAGATCGAGATTCCTTGTGGCCCTTGTGGAGAAGTACGCTGCGAAGGACTCCAGGATACTGGAGGTCGGCTGCCGGGAGGGCAACAACCTTGTTTCGCTCTGGCAGGCCGGTTTCACCAACTTGAGGGGGCTCGAGGGCAATACCGGTAAGGTGGCGGCGTTCAAGAAGCACCACGCCGGGATTGCGGAGCGCGTAGAAGTGACGACGGGTCCGGTAGAGGAACTGGTGCGCGGCCTCGATGACGCGGAGTTCGACCTGGTTTTCACCGTGGGGTTCCTCTTTGAC